>Ga0326727_10002578_pt1 | contig 61123 bp, 57 predicted proteins | sample MB2enrmetagenome_FD_207643 | JGI IMG/M metagenome (GOLD analysis project Ga0326727, IMG submission 207643) | Lab enriched peat soil microbial communities from McLean, Ithaca, NY, United States - MB29MY | ecosystem: Environmental > Terrestrial > Soil > Wetlands > Peat | place: USA: New York...
TCAGGTAGCCGTAGCGTTGCAACAAGCGGGTGGCGAGGGAGCGGAAGCGCGGATCGTTCTCCAGCCGATCCAGGATGGCCAAATCCGTCATATCCTGCTCTGTAACGATTTGCCCCTTCTCGGTGGCTTGCTTGGCCAGTAAGCGTTTCAGCTCCACCATGAGTCCGGGATCTCGAGCCAGCACGTCGCGGATCTGCGCGAACGAGGCGGACACGCGTTCAAGGTTATCCGAGGCCCAGTCCGGGGCTCGGTCTTGCAGCAGGGGCTCGGAGGCTCGTTCGCGCTCTGGGGTCTGAGGGGCCTGCGCCTGCTTTTGGGGAGCGGCGGCTGCCGAGACGGCTGCGAATCCGACAAGGAACGTGACGAGGGCCGTAGCGACCGTCCGTCGCGCGCCTTTAAGGGCGCCGGGCGGAAAATGAACCGTGCAATTGGAGAAGCTCCCTGGAACCAGTTTTTGATTGCGCTGCATCTTCACCGCTCCTTGCTAGACTTGGGAAACCACTTTAGGCGACCCCTCGGGTTGGCTTGGTTCGAAGGATGCCAAGGAGGGCATCTTCTGAGGCTTCTACACGGCGTGACTGAATGTCAGGTGAAGCCCAATAGTAAACCAAGAAGTTATCGCGTCGCGCGACGGTGATAATGCGTATGTCGGGGCGCTCCGTGAGCAGGGTGTCACAGATGTTAGGCCGCTCCGTGATTTTGTCTTGTGCAATAACGACAAAATCCGGATTTGTCCTCTCCACTGTCTCTAAAATATCGGCGCCATCGGGGACGTGGTCCACGACCTCGATATCGGGTTGATCCGAGAACATATTGAGAATCAGTTCGCGCATCAGACGGGGACCGCTCGCCAATAAAACCCGAATTGGGTCTTCCATGATCATCCTCAAAGAGCGCCAGTATTTGCCGAGAACAGCCCACGGTCAACTACCAATTTCGTACCTATTTCGTACTAACGCGGGGTAGGTACAGAATAGGTACGAAATAGGTACAAGCAATGGCTACAAACGTGCCCGTCCGCCCCGGCCTGAACCGATTTCAAAGGTGGCTAAAACCCCGTGATCCAGAACCATACACTTCGGCTTAGTGCCCACGCACCTCCGGTTCCAACGAACAAGCCGGGAAGGCAGACCGAACCCGGAGCAGCCAGCCACCCACAGCCAGATCGCTCTCCCGCTGCTTCGTTGGCACATTGCCACAGCGCCTGCCTCATCGCCTCATGCTGGCTGCGAGCCACAGAGCTCCCTTTGCAGTGGCACCAAGCCCGTCTCAGGTTATCTAAATACTTGTTTATGACGAATTGCCCGATGGTGAAGCGCAAACCCAGGCTCCACTCGTTTTCGCCGAGCCAAAGCGACATAATGTCTTCTTATGGTACTAATAGCTAAAAGCTCTATTGACAAGTTACTGAACGACTTAGTATAATTGCTCGCGATGGACCCCAGCGACCCTCGCAGAAATATGTTTTCTTCCTTGAAAACAAGCTGAGGTTTTTTAAGAATGAAGGCACCATCCAGCAAGCCGACCGATGATCGGGCGCACGTTTGCGTCTTCGTGGACAACCGCTTGTTTCGTGACACGCTCGTTCGTCTTTTTCAGGAACGATCGGATGTGTGCGTGGTCGGGCAGGGCAGGTCTGCCGAAGCCAAAGACGTCCTTAATCCCGAGTGCAATATCGTTGTCTTGGACGATCTATACACGGCATCGCTCCTCGGCCTTTCACTTTTGGATGGATTTGAGCCGCCCGGGGCGATAGGTGTCGTGTTGATCGACATGCAAGACGATGAGGAGCAATTCCTTGAAGCAGTTCGCTCCGGGGTTTCGGGTTATCTGCTTAGCGAAGCTTCGGCAAACGACATTGTTTCTGCCGTGCTCGCCGTCGCCCGTGGGGAAGCTGTCTGCCCACCCCGGCTGCGCCTTGCGCTGTTTCGATGTGTGGCCCAATCTGCCAGCCGGAAGCTGGGTCAGATTGGTCGGGGATCAATGCAGAATCTTACGATACTGCAACAGCAGATCATTTCTCTTGTCGCAAAGAGTTTAACGAACAAAGAAATCGCTACGCAGTTGAGTTTGTCGGAGTGCACAATCAGGAATCATATCTACCGACTCATGAAGCAGCTGGGGGTAGAAAGTCGCTACGACATGGCGAAAGTGGTCCGCTCCTTCGGCTACTTCGGGCTGGCATAATGGCCCTCCATTCACCCCTGGGCGTTGCCGTCCGTGGACACACTCATAGTCCAGCTTGATGGCATTGGGCTAGTCCCAACACTCCAGGACTTCGTCGTTGTGCTCTAGTTCGTACATGGTCGGCAACTCCACACGGTGACTCTCAAACTGGATCGTGGCTTCCATCTTCCTGCTGGGGTAGCGACCGGTGACATTCGAGTGGCCGTCCCCCACCCGCCGCGCTGGGTTCGAGGCCCGAACATGAGCCACTACGGATAGCGCCTCGTCCGAAAGGCCCATTCGCTTGGCCCAGGCCGCGAAATCCTGTTCGCTCAGGCACTCCCTGATCCACCCTTATGGCCACGCGGAAGCCGGCGCATCTCAGGCCAAGCGCCATGGCACGGCCAACCCCTGGGCCTCCCCCCGGTGACAATTGCCACTTTTGCATGGCTTGCCATGGCTACATCCTCGCTCCTCAGCCAGATACATACCTCGGTGATCTGTTACACTGAGTCCGTGCTGATCCTATGGACATTCCGAGCGTCGTCGGAAGAACCCCGCTATCACTACACAAAATCGTACCGACCAGACCGTCAACCGCGCTTTTCGTCGCCGTGTGCTACCAATACTCGTAGGACTGGCCGCTGGCATCCAGACCCCACACGACGGCATCCGCCCCCACACTGATTTGCGTCAACTGCCCCGCAATGGAATCCCAACCCTGCGTCTGTGCATTAAAGCGCCAGATTTGGTTCGCACTGTTAAGGCCCCACACCGTGCCATCGAAGGCCACCGCAAGGCTCGTTAGAATACCTGGAATAGAATCCCAACTCTGGACTAGGGAATCGTACCGAAAGACTTGCCCGGTGGCATTAATCCCCCAGACATTGTTCGCAGAACCCACCACAATTTGACTGAGACTGCCCGGAATTTGATCCCAGCCTGGGGTCAAGGGGTTGAAACGAAAGATCTGACCCGCACTGTTGAGCCCCCACACCGTGCCATCCGCGCCCACGGCAATCTTCGCCAGCGAACCTGAAATCTGCTGGAAGCCTTGAGTGGAGGAGTTGAAACGCCAGATCTGACCGGCATTGTTGAGCCCCCACACCGAGCCGTCCGCGCCCACGGCAATCTTCGCCAGCGAACCTGAAATCTGATTCCAACTTTGCGTCGAGGGATTGAACTGCCAGATTTGCCCCGCCGCGTTCAGCCCCCAAACGTTCCCGCCAAAGCCTACGGCGATCTGACTGAGGCCTCCCGGTATCTGCTGCCAGCTCTGGCTCGGCGCGTTGAAGTGCCAGACTTGTTGCGTCCCGTCGATTCCCCAGGCAGCTCCGTCTAGCCCGGTGGCAATTTGCGCAAGAGAACCCGCAAGCGGGTGGAAGGTTTGTGTGGCTTGCGTGGGTTGCACGAATTGGTAAACCTGCTGCGCGCTGTTCAGGCCCCACACCGCGCCATTCTCCCCCACCGCAATCTGCGCGAGTTGTCCCGGAACTTGCTTCCACGCTTGCGCCTGGGCGTTGAAACACCAGACGCCACCCGCCGCGTCAATCCCCCATACGTTCGTCGCCGAGCCCACCGCAATCTGTTTCAGACTGGCACCCGTGTTCTGCCATTGCTGGCTCAGCGCATTGAAGTGATAGGTCTGGCCCGCGCTGTTGATACCCCATACGTCGCCATCCGCCCCCACCGCCACCCGCTTCAGCAAGCCCCCCACCTGCTGCCAGTTCTGGGTTCCGGGATTGAAGCGGTAAACCTGTTGCGACGCGTTGAGGCCCCAGACCGCGCCGTCATAACCCACCGCAAGCTGCGCCAGCGCCCCGGGAATCTGCACCCAGGTCTGAGTAGCAGCGTTAAAGTGGTAGATCTGACTGCTGGAATTCATCCCCCAGACATCGCCATCCGAGCCCACCGCAATTTGGGAGAGGATCCCTGGGATCTGATCCCAGCCCTGGGTCGAGGGATCATAGCGATAAATCTGGCCGGCGGCATTCAAGCCCCAGACCACGCCGCTGGAGGCTACGGTGACTTGGGTCAACAAGCCCGGGGCCTGCTGCCAGGTTTGGGTCTGGGGATTAAACATGAAAGGCTGTCCGGCACTGTTGAGGCCCCAGACCGTACCGTCCGCACCCACGGAGATCTGAGAGAGCGAGCCGGGCGCTTGTTGCCACGTTGGGCCGGGGCTGTTGATAGTGAAGGTGAGGGAATTCGATGTGCCTCCGCCCGGCGATGGGTTGACCACCGTGACCGAAGCCGTCCCCGCGGTGGCAATGTCGTTGGCCAAGATGGCTGCCGTTAACTTAGCCGAGCTGACGAACGTCGTCGCGCGGGCGCTGCCGTTCCATTGGACGGTCGAGGTGGAGACGAAATTCGTTCCCGTGACCGTCAGCGTAAATGCCGCTCCGCCGGCGGTAGTGCTGGAGGGCAAGAGCGAGGTGGCAGTGGGGACCGGATTGCCGTTGACTGCGGGTAAGGCTGCGTCCCAAGCGCCTCTTCCGTGGGTAATAACGCGCAGAGTGCGGGTTGGTTCATACATCAGAATGTCTTGTACAACAACGTTCGGAAGTCCCTGACCCAGCGGCGTCCAGTTTGTGCCCCCATTAACCGTTGCGTATACACCCGTGTCCGTTGCCACATAAATGTAGTTTGCTACATCAGGATCGACCACGATACTGTCCACCGGAGTGTTGGGAAGATCACCCGAGATGTTGGTCCAGGAACCTCCGCCATTGGTCGAGCGGAACACATGGCCGGAATCGAAGCCGCTGACCGTGAGGTAGACGTCTTGCGGGCTGTCAGGCTGGACGATAATCTTGCTGATTGAACGGTTGGGGAGGCCACTTAGCGTGGCCCACGTGGCCGAGGCGCCTGAGAGAGCGTTGGTGGTGACCGAGACCGTCCCGTCACCGGCTCCCGTGTAAATCGTGTTTGAGTCGGTGGGAGATATCCCAATGGTGGTGAGCGTAGAGGAGCCCGCAGTGAGATCAGGAGAGATAGAGGTCCACGACGCGGCGAAGTTTGTCGACCGGTACAAATGGTTTGTCCCCGTATAGACCGTCGACACATTCTGCGGGTCGCCCTTGATATCTGCAACCCACGGCCATCGATCGCTTGTGCTTATGCCAGATTGCGCGGGTATCCAACTAGTGGAGCTTGAGGCATCCGGGCTGGCCATCCAGTTGGCACCGGAGCCCGCACCCTCACAATGGGCGTACGCGTACATTCCCTGCGGATCGACATAAGCGGCGCCGCCATCTCCACAAAAGTTCCACCCACCTGGCCACGCTAGGGCGCCAGTATAGAGGCCGATACCGTGATCCTGCGAGCCGGCCAGCAGGGAATTCGGTTGGCCCGGCAGTATCGAGAAGCCAGGGTAAAAGGTATTGGTATTAATCGTTTTATTCAACGACGTAAAGATGGGGTTGGCATCCGTGGGATCGCTCGTAACAAAAATGCCGCCATCGTCGGCAAGATACATCTGGGTGCCGCCTGGCGAGAATGCAAAGGCATGCTGATCGAAGTAGATCGGACTCCCGACGTTAATCACAATCCACGTCTGTCCGCCGTCGGTCGACTCGTAAAGTGCGGCGCCCGAAGCGTATAGCACTTGAGAATTAGTCGGAACGACAGCAATCGCGTTGCGGTAATAGTCGAGAACGTCGGCGCCGCTCGGGAGGGGCAATTGGGTCCATGTGGCTCCTCCATTGGTGGTTGAGTAGAGATAGCCGGGAGCGGTACCATTGAAGGGCGCGAAGCCGGCATAGAGGGTCGTGCCTGCCGCATCCTCCGCCAGGGCGGTACGCAAAACGGCTGTGTTGACAGGTACGGCATTCGCGCCACTACCGTCGATCGCCACCCAGGTTTGTCCCGAATCAGTCGACTTGAAAACCGTCCCCGTTATCGTGGGAAAATCCCCCCCGTATCCCGCGTAGGCGACACTCGGGTTCTTTACGTCGAACATCACGGCCGTTAATCCAGCTATTCCGCCAGGATCGATCACCTGAGTCCAAGTTGCGCCGCCGTCGGCGCTTCGGTACAAGCCCCGAGTGAGATTCGCGGCAAGAACCACATCACTGTTACCCGGCTGGACTGCAATTGCGGTGAAATCGGGAATTGTATCGCCATTGGCATAGCTGGTTAAAAACGGCGTCCGGATCAGCGTCCATGTCGCCCCAGCGTCAGTGGACTTCAATAGACCCTGACCGTAGTAACTGTCTATGCTAAAGTTCGGCTCACCCGTTCCGACAAAGACGGTATTGGGATTATTAGGGTCGATCGCGATCGCGCCAATGGCAAGCGAGGCTTGATCATCCGTCAGCGGAGTCCAGATCTGGCCACCATCGGTCGTCTTCCATACCCCCCCGCCGGCGGTGCCCAAATAAATCGTGTTCGGATCGGTGGGATGGATGGCGATTGCAGTGGCACGCCCAGAATAGGGAGGTCCCCCAGTATAGGCAACCATGGGCTGGGGTCCGTCTGCGGTCCATGTAACTCCAGATAATGGATCTGCCTCCGCTGCTTGCTGAGGGTTCATGGCTCGAAGCTTGGCCGACTGCCGTGCCGCCAGTGCTTGTTTTTGCGTTAGCGCCCGCCAATGAGCACCTGGGGGGATATGCGCGTTTGGATAAGCCCGTTGCTGCTGGAACCAGACTTCGCGTTTGAGAGGAAACAAAGCATCCTCGTCGGCCCCTTTGGGACCCGCTGCATCGTGGGCGGACAAGGGCTTCTCCGGGTTAAGCGAATGTTCTTGGGCCCCCGCGAACGAAGGGCATATCAGTATGCCGAGGGTGGCGGCAGCAAAAATCAGAGTTACAACTCCGTACTTGTGAAACAAAGGCGCGTATTGAATCCCTTTGGTCATGTCACGCTCCGTGTTCTTATTTTCAAGATCTTTGTTGCGGGCTCAACCCTTGTCACGCCTGAACTCGCCCCACAATGCGCGACCCTTAACTGCCCACCGATACGCCCCACGATCCTGGTCGCGCATTCTTACCCAGGCCGTTAATGATTGTGCGTTGACCTGTACCATTTCGAATACAACTGAGGTCAATTTGGTACAGCGGGATATTAGTCCGTCGTGTGAACAGGGTAACCTCCTCGTGCCGAGAGATGCGCATGGCCAAGAAAGCCTTACCCAGTGCTCTTATGATTGCAAGCTGGCTGACCGCACCCCAATCCGTTGATAACGACGCAGAGCGGTTCACTCGGCGGTAATTCCCGTTGTTTAGCGGGACCGTGAACTAGAGTGAAGCGTCTCCACGGCGCTTCGGCGGGTTAGTTATGGTGCTCGGCTCAGCGGAATACTCCTTACAGTTTCTGCACCGCGCAAAAGCGAGACAGGCGCAGAGGGTTTTGGAAAAGTGGCTTGCAAATCCTTCGATAACTCGGCCATTTTGGCACCCGCTTCAGGTCGCTGCCAATAACTGCAGCCCTTCCCGGTAGGCGGCAATACCCGCGGCTGCCGCTGCCAACCGTAGCAGCAAGCCGCGAGCGTGACGCACCAGCCGTCCCGGCGTGTTGAAGATGAAGGACGGGTGTGGCTGAAAGTAGAAGTAGATGAGGCGTCTTTCGGGGGTCTGTTACGTTGCACGCGATTTCGTAGAAATCTCCAGCAACGATACGGTGGGCCTCGTCGATGACCAGGACCCCAGGGGGTCATCTTGAAAGAGGCCGATCTGCTCGTACGGCCTTACCTCGACATTTTCAAGGCCAAACCGTCTTGCGAGTTCATCGCGCCACTGGTGAACTAGGAGGTTCGGTGCAAGCACAACAATTCTCAGCGAAGGTGTGTCCAGGTGTAACTGATGGAGAATGATACCAGCCTCGATGGTTTTACCGAGTCCCACTTCGTCGGCGAGCAGGTATCGAATGACAGGATCCTGAAGTACGCGGCGGGCGATCTCGACTTGGTGGGGAAACAACTCTATCTTTGAAGAAATAAGGCCGCGCAGTCCTCGCGAGAGCCAGACTTGGCGGACATACCGCTCCAACCATTCTGATCGACGTTCGAAGAGGAAAGGGGTTTCATTCGCAAGCGATGAAAGAGTGGCCACAGGGTCCGCACCTTTGAGGTATGAACGCACGTGGAACTCGGTTTCTGGCAAGAGAAGTACGGTGTCGTTCGGGAAGCACACATGGTACGAATCTCCGTTTGGTGTTGGGGTCGATGTCACCACGCGACCGATACGGAATCCGGCACCGTCCTTGTAGTAGCAACGTGTTTGGCTGGGGAGTTCAGTGCGAACCAAGCTTCGCGCCAGCACTCGTCGAGTCACCATGCGAACTGGACTAGTGTAATATGCAACCTCAAGGGTACCCCGACTGTCGGGATACGAGATCACTTCGGCAAAGCCGTCCTGCTCGTTTCCCCTGACCAGCACTTTCTGGCCAACCTGCGCTGCCATGTCTGAACGCCTCTTCTGGCCGAACCGAGACTGCTGAGGGTTGCTCAGCGTTAGGGACTGATCCTAACACATGAACGGCAGCAGATGGGACAATAACGGTGCTCTCGGGACGGGCGGGAACCCCCTTGGAAGGGACAAGCCCTATGTCCGCAATCAATGCTCCATGCTGTACCCTTGGGCAAATTGGCAATCGCTAACCTGCAGCGCATTCCCGACCCTGCTAAAATACAACATAAGGAACATTAACAACCACATGGCCCACTGGAAAGTCATTGCGCTGATCAACGGCGATATCGAGGCCGTTTCGGGACCGGCTGCCCAAGACCGGCCGGGAGCCCACGAATGGATTGTCTGGGAAGGGGAAGCCGCCGACAAAGCCGAAGCCCTCAAGTGCGCGGAGAAAGCCGATCCCAGGGTCGACCTGGAGTGGATGCGCATTCGCTACGAGAGGGATCTTGAGATAAGGTAGGGTCTCGCTTGGCCTCGGAGCGTCACTGGATCCAGTTCGTCGGTGGTCGGCGCGTCATGTCGGTTTCGGCTAGACCACCTATCCGCGCCCTCGAGTACTCCTGGAGCCTTTGCATCGCTTCACGCTTGTGCTCCTCCCAATCACGGATGTAGTCCCATCTTTCCTGCAAAGGTTCCCACATCCAAAAACTCCGGAGCTCGGTGAGCTCGGTGTCGGAGAGCATGTCGGAGGCGATCAGGAGCAGCGTGCCGCAACCGGGACAACACCTCTTCTTTCTGTAGGCGAAGTTCCACTTGCAATGGGGACATTTGTAGCGCTGTGGTCGGACTCGCAACAGCTTCCTTCTTTCCAGGTCCCGAAGCGGGGCAAGGGTCTCGTTGTCCTCTCGAGGCGGCGCCCTGCGGCTCGAGGAGCAGGACGACACAGGATAACCTGACTACCGGACTGCCGGCAGGGAGGCTCGGACTGGCTGATGTTAGACCGACTTCACCCAGCTACTTCTTTTTAGGAGGCACGACGGCGTCCTTGAACGCCTTCGCCAGGCGGAATTTCACCACCGTCTTGGCCGGAATCTGGATGGGCTCGCCGGTCTGGGGGTTGCGGCCAGTTCGTGCCTTGCGATTGGCCTTCACCGCCTTGCCCAGCCCGGGAACCACAAACTGCCCGTTTCTCTTGGCTTCCTTCGTGGCCAGCGTGACGAGTTCTGCGAGCACTGCGGCGGCCGTCTTCTTTGGGATCCCAGCCTTCTCGGCCAAATGCGCGACGACCTGAGATTTTGTCATCATTGCTTCTGATCTTCCTTTCTCCGTTGGATTGTAAGGACTGCAATGTTGAAATCGTCGTTCGGCCCCCACTGTATGCAATGCTAACGATGGCTGTCAAGGATTTGCGGAGGTGTCGATCTCAAAAACTCGCCTGCGCCAGGAGAAAGTTCCACCCGCGGGTCTTGCCGCCAGAAACTCTGGTCACATTTAGTCTATACACGCTGCCGACGCCAAGCAGAAGAGGAATCCAACAACGGCTCAGGCAACCGGGGCGCAAACGTTATATGCAGATTCGAACTCGCGTGAGCGTTCTCTAGCCGCTCCGGCCGGATCTGGAGAACTATCGGCATCGATTGGAGAGGTGGCGCGGACGAGGGCCGCCGGCTATCAAGTGCTACTGGAGGCGGGCGACTCATATACATGCTCCGAGTGCGCTCTATCGCGACAGTTTCGAGACGAACTGATAACTGCCGGATGCCAGTTCGAAGACCGCCTTGCCTTTCTCCACCCCGCTGAACCGGACTCCCCTGGCTTGGGCCGCTGGTCGTCCCCTTTCAGTCACCGCCGCGAGCGCGCTTGAGGGCAGGTAGAGCGTGGCGCTCGTTCCCGGCGGAACGGTCGCGTCCATATGCACGGTTCCGTTCTCAATCCGCCAGTTGCTGACGATCAACCCGTGAATGGACTTGTGGCTCGTTCGCGCGAAGGTGAGTCCGCCCACCGGCGCCGGCTTCAGGAAGAAATGGCGGAAGCCCGGCGCCTTCTCGTCCGCGCGGATGCCTCCGATGCCTTCGATGAACCATGCGCCGATGGAGATCAGCGTGTCATGGATGTGGGATTCACCGGACCAGCTTTCCCAACTCGTGGTGGCTCCCTGTTCGAGCATGTAGCCCCAGCTTGGGAAGTCCTTCTTGCTGACCATCCGGTAAATCAGATCGTTGCGGTCATCCTCCATGAGCTCCTTGAGCAGGAAGTAGGTGCCGTGCATGCCGGAGTTGAAGTGACCGCTGTCCTTGACCAGGATGGTGTCTTCCAGGTTCCTGGCCACCCCAGCCCGCAACTCCTGGGGAACGATTCCGAGCAGCAGCGCCAGTGCCAGATAAGGCTGCTGGCCGGTGGCGTAGCTGCCGGGGGCGACGAAATAACGTTCGTGCAGCGTGCGGCGCAGCACGGCCGCCCGTTCCGCATACATCGCGGCATCGGCGGGCTTGTCCAGGACCGCCGCCATCTTGGCGGCTATTTGCAGGGTATAGAGGTAGTGCGCGTTGTTGATGAAATGTGCGCTGACGGGATTCCGGGAAGGGTCATCGCCGAACCCTTGCTGCTTTTGCCCCGGCGTTACCCAGTCGCCGAGGTAATTCCATTGCGTCAGGCTCATTCCGACGCTGAGGTAGGGCTCGAGGATGTTGTCCTTTGTCTTCGAATCGGCGAAGGCCAGCCACTTCTGGATCATCGGGTAGTTGGCCTCGAGAATCCCCTTGTCGCCATAGTTCAGGTAAACCTGCCAGGGCATGGTCACCACGAAACCGCACCACATCGGACCGCCGCCACCCTCGTCCGGGTAATTGGGGGCGGTGTACGGCAGGTCGCCGGATTGGGGATCCTGCGCATCTCGCCAGTTGGCGGCCCAGCGGTTGTAGAGGCCCCCGGTGTCGAAGTTGTACAGGCCCGTTTCGAGCGAGGTCCCGGCGTCGCCGCCGTAGCCGAGGCGTTCGCGCGTGGGGCAATCCACCACGTAGCCGTTGAGCGTAAGGCACTCGTAAGTCCAGGTCACGAGGCGGTAGATCCGATTCAACAGGTCGTCGGACGACTCGAATTCGCCGCTGCGCCCGTAGCTGGTGCGCATGAAATAGCCCCGGACCTCCTCAGCGACGGGCGCCTGGTTCAACCCCGTGACATGAGCGTAACGGAAGGCGTGGTAGTTGAACCGCGAGCGTACCACCTGGTTCGCCCCCTCGCGGGTCACGTATTCGTCACGCTGGTTATACGTGCCGTAACGGCCCCCGGCCGGCGGATTGTCGGCAAACTCGACCTTGAGGCTATTGCCGGCCGTGGTCCCGCGGGGCAGGCGCAATTCCAGCCAGCCCGTGTAGTTCTTGCCCATGTCGATGAGCCAGCCGCCGTCCGGCGTCTTGTCGATCTTCACTGGCCGAAGCGTTTCCAGGATGCGGTTGGGCTCGACCATCTGCGCCGACGTGGTCGCCTTCGGCGGGTCAAACGTCGCGGCTGACTCCCAGGCGGAATCGTCCAGCCTGACGCCATTCCAGTCTTTCACCTCCAGCCGGGCGTCATAGCGCTCGCCGCCATAATCGCCGAACGCCGTGCTCCGCCCCAGCGGGGTAATCGGGCTGGCTTTCGCTTTCCAAGTGCCGTCGGTTCCCACCGCCACCAACTTGCCATCCGGCAAGGTGATATCAAACTGCGTACGCACCAGCGGCCCGTCGTAAACCACGCCCGGATGTCCCCGGACGTACCATCCCCGGCCCAGCCACAGCGCTACCGTATTGCTGCCTTCCACCAGGTAGTCGGTGATATCGTGCGTCAAATACCAGTTGCGCTTGGAATAATCCACCACCGCCGGGGCCAGAACGTAGTCATCGACTTTCTTCCCGTTGACGTAGAGTTCGTAGTAGCCGAGCGCGTTGACATAGGCCGTGCCGCGCCGCGGTTTCCCGGGGAGCGTGAAGGTCTTGCGCAGCCAGGGGAACGGCAAGGGAGTGCCTTCTTTGACGTCGGCGGGACGCGCCAGGCCGATCCAGCGGCCGTACCATTCCGAGTCGCGAAGCACCCCCATCGACCAATGGGCCGGGGCGCTCCACGGCGTCTCATGGCCATCTTGATCCCATACGCGGACTTTCCACCATGCCTCAGCTCCCGAGCCCAGCGGCCGCCCCGCATAAGCCACAAACGCAGTCCGATCAGAGATGACCTTGCCGGAATCCCAGAGGTCACCCTGGTTTTGCCGGAGGCTCGCCGGGCTGGCCGCCACCAGGACTTGGTAGGCACTCTGCTGTCCGCCGCCGAGTCCGGGTGGCAGCGTCCAGCTCAGGCGCGGTTTTTCCACGTCGATGCCCAGCGGGTTCGAGAGGTACTCGCAGCGCAGCCCTTCCACGGTCAACGCGGCCTGCCCGGATGCAACGCGGCTTGCCGAAACCATCGATACCATGATCAGAACACCAGTGACGACTGCTCTCATTCGACAATCTCCTTGGGACGTCTGCCCCCTCTGAAACGAGGGCTTCTTACTTGAACGGCAACCGTGCAATTTCGCACAGATCTCCGGCGGAGCAATTATCACTCCCCGCGACGGGGGTCAAGTGGAAACTTCCGTCCGGCGGCAGGACAGCGGGCGGCTCCATGGACGTGTCCGTCGATGTGCGCTTGATTGCTTCCATCAGCCGCGGCATGAAGAAGATGGTGGCGAATGGCCAGTTCCGCGTGGATTTCCATTACTGTGTTAGTTCAAACTCGATCTATGTGGCTATGGGTTTGCCGCCGTCCGGCTGCTGGATTGATGGGGAAGAAATCGCTGGTTTCACTGGCGATGGAAGGGAAATTTGCCACTGACGGCCTGCAAGCGATCGACGAAGGTGATGACATCCTGATGGCGATGGTCAGGGAGTTGGTGACGGAGAAAGGCATCGGGGAGAGTGCAGATGCGCTGTGGAAGAAGCTCGTGGAGAAGCAGGCGGAACTAGTCGGAGTTCGGGCCGTGGAGATATCACCTTCAGAAAGAGAAGCAGAATCTCCGGAGAGGGATGTACCAGGAGTCATCATTCCGCCGCCGGCACCGATCCCGGCAGTGGTGACACAACTTCTGATGTTCGGCATGTCATACGAACCAGTGCAACGGCGCAAGGCTTCGCGCAGGTCATCGATTGCTGCCACAGCATCGGACCAGCTCGGATTGTCCAACAACTGAGGGTGGGGCGAGCCGCCGACCGGACCAGATTTCAGCGAGGAGGGAGGCGGCGGGAAAAGTGTCCTGGGCATCGCACGGACCAGGGCCGGTTTCGGGCGGCGGCATTCTGGGGAACGTTCAAACCGGCCACATTCGCGGGCGCTGATGGCACCCGACGCTTGAACTTGACTGGCCCCTGCATTGAAGAGCGGGCAATGGTATGTTACGGATCGACCCGAAAACCAAACCGCAAATTCCGGACAGAAGCCGCGGAGTCTGAAAACTCCGCGAGACCAGGCTGAAAGAATGCCGGATTGCTAGTCGGACGTGGTGCGCGTGTCCGTCCAGACTCGCACGGTTTCTTTCTCACTGTTTATTGTCACGTCCACCTCGCCCTCGCGAGCCAGGGCGCGAATGCCGGCGCCGATGTCGACCTCGTCAGAATTGTTGGCCAGCATCGCCCGAACCACCGGGATCGGAACTTTGATGGCAATCGTTTTGCCATGTTGATGTTCGGCGCTTGGTTTCTCCACGACTTTAATCAGCAAATCTCGGCCGGCCTTCGCCACGCTCAATTCCTTATCATGCCGCTCCAGGGTAACGAAAACGTTGTCGGGCGAATTGCGAACCGAGTCCAGCAGGACCCGCAGATCCTTGCCATTCACCGAGGCTTGCAAACTGAATTTGCCGTGATGTTGATGATCGACCGGGACCGAAGGCAAAACCGCCGACGCCATCGCAATGGGCACGTTGAAGATCACGTTCGCGCTCACCCCTTTCGCGCTCTCCACGCGCACGTGAATCCAACGCTCGCCAGGCGCAGCCATCAGTGCGGCGGCGCTGAAAAACAAAACGGTCATGGTTTGAAGGATATTCTTCATCACGAGTCACCTCACGATAATTTCCCTCCGGGTCGGGGACCCAGCTATCCCCGAAATCACTGGGTGCTAACCTTATGCCCGGAAGATGCGGTCATCCGCCTGCCCCCTCCCCGCGAACTTGTGACGCCCTTTTGGAAGGAGCAACCAACTCCCTGGTTAGGCAATTCGTGTGGCAATTCCAATCAGGCGTAACCTATTGGCAAATAAAGGAAAATGGGCAGGTCCCCTGACCAAAATCCACCGTATGGGGTGGTGGTTTTGGACCGGTACACAAAGTCGGGCGGTGCCATTCCCGTCAAAGCTACATTAGCTGTACCGACTCCCATTGGTATCGCTGCCGCCCGTTCGGCTGAAGAGAAGCTCTGTGCCGACTGGACGATGAAAGACCTCCCACCGGCTGACTGCCAGGAGCGGTTGCTTACCAAGCTGGCTCAAGTTGAGAAGACCGCACTTTCCAGTCAAGAAAGCTGAACACCCCATCCCCATTGGAAATCATTCTTGTGGGTGACAGACTTACGAATTCTTACGGAAAGCAAGCCTGAGTATCCCGTTGCGATTACTTTTTCAATTCCACGCAGATGGCTTCGAAGACTTTGTTGCTGAGGTTTTCAGGCGCATGTTCGTACGGCTCCTCCACGCACAGGACCTGCCCGACGTGCCCCAGGATGTCCTGCTTGATGTCCTTGGGTAGGTAAAAGCAGAAATCGCAGTCACTCAACATCACCACGATGTTAGCCGGGTGCCAGTGCATCGGCGACTTCTCGTGCGGTCCGTATCTGATCCGCAGGACGCGCACGCGGTCGTTTTCGAACTCGACCTTGTAGTGCTTGGGGTCTACGATAACAGGGTCGGCAGCCATGGGAAGCCTCCTGGGTGGAATGACCGAAGAATAAACTCTTGCCCGGACTATTGCAACCCGGAAGGAACGGCAGTGATGAGCCGTGACTTGATCGATTGGTTGTACCGGAGGTACCCGCCTCGATCTCAGCAGCGAAACGGTGCGCATAGGTCCTGAGAACCATGAAGAGTGAGGCAGTTGCGAGCCGCTGGGCTGACGACCGGATTGCGAGGTAGTGGTGCGGATTGACCGACCAATCCTCGCTGCCGCAACCCATCTCTGGCTGTATAATCTGAGAATTGGTGCCAGGCATTCACAGCAATCGTGGGGTACAGGGCGGCCGCCATGGACAATAGCGATTTGCTTCGTTATAAGAATCTTCTCCTCTCGAAGCGGCAAGAACTCTCCGACGGCAAGAGTCTGGTCGATTCGATTTCCACCGCAGGCGAGCTTCGCGGGGATCCGGTCGACATGGCCACCGGTAAAACCGACGCCGCCACGCAGATCCGGTTACACCAGACAAACGGCAAGCTCTTGCGTGCCATCGACGATGCCTTGGCTCGGATTCTGCGCGAGGAATTTGGCATTTGCGCGGAATGCGGGGAGCCCATCAGCAAAGCGCGATTGGAAGCGGTGCCCTGGACCAGATGGTGCAGGGACTGCAATGAGCGCCATTGCTCTAGAGGCTGAGACGCTGGCTGCGCATTTTCCTAGCCTCACCCCTGTGCAATGCCCTGGATTAACAAAACGGATACGGAGGAGCCGGGGTGTTTCTTGGGTAGGACAGCGCCCCGGCTCCCCTCGTTTGAGGCAAGAATCCGGAGTGAACACACGTTTACCCGCCTAGATTCCACAAGAGGCTGGAAGGATGCCAAGGTCCAGAACTAGGTCCTCGCGTATAATGCCCCGCCGGACTGGTCCAAAAACTTGCAGCAGCCTGCGGACCACCTTGCCGCACCTGAACCATGGGGAAGCTTAAACCGAGGCTGGAATCGCCCTAATGCGCAAAGTTCGGGGGCGCAGCGGAGTTCCGCAGTCGGCGCATACCCACCGGTGGCGCCGGCACGTTCCGGCTTCTTGCGGCACAGGAAGGGTGAGAGCCGTAGGCGAAGTGTCCGGGTCTCCAACAGCCAGCTCCAGGGGGCGGCCGCTGTCCTCGAGGGCGGCTATGGCCATTTCCAGGGCGGATTCCAACGCCTTTCTTGGTTGTCGATCTCTGGTCATCATTTCCTCCGTTCCCATGTGGGCGAGGCGGAGATCCGCTGCCGCGTTTCACGCTTGGCTACCACCGCACCGGACCAGCCGGACTCACCCACCATCCCGACGACCGTTTACAGGACTGCTGTTTCCACCAATGGGGCGTCAGCCGTGACTGACGGGGTTTCCCCCGCCAGCGGAGCATGTGGTGCGGCGGAGATGGGCTCCTCCATGGGCGGAGCAGCCGCCTCGCCGGTTAGCACGAACCCGGACTGCGGCGCAGCGGCGTCTATCACTGCCACCGCCGCCTCGAGCGCTGCTGATCTCTTGCCCGGCCCCCGCCTCATGCCCAGCCTGCGGGCGATGCGGCTCACCTGGCTGCGGCTGAGGCCCAAGCTGGCGGCTATCTGACTGTAAGTCTCCGAGTCGTGCGACTTGAGGTATTCACCAATTCGACCGTACATATCGTTCAGGTTCATTTCACTACCCTCCTATTAGAAGGGTCCGGTAGTGGTTGTTTTCGTTCGCGCTGCGCCTGGGCCGAACTGGTCGGAGGATGCGCAAGCGGCTCGTTCACGATGTTCGTCGGGCGGAGTTCTCTTTGGCGGTCTTCTTCTCGCGGCCGCCGTCTTTCCGATTCTCGCCGCTGGCGGTGGGGGCTCTCCCTGCGGCCGCCGCCTCGGCTACAATCGATCCCGAACCTTAGTGTGGAAGCTGAGCCAACTCGTACGGCTGACGGGGAATCCTGGTCCGGAACTTCCCCTGGAGTCCTTTGAACACTGGCGATCAGATCGGACCTGCGCTGAAGGATGAGACGTGACCATTCGAGCCCCATACTTTGCCGATCGCTGACTTCCCCCTGATGGTGAACTGGACAGCTTTCATGGCGGCCCCTCTGAATTCCGATCCCCGTGTCGAATCGGTGCAGAAACGCACCGCCCTCGGTTTTCCCCAACGGGAGCCCCCGCGATCAATAGGCTCAGCCCACCGCCGTTGGCTGGCATGTGGATGGACGATTCTGAGTTACAATCGAGACCAACGCTCATCCCGATGCCGACGTACGCGTAGTCGATGGGGGAACTCCGGAACAAACCGGCTCCGGATTTGCATGCCATGGCCGCCCTTTTGAAGTCCGACTCCTCCGCCGAATTGATACGACAACTAACGGCACTTGAGGACCTCGCCGACAATTGCTTCAGGGGTCTCCAACTCATCCGCATTCCGAGAAATCTTGCGAGCTGGGCTGCCCTGACAAGACTTGTTCAACTGATTGAGTCGACCATCGAGAAGTTCGGGACCCCGTACACACGGGAGTTTGTGGCGACCATTGTCAATGCGGGGCGCAGTGGCTCCTTCCTCCTTGAATGGATCCGGAAGTACGGCTCGGCAAGTCTCGCGCCGCAAAGCCGATTCAGGTGGAGTGCCGCCCTCGAAACGAGCTCAGCCCAAGCCTTCGACTTGGCCCATAATTACGAGGTCTTCACCGGGTGCTTCCCAGCCTGGCACAGGGACCGTGCGGCTGCCGAGATCGTCGCGCCGCGGACGGTCAGGTTCACTTGGCTGGGGGGTATTTTCGGGCGTCGAGTCAGCGCGTACCAGAAAGGGTTTCGTCCTGCATCCGGAGAAACGGGAACGGCAATTCCATCCTCCCCCGTTCCGGACACGCCGGCAAGCCGGGACCGATTGGCAAGGATCCTCGAGACGTGCAGGCCGAGCGGACCGCGGGCCTTCATATATCCCGAACCACGCGCATACTATGAGTATCTGATGCCGTTCTACCAGCGGAGCCTTGCTTCTGTATTTCGAAGGGAGGACTCGCTGGACTTGGGCAAATACACGCTCGGCACCTTCAAGTCGGTCTATGTTGCGCTGCTGGGGGTTTGCGCGACCCATGAGATCCTTTGCCATTGGTGGGGGAAGGGCCGTGGGAAGTATCCTCTGAACTCCGCTGTGATCGTAAGAGAATATGCGAACTGGGTGGACACCCTAAGCCGCCTCAGCGGCCTGCATGCAGATGTCGTGGAGGCGATCGTAGACGATCTGACGTTCCCAGTGGGCGGACCGAGAAAGCCACAGGATCTGTTGATCCATCCATTTGTCCCTTTGGACGCGGGCTCCCGCCTTCTCGGCCTTCTGCCGCATTTCCCCCTTCATAGCAGGCCCGACGAGAATATCCTGCGGACTTGCTCCTACATCAGTCCTGCTGCCTATCACGCAGCGTCACAGTTGAAGGAACGGGACATGCGGTCCGACCTGATTTCCGGACTGCCGGCTCACATTGCCGCCCTGGGGCCGGTCAAATTGCCGGGGGAAAACCCCGACATCGACATGATAGTGGAGGATCACAGATCTTCAACTTTGGTATTGGCGGAGCTCAAGTGGATACGAAAGCCTCTGTCGGTGCTCGAGCGGATTGACCGGGACGAGGAGTTTTTCAAGGGAATCGATCAACTACGCCGCATCGAACGGTTCCTGTCTGCCAATCCAAAGTATCTGCTCGAGTGCGGGAAAGTGTCGCGTTCAGTATCTGACCACTCCCGAGTTCGATACTTGCTCCTTGCGCGGGATCACTTTGCTTGGGTCGACCCTGCCACGGGATACCCCGCTATCGAGTCTGAGACTTTCAAAAGGGCCGTGTGCGAGGCTGCTACGCTCCATGAGGCCTTGGCCGGATTGCTGGAATTTGAGTGGCTGCCCGTAGAGGATCGCGACTTTGCCGTCAGGTTTCAGGTCGCCCGCGCCAATGGAGTTTCGATCGAATCGGAGATATTTCTCCCGGCCCGAAGCGCCCCATGAACGCAGCCAGGATTCGCTTGCTTAAGCCCACATGTTCTCGGTCCACAGCCGGCATTGCGGAAGCCGGGTTTTGCGGTGAGCTCCATCAGCTTCAGGAATTTGTCAGAGCCCTCATTCATCCCTGAGAAGGAAGCTCCATCAGTCATTTCTATATGGGACAGTGCGTGTCAGGGATTACAGGCAGGTTTTCCACTTCCTGAGCTTGACTGATGGGTGACTGAGGGTGACTGATATCAGTCATTTCAGCGTAGGGCTGGAGAGATAAGTCATTTATTATCAATATAGATAGATATCTCTCTCAACCCCCATGACTGATTGACTGATCGAGTTTAGCTCGCTGCCCAGCACCGACCCCAGACTCTGACTGATTTGACTGATATCAGTCACCCCTGCCTGAACGCCAGTCAACTTCGATCCCCGACCAGTCACCCTGATGGCAGGCTTCCCCTGCCCAGCTCCCTCTTTCTCCAAGCGATGGGATAAAGAGCGAAGAAAGTCACGATCGGACTGCTCCTTAGCGGATTGCGCCTGATTGTCGTGACGTCAGCATTCCCAAGCTAAAGATCGCTGGCCGGCGGCACGGCGGGGATCCGCCGTGCCGGCACCGGCGGAGCGCAGTTCCCCGACCAGACTACGCAGTATTCATAAGAAGGAAGAAGATGCGAGGAGAGAGGAGGATGGACATGAACTCCAACCAGGCAAGGGTGGCGGAGTACATCCGCGTTCACCCAGAGGAGACTACACCGTCATCTCGAGGAAGCTGGGAATCGGCTACGGCACGGTGGCTCGGATAGCAGCCCTGTCGGGCATCCGCCGGCCGTCCGGGAGGCGCCTTGTCATCGACGAGTCAGTCCTCGGCGGGAAGCAAGCCCAAAAGGAGCAATGAGGCGATGTGCTTTGTGACCATGGCGGAGCCTTTCATCAGGCTGGGAATACCCGCCGGCGCCGCCTTGCGGTCAATCCGCGTGCCCCTCTTTCTACTTCACCACCCTCCTGAGGATCACGAACGGCGTCTTGCGGCCCTTTTCCTCATGACCACGCTCGTCTTCGTCCGTCTCGCGGACCTCGGCGATTATCCCGTTATCGACCATTGATTTTTTCACCCGGTCGATCAGCCCGGCGAACTTGCGGTAATAGGATTTTGAATTCACGATTTCCGAGAAGTGGAGAAGCTTCCAACATTCAGCCTCGCCCATGTCGATGGAATATTCCCTGACCTTCTTGTGGACGAGATTCTCCGCCCGCTGCCTTGTATGGCGCTCGTGGAGAGCGGTAAAGACCGCCTCATAGCATTCCGCCTCCTTGGTCTCGGCCAGCCCCGGCCGATAGACGGAGCGAAGCCGCTGCTGCCATTCCATGAACCTCAGGGCCGCCTCGAAGCAATCCTTGGTGATTTCCCGGTCGCCGCTCACAGCGGCGGTCACGAGCGCGGTGCGCAGCACATGCTCGCCCAGCCTGCGGCGCTCGGGGATGTCGCCCGTCCATTCGTCCTTGGCGTCCCACACCCAGTCGGGAATGCTCACGGGCACAGGGGTGATTGCCTCCGGCTTGACATCGGGCGGCCGGTACTTCACATGCCTGTTCGAGTAGCCGAAAAGGAAACGGTCGTACAGCCCCTTGACGGTGGCGCTCCCGAACAGGGCGGCGAACTCGGACGAGTCCCTGCAAGTGAGGTTTATCAGCATCGAGAGCCTGCCGTAACAGGGCGCCCGTCCCTTCTTGTCCGTAACGCCGGCATTGTCCTTGGACCAGAGCTGGTTCATCATCTGGGGCAACGCGCTGCCCTGGATCGCGCCTTTTGCCATGAGCGCGCTGCCCTCGTCGAGCATGAGCAGGACAGATGGCGCGGTCGCGGGAGGTTCTGGCCTCTCTTCGCTCAGCACGTTCGCGAGCCCCCGGTCGCTGCTCGGGACCTCCTCGACAATCGTATCCTCGGGGCTGTTCAGGCGGATGGACAGTCGGGCGGCTTCCATGCACGCGCTCTTCCCCAGGCCCACCTCGCCGATCAGGGCCACATAGGCGTTCGGGCGGACGCTTCCCCTCACGTTTTTGATCCTGAGCGTGGATGCCACGGCAAGGATGGAAGGGTATAGCCATCCCTCGGGGAGGCGCGGGAAGCGCTTGGCGATCTCCTTGAGCATCCCGTACATCGCGCAGTCGCAGTCCAGCTCCTTCCCCTCATGCCCATGCGGGTCCATGATGGCTATGGACTTGGGGGCAGGAAGAAGCATCACCGATTCGAGGTCTTCAAATAGATCCTCGATTTGGGGCGTCGGCGGCGGCGCCACAAGCTTATCCGGATTGAATTCCCGGGCGGTGCCAGGCTCCGATTGCGGCGCCGGAGGAGCCATAGGGGCGCAAGCGCCAGCCATAGGCGGAGCATCGCTTGGCGGAGAGGCTGCCGTTTCCACCCCTGCGGCGGCATTCGCTTCGGGATCATCATCCAGCGAATCCACGCCCCAAACGGCCAGAAGCTCCTCGTCGCTCTTCTGTTCCCAGATGATGCCGGGATAGCGGCCGTGCTCCTGGCTCATGAAGCCGACGAGCTGGCCGATGGTCATATCGTGGGTAGGGCATCCCTGGGCGAAGCACGACCAGCCCAGAGACTCGCCATCGTAGTAGAACGCGCTCAGCGTGCTCTGCTCGTGGCGGTAGCCTACGCCGGGACATTCCTCGACCACATGCCATACGTCATCCCGGACATGGCTGATGGTGATGCCGAAATGCTCGCAGAAATCGTCGAAGTCGAAATCCTCGGAGACAGGGTAGGCGCCCGTGGAGGGTTTCGGCTTCGGCGATTCGCTGTGCTTCTCGATGAAGTCGCACACCCAATCAGGCACGGGAATGGGATCGACATCCGCCACGGTCTTGTAATAGCTGCCGGAGGGGTGAAGCGATCCCGCACCGACCAGATACTTGTTTTCGGCGCGGAAGCTGAACCACTCTTCCCCGCCAGGGAGGTTCGCGCTGCGGTTCCCTAGCCTACGGCTGCGCTCGGTGTAGCGGAAGATGAAGTGCCCAAATCCCCGCCCGGACTTTTGCGTGCGAGTCCGGGGCATTTCCTCGCCCATCTCTTTGGCGGCGCCCTTCATCCCGCCCTTGATGTCGAACTCGAGGAAACAGAATTCGCCGTTGGCGAGCAGCGCCACGTTATAGTCCGGGTTCTCCCTGTCCCACGCCTCGATCTTGGCCTGGTCCGTAGTCGCCTCCTGGAGGAAATGAAGATCCTTTGGAGGAATTTTTTCTCCCGGCGCCAGGGGGAACACGGGAATGCCGATCTTGATGAAAGGCTGCGCGATGGATGAAAAGCGCATGGGCGCCCCGCTACCGCTCTTGAATCTGCCCGCCGTCCAGGAGCGTTTCGTCCAGCATGAGCCGCTTTCCGGACGGGCGGTGAATGCCATGCAAGGCGGCGATGCGCGCAACGGTGCTGTAGCCGATTTGCAGCTTTCTTGAGATCGCGGCATAGGTTTCCTCAGGGTGGTTGCGGATGTATTCCGCGACCCTGGCTTGACTTGACATCTCCTTCATGTGTTGCCTCCTTGGATTTCCTTCTATCTTCTTCCCTTCCATACAAAGGATCCGGTAGCCGCAAAACCCGCGTGGTTGGGCAAGGATTTACATGCGAATCGATCTGGGGCTGCGACAGAGCGTGGCTGATGATCAGGCAGGGGTGACTGATATCAGTCAAATCAGTCACGGTCTGGACCTGTGCCGGGCAGGAAGCGAAACCCCATCAGTCAATCAGTCATGGAGGTTGAGAGAGATATCTATTTATATTGATAATAAAGGACTTATTTCTCTCTGCCTGTCCTGAAATGACTGATATCAGTCACCGTCAGTCATCCATCAGTCATAGCCTCGAGATGCTTCAAACCCCGAAAGTCCCCGACACGCACTACCCCATATAGAAATGACTGATGGAGCTTTCCTTTCCCTGCATTAGGCCTCAGCCTCTTTGACGGTCTTCAGGTTGGCCGCTAAGCTTGGTGCCGTTCATCTCGATGCGCATTATCCCTCCTGGGCAGCGATCCAGTCTGGCGCTTCCTGAAGCGCGTCGAAGTATTCGGCTACATCTTCGTCCTCAGTGCCCTGAAGCGGATAAACATCCCACAAGCCGTCGCTGGCCTTTTCCTCGTCGCCCAAATCCTCTGGCGGGATGACGCCGTGCGGCGCCTTCTTCTCCATGCCGTATTTGTGCTCCATGGGCTTTTCCCTCCTGCCCTCAGTCTTGAAACTCTACTCGGCGTCCTCGCGGCGGCAGCAGTCGCACGCGCAGCCGTCCTGGTGCCGCTCCTGGTCAAAGTAAACGCTCATCGAGTACGCCAGGTAGTCCGCGAACGCCGCCGCGACGGCTGGGAAACAGTAGCCATGCTGCTCCATCAGCCGCTCCGCCGCGTCCGCGACCGCGTCGTAAATGTGGTCGATGACGCCGTCGGCCTCCAGCCAGCCGCCATGCAGCACAAAACTGTGCGAAATCAGGTCCCGCAAGCTGAGGGAAAAGGCGGCGGAGACGCGCTCGTCCTCGTCGGTCCCGTCCCGGGCGGCCCCGATGCGCGACAGGAAGCCCGGGTTGCGTTCCGTCTCGCGGGGCAAGCTGTCTTGGCGCTCGTAAAACCTTCTGCCCCTAGCCTCGTCGTCAGCCGCGATGCGGCGTGGCGAGCTGTTTTTCTCTTTGCGTCGTGGCATGCTTTTCCTCCTCAAGGGTGCAAGATGATCGTCGGCTCGCGATGGAATTCGCCTGGAACGGGCCTGAATTTCGAGGCCATCAATGTCGGATCGCCCCACTGAACTTCCTGGCCCAGCAGCTCCGTGACGTTCTCCTGCGGTTCCACTATCGCGTCGTCATCCTTGGTCTCGTCGCGCAGGTGGTGGTCTGCCAAGTCCACATTCTCCATCACCTGCTCCCATTCTGTGCGCTCCGCGAAGGCCAGCTCGTAGAGGGCCACGAACCTCTTCAGCTCTTCGAGAGACCCGGCGCGGATTGTCCCCTCCCTTTCGAGCGCCACGAGCGGCTCGGGCTCTCTTTCCAACGCCGCGAGCCGTTCGCGCAACTCCTCAGGTTCGGGGTAAAAATATAGAAAGCTGTGCCCTGCGGTGGAGTCTTTGGAGCACTTCATTCCCTCCATGAGTTGCGCCCCGGTGCGATAAGATAGCCAAGCGAGGTCGCCGAGGTGCGTGGGGAAACTGAACGGGCTCCAGCCGGGCCAGTTAAGTGGTTGCATCAGTTACAACGCTTCCGGACTCGGGCGTCTTGTAGCTAGCTCAGGGGTCCAACGAGGCTCGCCAGGCTCCAGTATCGCCCACGGCCGATGTCGTACAATCCAAAAACAACTCATATTTTTTCTCCTTTTCCTAGCAATGAAAAACAATAACGGGTTAACGATGGGATTCGGCGACGGCGGGCATTGGCAACGTCACATGGGTGTCGCTCCCGAAGCGCGCTCTCGCCCCTCCCCCGATTTAGTCGCTGCTGACATCGAACGTGTCGATGGCAAAACGGCCAAAGCCTTGCGAGCGTGCGGCGCCCATGCCGAGGTGCCCCGCGCCGCACTCGATCTCGGGAGGCGGGGCTTTGGTCCCGAGGAGCGGGTCCCAGCGCAATTCGCCAGGACGCAGCTGGGCCCACGGGCGGTGTCGGACAATGAAGAAATCATGCGATGCCATGATTTATCTCCCCTCTTCTTCACCGCTCGCCGCCAGCGAGACTTGCATCGATATTTTTTTGTCCCGCAGCAGCCGCCCGGCGGTCTTTGTCCCAAACTTTTCCTGGAACTCCATTATCCGCATCGGCCTGTCTTGGGCCAGGGTGCCGAGCGCGCGCCTATCCATTTCCATCTCCGCTTCCTGCTGGCCGGTTGCGGTGGGGGCTTCTGCCTTCATTTCCTCAAGCTTTTCGAGCTTTTGCGTGAAGCCCCTGAGCCTCTTCAGCAGCCGCCAGATGCCCGCAGCATCGCCCGGGGGCGATGCCCTTTCGGCCGCTTCGAGATACTTCTCAATCGCTTCGCGCATGGAATTTTGGCTTGGCGCATCAAGCGCCTTGTCGCCGCCGTGGCGCAGCCAGTCCTCCCAGCCGTCGGCGTTTCTGAGCATGAGCGGGTCGCGACCGTCTCGGATCGGGCCCAGGTAACCCGTCCCGTCGCGGCTCTTGACGTGCAACCCGGACAGCGCATAATGCTCGCTGTCCCCGCTCCCTACCCTCCCGCCCACGAAAATGGTCAAGAAGAGCCGGTCTTTTCCCGGTGGGAAGTCGACTTCCGCCGTGCCGTCAGGGCCAGCCGGCGGCTCCGCCGCCAGCGCCTCGCCGGGCTGGGTGAACTCGACGATGATCCACCCCGGGGTCGTGCCCTCTTCCACGTACTTTATGGTCTTGCCCTGCAAGACCCGGTTCAATTCAACTGCGTTCATTATTTTCTCCTTGATTTCAAAGGTTATGGGAGCCGTCCGCGCTGAGCACCGGCGTATCGTGCGTCTCCTCGCTGATCACCACGCCGCCCTCGCAGATTATCCGTCCCGACCATTCCGCCGCTACCGAGCAGCCAAATTCGAATCTCAGCAGGTGCAGAGGGTTAGCGCGTGACGACGGTGGATGGTGTCTCGCTGCGCATCTTCCAAAGCTCGAAGACGCTTTGCTTTTTTTAACGTGCAGTTCGCGCAGTCCTTCGTCCGCTGTCGGGCGCCTTCTCGGGCCGCTTCGTTCTTGGGTTTCATTAGACCCGCTCCTTTAAATCGCGCGTCAGGACGATCGCGCAGTCCATGCCACGGGCCGCGAACATCACATGGATTTCCGAGCCGGCCTTTCTGGCATTAGCTCAGCGGTCCTTGATCACCTTCCATTTGCTTCTTCGCACTCATCCGCGCTCCGCTGAAGGCGAACGCTGCGGCGATACCGCTCCGCCTCGGCATATTCCTCGGCCAACGCCCGCGCACGGTAATCCATGCGCTTGTCGGCCTCGAGCCTGGCGATCTCGCTCACAAGCTCCTCGTCGGTCAGCCGCCTGAGGGCCGACTCCCGCCTGCCGACGGAGGTGACGGCACGCGCCGCGTTCGCTGCCTTGTCGGACAGGCGCTCCGCTGAGTCCCACGCTTCCTTCCACGAGCCCGTGTCGTGCACCACCGCCCGGCCGTCCCCATCGACCACGTCATAGCAGTTGCGCGTCTTGTCCTTGGTGCGCAGGGCCGGGAAATACACGAAGGGGTTCAGCGCCATGGTCCGGAGGGCCACTTCTTTGGCCTCCAGGACTACGGCGCTCGCCTCCTCCATCCGATCGAGGTTGAGGTCCCAAAAGCGGTCGTCCTCGTAGGTCGCCTGCGCCTGCTCGGGAGTTTCGGCGGGTATGCAAATCTCCACTCTGGCGGTCACCTCGGTAAGTAAGTTGTAGAACTTCATCATCTTTTTTCTGTTCTCCATAGCTTCCTCCTTTCGCTTGTTGCGGGTCCGGCAGTCGTCCCGTTCCGGTTCGAGTTGTATCTCGTCTGAAGGGAAGCTCACGCCGGTCGTTCCCTTGCGCTCACCCAACCACCCCGCGGAGGAACCCGTCACAACGCGCCCCTCGTTGAACCCTACCGTCCGTCAGTCTGCCCATGCCAGCTCCCCATCTGCGACCTGGACCAAAGCCAGAACCATCCCGCAATGCTGGCATGTCAGGGCAGCGACAATGCCGCCATCGGGGCAGTTCGTAGCGATCCATATCGCGCCCGGGACTGCGGGGAACTCCGGGTATTCTTTTGCGATGACCCCGCCTTGCTCCAAGACCCGCTGCTGCCACTCCTGCGTTTCCTTCTTCTGAGCAAGCGCCTCTGCCATTGCCCTTTCCTCTTGGGTCAGGCTCCTCGTTTCGTAACTAAAACGCATGGCTCCCTCCGCCAGCGGCCCCGCTTCTCCCCGCCCTGCCATCGGCTCGGGCCGTTCCTGCCAGATTCCCCCCGCGCCGCGAGGGGGCAGGCCCGCGTACGCGCGGCAGATCTGGCCATACACCACCCCGTCGGAGTCGTGCGGCGCACCGCAGTTGGGGCAGTTGTACGTCTCCTGCCCGTCCAGCATCGGCTGGAGGAGGGAGATGCCCGTGATGCCGTGTATTATGCAAACGAGCGGCGGCCCGCCTGGCTTGGCCACGGCGGGGTAGTCCGTCCTGCGAAGCCATTCCCTCGCCTTCCCCTCGTCCCAGCCCTCGCCGATCGTGCACCCCTTGGCGGGGTCATCCTTTTTGCCTTGCACCACCATCCCAACAGGCGTGATCCAAACGGGGAGGAATCCCGCCTGATACAGGCTGACTACGTCGTCAAAAGAGGGGTTGTCAAGGTTCATCGCGCGGACGATTCCCGTGTTCCTAGCGGGCGCGCCAGCTATTATTTTCATTGCTCTGTCTATGGTCTTCATCATTCCTCCTCGTGGCTAGTATTCCTGTGTTTCAGTTGCTGACTAGTGCTCTGACGCCACCGATCCATCGATCGCCGGCGCCGACAAAAAACCAGTGCTACAGCACCAGCCCCTTGCCAACAGATCGACCTTTTTGATTTCCTTCTTCTCGGCTGCCGCCGTTGCGGTCGGGATCTTCATCATTCATCTCTCGAAGAGGTCTGAGGCTCCGCTAGGGGACAGTGCAGGCCGTCGACGCGGTTTATCTTGCGGTGCTCGGGACGCAACACGTCGACTCGTGCGCTCTCCATCAGCTCAAAGCACAGATCGCCATCCTGCTGCCCAAGCGCCTGTTGCTAGTGTCTTTCCTCAGGACTCTATTCGTGGTGAGCGGCACGTACTTATCGTGCGAAGTCGGCGCCGACAGCATGCGAATGCATGCGCATGCCAGCGGGTTGGTAACGCAATCTTCTGCAGGAATCCGGTTGTTTCCAGGATGATTGCAGGGAATGTCGCGGCAGTGACAGGTCATTGCGAGCCTTGCCTTTCTTGAGCGATTGGCTCACAATGGCTTCGCTAGGGCTCACTGCAAGCAATCGGGTGAGTTTTGCGCCGCCGCCAGTTGCACCTGGCGGCGGTTCCTCCGACTTTAGTTCCTCAGCACAAACTTGGCTTGCGGTTCCATCGAATGCGTATAAATGACGGTCGCGACGGCGTTGGCGGTGTCGTGGAAGCCATTGATCCTCGGGACCGCACCGTCAATCCTGCCGCTCCTGCGTTCGGTCTTTCGTGAACTGCGAACGGCGGGAGAGATTCATCAATCCTCATTCAAGATTTTGGATAATTCCTCAATCGCCTGATAGTGCTCCTCTATCGTTCTCTCGGCCTCCGCCTTGGCGTCCTCCAACGCCTTCCTTGCGTCCTCAAGTTTCTTGCCGGATGCCTTCAGCTCTCGGAACGCCGCGCCTTGCGCCGATTTTGTGTTGTTGGCCTTTGTGATCGCCTCGACGAGTTTGGTGCGCCGCTCTTGTTCGCCAGTTTTGTTGATGCCCTTCCTGAGGAACGCCTCAAGGGGGAGGGGTTGTGCGATCCAAATCTCCACCTCCGGCACCTTCGGCAGGGTGATTTTGCACTCCTTCAGAAGACGATCTAGTTGTCCCACTATAGGCCGAAGCCTTGGGTAGCATTGGGTTCGCACCCTGTCTGGGGTGTGCTCTAGGCCGCATGGGCACACCTGCGCAGTGACTTGGATCAATTTCTTGTGAAAGTACTTGCACAATACATACGCCATGATCGCCGGCCTCCGCAAGATGATCGGAGGGCCCCGTTTCCCTGCCGCATACTCAATCAGCGCTTTATCCATCGGATCGTCAGTTTCCTCTTGGAGCCGCTTGGCCCTTTTTTTCGTCAGCGGCCGTACGGATTCAATCCAACCAGCTTGCAACAGGCAACGCCGTTCATACCACGGGGGTCTTTCGCGGATGATTTTGGATGTAACTCCCTTTCGACCGCACCATGCCAACACATTGACGCAGAGGTCGGGGATTTCTTCTAATCGATCAGGGCCCACAGGCAAGGACCATGGGTATTCGTAGATAGAGTTCATCGCTTAAGCCTACACGATCCGGACCCGTTGTCGTTGTGAATTAAACCTCCTCCTCCCCTGACAACAAACGCACCAGGGGACCAAGGTATTTGATTCGCTTGCGCCTTCGCTCCTGCCCCCTTAGGTTTGTGAGGAGCTGGTCAAAGGCGATTTCTGCAATAGGTGAATGCGGTTGAAACTGACGGCCCAACCTCAGAGTGGAGATTTGATTGAGGCCCACAACTCGGCAGAGATCGAGTGGATGGACCTCCGGCAACTAACCCGGTACATCTGCGTTGCGGAGCGGACGATGCACACGTGGATTCATCCAACCGTTGGCCCGCTCCCTGCGACCCGCATACACGGAAAGAGTGTAATCAATCGGTGGGCGTTTGATGCGTGGTTGCAGGCACATATGCTCAAGCCTGTGAACTCAACCAAACGCAACAGAGCGACGGTTAGCGTAACCGCAGTTTAATATTAGCTGACGTAAAACATGAACTCAGAAATCCAGAGTAGTCCGATGATGCCCCGGGGCGGCAGCTGCGTCGGAAATTTGTCCAGAAGATCGAACGCACAGTTGGCCGAAGGGAAGAATCGGGGTCTCGCCGAGATCTTCGCAGATCCAAGCGTGATCGAGACTCTGACGGTGGAGGAGGTGGCCTCGGCGCGTGGGGAACTGTCTCGCCTCGACTCACTTTTGCTGGCCCGCCTGATGAGTGCGATTGGTGGGCTGACGCCACGCCCGCCAACTGACCGAAGGCTTAGCGTGAAAGAGGCCGCTGCGAAATTGGGTACCTCGAAAGACTGGCTTTATCGACATGCAGGTACACTGCCTTTTACGGTTCGCATCGGGCGCGGTGTTGGGTTTTCTGAGGCGGGAATCGAGCGATTCTTGCGGCAGCGCTCAGGGCGGTAGATACCTTTCGACGGCCATACCTCTGTAATGCTACACTCTTAGCAGCGAAAGCATCTTCGCGAAAGCAGCAAAACACATGGAGAAACCCAAAATCGAGAAGGTCAAGACCTCGCTGCGCTTCGACCCTGAACTGTGGAAGGCCGTGAAGATCAAAGCCATCGAGGAGAACAGGGACCTGCAAGATCTGCTGGACGAAGTTCTGCGAGAGTATCTGCGCCGAACCGGCAGCAAGAAGGGCGGTGCGCGATGAGAGGCGATGGACGAATTTTCAGGCACAGGGAAAGTCGCTTCCCGCACATTTCCTATTATCACGACAAGAAAGAAATCCGCGAATCGACGCGGGCCGCCATCCTGGAAGCCGAAGCCAAGAAAGGCCGAAAACTGACGGACGATGAGGTAACGCGCGTAGCAGTGGAATGCCTCAAGAAACGCATCAGGGAAGTGGCAAACGAACGCGATGCGATTCGCCCTTTTCTCGGCCCGGCGCAGGAACGCATCACCGTGAACGAACTCCTTGACGACCTAGTTGCTCAGTACAGACTGGGCGGAAAGAAACGCATCCCGCGCGAGATGGAGTCCGGCATGCGGTCCAATCTCAAGTCTGTGCGCGACTACTTCGGCGAGAAGCGGGCTGCGACGGTGACCAAGCGGCACGTGGACGAGTTTATCTCAAACTTGAAGGTTGAGCGCAAATCGAACGCAACCGTGAATCGGCGAACCCAATTGCTCTCCCAAGCTTTCAAGATTGCGGCGAATGCCGACCCACCGAAGGCACTGCGCCCGCTGGCTATCACTAAACTCGACGAGTCGGATAACGTCCGCAAAGGCAAGTTCACCGAACCGGAGGCGTAGCTCGTCTTCTCAAGCCTCCCGGACTACCTTGTCGATGTGGGGCGCTTCGCTTATGAGGTGGGTTCCCGCAGGAAGGAACTTCTCAACCTGCGCTGGAGCTATGACAAGGGCGACGCGATCGAGGTTCCCCGTGAGGACACGAAGACGAGGAAACCTCGGACTATCGCACTGACCCCGGAACTCCAATCGATTCTCGCACGGCGCCGTGCCGCGCGGGTGGCCGGCTGCGACCTCATTTTTCACCATGACGGCCACCCCATCGTGGACTATCGGAAGGCCTGGCATTCGGCGTGTGTCGTCAGCGGCCTTGGGAAGTTCTATTGCCCCAAGTGCCGAGGCGAGGCCGGGCAATACATCTTCGTCCTCGACGCGACCCGAAAGTGCCCGAAGTGCGGCGAGAAGCCCGAACGGCCTAAGTACATCGGGAGATTGTTTCACGACTTCCGGCGGAGCGCCGCATATGAACTGTGGAAGGCGGGCTCGACCGTCGAGGAATGCATGGAAGTGACCGGCCACCGCACGGAAGCCATGTTCAAGCGATACGCAGACCTTTTTTCGGACGAGGAACGCCGGAGGATTCAGCGGAAAGCCCAAGAGCGGCGGCATGAATGGCGGCAAGCGGAGCGGGAACGTGCCGCGCACGCTCCCGACACGCCAAGCGTCGGGGAAGGCGCGCCGCAGGAACGCGACTCGGAGCGTGTCCAATGAGGGAAAACGGAAAGAAGACGGAAAGCTGGGCCAACATACCGCAAACTGCCTCTAGGGCTTCTCGTGGTAACTTGTTGCATCTACAAGCGAAAGAATGGTCGGGGCGCCCAGATTTGAACTGGGGACCTCTTGGTCCCGAAGCTAGTTAAGTAAGTCTATCTCATTGATTTTGCGGCACGCTTGGCAACGCAAAAGCACCCAAAAGCACGGCAAAAACGCTCAAGTGGTACCGATTTGGTACTCGTTCCTTGGCTCCTCGCAAGGCCCATTGCTGGGATGTAACCACGGCTGAACTCTGCTGCTGGGCATCCTTTCAACCGCTGCTCCTGCGGGGTTTTGGCGGAAGCGGCATTTCGATGAAGTCATACCCTCCCGGTGATGCTCCATCGACTCTGGCCGCTATCGCCGCGCTGTACTGCCTTACTACCGGCCAGATATTGGACCCGAGGACGACCAAAGCGAGTTTTCGGCCAGAGAGGTTTTGCTGGTAACGGATGTTCTGATCGGAGGTAACCATCACGTCGAACCCGGCTTGTTCCGCCATCGTCAAAAGTTCGCCGTTTTCCAGTTGGTCGGGCCACTGCATTTCGACGAAAGTATGGACCTGGTGGTTGGGCAGGAACCCGCGCACACCAACCGGAACATTTTTATCAAACAGGATGCGCAACGCGGTGACTCTGGGCGTAAGTCAAAATCGCCTCGACTCGTGCGGGCGGAATTTCAAACTGTTCTGCGATTTCAGCGGCGCTGACGCCATAATCGAAGTTATCGACAATGGCGTTAACTGGCATCCGCGTGCCGCGCAGCACGGGAGCGCCGCTTTGCACTCCCGGCTTGACTTCGACGAGTGGGCAGTCCGACCAGTCAATTTCTTCCATGGCCGCCATAGCGACCTCCCAATCAACATGATTCCATGTTTTCAGGTTAAAAGCCAGAGCGATTGAGGCGCAATCCATGTCGGTCTTCCGGTCGCGTGCATACATTCCAGAACTCAATATACCTCCACTGCTGTTAAGGGCACGAATGGAGGTTCGTGAATGGCAAAGCCCCAAAGGACTTATTGTCGGCCATCAAGCGCGAACTCCCTTTGCGGCCGTTGTTCTGGTAGAATCTGCGCAGCACGAGCTTTCCATTGGCGCGCATGAGGATTTGCCACAGTTGCCAGCAAACATACTCGGATGACACCGAGTTCTGTCCGCATGACGGCACTCAACTTACCGTTCAAGCCACGGAAAGCGAGGTGCAGTTTGGCGCCGGGCTATCACGCCGTTTTCGCATCGTCTGCCGCGTGGGCTCGGGCGACATGGGCGCGGTCTTCCTCGCCAAGAGATGGCGGGGGGACACCAAGCTCAATGCCTATGTAAATGGGAAAGACAGTCAGTCCCGTGACAGTAGAGATACCCAAAAAGAGTCGGAGGATCAACAATGTCAAAATTCAACCATGGGCTTAGCCCCGAATTCATAAGGCAGTTGGCTGAGGAAGCAAATAAACATTCATGGTGGGCCGATGTCTTAAACGATCCCAAGCTTTTCGTCGCAGTGCGGGAAGAATATTTAAATGCTTATTGGCGCGGGCATTCGCTGTTTCTAGTGAAGCCGGGGCCCAAGATCACGACGCACGTGAAGTTTCTGCTTGACCCCGGACTAGATGATCAAGTACCACTCGTCGAGAGAGAGTTCAGAATAGGAGAGCTTCAAGAGCGCGGCTTCGTGAGCCACTACGAAGGCCCGAAGACCCTCACCAAGATGAAGAAGGCATCTGGCCTCTTCTCCGGGTTGGAGAAGACGGGGTGTCATGAAATCGAAGTAAACAATCCTGAGGTCATCGATTGCGAAATCGCGTTTGGCGGCACAGCTTCGTCAGGGGATGTCGGCGACAAAAAGGGGCCATCCCGTGTCGATCTCGCATGCCTTGAACGGGGCAATGGAAAAGACGCTCGCCTCGTCTTTTGGGAGGCGAAGCACTATAGCAATCCCGATCTCCGCGCGGAGGACGGCAGGCCAGTGCCAGTGTGCGATCAAGTGAAGGGATACCAAAAATATCTGTCCGATGCCGATAACTGCAAAGCGGTCGTGGACAGCTACACGAAGGTCGCTGTGAACCTGGTAGCCATTCGCGACATGGGGCTGCGACGCCCACTCTCGCCGCTGATCGTCGAAGTAGGCACTGGCAAACGCTCGCTCACGCTGGATCCGGAACCGCAGGTCGGACTCGTCATATTCGGCTTTGATCAAGCCGAGAAGGTTCACCCCGGCTGGAAGCATCATCTCGACCGGCTGAAGTCTGAATTCAAGCGCGTGGTTGCCGTTGGTGACGCCAAAGGCATACGACTGAAATTATGAGCCTGCGACTCACTATTCACCGCTGTACACGGCAGATCGGGGGCGTCTGCATCGAAATCGAGCATCCAGGTGGCGACCGCATTGTCCTGGACGCCGTGGGGGCCCGCGACATCGCCGAAAGGCGAGACCCCGAATCGGTTGAGGGGGGCTTTGTCTGGTCGCAGGAGGCGGCTCCAGGGTTGGAGATTCACCCATTGAAAGAGGGCAAGAAGCTTTGGAAGCAAACCGCTCGGTTGCGTGCCGTTGTCAGAAGGGTTCTTGCGGAGAGAAAAGAGCTGGCCGACCCTAGGGATCGTGGGCGCGATGGGTTTGGCCGGGATGTGCAGAAGCCGGTCAGGGTGATGAAGAGCAACGACATGGACGAACCCCTGCCCGTTGAAGATTAGGATTTTAGCCCCAAAGGTGGCGTAATTAGGGACTGGAGGAAACGAAGATGAGAAAAGGAATCTTGATTCTGGTAGTAGTCATTCTGGTGGGATCGATGGGCGGTTGGATATTCAGACAACACCAGATAGCGGAAGCCAGTGCGAAAGCTCAGATTGAAGCCAAGGATCAGGTTGAATATGCGGCTTGTAAGCAGGCTGAGGCAGAGGCTGACGCTGCCCATGAGGCCTCTCTACGCAACGATCAGGTAATGGACGAAAACGAAGCATACATAGGGCGGACACAAGGTCCGGCAGCAGAAGCGCGTCAAAAGGCGAAAGACTTTCCTAACAGGACGAATAAGCTCCACGATATCATCAAAGATATTCCAGGCCTGGGTAGTTGCGACGAGGCAGCAGCTAATGATAAAGCTCGGGAGGCACAAGATCTGGCTCGTCTTGGCGGTTCTTGGGTTCGGTTAGCAAGGGAGAAGGGGCTTAAATAGTAAAGAAAGCCGTGCCGGGGCGGAATCCACGGCTACAGTCCAAGAGCCCAGGCTGTGCCGCGTTGCATTCACTGATCGTCTGCTCCCCCACAAGGGGTTTCGAACTTGGCATACTTCTCCTCGGTGACTTTCGTGTTGACGGATTTCGTTCGAAGTGTCGCCACTGAATTCACCCCACAAAATCAAGAAGTTCCCATACGGGAACATTTGAATGTTGCCCAACCCCTTGCAGGAAGCGATTCAGCGTTAGGCCCCGAATTTCCAACAAGTTCCCATATGGAAGCATAAGTTCCCATACAGCACCCTGCGGGGGGTGACGTGTCACCCCTGCACCCGGCGCGCAGCGCCGCACAGCCGCCGCGCAGTACTCCACTGCCAAGTGACGGTCCGGTGGTAGCGGATATGGCGGGCACGAGGGCACCGCTGCTCGTCAGCACGCCACTGCCGAGCAAGGCGGACCTCCCCGCGCCATCCACGCCGAGACACGCATCCTTGGTCGATATAATGGCTGGGGCGTGGGCACGATCAGTACCAAATATTTCTTGCTGGTCCAATGGTTTTTCAACTGGCTGTGAATTTGTTATTGCTAGGATTCGAGAGCTCGAATTGCAGCGCCGGAACTCGCTCGTCCTGCACGGAGTACTCCGTTGCAACGGTTACGGTTGCTGGCCTGCCCCATTAGCGAATTCCAAGGGTTGACATCCATACACATCATTTTTCGGTAAGACACCTCCGCGCAAGAAAATTCCTCAGAAGTTTTGGCTTGGGATCGCGCTAAGTTATAGACATCCTGCCGGTTAGTATCTCGAAACTCACACGTTGGACCTGCAATTCCTGGTGGCACGTAGAACCTCTGTTGCCGTCATTTGACAGAAAAAAAAGTTCGACTTATCAATCCCTATGATCGGGCAATCCTCGCCCGTCTCAGTCCTGAGGGGTGGCGCCGGTTGTCCGGTCACGGGAGGTTTTAATCAGTATGGCAGATGGAATTGAAATACTTCTTACCAGCAAGGAAGCGTCACGAGTTCTGAAGATTCATCCGAAAGTCCTTGAACGGATGGCGAAGCGTGGCGAAGTGCCAGCGCTGAAGGTTGGTAAATTCTGGCGGTATCGCGTTTCGGCTCTGGACGCCTGGATCAGCTCAAGGCTACAATCAGGCAGCCAAGCGTGCCGCACGGCAACTTCATTCTGATTGGAGGAACCATGCAGGCACGATACCAATACGGAGATTTGAGGATTCGGAGGCGGAACAAGGGGCCGGACGTTTGGCAGTTCCGCTATTTGGAGAATGGAAGGCGAAAGTCAGTGTTGGTCGGTACGGTCGAAAAACTCCCGACGAAGGCCGACGCGGAGCGGGCTGTTGAACACTTTCGGCACACGATCAATGACCAAAACCCACAAACACAGTTTCACTCTGTCACCGTGGCGGCGCTAATTGATCGCTTTATGAAACAACACGTACCAAAACATTGCCGAAAGTTGACCGCGAGCGTGTATCGCAGTCTCTTTGAAACTCACATCAGGCCGAAGTGGGGAACCGAATTGGTTGAGAACGTCAAGCCAATGGCCGTGAAAGAATGGCTCGAGGGTATGCCGCATTCCCGACAAGTCAAAGCCCACGTTCGCGGTTTAATGCACACCCTCCTCCAGGCGGCCATTTTGTGGGGATTGATCGAAAACAACCCTGTTAATCCTGTCCGGCAATCCCGAAAGCGGTTAAAGAAACCACGTGTTCTCACGCCGGCGGAATTCAAGCTGCTCCTGGGGCAACTCTCGGAACCTTACAAGTCGATGGTGATAACCGTGGCTTGTTTGGGGCTCCGGGTTTGCGAATTGCTAGGTCTACAGTGGGGCGACCTCGACTTTGAAAACCTCACCGTGAAAATCCAGCGAAGCATTGTCGAGGGAGAAGTCAACGAACCTAAGACGGAAGCTTCTGAAAGCACACTTCCCCTTGACCCGGATTTAGCCGAAGTCCTGTTAGCCCATAAGGCGGGGAGTCACTACAAGGCTGATTCGGATTACGTCTTTGCGGGAGCAACCGGTAATCCACCTTGGCCGGATGGCATACTCGCAGATCACCTAAAGCCAGCGGCGACCAGGGCGGAAATCGGCAACGTCGGCTGGCACACCTTCCGACACAGCTACTCGACGCTGCTACACTCCCTGGGCACGACTCCGGCAGTCCAGAAGGAGCTCCTGCGCCATGCCGATATTCAAACCACGTTGAACATCTACACTCAGGCTGTTTCGTCAGAGAAGCGGGAAGCTGCATCGAAGGTGGTGAATGCCCTATGGAAAACGTGAATGTGGTACGAACTGGTACTTTTCGAGAAATCTTCTTGGGTGTCAAGTCCTTTAGAAAGATGGTCGGGGCGCCCAGATTTGAACTGGGGACCTCTTGGTCCCGAACCAAGCGCGCTACCAGGCTACGCTACGCCCCGGAAAAGCAGGTATCTGATCTCGGGTTTCAGGTGTCAGCGAGCAGTCCTGGCACCTGAAACCTGGTTTATTGGTCGGGACGGCCAGATTTGAACTGGCGACCCCTTGCACCCCAAGCAAGTGCGCTACCAGGCTGCGCTACGTCCCGATACTGCCGCGGCAAGTGACGCGTAAATCCCATGACAGGCCGACACTTGTCACTCATCACTCGCCACTGCTTTTTTATCACTTGCGCGAGAGCATTGTCAAGATGGACTGCAACTCGTGGCGGATAGCGCTCAGATGCGAGGTATCGGAAGCGGGCGGAAACAGGCGCTGTTGTTGCTCGGCCCGGCTCTCGGAGTTAGGGGTCAGGAGCTTTCGCGCGCCGGAGATTGTGAAGCCTTTCGTATAAAGCAATCGCTTGATCTCCAGCACCATTGCGACATCCTGGCGGCGGTAAAGCCGGTGCCCTGATTTGGTTTTGTTGGGTTTGAGCATCGGGAACTCAGTCTCCCAGAAGCGCAGGACATACGCCTTGGTATGGGTCAGCTTACTCACCTCGCCGATTCGAAAATAGAGCTTGTCGGGGATAAAGGCTTCGGGAGGCACGGCGTTGCTGGAGCGGCGAGCGCGCGGTGGACGAGTTCGAGGCATTCAGGACCTCAAGCAATGGTTGAAGATCAACTTCAAGCCATCTTAGAGAACTGCGCGGGAAGCGTCAAGGACCAGCGAAAGCGGCAGTGTCCTATCTTGAGTGAAGCGCGACTTTCAGGCCGCCATAGGCCCGGATGTGCCGGGGCACGATGAGTCAAATCAGGACGCTCCCAGAATAAGGGCACGTCATGCACTATTTCCCTGCAATACCCTTATGATGGAGTATACTGCCACATTTCGTGGGCAGGTACCCAAAAGTGATTGCGGGAGCGGAAAAAGAGAGGAATTCTCAAACTGGAGAGGGTCCGTCATGGCGAAGCTGATCATTGGGATCGACGTTGGGGGAACTAAAGTGGCAGGCGGGTTGGTGACCTTGAAAGGGCAACTGGTGAAGTCGCTGGTCGTCCCCACTCGCGCGGAGAAAGGGTTCAAGAGCAGCTACAGCCAGATCGTACATTTGATCGAAAGGCTCATAAAGCTTGCAGGGGGCAAGGAAAATGTGGCGGGGATCGGCATCTGCGCACCCGGCCCGCTCAACCCCAAGGCGGGTATCGTCATCAACCCTCCGAACCTCCCGGGGTGGCGCAATATCCGGCTGTCACATTTACTTGAAAACCATTTCCGCCTCCCTGCTAAACTCGAAAACGACGCCAACGCGGCAGGACTTGCCGAAGTCCTCTTCGGGGCAGCGGTGGGCTACCGGGACGTGTTCTATGTGACCGTCAGCACGGGGGTTGGAACCGGCGTCATCATCAACAAGAAAATCTATCACGGCAAGAACGGTGTGGGGGGCGAGGGCGGACACGTTTCCATCGACTTCCAAAGCCCCTATCGCTGCGGATGCGGCACGCTGGGCTGCATCGAAGCGCTGGCGGCCGGCCCCGCCATGGCTCGCCGGGCGCGTGTTGCCCTCGAACAGGAACACAGCCGGCCAAGCCTTCTGCGCGAACTCTCGGGAGGTGACCTGCGGAAAATCGACCCCGTCATGATACAGCAGGCGGCGCGCAAGGGAGACGAGTTGGCAAAGGCCATCATCGACGAGACGGGATTTTTCTTGGGCGCGTGGCTGGGAGGGATGATGTCGTTATTCGATCCGGAGGCGATCATCATAGGGGGCGGAGTAGCGCAAATCGGCAAGCCGCTTTTCGACAAAATCCGTCAAACGATGCCCAGTTACACGATTAACCGGCGGTTTGTTGCGGATCTCCCCATCCTGCCGGCCAAGCTGCAAAAGAACGTCGGCGTTTTCGGCGCCGCAAGCGTATTTCTTCCCGCCGGCGAAGAGGCAGAGCGCGCTTCCTAGCCCTGCTCGAAGCGCGAGAACGAACGGTCGATGGTCAAAGACAGACTCGCCTTGGCATTCGCGACGTAATTAGCAAGCGCGTCCCGGTAAAAGGCCAGGCTCCGTTCGCGGATCGAGGCTTCCGGCTCCTGGGCATGAACCATGTGGTTGATTTCGTGCAACAGGATGCTGAGCAATTGCAGTCGCAGGCGCGCGGCATGGAACTCTTGCAGGCGGCTTCCGGCCGCGAATTGAGCATCCAGCGCGATATCCGATAAAGGCAACGCCACCCAAGTCTCCACGCGCTCGAAAGCGATATCCAATTCTCCTGCCGGATCGCCCCCTAACGCATCGTGAGGTTCGGCAAAGGGCTGCTCCTTTACGATCACATGCCGATGCCCCAGGCAGCCGCAGATGTTGGTGCGGTGAAACTGGATGATGACTAATTTCGGGGAGCTCTCGAGGATTTGCTCATAAGTATTCCGGCACGCTTGCGGAGCGTCGCCCCAGTCACGCTCGACGGCGCGCACCATCTCGAGGGCTCTGAGCGAATCGCGACGCGCGTGCGCCACCACCACTAACGGCCTGACTCGATCCGGGAAGGCAGCCAATGCATAACGGCGCCCGGCTAGCCGCTCTCGCCAACGAATCGTACGGGGGCGAGAATCGAGATAGGCCTTCACAGCATCGGGTGTGACCGTCGGCTCCTTGAGCATCACTCCGCCTTTGAGGATTGCCAATGACGGATTGCTGTGGTGCGGGCGTCTCGTCCGCTGTCGCGGGAGCGTCCCGCTCCTGCAAGCGCACGCGGGCGAGACGCCCGCACCACAGCGGTTCAATGATCAATCGTCAATTCCAAGATCGGTTTCTCGGTCGAAGCCAGGATGTCACTCGGGAGCCCGAGCCAACTCGCCAGGGTCGGCGCCACCTGGGTCAAAGCTATGCAACCCAGGTTCCGGCCGGGATTGATGTCAGGGGAGGCTGCGATAAACGATGCGCCCAGACCGGGACGCGTTGGCAACTGGCCGTGGGTGCCTCGATCTTTGACGGTGTCTCTTACCAGCGGCCCCTCAAAGCGATCCGAAAAGTACACTCCGGGCGCGGCGTCGAGGCTGAGTTCCGCATCGGGGTCGGCGCACAGCGATTCGAGCCGGGCTCGATCCACGACTTCTTCCACGACCCCGGCCTCGACCAGCCGTTTCACCGCCCGCCGCAGTGATGCTCGCTCGGTTGCCGAGGACTCCTCCAGCCAATAAACGGCGAACGATCCTCCCGCGTGGACAGCCCCCAGCTTGCCCAGTTCGGGCGCGCCATCAGCCTCTTTGCCGAAAAGCCCTTCTTCCGCCAGAACCGAAAGTGGCGCAGCCTCTTTCTCAACGGGCACAAAACCGTGGTCTGAAAGGACGACGAGAGTGGGCGACTCACTTTCCAGAAAGCAGTTCCGAAAGCGTCCGATTTCTTCATCCGTCAACTCGATCCCGGCCAGGGCCTGCGGCGAGGTCGGCCCGAACTTGTGGGCCAACTGGTCGTAGTGAACAAAGTGGACGAGGAGAAGATCCGGCCGGTAGCGAGCCCAGATGTAAAGCGCGGCCTCGGAGCGCAGCCGGTCGGGGGTCGCCGTACCGAGAATCGGCTGGAGCGCCTTGATCACCTCGGGAAACAATCCCCGCGTGGAGTGGCGGGCGGCGGTAGTGAAGTCCTGATGCGGGTCCGCAAGCTGCGGATCCCATATCTCGGGAATGTTGTAATCAATTGCCGCCCCGGCACTCACCGGCCAACTGACGGCCGCGGTCTTGCGTCCCGTGGCGCGAACCACGTCCCAGAGAGCGGGGACGCGCAAAGCGCGGGAAAACCAGCACCACGGCCGAGCCTTCTCGGTAGGGTCGAGCGATGCCAGGTGGCTGTAGATTCCATGCGCACTCGGAGGCACGCCCGTCACCAAGCTGGCATGGGCCGGATAGGTTGTCGTCGGATAGACGCTTTCGACGAGGTCGGCGCTGGCGCCCGCGCTGACGAGTTCGAGCAGATTCGGGATCTTCAGCCCGAACTCTTGCGGCCGCCGGTAAAAGTCCGGCCGCATCCCATCCACGGAAAGTACCACCAAACGCGATGGCAGGGAGTTGCCCTTCATTGCTTTAATCCCCCTTGCGGGGCGCTTCGCGCCATATCAGGACACCGCCACTTCCCGGTGTACTGCCCCGTGAGGCACGAGAGAGCAGCCGAGGCAGTTTGAAAAACTGAGTACATATTGTATAATAACAGCTTGAGGCGATGGGGTTCGCCTAGCGAACCGTCTCATAATTTTGGGACTGATAACCCCTATCATGACTTCGGGTCATGGTAGGGGTTTTTGTTTTGCGCCCCCTTCCTGGCCCGCACGCTACGAGGTGTTTGTGAATACCTTGCCGACCCCTTCACCTGCCCATGCCGGCGCCCTGGCGGCGCGCATGCTCATCCTCGAAGAAGACTGCCGCGAAATCGAACGCAACCTTGATGGATACCACGGGATTCTCTACGAATACGCGGGGGAGATCCCGGAAAGTGCAAAACAGCGGATGCGCGAGACGCTGGCCGAGATTCTCGATAAGCTCGAAGTCATCAGCCTGGAGTTGGGACTTCGGAAGCAGGTGGTGGAATTGGACAGGCTGATCGAATCGCGTCTTTCCCGCATCTGGGTCACCTTGCACGAAAGCAAGTCTCGCGGCTTGCGCGGGTATGGCGTCGTGCCCGAGGATTTGAAGAAGTATTTGGACCCCCGCATGGATGGGATTCTGTCGCTCGTGACTGATCTGCGCGAAACGCTTCGGGAGGCAAAACGGTGAGCGCAACGCCGGGAGGCGTCGGCACCGGACTCGCAGCGACGCAGGATGTCGATGGCGCGGCCCGACTTCTCCGCTTGGCCGGCCTGGGTGAAGAACTCGGGACGAATCGTGCGGCCGACGAAGCCCGCGAACTGGCTGCACGTGTTTCGGAGGGCCGCTTCTACGTGGCGTGCCTCGGCCAGTTCAAGCGGGGCAAGTCGACGCTGATCAACGCGCTGATCGGCACGCCGATTCTTCCCGTGGGTTTCATTCCAGTTACCGCCGTGCCCACCGTCATTCGCTTTGGAGAACGCGAGAAAGCGCGAGTGCGGGGGCGCGACGCGTCCTGGCGCGAAATCGCCGTCCCGGATCTGGGCGAGTACGTATCCGAAGAGCACAACCCGGAGAACGCCAAGGGAATCGCAGGAGTGGAAGTGTTTGTGCCCAGCCCACTGCTTGCCTCTGGCATGTGCCTCGTGGATACACCCGGACTGGGATCGGTGTTTACCGGAAACACGGCGGCCACCGAGTCTTTCATCCCCCACATCGATGCGGCGCTGGTGGTGATCGGCGCGGACCCGCCGCTGGCGGGCGAGGAATTGGCCCTGGTCGAAGCGGTGGGGCGGAACGTCGAAGATCTGATCCTGGTCATCAACAAGGCAGACCGGACTACGGACGAAGAAAGAGCCGCGGCCGCAGATTTCACGCGACAGTTGCTGGAAAAACGTTTGCAGAGGCCTGCCGGACCCGTCTTCGAAGTGAGCGCCGCAGAACGCTTGGAGAATCGTGGGCCGGAACGCGATTGGGGGAAGCTGCTCGCGGCGCTTGGTCAGCTGGTTGAGGGCTCCGGCCGGCATTTGATGCGGACAGCCTGCGAGCGGGGAATCGAGCGGCTGAGCGAACAGTTGCTGGCCATCATCAACGCAGAGCGCGAGGCGCTGGAGCGGCCCCTCGAGGAATCCGAACGGCGAATCGCTGCCCTGAAGGAAAGCCTCGCCGCGGCAGAGCACTCGCTGCGTGAGTTGGGATTTCTCTTCATGGCCGAGCAGCATCACCTTTCGGATGTGCTCGTCGAGCGGCACAAGGCGTTTCTCGCTTCGCTGTCGCCCCGAATCGATGAGGAATTCGAAAGGGCTCTCCAATCGCTCGCGCGCGGCGTGGGACCTGCCTATCGCCGGAGTGCGCTGCGCGAGGCGCAGAACGTGGCTCACCGGCACGTCCTGCCATGGCTGCAGGCTGAACAACTGGAAGCGGAGAAGGAATACCGGCAAGTCGCGCGGCGATTCGCGCAGGCGGGCAACGAATTTCTGAAGAAGCTTGCGGACGCGGGCATTCACGAAATCGCGCGCTTGCCGCACGCACTCGACCCGGAGGCTGGATTTCTGGTCCGGTCCCGATTCACGTTTCACGACCTCGTCGAGATCGCCCAGCCCGCGTCGCCGTTGCGGTGGGCGGCCGATTTGGTGCTGGGCGTTTTTCGAGCCCAGCGCATGATCGACGCCGACGCGCGGCGGTTTCTTGCGCACCTGCTGGAGACCAACTGCACACGCGTGCAGAGCGACATCCTGAACCGCGTTCAAGAGAGCCGCAGCCGCCTGGAGGTGGAGATTCGCAAGCTGCTGCACGAGATCCGCCGCATCGCTGAACAAGCCCTCACGCATGCCCGCGCCGCGCAAGCGGAGGGAGCGCCGGCCGTCCAGGCGGCCCGCGCGCGGCTGGATCGCCTGGAACTGGAGATACGGCAGTTGTAGCGGCGAGCCGGCTTCGCCAAAACGGCGCCTTATCGGATCGAGAGCGGATTTTTCGTCTGTAATCGGGTTACGCATATGGCCTTGGATGAACTTCACGCACGCCGCCTGGCCACCGTGATCAGCGTATTCGAAAGCGCCCTTGACCGGCTGGACATGTTGCTGAAAACCCTGGAAACAGGAAGGGGAGGCGAGCCTTCGGACATTAAGTCGGAGCAAGTCCTCCGGGCGCGCGAGAAGATGGCAGCCGTTCGAGCCAGGCTAGCTGCCTCAGCCGAACGATTCTCCGTTCAGGCTCGCAAACCGGGCCCCAAGCAGGTGGTCGCGGCGGAACTTTCGCGGCTGTGGGTGGTTCTCGAGAATGCGCGGCCGGAGCGGATGAAGGGCTACGGCAGGGAATTCAGTCGGGAGGACAAGGCCGATTGGGACAAAATGATCGAAGGCCTGATGTCTGACATCAAGGAAATCCGCCGCACACTCATCAAGAAAGACATCAAAACATGATCCGGGCGCGCGATTTTTGCCCCTAATTTGAGTTCGTTTTAGGTTCGTTTCCAACATCGATGCTTTGTTTTCAATAATATACTGGCTTCGTTCGTATTATTTTTGTACTGTTGCCAGACTCCTTCCCCCCCAGAAGCAGTCGGGCTTCAAGTCTCCGTCCCGCGCCCTGCGCCAAGCCTCCCCGCCTCGGCGGAGGGGGGGAGTCGGGCGTGGCGGGTCGCTTCTTGAGCGCCGGTCAACCACCCCTGGCCCCTCCTTAGTAAGGAGGGGAATTATCTCATGAATTCTATTTGTTGGGACGGGGCGGCGGTTCGTGGAAGCTGCACTCGACATAGGCCAACGCCTGGAGCCTAACGGCAAATTCAGAATACCATGATGCTAGCCTCTTGTCAAGTGAAAAAAAGGAAGGGGATGACATTCTGACCTGACCTGCGACTGGTGAAGATACATTCTCCGTTGGAGGGTAAATCCGTCTCATAACCTTCTGTGGTATTCTCCTGGGCACAATGTGGCACGGGCATCCTGCCCGTGCGCACGGCCAAGATGGCCGTGCTACATTCCGGCTGCGGCGTCAATCTGAGAAAGCCGATCACAAGCAAGGAGGCCCACATGTTTTCGACCCTTCGTCTCAGCGCCTGCGTTTTCGGAATTCTCGCTTTCTTTCTTTCATCCATCCCCGGCTTCAGTCAAACACGAGATTATCTGTCGGAACTCGCCGCGGCCCGCCAGGAGGTGATTCAGACCGAAGCGCTGACCATTCAAAAGCTCGATCTGGGGGAACCGCACCCGGGCAAGAACCACTTCAGCGCGCTCGTCAAAAACAAAACCGACAAGATTCTGACCCTGGGGCTGGATTTGCGAGCCGAGCCGGGCGTTTGGCCCTATGGCTGGCAAGTGCAGTCTCTGTTTCTAGTGTGGCCACAGGGCGAAAGGCCGATCGAGGCGGAATACGAGTTCAATCATCTGACCCCGGAGGCCACGTTGCGCGTGCGGTTCTTTTTCCCGGAAGTCGCTGCCGGCGGCGTGACGCAATTCGGAGCTTCCTTTTTTCAGAGGAAATACTTCGTCGGCAAGGGAAACAAAGCCGTGGACTACGATCCTTCGCAGCGTTTCGAGGAATATTCCAGCGAGCATTTCCGTATCTACTTCTTCCCCGCTTCGCTCGCGGCGCGAGACCACAACTCCATCGCCGCACAGCGGGAATCGGCTTTCCGGAAGATCTCCGAACTGCTCGGCATGGCCGATTCCGAACCCGTGCGGCTCTTCTTTTTCCCCGACGGTGAAACGAAAGCGCACGACACCGGGCACAGGGGCGACGGCTGGGCGTTCGATCGCACAATCGTCGAGGTCTATAACGACCAAACGAAGCTCGATCCTTACCACGAGTTGACCCACATCCTGGCGGGGCGGCTCGGCGATCCCCCCGCGCTTTTCAATGAAGGCTTCGCGGTCTATGTCTCGGAGTTGTTGGGCGCCGACGCGTTGAAATCGCTCGGCTCGCCCGGGATGAAAGTGGATGACGCAGTCGCGGCCCACCGAAAAGAGGGGAAATTCATACCTCTGGAGAAACTTTTCGCCTTCACGGATATCGGCCCGGATGAAAGCCAGCCGACGATCAGTTATCCGGAAGCCGCCTCATTCGTAAAATTCCTGATTGCGAAATTCCAGCTCGAGAAGTTCCGGCAGGCGTATAAGTCTCTTGAGAACAGCGACGACCCCGCCACGGTGCGCAAGAACCTGCAAACCTTCCGCCACATCTTCGGCAAGCTGCCTTCGGAACTTGAGCCGACGTGGCTGAACAACCTCGGAGCGGAGGGAAGCCACACCCCGTGACGTTTCCCTAGTCCCAAGCCCCCGCCTTACCTGTGCAACTCCACCACATCCTTATCGGCGAGAAGATAATCGCGGTTGACCATCTGGCCTTCGAATTTCCCGTGTCCCCAGACGCGCGCGTACTTGAGTTGGGAGAGAAAATCGTGGTGGACGTGCGTCGCCAAGTCGATCAGGCGGGAGCCGCGCTTTAAGATGTAGGGCGCGGTCATTTCGAGTTTCTTCCCGGGGGCCTTCGTATAGACCCGGATTACCTCCAGCAGGTCAAAAGCCTGGAGGCGGAATTCATCCAGTCCCTGGCCCGTGGCGGCCGATACCGGGTGCATCGCAAAGCGCCAGCCGTAGAGATCCTTCAGGAGTTCGAACATCTCCGAGGCGCCGTCGATATCGAGCTTATTGGCGACGAGCAGGCTGCGCTTGACAAGCCAGCCTGGGGCGTTCGGCACCTCGCCGGCGCCGATGTGCACCTTGGCTTGCGCGAGTTGGCCGAGCGTCGTCTCCAGATCCTCGACAATGTCAGGATCGCTCAGGTCCACCACCTGTATCAAGGCATCGGCGTTGCGAATGATCTGGTAAAGCCAGGACTCAGGGAAATCGGGATGAACGGGCGGCAGGTCCACAAGCTGAATCTGAATGTCCTCGAACTTCATCATGCCCGGCAAGGGGATGCGGGTTGTGAAAGGGTAGTCGGCCACCTCCGGCATGGCATGGGTCAGTTGCCGGACCAGCATCGACTTGCCGCCGTTGGGCGGTCCAACCAGCGCCACTTGGCCGGCTCCCTCCTTGTCGATGCGATGGATGATTCCGGCGCGGCTGACCGGCTTCCGGGCCTGTTCGGTGCGCAGCTTGGAGATGCGCCGCTTCAGGTCGGCCTGCATTTTTTCCGTCCCCTTGTGGCGGGGGATGGTGGCCATCATCTCTTCCAGCGCAGCCAGCTTTTCTTCCGACGACGTGGCAGCCTTGAACCGGCGTTCAGCTTCCATGTATTCGGGGGTGAGATTCGCAGGCATAAGAACAGTGACGAGTGACGAGTGATGAGTGACGAGTCCGGTAGGTATTGTACTCGCGGATTCTGGCAAGGGGAAGAGAGTCGGCAGCAGGCAGGTGGGCAGATGGGCAGGTCGGCAGGGGGGCGGTACGGAGGCGGAATTCGGCTTTCCTCTTTGCGGGCTTTGCGCCCTTTGCGTCTTTGCGTGAAACCTTTTATGATTGCCGATGCAGGCTGGTGGCTTCCCTCAAGGAGGTTTGACTATGCGCAGCCGGACACGGCGAGTGCTGCTGATGAGTTTCTTTGCCCTGTTGTTTATCGCGCATGATGCCGCGATTCCGGCCCAGCAGGGGACCGGGAATGCGATGGCGGAGTTGCGCGCCCCCGCGGGTGTTCGGCCGGTCAAGATCGATGTCGCCGGGGAAACGGTACTTCCCAACGGCCGCCTGATCACTCCGCTGGGCCGGCAGGTCAAGGTAGCCCCGCATCCTTACGGCCTGGCGCTCAGTCCTGACGGCAAGACTCTGGTGACTGCCAACAGCGGAACCCATCCGTTTTCCGCCTCCATCATCACCGAATTGGACAGCGTCGAACCCCAGGTGGCTCAAATCCCGCCGGGTTTCAAGCCAGCCGACGCCGACCCGGACAGCGTGTTCATGGGTGTCGCGGTGGGGCCGGACAACCGAACGCTTTTTCTCTCCGAGGGGAACAACGGCAGAATTGGCATCTTCGATCTGGTGACTCACCAGCGCCTCTATTCGGTGAGTATTGACGGTGCGTTCCACGGCAAGACCTATGCTAATAGCCTTACGGCCTCCGCCCAACTTTCGCCCGACGGTCGTCGCCTTTGCGTTCTTGACCTTGCACACTTCCGCCTGGTCGTCCTTGATACGGATTCAAAGGATGTCGTCTCGAGCATCCCTGTGGGGCGCATGCCTTTCGGTCTGGCCTTGTCTCCGGACGGCAAATTCGCCTACGTCTCGAACGTGGGCATGTTTAATTACAGTCTTGTACCCGGCTACGACGCGAACCGCGCCAAAGAGACCGGGTTGGACTTTCCTCCGTTCGGGTTCCCGTCAAAGGAAGCAACCGAAGGCGCGACCGTCGAGGGGAAAGCGATTCCGGGGCTGGGCGATCCGAATGTGCCGGAGTCGAACTCGCTTTGGGTGATCGATGCGGGCGACCCCGCGCAGCCCAGGGTGGTTGCTAAAGTTAACACCGGAGTTCAGGTCGGAGACAAGTCCGTGGGCGGCTCAAGTCCCGGCGCGGTGGTGGCCGGTCGCGATAAGGTGTTCGTCTCCAACGCCAATCAGGACAGCATCACCATTCTTGACGCGCATTCGAACCAGGTTGAGAAGACTGTCTTGCTTGAGCCTGCCGACGCCCTGAAGGGATTGCGCGGCCTGCTTCCTTTCGGCATGGCGCTCAGTCCCGATGAGAAGCGGCTTTACGTGGCCTGCGCGGGAATCAATGCCGTTGCGGTATTGGACACGGGCTCTGGAACGGTGCTGGGGTACTTACCCACCGCGTGGTTCCCGGCACGGCTTGCCTTGAGCCCCGATGGCAAGACCCTTTATGTGGCCAACGCGAAGGGATTTGGCGCCGGACCCAACGGCGGGCCGAACTTTCACGAGGGCCCGGAAGGAACTTACATTGGAGACATCACGCATGGATTCGTCTCCATCGTATCGATACCGGACGAGGGCCAATTCAAGCAAACCACGGCGCAGGTGCTCAAGAACAACGGCTTTGTAACCGCGCCTCCTGCCGCGACGCGCAGCGCAGCGTTTCCGGTTCCTCCGCCGGCGCAGCCCAGCACGAAGATTCACCACGTCGTCTTCGTGGTTCGAGAGAACCGGACATTTGACGAGGTCTTTGGAGACGTGCAGCTCGCGGGTGCAACGGTGGACGGCGAACCCAGCTTGGCGCGGCTGGGTGAGAATGCGCGAGTGAGAGACAAGGATGAACCGGTCGTCGTGGATAACGCCCACGTCACGCCCAACGCGCACGCCTTGGTGCGAAGGTTTGCGTTCAGTGACAACTTCTATGTGGACTCGGACGTTTCGGTGGACGGCCACCACTGGCTGGTGGGGAATTACCCTAACGAAGTGCTCGAAACGGAATGGCCGGCCTCCTACGGCCGCAAGCTTAGCTTTGTGGCCGACGCGGACGCGCCCGGGCGCATCAGCCTGGAGTGCGGAAACCCCTGCCCCGAAACTTTTCTCGAGGCGGGCTCGCTTTGGGAGCACCTGGCAAGGCACCACATCACGTTCCGGAACTACGGCGAGGGAGTTTCGTTTCCGGGCAGCGAAGGCGGAGAAGGTCTCATGCCGACCGGCAACCGGGAAGCAACCAACATGCCCATGCCTGAGGTCCTCTTCGAAAACACTTCCCGAGACTATGCAACCTTCAACACCAACATCTCGGACCAGTACCGCTTTGGGCAGTTCCAACGCGAGTTCCAGCTTCGGTTTGCAAGCGGCAAAGAGCCGCTTCCGCAGTTCCTTTACATCTGGCTGCCCAACGATCACACGGCCAAGCCGCGACCGGAAGATGGCTACCATTATCGCGCTTCCTACGTGGCAGATAACGATCTAGCGCTGGGAAAGCTGGTGGAGCTGTTTTCGCACAGTCCGTTTTGGAAGGACATGGCCATCTTCGTCACCGAAGACGACGCCCAGAGCGGGCTGGACCACGTGGACGCGCACCGGAGCATCTTGATGATGATCAGTCCTTATGCGCGGCACGGCGTCTCGCACGTCCACACCAGCATGGCCAGCATTATCAAAACCTTCGACCTGGTTTTCGGCTTGCCCAATTTGAATCAGTACGACGCCGCGGCCACGGACCTTTCAGATTTGTTTAGCGCCACGCCCGATTTCACGCCCTTCGAGGCGCTGCCTTCCGACGCTCAAATCTTCGATCCGGCGAAAGTGAAAGAGCCAGGACTCCAAATGCAGGCCCGCCCCAGCGAACCGCTCGACGACCCCGATACCATTCGCAAAGAAATGCGCGACAGAGATGGGCAACACAAGAAGTAGGGGCGGTTCGCGAACCGCCCCTACGCCAGAAATTCGCGGTAGTCCCCACATTGGTGACGCGCATTCGTGTACAATGGACATTCGAGTCTGGTGGTGAGCAATTGTAGGGGCGGCCCTTGTGGCCGCCCTCGGGCAACCACAAGGGTTGCCCCTACGTGTTAGTTTCGACTCTTAACTTCCGAATGTCCAATCTCCTCGACCAACTTAACCGCGAGCAGCGCGTCGCCGTAGAGGCGGCGGAAGGACCGCTGCTGATCCTGGCCGGAGCCGGCAGCGGCAAGACACGCGTCATCACCTACCGGATCGCTCATCTGATCGAAGCCAAGCAAGTGCCCCAGGAGAATATTCTCGCGGTTACGTTCACGAATAAGGCGGCCGGGCAGATGAAGGAGCGAGTTGAGAAGCTGCTCGCCGGCAAGGTGTCGCTGCGTCCCGGCGCGCCGCACATTTCGACCTTTCATTCGTTTTGTGTCAGCGTGCTGCGGCGGCACATCGAGCAGCTCGGTTACCGCCGCGATTTCACCATCTATGACGATGACGACCAGTTGCGGGTGATGCGGGCCTGCATCCAGGAACTAGGCCTCAGCGAGCAGATGACCTCGCCGCGCAGCGCGCTGGCAAAAATCAGTTACACTAAGAATCGGGGAACTACCCCGGAAGAGCTGAGCAGCGAGGCTGCCAATCCGGAGATGCAGAGGCTGGCCGCGCTCTTCGAGTTGTACGAAAGCAAGCTGCGGCGCGCCAACGCGCTGGACTTCGACGATCTGCTGCTGAAGACGGTCGAGCTCTTCTATAACTCATCGGAAGTCTGCGAAAAGTACAACGAGCGTTTCCCCTATGTTCACGTGGACGAATACCAGGACACCAACCACATCCAGTATGAGCTGATCCGCCAATTGACGTTGCTTCAGCAGAATCTCTGCGTGGTGGGCGACGAGGACCAATCGATCTATCGCTGGCGCGGGGCCGACATCGGGAATATTCTCAACTTCGAAAAAGATTATCCCAACGCCAAGGTGATTCGCCTGGAGCAGAACTACCGCTCGACGCAGCTCATCCTCGATGCCGCGGGAGCCGTGGTGAGCCGCAACCTGGCGCGCAAGGGCAAGACGCTGTGGACGGATCGCAGTCGCGGTGAAAAAGTTCGCTTGTTCGAAGCGCGCAGCGCCGACGAAGAGGCCCAGTTTGTGGCGGCGGAAGTGGAGAGTGCGTTGGGAGACCCGGGGGCGGGAAGCGTGGCGGTGCTCTATCGCACCAACGCGCAGTCACGACCGCTCGAGGAAAGCTTGCGCATGAGGGGTATCGCTTACCGGTTGGTGGGCGGGTTCAGCTTCTATGCCCGCGCAGAAATCAAGGATGCCCTCGCTTTCGCGCGCCTGGCCAATAACCTGCGCGACGACGCGGCCATGGGGCGCATCATCAACGTGCCGCCGCGCGGGATTGGCGACACCACGTTCGGGGCGCTGGCGGAGACTGCCCGGCGGGATAAGCTCAGCCTGTGGGAGGCGCTGGAGCACGAACTGCTCGAGAGGCGACTGCCGGCCCGCGCGCTGGCCGCTCTGGAAGGGTTTCACTCGCTCATGAAAGATCTGGTGGAAGACCGCCAGCGCCTGCTCCTGGGCGAGTTCTTCAAAAACATCCTGGAACGGACACGTTATCTCGAGATTCTCCAGGAGGAGCGCCAGCCGGGAGCCGAGGACCGGATAGAGAATCTCGAGGAATTGGTGAATGGCGCCGCTGAAGCGGAAGAGCAGGGTGTGTCGCTCGCGGATTTCCTCGACCACGCTTCGCTGGTTTCCGACACGGACGAATTCGACGAACGCTCTCGAGTGACCATGATGACTCTGCATAGCGCCAAAGGACTGGAATTCGAAACGGTCTTCCTGGTCGGCATGGAGGAAGGACTTTTTCCCCACCAGTTTTCCATCGACGATGACGCGGGGATTGAAGAAGAGCGACGGCTCTGTTATGTCGGCATGACTCGTGCGAAGGACCGCCTGACTCTTTCCTGGGCGCGGCAACGCCGTTCATACGCTCGAGAATCGTTCGAGCAAACGAACCCTTCCCGCTTCCTGGGGGAAATCCCGCGGGAACTGCTCGAAACAGCGGGCTCGACTGCGGGCTGGAAGCCGCGAACCGAGTGGGACAACGCGGCCAATTCCGTATCGAGCGTGGAGAGATTTCTCAGAGAGCGCGGAGTGCGCCTGGGCGCGGGAGGCTCCGCCGCGCGTTCCAACGCCAACTCCCATTGGCGAATCGGGTCGAAGGTCCGGCACGCCAAGTTCGGCATGGGCACGATCCTGGCGGCGGAAGGCGAGGGCGAGGAGACGAAGTTGACCGTCAGCTTTCCAGGCTACGGCCAGAAGAAGTTTATGACCAAGTACGCTGGACTCGAGAAGGCATAGGAGAGATAAGCACGCATGAACACGAAAAACATCAAGGACAAGGCAGAGCGGAAGAATCTTAAGCGGGCGGCGCGCGGGAAGCGCCCTCCCCAACCGAAGCGGACGGAACCGCGCGGCTCGCGCAAGCCTAAGCTCAAGAAGCGTGGTCCTGGGGCGCCGGCACACCGGTAGTACTGAGTGACAAAAAATCAGCGTCGTAACGCGGGTGCTTGGGAAGGGCGGGGCTTTAGCCCCGCCGCATCGCGGCAGGTTTTGATGGGCCTTTAGGCCCTGAAGCCATGTCGCTTCAGGGGCTAAAGCCCCCAAAATCTCATTCATTTCCTGCGGCGGGGCTGAAGCCCCGCCCTTCCCTGATGTCCATGACGTGACGCGGAACTTCGTCGCCAAGCGCTGGCTGAGAGGCAGTAACCTCCCGATCTCTTCATCTTGCAAATGCGGCCTTCGCCGCCTGCATAAAGGCGTCACGGCTCTTTTCGCCGTCGCCGGGGAAGCCCGCGTGCTGGACCATCCAGATGAAGATAAGCCTATGCTGAGTATCGATGGTCATGTTCGTCGCGTAAGCGCCGCCATGGCCAAACTCTCCATCACCGATACTCAAGCCCAAACCGTACTTCTCCTTGACGGTATCCGGAGTTTGCCGCGCGGTCATTTGCGATACGGCAGCCTCGGAGAGATAGCGCTTGCCGTTCAGTTCGCCGCGATTAAGCATCATCTGGCAAAACCGGGCCACATCGGCGGCGGTTGAAAACAGGCCGCCGGCGGGCATCGGCTCACGACTGTGGTCGGTAAGCGGGTAGCGGAGCTGCGTGATCGTCGTCTCTTCGAGACCATCTTTGGCGGCATTCGCTTTGTAAGATTTCGCCAGGCGCCGAACTTGCTTTTCCGTGGGCCAGAAGGTCGTGTCCTTCATTCCGAGCGGCTGGAAGAGGCGCTGGTCCATAAACTGCTCGTAGGGCATTCCGCTCACTACCTCGATGATGCGCCCGGCAGTGTTGATGCCGGCGTTGGAATAGGCGTACTTGCTATCCGGCTCAAACTCCAGCGGCAGCATGGCGTAGCTCCGAACCCGCGCAGCGAGCGGAAGCACGTCGAGGGTGGGCTGCTCGATCGCTGAGCTGAAGGGCAGTCCGCTGGTATGGCTCAGCACGTTCCGGACAGTGATGGGGTGCGCCGGCTTCTTGAGCAGCACGTGTTCGGCATCTCCCTCCGCTTTGACCCACTGGCCTTTGAACTCCGGCAGATATTTCTCCACAGGGTCGTCCAATTTCACCTTGCCCTCATCCACAAGCATCATCAGGGCGGCCGCCGTCATGGGCTTGGACTGGGAAGCGATCCAGAACAGAGCGTCCGTCCGCATGGGGCGATTCGCAGCGATGTCCATGTACCCAACGGCGTCCAGCGCGAGCACTCGATCCGACGACGCCACCAGCACCACGGCGCCCGCCAGCGTGTGGTTAGCCACGAACGGTTGCAGGGCGGCGGTGAGCGTCTGGGTCGAGTCAGCCGCAGCCAACCTGATCGGCGACGCCATGACGAGCGCACCCGCCAATATCAGCAGCAAGCCGCGAAGCCCGACGACGCGATGAGTAGCCATAATGCCCGGATGAGTGGATTCTCTTCGATTCATGTTTCCTCCAGCCAAGATATGATACACGAGAGTGGACCATTGCGAGGTCGATTGGTAAGCTGTGGTCGAAACGGGACCCTGAGGACAATCCCAGCGCGGCCAACGGGAGAGCGACATATTGTCATTGTCCTTTGTTTTCATAGACATTCCCGGATCGGTCGTCCATTTTTTGACTGAGGCAGCGCGGAGCTGGGCGCATTTTGCCCTCCTCTGCGGCCCTTCGTCGCGGCGTGTGTTTGGCGGGTACTCCCCGCTATTGCAATGCCGTGCTGGGCAGACGAGCAGAGGAGTCTGATTAGCGACATATTGTCATTGTCCTTTGTTTTCATAGACATTCTCGCTTTGTTCGCCAAAAAACATCACTCAACGATCAGCTTTCACCTCCAGCCACGCCCTTCCCGGATGGCGCAGACCCCGCTGTGTGGGTCTGCGATGTCCCGATGGGACAGGTCAGGCCGAGCGGCACAATTTGACCGCCCGGTCCGTTCGGGCGGGCGCACGCCCGATTCTAGCCTATAGGTTTAGGTGTGGTTTGCCAAGGAACTTCCCGGCAGTAGGGTATTTGGGCGCCTCAACGGAGAGTTTGAGGGGCTGGCGCGGACGTGAGCATCTTCGAGAAGAGCCGCGGAGTCCCAACACCCGGGACTCTGATGCGCTAACTGCTCCATCACGGGGGCGAAAAGACGCGGACCACAAAGACGGTGGTCCGTGCGCTACTCTGCCGTCACCCACTGATATTCTGTTAATCCGACCAAACTGGGGACCTGCCATCCCGGCCCTAGAACTGGCAACCACTAGGCGGTTTCGCCTCAGACGCCAACCGCTCCCGCCTGTGCCCTGAGGAAAGCAGACGAACTGCCGGAGGTGCGTTCAAGGAGGCGAAATTGGTGGGGCCAGGGGAACGAGCGGCGTACCCCCTCCGCCGACGCTATCTGGCCCATTGTTGTCAACCACCTTCAGCGCCGCGAAGATGGTGTTCAGGTCAGCGAAAAAGGGTGTGCCCTGGTCGTCGATCTGGTACCCGTAGTTGGCGTAGAACTCCGCCCGAACGCTCGAACCGGGGTTGATTTCCGTCGCCACGCCGAAGTCGTCCCACGCTGTGTCGTCAACAATGTACCCGCCATACTCCTGCAAAGCCAGCGCGATCTTATGCGCCGCATCCGTCGCTAACCCAAGGCTGGAGATATCGACCGTGGCCGGGATCACCAGGAGTGAGCCTTCCGTCAGCGCTGGATTCGTTCCATGGTACTGGCTGGCAGCGTAGTCATCCGCTTCGATCGCGGGCCAGCGGAAACCTGGCCGACTGGAAGAATAGTAGTAGTACTTCTGCGCCCACGCCTCGAGCTTCAGGGCATGGTGTACGGCCCCCGCGGCGGGCGCCAATTCCCCTACGCGGATGGTGCCGCCGATGCTGGAAAGTCCGGAGCCGAAGTGCCCTCCGAGGGCACCGTCGCCGTAAATGTCTACGGTGGGTGCCTGATAGCCAAACAGCGGGCCTCCCGCGGCACATCGGGCCGTGGGCTCATACTGTTGGATGGTGCGGCCATCCGGCTGGAGGATCGCGGAAGCATAATTCGGAGTGTCTGGAGGTTGGGCGTCCGGGACCAGCAGAGCGGCGGGGAAGTGGGTCGTGCTGTTCCATGCCGTCCCACCACAACGATGCGTCCAAGAGTTGGGATCATAGACATTCGTGACGGGGTCGCTGTTGCTGGTCACGATCCACCAATCCTCGTCGACGCTGATGTTCGAGGCAGACGTGAAACCGGCGTCTACACAGACCGCACCGCTTCCGATGGGCTGGTTCCAAATGCTGTTCTGCGAGAAGGGCCAGGTCAGCGGGTCGCGACTGCCCGTCATAGTGCCGGGCTCAGGGGACCCCTGAGTCTGGGTGCCTGCGCAGGCGAAGCTAGCCACTGGAGCAGGTGGCGCGGCCTGCTTGACGGCGCCTCCGCAGGCAAAGTCCAACACGAATACCACCGCAATGACCAGCCGGCGTGAAATCTGCGCGGCTTTCCCGAGGAGCACTCCGCGCTTCGTTCCGCACTTTAACCTGGCGTGAGTTCGCATGGCTCCAGCCCGCCCGTCAGCACGGGAGTCGGAGTGTTCAAAGAAGGAGAATTAGAGTTTTCACCTCTACCTTGGCCGGGAATCATACGCAAACCGCCCTTGCCTGTCAACCGCATGTCGCCACTCGTCGTAGCACTAGGTTTGGTCGGTGTCTTGGATGGTCGCTCCCAAGAAGACGTCGAAGGCGGGCGCGGCGGAGGATATCCCCTTCGCCGGGGAGAGGTCTGAATCGGCCGTTCCGGTAATCAGCCGCGCGCCCCGGCTGAACGTCAGATACTGAAACCCCCACTGAACGAAAACTAAGATTCGGCTTTGAAACTGCACCAAGTACATCAGGTGAATGAACAGCCACAAGATCCAGGCCGGCCACCCGGAGACGTGGAAACCGAATACATTCGCCACCGCGGCAGCACGGCCGATCACCGCCATGTCTCCTTTGTCGAAGTATCGAAAGGGCGGTAGTTCGGCTGCCCCTTTAAGCTTCTCGATAACTGCCTTCGCTGCGTAGCCGCCGCCTTGCATCGCAACTTGAGCAACGCCGGGCAGTTGCTCTCCGTCAACTCGTCGCGCCAGGGCAAGATCACCCACCACGTAGATGTTCGGGTGGCCCGGGATCGTCAGATCGGCATTCACCCGGATTCGCCCAGCCTTGTCAGTCTCCGCTCCCGTGCGGGCTGCCAGCCTGGCTCCGAAATCTGAAGCCACCACCCCCGCGGCCCACAGGACTGTTCTTGCTGCAAGGCGTTCCCTCACGCTGCCAGTCTGGAATGTTACACCCTCACGGTCGACGCCAACGACCCGTACGTTGGTTCGTACCTCGACGGCGAGTTTCCTAACCGATCGCTCGGCTTTTGCAGAGAGGTCAGGGGGATAAGTGGGAAGCACTCTCGCTGCCCCCTCCATCAGAACGATGCGAGCCTCCTCAGGACGAATAAACCGAAAGTCATGACGAAGCGTCTCCTGCGCGATCTCCGCCAACCCGCCTGCGAGTTCAAGTCCGGTTGTTCCCGCGCCAACAATCACGAACGTCAGCCAAGCTCTGCACTCTTCCGGATCTGAGGCCCGCTCGGCGGCTTCAAACGCGTAGAGAACCTTGTGCCGAACCATCAGGGCCTCTTCCACCGACTTTAAGCTGGGCGCCCATTCCTGCCAATGATCGTTGCCGAAGTAGGAGGTCTGTGAACCGGTCGCCACAATGAGCGAATCGAATTCGAACCGCTCACCATCAGTCAGAATAACTTGCCGGGCGGCCGGATCAACGTCGCCTACCTCGCCCAGCAACACGCGAACGTTTTTCTGGGAGCGCAGGACGCTGCGCAGGGGCGCGGCAATCTCGCCCGGCGAGAGCGATCCCGTCGCCACTTGGTACATCAAGGGCTGAAAAAGGTGATAGTTGCGGCGATCGATGAGGGTGACCGAGACCGGCGCGGATTTGAGAGCTCGTGCGGCATAAAGGCCGCCAAAACCCCCTCCAAGGATAACAACTTTGTGCGTGCTGCTCATAGATCCGCCGGTCCGCGCGATCGTTGCCTACTCAATCGGATGCCCAGACTCATTCGTTCGATACGCACAACTAAAGTCGTAAAAGCTCTCCCATCATGTCATCCTGAGCGCAGCGAAGGATCCCTGCAGTTTGTCGCAGCTAGTAAAATCAAGGAACTGCAGGGATCCTTCGTCGCCTGCGGCTCCTCAGGATGACAGGTCGGCCGGGTTTCCACACTGACTCAGACGTCGCGACTCGCCTGCACGACGACGGAATCTCGTCCTTCGTCGAGCCCTCGACAAACAGGAAAGGACGCCGCAACGATGAGCTGCGGCTTGGTTGCCCTTTCAAGCCCTTGATTGCACGACTCGACCGCGTCCGTTGTGCCGCTTGGCGGGATTGGCAGTGGAAGTGCCGACTTCCGTCTTGTGGACACGCTGCATTGCCCGGCGAATAGGTGGCTCTTAAGGGGAGTACTCCCGGGCCGCCAAGCGACCATCCTGGTGTCGCCATTGCCAAGCCGAGTTACAAAGCGTACCGTAGATTCTTGGACTTACTCCGTTGGCAACGCGTTGGCAGCTTCGGCGCGCCCTCAACAGCTTCTATGGGTCGGCACGACTGACTAGCGCAGGCAAGCATGCCGGTGCCACCGAGCATAAGGAGTACACGCATGGCGACAGACGCAACCACACCTCGCACAATGGAAGGTCCCGAATCTCTGACGAAACGAAAGGTGTGGAAGGCACTGCAAACTCACTACAAGAAGGTTCGCAACTTACATCTTCGAAGCCTCTTCGCCGACGACCCCGGGCGCGGAGAGCGGATGACCGCCGAGGCGGTGGGTCTCTTCCTGGATTACTCAAAGAACCGCATTACCGATCGAACCCTCAAGCTGCTCATCCGTCTGGCCGAGGAATCGGGTCTGCGTTCTCGCATCGAAGCCATGTTTAGCGGAGAGAAGATCAACGTCACGGAGAAGCGGGCGGTGCTGCACATCGCACTGCGCGCTCCCGAAGGGACATCCATCTTCGTGGACGGAGTGGATGTAGTACCCCAGGTGCACGCCGTGCTGAAAGAGATGGCAAGTTTCGCCAACCGCGTGCGCAGCGGGGAGTGGAAAGGGCACACCGGCAAGTCCATTCGCAACATTATCAACATCGGCATCGGCGGCTCCGATCTCGGGCCGGTCATGGCCTACGAAGCGCTGAAGCACTACAGCGACCGAGACCGCACCTTCCGCTTTGTTTCCAACGTTGACGGCACGGACTTTGCGGAAGCCGTGCGCGATCTCGATCCGGCAGAGAGCCTTTTCATCGTCTCTTCGAAGACTTTCACGACGCTCGAGACCATGACCAACGCTCACACCGCCCGCGCCTGGTCGCTCCAGGGCTTGGGCGGAGACGAGGCCTCGGTGGCCAAGCACTTTGTGGCGGTGTCAACGAACGCGGAGGAAGTGAAGAAGTTCGGGATTGATACCGCCAACATGTTCGGCTTCTGGGATTGGGTTGGGGGGCGCTACTCGATGGATTCGGCGATTGGCCTTTCCACCATGCTGGCCATCGGCCCGGACGAGTTCCACAACATGCTCGACGGCTTTCACCAGATGGACGAGCACTTCCGCACCACCCCGTTCGAGCGCAACCTGCCGGTGCTGATGGGGCTTTTGGGCATCTGGTACAACGATTTCTTCGGCGCTCAGACGGTTGCCGTGTTGCCTTACGAGCAGTACCTGAAACGATTCCCCGCCTATCTCCAGCAGTTGACCATGGAGAGCAACGGCAAGCACGTGACCCTCGAGGGTACGGAGGTTGATTACCCGACCGGCCCGATTTATTGGGGCGAGCCGGGAACCAATGGCCAGCACTCTTTCTATCAGTTGATCCACCAGGGGACGCGGCTTATTCCCTGCGACTTCATCGCCTTCGGACAGACGCTGAATCCATTGGGCCGCCACCATGACCTGCTTTTAGCCAACGTTTTCGCGCAGAGCGAGGCACTGGCATTCGGGAAGACAGCGGAGCAAGTCAAGGCGGAGGGGACACCGGATTGGCTCGTGCCCCATCGGGTCTTCGAGGGCAATCGCCCGTCGAATACTCTCCTGGCGGAGCGACTCACGCCGGAGACGCTCGGCAAACTGGTGGCTCTTTACGAACACATTGTCTTCACGCAGGGCGTCATCTGGCAGATCAATTCGTTCGACCAGTGGGGCGTGGAGCTTGGCAAGGTGCTGGCCCAGCGGATTGTGCCGGAACTTGAATCTGCGCAGGAGCCGGCCCTTAGCCACGATGCCTCCACCAACAATCTGATCCGCCGCTACCGGAAACTAAAGCAGGCATCCTGACGACGCTCGAGTCGGCGGAAGAATCAGTTTCACGCAAAGCCGCAAAGTACGCAAAGCTCGCAAAGATAAGCAAGGACTTGTGCTTCGTGTTTCTTTGCGCCTTAGTCCGTCAGCCGGCGGATGATTCGTACAACAGTCCGCAATACCTTCAAAGGCGCCACGCGTTGCCGCAGAACCTGATGCAAAACATAGCCGTAGTCGAGACGTTGGCAGCCAAAGCCGCGGAATAGGGATCTTTCCCTGAGCCTGCAACGACCGGCGCTACAAACCCGCCGCAGCCGCGCAGGCGGGGCAAAACTCGGCCTGCTTCAAGTCGATTCGCTCCGCAGAATGCGAGGAGCTCATGACGCAAAGGTAGTCCGAACAATGGCGCAGCCCGAAAGTGTGGCCCAACTCGTGGAGCGCTTCCTTCAAGAGGCGCTCCTGAAGCAACTCCGGGTCTTGGGGCATGCCATAAAATTCCGGCCGCAAACGATGAGCGGAAACCAAAGCGGCGGCGGCGCTCAACTGAGCTTCGCCGAAAACGAACGTCAGGATCGGGATGTACAGGTCCAAATCCGTGACTCCCAGGATTCGCCAGCTTTCCATGTGCGGGTCCAGCACCAGCCGCTTCAGAATCTCCGTAGAATGGTATTGGCCGCGGGCACGATTGTACGCAAATTCGCCGTTTTGGCGTTGTGGCTGAATCAGGCAGGCCGCCTGCAACCGCGACGCCAGTTGTTGGCCCAGTAATTCAAGGTGGTCCCTCTCGATGCGGCCGATGGGAACCAGCGAGATGATTTTCATGAGCCGGCAGGCACGCCTTTCTGAAAACCATATTTCTTGATCTTGTTGTAAAGCGTGACGCGATCAATCTCGAGTAATTTTGCAGTGCGAGTCTG
>Ga0326727_10002579_pt1 | contig 61115 bp, 55 predicted proteins | sample MB2enrmetagenome_FD_207643 | JGI IMG/M metagenome (GOLD analysis project Ga0326727, IMG submission 207643) | Lab enriched peat soil microbial communities from McLean, Ithaca, NY, United States - MB29MY | ecosystem: Environmental > Terrestrial > Soil > Wetlands > Peat | place: USA: New York...
AACGTTGTTGTTCCAAAGCGGTGATGGGAATCGGCATGGGGCCTCCTGTACCGAGCGTATCACATACGCTCGGTAACCGAACGGCGAACCCAAGCCCGAACAGCGCCCACATTCTCGTCGCGCACCCGGAGGCGACGCCTACGACGTGGACTTGGAAGATTACCATTAGGAGGGACAACTCTATGCCGATGAAGAACCCCGTTCACCCCGGCGCACTCGCCAAGGCTAATCTTGACGAACTCAACCTAAGTGTGGCCGCGGCGGCGAAAGCTATGAAGGTAACGCGCCAGCAACTTCACAACGTGATGCAAGGCAGAAGCGCCCTTTCACCTGAGATGGCGTTGCGCTTTGAACAGGCCTTTGGCGGCAGCGCCGATATGTGGCTGCGAATGCAGGCGGCATACGATCTTGCCCAAGCACGAAAGCAGCAAGGCAAAATGAACATCCCGCGCCTTGTCGAGCACCCGTCGCTTTGAGCGCGCCGTGTTGAGGCCAGCGCGTCTCGAAACCGGTAAGTTCCGGGACAAACGCGGCGAGTCCTGAGATCAGGGCCCCCAGCGTCCCGGAAGTCAGTCCCAAAATGGAGGCCGGACGCTGATCGTCGCACGGGCCGCGTTGGCGCCTGCCTTGTCCCGAAACTCTGTCCCGGCGTCAGGCGCCGCTTTCGCCTTCCGCTTGCGCTCTTCCCCTACTCCACCCTTCGTATCTCCGCCCCCACCCCCGCCAGCTTGCTTTCAATATGCTCATACCCGCGGTCGATATGGTACACCCGGTCGATAACGGTCTCGCCCTTGGCCACCAGCGCGGCCACGACCAGCGAGGCGCTGGCGCGCAGGTCGCTCGCGATCACGCCGGCGCCGCTCAGGGCGCGCGGGCCGGCCACGATGGCCTGCTTGCCGTCGACACGGATGTTGGCGCCCATGCGCGCCAGTTCCTGGGCATGCATGAAGCGGTTCTCGAAGATCGTCTCCACGATCATGGCGATGCCTTCGGCCTGCGTCATCAGCGCCATGTACTGCGCCTGCAGGTCGGTGGCGAATCCGGGGTATTCCTCGGTGGTCATGTCCACCGAGCGGAGATTGGCGCCGCCGCGCACGCGCACCGACGCCGGGCCGGGCTGTGTCACCTCGACCCCGGTTTGCAGCAGCTTGGACACGAGCGCGCCCACGTGTTCCGGGTCGCAGCCGGTCACCGTGACGTCGCCCCCGGTGATCGCCCCGGCGATCAGGAATGTGCCGGCTTCGATGCGGTCCGGGATGACGGTGTGCTCGGCGCCGGAAAGGCGCTCGACTCCCTCCACGCGGATGACGGACGAGCCCGCGCCTTCGATGCGCGCCCCCATGCGGACGAGCAGAGCGGCCAGGTCCACCACCTCCGGCTCGCGGGCGGCGTTGCGCAGCACGGTTTCGCCTCTGGCGAGCACGGCGGCCATCAGCAGGTCCTCGGTTCCGGTCACGGTGATGCGGTCGAAATCCACGATGGCGCCGCGCAGGCCGCCGGGAGCCTCGGCTTCGATGTAGCCGTGGGACTGTCGAATGCGCGCGCCGAGCTGCTCCAGCCCCAGAATGTGCAGGTTCACCGGCCGCGCGCCGATGGCGCAGCCTCCCGGCAGGGAGACGCGCGCGCGCCCGCAGCGGGCCACCAGCGGGCCCAGCACCAGGCTGGAGGCGCGCATGGTTTTGACCAGCTCGTAAGGGGCTTCGGGGCTGACGATGGCGGGGGTGTGGAGGCGCACGGTTTCGCCGTCCACGTCCACCCGTGCGCCGATATCCACCAGCAGCCGCTCCATGGTGCGGATGTCGCGTACGCGCGGAACCCGGTGCAGCGTCACCGGTTCCTCGGTGAGCAAAGCGGCCGACAGCGCCGGCAAGGCCGCGTTCTTCGAGCCGCTGACGGCGATTTCGCCCTGCAGGGCGGCGCCGCCGGTAATTACGAACTTGTCCATTTTCGATTTCCTCCGCCGCCGGTCACTGGACCAGCGCCCGGCGGACGCGTCCGCCCGATGCGGCCAGGCGCCGCTCGGCGGCTTGGCGGCCGATGCCCAGTTTCCCCATCACGATCGCCGTGCTCACCACCCCGCCGGCCGCGGCCAGCAACTGGCCGGCACGCTCCTCGTCCACGCCCGCCGCGCGCGCCACAATGCCCCGCGCCCGGCCGGCCAGCTTGGCGTTCCCCGGTTGCACATTCACCATCAGGTTGCCGTAAACATATCCCAACCGGATGAACGCCCCCGTAGAGAGCATGTTGAGTACCATCTTCTGGGCGGTGCCGGCTTTCAGGCGCGTGCTTCCGGCCACCACCTCGGGACCGACCAGCGGGGTGATGGGAATCCGCACGGCGCGCGCCAGTTCCGAGCCGGGCGAGCAACTGACGCCGATGGTGACGGCGCCCAGCCGATTGGCTTCGGCCACGGCGCCGAGCACGTAAGGAGTGCGTCCGCTGGCGGCGAGGCCAACCAGAACATCGCACGACTGGAAGCCGCGGGCGAGCAGGTCGCGCGCGCCAGCCGCGCCATCGTCTTCGGCGGTTTCGGCGCCATGGCTGAGGGCCGCGTCGCCGCCGGCGAGAATTCCCTGGACCATATCCGGAGGCACGCCGAACGTGTGCGGGCACTCCGAGGCGTCCAGCACGCCCAACCGCCCGCTGGTGCCGGCGCCGATGTAGAAAAGCCGCCCGCCGCGCCCGAAGGCCTCGACTATGGCGTCCACGGCGCGGGCGATGGCGGGAATCTCGCGCTCCACGGCTTCGGCCACCTTGCGGTCCTCGGCGTTGATGATGCGGAGCACGTCTCCGGTGGGCAGCGCGTCGATGGACGCGGAGGCGGGATTGGCCTGTTCGGTGAGCGGCGTTTCGGGTCCCGGCATTGGCTTCATCTTAACAAGGCGAGGTGGCGGAGGCGCCGCGTGAGCCGGGCAGTTGGCCGCGGCTTGACAATGGCAAGCTGGTCGAATTATTCTAATTTTATACTGTGTCTAATATGGTCGCCGGGCTTCGGGAGGCTTTTCGCGGCGTGGATCTGCGGCCGTCGGCGCAGCGATTCGCGGTGCTGGAGTACCTGGCGCGCCGCCCCGTGCATGCCACCGCCGAGGAGATCTTCCGGGCCGTGAATCGCACCCATCCGCGGGCCTCGCGGGCCACCGTCTACAACAATCTGCGGGACCTCGAGCGCTGCGGCCTGGTGCGGGAAATGGTCTCCGCCGGCCGGGCTTCGCGGTTCGACGCCGGCCTGCGCCCGCACCACCACTTCGTGTGCGAACAGTGCGGGGCCATCGAGGACATCGCGTGGTTCGATCTCCCTCCGGCGGCGGGGCAGGCCATGCTGAAGGGCCGCACGGTCCGCCGGTACGAGATCGTGTTTCGCGGCAGTTGCGAAAAATGCGGGCCTGGAAACCCGCGGAGGGGAGAAAAACGATGAGCCTGGCCGAGATGCATTGCGTGCCGTGCCGCGGGGGAGTGCCCGCGTTGCGGGGTGAAGAACTGGAAAAGATGGGAGCACAGGTCCCGGGGTGGCGGGTGGTGGACCAGCACCACCTGTGGAAGTCCTTTGCTTTCCCCGATTTCCGGACGGCGCTCGATTTCGTCAACCGGGTGGGCCAGACGGCTGAAGCCGAGGGCCACCACCCCGATCTATTGCTGGCTTGGGGAAAGGTCGATATAAAGATCTGGACCCACAAGGTCGACGGGCTGACCGAAAGCGATTTCATACTGGCGGCCAAAATCGATCGTTTGCAGTAATCGGCGGAATCTGAATTCATAAGGACGGAGACTCAGACATGTTAGGAGTAGGAAGCCGGTTTCCGGCCTTCTCGGTGCAAGCCACGGTGAGCACGGAAAAGGGGAAGGCCTTTCAAACCGTAACGGACCAGGATTTCAAGGAGCAGTGGAAGGTTTACTTCTTCTGGCCCAAGGATTTCACATTCGTCTGCCCCACGGAGATCGCGGCTTTTGGCAGGCTCGATCGCGAATTCCGCGACCGCGACGCGCAGGTTCTCGGCGGCAGCACCGACTCGGAGTTCGTGCACCTGGCCTGGCGCCAGCACCACCCGGACCTGAAGGACCTGCCGTTCCCCATGCTGGCCGACGTGAAGCGGGAATTGTGCGCGGCCCTGGGCATCCTCGACCCGCAGGAAGGCGTGGCGCAACGCGCCACCTTCGTGGTGGATCCCCACAGCGTGATCCGGTACGTTTCGGTGAACGACCTGAACGTGGGGCGCAATCCGGAAGAAGTGCTGCGCGTGCTGGATGCGCTGCAGACCGATGAGCTCTGCCCCTGCAACTGGCACAAGGGCGACGCCGTGCTCACGCCGCCGGTATAACGCCCCATGGATCTCGACCAGTTGCTGGAGTCCCTTCCGGACTACGCCAAGGACCTGCGCATCAACCTGGGAAACGTGCTCCGGCAGACGGAGTTGTCGGAGCAGCAGGCCTGGGGGACGGCGGTGTGCTGCGCGTTGACGGCGCGCCAGGGATCCCTCATCGCAGCCATCGGGGCGGAGGCGGCGCGGCGCCTGGACGGCAAAGCCCTGTTCGCCGCCAGGGCCGCCGCCGCGCTGATGGGGATGAACAACGTCTTCTACCGGTTCCGCCACCTGTCGGGCAACCCGGAGTACGGCGAGCAGCCGGCCAGGTTGCGCATGCAGGCCATCCGCAGTCACGGAAGCAACCCGCTGGATTTCGAGCTGTGGTGCCTGGCGGCGTCCGCCATCACCGGTTGCGGCGCCTGCATGGCGGCCCACGAGAAGGCTCTGCGGGAGAAAGGCGTGCGCCCGGAGACGGTGGTCGCCGCGGTAAGAATCGCGGCGGTGATTCACGGGCTGGCGGTGGCTCTGGCGGAAACCGGCCAAACGGTCTCCGCTCCCGGCGTTCCCGGCCGCTGACGCAATAATCTTGAGCGGTTCCCGCCCCCGCCGGCACTAACTGCGCAGTGTTGCGAGCGTGGCTGGCAGTGGCCGTGCTGTTTGCGGGCGCGGCCAGGGGGCAGGCGCCATCCTACTCCGCGGCCGGCATCGTGAATGCCTCGGATTACGCCCCCGGGCCGTTCGCGCCGAATTCCGCCCTGTCGCTGTTCGGGACCAACCTGTCGCTGCAGAGCCCGCAGGTCGTGACTTCGGCGCTGATGGCAGGCAACTTCTTTCCCACCCAGGTCGCCGGGGTGTCGGTCTTCATGGACAATGTGCTGTCCCCGCTGCTGTACGTCTCCGCGGGTCAGATCAACTTCCTGGTGCCGGCCACCGAGATCGCCGGCCCCGCCCAGGTGACGGTGGTGCGCCAGGGAGTGTACGGACCCTCCGTCACCATCGACCTGGTAGCCGCCGCTCCCCAGTTCTTCACCTACACCACGGTGTATCCCGGATACCTCATCGCGCAGGACTGGAACAACGGCTACGGCGTCATCACCCCGGATGCCCCGGCGCACGCCGGCGACATCGTGATCCTGTACGCCACCGGGCTGGGCGCCGTGACGCCCGCCACGGCCTCCGGAGAACTGGCGCCGTACGCTTCGCCGATCGTGGAGGCAAGCTGGGCCAGCCTGCAGGTGACGATCGACGGCGCCGCCCTGGCCCCGTCGGCGGTTCTGTACGCCGGGCTGAGCCCCGGCTCGGCCGGGCTGTATCAGATCAACCTGGTTCTGCCGGCCGAGCCCGGGACCGATCCCCTGGTGCAGGTCTCGATAAGCGGCCAGGCGAGCGCGGCCGGCTGCCAACTGGCGGTGAGGTAAAGGGACATTTCCGGCAAAGCGGAAACTTTCCGTGGCCCAGGCACGTTAAAAGGACTTGGATATCATGGTGAAGGGAATCCGCATGCTGCGACGTTCATGGCTTACTGTGTTCCTGTTGGTGGGGGTGGCGCCGGCGCAGGACGTGCCGGCGGGTGTGGCGCCACCGCCCCCCAGGCCGAAAAGCGAAACCGCTCCGGCCGAATCCTTCAAGCCGGTGGTGTATCAGGTGGAAACCGGAACCAGGATTCCCCTGAATCTGTTGAACAGCATCAGCACCAAGCATTCCGAACAGGGCGACACGGTGTACCTGCAGACCGCCTTCCCGGTGCTGGTGAAGGGGCGGATCGTGATCCCCGTCGGCAGCTATGTCACGGGCACCGTGACCGAGGTCAAGCGTCCGGCCCGGTCCAAGGGTCCGGCCGAGTTGTACGTGCGGTTCGAGACCCTCACGCTGCCCAACGGCGTGACGCGCCGTTTCAACGCCCGGATGGGCGGCATGGATGGCACCGTCGACGTGAAAGTGGACCGTTCCGAGGGCAAGGTGACGGCCGACTCCAACAAGGCCGGCGACGCCCGCACGGTGTCGGAGACGGGCGGAATCGGAGCCACGGTCGGGGGCATCGCGGGCGCGGCCTCGAGTCATCCCATGGCCGGCATGGGGATCGGCGCCGGGGTGGGCGCCGCCGCCGGCCTGGTCGCCATCTTCGCCGCGCACGGACCGGACGCCATCCTGCCCAAGGGCACCACCATCGAAATGGTGTTGGACCGCCCGCTCAGCTTCACCGAGATCGAGTTGTATTGAAGCCGTTCCCTACCCCGAAGCGGCTTTGGCCACCGGCACGAACCGTTTGATGAAGTTGGTGTCGAAGATCCCCGCCTGGAAATCGGGGTCGGCCAGAATGCGCTGATGCATGGGAATGGAGGTGTGAATTCCCTCCACGATGAACATCTCCAGGGCGCGCCGCATGCGGCAAATGGCTTCCGTCCGGTCGTTCCCGTGGACCACCAGTTTGGCCACCAGGGAATCGTAATAGGGCGGGACCACGCAGTCGGTGTACGCCCAGGTGTCCACGCGCACGCCGATCCCGCCGGGCACGTGAAAGCCCGTGATCCGGCCGGGCGAGGGCACGAAGGTGTCCGGATTCTCGGCGTTGATGCGGCACTCGATAGCGTGGCCGCGCAACTCGACCGGGCCGGGCAGAATCTCTTCCAGCCGCTCTCCCTGGGCGATGCGGATCTGGCTCTTGACGATGTCGATGCCGGTGACGAATTCGGTGACGGGGTGCTCCACCTGCACGCGCGCATTCACCTCGATGAAATACAGCTTGCCGGTTTCGTCCATGAGGAACTCCACCGTGCCGGCATTGCTGTACCCGGCCGACGAGAGAGCTTTGCGCAGGGGCGCGGAGATCTCCGCGCGCAACCGCGGCGTCATGGCGGGCGACGGCGATTCCTCGAGCAGTTTCTGGTGCCGCCGCTGAATGGTGCACTCGCGTTCGCCCAGAATCTCGACGTTGCCGTGCTCGTCGGCCAGAATCTGGAACTCGATGTGGCGGGGCGCGCCCACGAACTTCTCCAGGTACACGTCCGCCGAGCTGAAAGCGGCGCCGGCCTCGTTCTGCGCCTGGGAGAACAGGAACGGCAGATCCTCGGGCCGCCCCACCACCCGCATGCCGCGGCCGCCGCCGCCGGCGGAAGCCTTCAGGATCACGGGATAGCCGATCTCCGCGGCCAGTTCCAGGGCTTCTTCGGGAGTGGCCAGCACGCCCGGCGATCCCGGCAGCACCGGCACGCCCATCTCGCGCATGAAGGCGCGGGCCCGTTCCTTGACGCCCATCATGCGGATGACGTCCGGGCGGGGACCGATGAAGCGGATGCCGGAGGTTTCGCAGACCTCGGCGAACGCGGCGTTCTCGCTCAGGAAGCCGTAGCCCGGGTGGATGGCGTCCACGTTGGCGATTTCGGCGGCGCTGATGATGGAGGGCACGTTCAGGTAGCTGCGGGCGCTCTTGGCGGGCCCGATGCAGATGGCCTGATCGGCGAAGCGCACGTGCGAGCTGTAGCGGTCCGCTTCGGAATAGACGGCGACGGTCTGGATTCCCAGTTCCTTACAGGCGCTGATGACGCGAACGGCGATTTCGCCCCGATTGGCGATGAGGATTTTGTTAAACGGCGCGGACGGCAAGCCAGGCCTCCCCACAGGGAACCGGCGCTGGGCCAGTGAGGCCGGAGATTCCCTGGGCTTTCACGATCAATACAACAGCTTACCAGAGGGGGGTGGCGGGATTCCGGCCGGCGCGTCCGGGTCCGCCTGCAGGCCGCGAAAATACTCCACCGTGAGAGCCAGCCCGTCGTCCAGATCCACCTCCGGTTCCCATCCCAGCAGCGTCCGAGCCTTGGCGATATCCGGCTGGCGTTGCTGCGGATCGTCCTCGGGCAGGCTCCCGAAGACGATCCCGGAGGCAGCCCCGGTCATCCGCAGGATGTGGCGGGCAAACTCCAGAATGGTCATCTCGCGCGGGTTGCCGAGGTTGACGGGGTAGCGTTCCTCGGAGAGCATCAGCCGGCACAGGCCGTCCACCAGGTCGCTCACGTAACAGAAGCTGCGGGTCTGCGATCCGTCGCCGAAAACCGTCAGCGGCGCGCCGCGTAACGCCGAATCGAGGAACGCCGGGACCACCCGGCCGTCGTCCAGTTTCATCCGCGGGCCATAGGTGTTGAAGATGCGCGCGATGTTGGTGCGCACGCCGTGGGTGCGGTGGTAGGCCATGGTGAGGGCCTCGGCGAAGCGCTTGCTCTCGTCGTAGCAGGAGCGCGGTCCCACCGGGTTCACGTTGCCCCAGTAGCTCTCCGCCTGCGGGTGTTCCAGCGGGTCGCCGTAACATTCCGAGGTCGAGGCGGTCAGAAAGCGCGCGGCCTTTTCGGCGGCCAGGTCCAGCATGCGGCGCGTTCCGGCCGAACCCACATCCAGGGTCTCGATGGGATGCTCCAGGTAGTCCCTGGGACTGGCCGGAGACGCCAGGTTGACCACGCCATCCACCGGCCCCTCGATGGTGAACGGCTGGGTGATGTCCTGGCGTTGCAACTGGAAACGGGATTCGGAGGCCAGGTGAGCGATGTTGCGCGGGCTTCCGGTCAGGAAATTGTCCAGCCCCAGCACCGTGTGGCCTTCCCGCAGCAGCCGGTCGCACAGGTGAGATCCGATGAATCCGGCGGCGCCGGAGACGACTATTCGCAATTGACCCTCACAATTTCTATTCTACCCGGCCCATGCTACATTCAGATTTCCCGCCGATGGCCGCATGGTTATGAATGCCACATCCTGGGTGGAACGCACCATTCTGGTGGTGCTCGCGGCCGGGTCGGTTGCGTGGTTCTGGCGGCGGCTGGGGAAGGTTCTGGATACCATCCGGCGGTCGCGCCCCACGCCCGATTTCGAGGTCCGGCCGGCCGGCCCGCGCATCCGCCGGTTCCTATGGGAAGCGATGGCGCAGGCGAAGGTGATTCGCCATCGGCCGCTGCCCGGCGTGGCTCACGCTTTGGTCTTCTGGGGATTCGTGGCGTTCGCGCCGGTCACCCTGAACCATATCGCCGGCGCCTTCGGGCTCCGCTTCCTCGATCCCGCGCGCCCGGCCGGCGCCTGGTACCTGGGTTTCGCGGCGGTGTGGGCGGCGGCGGTTGCGGCGGCCATCGCGGGACTGTCTGTGCGCCGGTTCGTGGTGCGCCCGCGGTGGCTGGGAGCGGTCTCGCCGGAGTCGGGCCTGATCGCGCTGCTGATCTTTCTGCTGATGGCCACCTACCTGGGCGGGCTGTGGATGGGCCCCGGCGCGGCGGGCCGGGCCTGCTGGTGGCTGCACACCGCCGCGCTGCTGGCGTTTCTGCCGCTGATCCCGCACACCAAGCACCTGCACCTGGCGCTCGGCCCCATCGCCGTGGCGCTCGGCCGCGACGGCTTCAGCCGCATTCCGCCGCTTTCGGGGGACGACGATTTCGGCCTGGACACCGGCCGGCACGTCACGCGCATCGACGCGCTGCAGGCTTACTCCTGCGTGGAGTGCGGCCGCTGCACCGAGCACTGCCCGGCCAACCTCACCGGCAAGCAGCTCAACCCCAAGCAGATCGTGCTGGGGCTGCGCGCCTACCTCAATGAATTCGGGCCGGCCGCCGAAGCCCCGCTGCTGGGGAAGCACATATCCGCCGCCGCCGCGTTCCAGTGCACCACCTGCGGCGCCTGCGAGTTTCAATGTCCGGTGGGGATCCAGCACCTGCCCCTGATCGTCGGCCTGCGGCGCGGCGCGGTGAACACCGGCCGGTGGGATGACGAACACGGCGCGCGGCTGTTCCTCAACCTGGAGCGCCACGGCAACGCGCTGGGCTTCGCCGCGAGCGATCGCCGGCAGTTCATCGAGCGAAGCGGCCTGCCGCTCTACGACGGCGCCCAGGACTACTGCCTGTGGCTGGGCTGCATGGGCGCGTACGATCCCCAGGGCCGCGAGATCGTGCTGGCCCTGGCGCGGGTGCTCAGCCACGCCGGCGTGACCTTCGGCGTGCTGCGCCAGGAAAAGTGCACCGGCGATCCCGCCCGCCGCCTGGGCAACGACCTAGCGTTTTCGCAGTTGGCCGAAGCCAACATCGGGATACTGCGCGCGGCCAAGGTGGGCAGGATGGTGTCGATCTGCCCGCACTGTGTGCGCACCATCGGCGCCGACTGGAAGGAATTCGGCGCGGCCTTCGAGATCGAGCACCACAGCCAACTGCTCGCCCGGCTGGGTGCGCGCCTGCCCGCCCCGGCGGGGGCGCGGGAGAAGACCGTGTTCCACGATCCCTGCTACCTGGGCCGCTACCGGGATGTGTACCACCAGCCGCGCCGCGTGGTGGAGCGGTACGCCGAACTGGCTGAGCCCGGCCGCACGCGCGGGCGGTCGTTCTGCTGCGGGGCCGGCGGAGGGCAGATGTTTCTGGGCGGCGAGCCAGGCCGGCGGGTGAACGCCGAGCGCGCCGGCGAATTGGCGGCCACCGGCGCGCGCACCATTGCCACGGCGTGTCCCTTCTGCCGCACCATGTTGCGCGACGCCCTGGCCGACGCGCCCGGAACACCGCCCGCGGTGCTGGACATCGCGCAACTGGCCGCCGCGCAATGTGGGGCAGGTTGTCAACCTGCGGCTGGTTGTTAACCCGCCTTTCGCCAGCGTTTGCAGATGCCGCAGGCCGGCAACCTGCCCCCGCAACCGCGCCTCGGGCCATGCGCCGGCCTGCCGCTCCGATCCAAGCCGTTTCGTCGGTGATGGGCCCGAGCGTCCACTTCCTAGCCGCCGCCGCCGTCCGTCTTGCATCCCCACGCGGCGCGCGGGTATACTTCGGGGGTGCGTTGCGCCAGGAGGAATATGATGTCTGCGGCCGGGTTGCAGGTTGCCTTTCTCGCGTTGGCCGGAACGGTGGCGGTGGCCGGCCAGCTCTCCCAGGTTTCGCAGGAGCTGCCCAAGGCGCCGCAGGACGGCAAGGTGCGGGTCTACGTGTATCGCAACGCCGGACTCGCCGACAAGGAATTCCGTCCGTCGGTCTATGCCGATGAGATGGCCGTCGCCAAGTTGCAGGCCGGGCGCCACGTCGTCCTGGCTTTGCTGCCGGGAACGCACACCTTCCGGTCCAGCGACAAGAAGGAGATGTTCTCGCTCGATCTGAAACCGGGAGAGCGGTACTTCATCCGCATCGACGTGTCCCTGGTGGCCCTGAAGGGACATGGCAAGGTCGTGCTGGTGCTTCCCGAACAGGCCGCGCCCGAGTTTGCCCAGACCAAGCCGGCGGACAACAACATGCTCAAGGGCCGCGCCCTGATCGCGCCCGAGTTCATCTCCAAGTAGCCGCGCGGGCCGGCCGGGGGCATGCGGACGCGCCGCTATCGCTGGCTTTCGGCCAGGGCCGCGGCGAGTTGCTCGCGGGTGCTCTGCAGGCGGTCGGCCACCAGCGTGAACATGCGCTCGAAGAAGGCGCATCCGAAGTAGGGATTGGCCTCGCAGGCGCGGCGCAGGGTGGCGATCTCGAAGGCCATGGCGCGGACCGGCTCCAGGGCGCGGGCCTGGAACTGGCGCGTCTGGCTCAGCACCGCGCTCCAGCCGAGATCCTCGCCGGCGTACAGCACCTGGATGCGGACGTTGCGGCCGGCCACGACGGCGTCCAGAGCCACCCGCCCGGAGAGAATCACGTAGAACAGCCTGGCTTCGTCGTTTTCGCGGAAGATGACTTCGTCCTTGGCGAAGTGGACCTCGGTGCCCAGGGTTAACAGTTTGTCCATGTGGCGGGCGCGGAATTCTTCGAAGAAGGGGAGCCCGTGGAGATTGGTGGTGGCGTCGGGTGTCATGGGAGTTGCTCCTTCAGGAGGGGGGCGAGCCGGCGCCCAACGCCCGGGCCGGGTTGCCCGGCGGGCGGCGAAATCGGGCGAGGATGGGACGGCCGTCCTACCGGCCGGCGCGTTCGCGGGGTAACACGCACAAGCGGCTCACCTGTTTAGCTTAGAGGATATTAAACTCCGAAATTTAGCCGCCGTCAACCCGGATTTTCGGCCGGCCCAGAACTTTCGCGGGCACCCCCCCCTTCTGTTTCGGATTTTTTTGTCTTATAATCCATGGTGGCAAGGGCCGACCCCGGATTATTCTAAGGAGGCCGTGTGAAGATTCTCAAGCTTAGGAAAGAAAAGCTTGATCTGTTCGCTTCCGTCGTGCAGCAGTTCGGCGAGTTGCACGCGCCGGTGGAACAGGATGGCAAGTACGCTTTCAAGCGGTTGACCCGCTGGTCGGAAGCGCGGCTGGAATACGACCGCACCATCCTGCCCCCCAAGAAGTACTTCCTGCCGCCGCGGGAAACCCTGTTCCGCTACCGTCCGGGCGAAGGGTTCATACCCTGCACCGAGGGATTGAGTCAAAGGATCATCCTGTTCGGCGTGCATGCCTGCGACGTATACGCTATCAATATTCTGGATCGCGTATTCGCCGGGAAATACCAGGATCCCTACTACCAGGCGCGGCGCAAGAACATCGCCATCATCGGCATCGACTGCTCGCCCGACAAGCAGTGCTTCTGCCGGTCCATGCGCGCCGATTTCGTGGACCACGGCTTCGACCTGTTCTTCTTCGATACCGGCGACTACTACCAGGCGCTGGTGGGCACGGCGCTGGGCGACGACATGGTGCTGGCCACCGGCAGCCTGTTCGAGCCGGTCGAGGCCGAGAACATCGACGACTACAAGCGGCGGTCGTTCGAGAAGCGGCAGGCCTTCCAGCTCGACGTCGAGATTCGCGATCTTCCCGAGATCTTCGAAATGGAGTACCAGAGCGAGATCTGGGGAGAGCTGGGCGAGAAGTGCCTGTCGTGCGGCAGTTGCAGCATGGTGTGCCCGACGTGCTACTGCTACGACGTGGCCGACGACGTGGAACTCGGGTCGCGCGCCGGCAAGCGGCAGCGGCTGTGGGATTCCTGCCTGTTCGTGGACCACGCGCTGGTGGGCAGCGGGGAGAATTTCCGCGGGCCGCGCGCCAGCCGCATCAAGTTCCGCTTCTACCACAAACAGCGCGGCTTCGTGGCGGAATACGGGCGGCCGAGCTGCGTGGGCTGCGGGAGATGCAGCAGCGCCTGCCCGGTGGGAATCGACGTGGTGCAGGTGATTGAACGGCTACGGGGGGTGCAAGATGTTGCTTGCCGATGAAGCGGTTTACCATCCCATCGTGAGCGACAATCCGTACCAGCCGCACATGGCGCGGATCGTTCGCATATATAAGATGGTGGAGAACAATTACCTCTTCACCTTGCGGTTCATGGAAGACCATCTGGCGCACACCTTCCGCCACCAGCCGGGGCAGTTCATCATGCTCAGCGTGCCGGGCGCCGGCGAGATGCCCATCTCGATTTCGTCTTCCCCGTCGCGGCCGGAAGTGCTGGAACTGTGCGTCCGGCGGGTGGGGCGCGTCACCAACGCGCTCTACCGCATGCATACCAACGATGTGGTGGGCGTGCGCGGGCCCTACGGCAACGGGTATCCCGTCTCGGAGATGACCGGCAACGACATTCTGCTGGCGGCCGGCGGCCTGGGCATGGCGCCCTTGCGCTCGCTGCTGTGGTACGCGCTGGATCATCGCGACAAGTTCAACAACATCACGCTCATGTACGGCGCCAAGCGGCCCGAGGAGATGCTCTTCCGCGAAGAACTGCTGGCGCTGGTGGACCGCACCGACATGAACTGCCTGCTGACCGTGGACAAGGACGTCTCGGGCGCCTGGCAGAACCACGTGGGCATGCTGCCCATGCTGTTCGACCACGCCAAGATCGAACCCTCGCGCACCTATGCGGCGGTCTGCGGGCCGCCGGTGGTTTACAAGTTTATCCTGCGCCGGCTGCTGGAGCTGGGTTTTCCCAAGAACCGCATCCTGATGTCGCTCGAGCGGCGCATGAAATGCGGGATCGGCAAGTGCGGCCACTGCAGCATCGGCTACAAGTACACGTGCCTGCAGGGGCCCATCTTCACGTACTGGGATGCAATCAACCTGCCGGAGATGATCTGATGAGCAAGCCTACAGTGGGGATATTCGGTCTCACCGGCTGCGCCGGGGACCAGTTGGCCATCCTGAACTGCGAAGACCAGCTTCTGGATCTGGTGGCCCTGATCGACGTCCGCGAATTCCTGATGGCGTCGTCGGAAAACGATACCGTCTGCCCGCTGGACATCGCCCTGGTGGAGGGCGCGGTGGTCAGCGAGAAAGATGCCGGCCGGTTGCGGGCCATCCGCAAGCGGTCGAAAGCCGTGGTGGCGCTCGGCACCTGCGCGGTGTGGGGCGGAGTGGCGGCCATGGACCGCGGCACCGACCGGCGGAAGCTCGTCGAAGAGGTGTACGGCCCCGTAGGCCTGGGTTACGATTCCATACCGGCCCAGGCGCTGCATGAAGTGGTGAAGGTGGATCTCAACATCACCGGGTGTCCCATCGAGAAGGACCACTTCCTGGCGGCCATCGCCAACCTGTTGAACGGGAATGCGCCGCAATACGCCCAGTACCCCGTCTGCACCGAGTGCCGGATGCTGGAGAATAACTGCCTGCTGGTGGAGCGCGGCGAGATTTGCTGCGGTCCGATCACGGCGGCCGGCTGCCAGGCGCGGTGTCCGGGCCTGCGGGTGGCGTGCGTGGGCTGCCGCGGGCCGGCGACCGACTTCAACGCCCCGTCGCTGATCGCCATGCTGGCGGAAAAGGGATTCGACCGCGAGCGGACGGCCGCGCGCCTGCGCACGTTCAGCCCGGTGGAGGTGGCCTCATGAGCGTCGTTGTCATTGAACATCTGGCCCGCGTGGAAGGCCACGGCGGGATCACGGTGGAACTGGAAGGCGACACCGTCGCCAACGTGCGCTTCGACGTGTTCGAGGGCGCGCGATTGCTGGAAACGCTGATACGCGGTAAGAGCTACGACGAGGTGGCGCCCACGCTCTCGCGCATCTGCTCCATCTGTTCGGCGGCCCACACCCTGACCTCGCTGAAGGCCACCGAGAACGCCTTCGACGTGCACGTCAGCCCGCAGACCGAACTGCTGCGGGAGCTGATGTTCCGCGGCGAGAGCATCGAAAGCCACGCGCTTCACCTGTTCCTCCTGGCGGCGCCGGATTACCTGGATTACCCGAGCGCCATCGCCATGGCCGCCGACAAGCCCGCCGCCGTGCTGCTGGGCTTGCGGATGAAGAAGCTCGGCAACCTGATCCAGGAGACCATCGGCGGCCGGGCCATCCACCCGGTGAACGCCGTGCCGGGAGGATTCGGCAAGCCGCCCACCGTCGATCAACTGATCGAACTGCGCAGCGGGCTGACGCAGGGCATGGCGGACTCCGACGCGGCCATCGACGTGATGGCGTCGCTGCCGGCCGCCGATTTCTGCCATTCCGACACCGTCTTTGCGGCCCTCCGGTCGCCCAACCTGGACAGCTACTACTCCGGCGACGAGATCATGGCGGTGAGCGACGGCAACCGCGCCATCGTGCACGCGGCCGACTACAAGTCGCTGACCAACGAGCAATCGCTTCCGCATTCCCACGCCAAGCACAGCAACTTCCGGGGACGGCCGTTCATGGTGGGATCGCTGGCGCGGCTGACGGTGAACCCGCGCCGCCTCACCGGACGCCTGGCGGTGGCCATGAAGCGGCTGAAGTTCCAGTTGCCCGCGGACAACCCCATGGACAACAACAAGGCCCAGGCCCTGGAGCTGATCAGCGACGTCGAGCGGGCGCTGGAGATCATCGAGCAACTGCTGCGGGCGGGCGTGAAGGACGAGCGCCCGGTGCCGATTCATCCGCGCGCCGGAACCGGCACGGCCATCACCGAAGCGCCGCGCGGCATGCTCATCCACAGCTACACCTACGACGCGGAGGGCCGGATCGTTTCCGCCGACGTGATCACGCCCACCGCCCTCAACGCCGCCAGCATGGAATTGCACTTCCGCCGCGCCGTGGAGCAATCCGCCGACCGCGAGGAAGGCGTGATTTCCAAGCGCCTGCAGATGATCGCGCGCGCCTACGACCCCTGTATTTCCTGCTCCGTCCATCTGCTGCGCCGTAGATGAAGCCGCGGCTGGTGATCGGGCTCGGCAATCCGCTGATGGGCGACGAAGGCGTCGGCTGGTACGTCGCCTCGCGCCTGGCGGACGACCCGAGGCTGCCGGCCGACACCGAGACCATCTGGGGCTCGACCGACCTGCTGCGGTATGCCGGCGATATCGAAGGCCGGAGCCGCGTTATCCTGGTGGATGCGGTGCAGAGCGCCGCGGCGCCCGGCGCCGTCACGGTATTCGAGGATTGCGCGGAGCTGGAGGACCGGCAGACCAACGCGCATGAGCTTTCGGTGGCGCAGGCGATGCGGCTGCTGCAGATGATGACGCCGGTGCGCTTCACCCTGCTGGGCGTGGCGGTCTGGTTGGTGGATGTCTCTGGCCATCTGTCGCCGGCCCTGGAAGCGCGCATGCCGGCGGTTCTGGATCGCGTTCTGGAGGAGCTGGCATGGAATTCTTCGAGGTGATCCGGCGGCGGCGTTCGGTCCGCGCCTTTGAACGCAAGGCCATTCCCACGGAGACGCTGGAGGTTGTGCTGGAGGCGGCCAACGCGGCCCCCTCGGCCCACAACCTGCAGGCCTACGAGATCTACGTGGTGACCGATGAGCGCCGGCGGACGGCGGTGGCTCAAGCGGCGCGGGAGCAGTCCTTCCTGGCCGGCGCGCCGGTTCTGCTGGTGTTCTGCACCCACGCGGAGCGCTCGGCGAAACGCTCCGGCAGGCGCGGCGAGACGTTGTACACCATTCAGGACGCCACCATCGCGGCCACCTTCGCCATGCTGGCCGCCACCGCACGCGGCCTGGCGACGGTTTGGGTGGGCGCTTTCGACCCCGAGGAAGTGGCCCGCATCGCCGGCGCGCCGCCGGGCGTCGAACCGGTGGCCATTCTCCCGCTGGGCTATGCCGCCGAAGAACCCGTGGAACCGCCGCGCCGGCCGCTGGAAGAGCTGGTGCACCGCAGCGCCCCCATGTGACGGCTGTCCCACAGGTGGGCCAGGCGCTTCCGCCTGCCAGCCGATTTCTTTCACAACTCCTAAGGCCGCCGATCAGGGCGCGACATTGAAGTACGGCATGGCGAACCAGGTCTTGCCTCCGTCCACGGAGCAGTTGAACGTCACCTGCCCGGTCTGGCTTCCCAACTGGAGATCCACCTGGTACACGCGCCATGTCTCGCCCGGCGCCAGGCCCGCGTACAGAACCTGCTGGCCGGTGCACAGCATGGGCGTGGCCAGGCGCGCCAGCGGCTCGCTGGAGGGCGCGGCCACGCCCAGCGGAACTTCCGGATCGACCACGGCGCCCAGGCCGACCATGAAGAAGTGGAGGATCTCGCCCGCGTGCGGCGGGCTGCCGCTGGTCGCCGGCCCGCTCCAGTCCTGATGCGCCACGGCCGTGACCCAGGGATAGGCGGTGATCTCAACCTGCGCCTGCGGAAAATCGAACGGCGAGTTGTCCCCGGCCACCCCCACCACCAATTCATACTGAAGATCCGCCGTTCCGGGAGCGAAGTTCCAGGGAGTCAGGAAATCGATGTGGTCGGGCATCACGAACAGGATGGGCGCCGCCTGGCCGCCGATGCTGACGGTGGTATTGGCCAGCGACAAGCCGGGCGGGGATGGCGCGCCCATCGCCACGTCCGGCAGGCCATCCAGGTAAACCGTCCCCGGCGTGCCGGGAGTGAAGCCGATGAGCGCATAGCCCGGATCGAAGTGCGGGGTGCGGCCGACGATTTCGACCTGCCCGCCGGTATCCGCGTCGATCCTGAGAATGCGCCCGGCCTGGGTCGCCGCGTAGACCACTTTGCCGTTGCCCGAGATGGTGGCACTGACAATGCCCGCCGCGTCGTTGGTAAGCTGGCGCAGCCCGCTGCCATCGCTTTGCACCACAAAGGCCTGACCACGCTGCGCCACCAGGACGCGCTGCCCGTCGTCGCTCATGCTGGGTCCGAACGCGAAGGACCAGTTCGCCAGCACCAGGCTGTCCTGGCCGGTCTGCAGATTGAACATTCGTAGCGTGTCCGTGCCATACAGAACGTAGGTTCCGCCGGCGTCGATGGCGAACGGAAGAGCGTTTGGCATGGGAAACGGCTGCGGATTGGCGCCGGGGCTCACGGTGTAGGCGCCGGCGAAGGGAATGTCGAAGATCGCGGTTCCGTTATTGGCGATGGTTCGGCCGCTGCCGAATACGATACCGCCGAGAGAAAGGACATCGGGCATGGCGACCGGCGTGGGGGTTCCCGCCGGTAAGTTCACATAGGCCAGTTCCGCACTTGACGCCGCGCTCGGGGTGGTATCGGCGATGGCGTATTGGCCGTTGGGGCCGATGCGCACGATGTTGGCCAACTGTTGGTCCCCGGCGAGCGAAATCCAATAAGTTCCCCAGGGGCTGAGATCGCCGCAGTCGATAGATGCGACTAATCCCGGCGTCAGGATATTGGTCCCGTCCGCGGTGGTTTCGGGGGCGCCGAAATCGTAATAACCGCCCCGGATGCAACTATAGCCCGGCCCCGGCTGCGTGGGAGTCGCCTCGGGCAGCGAGCGCACCAGGCGCACGCCGGTTTGATCGGCGGCGAACAGCTTGCCCCAGGTTGGTTCGACCGTGCCCTTGAGCGTGAGGCCCGTGGAGAAGTAGACCACCGAACCGTCGTATGGTGTGGCCAGACCCGTGTACTGGCCCCAGGCGGCCGAGACGAACACCACCCCGAGGAGCGCCATCGCGCGTATCACGCCTTCAGCATATCGCGCCTCAGCCCGATGGCGGCCCTACGCTCCGCCCGCCAAGGTACGCTTCCGCACGACCCGGGATTCGCCCATGTTACTCGCCCGGTGAGATAACGCTAGAACTCCGCCTTCGCCGCGATCTGAATCAACCGCGGAGCAGCGGCGCTGACAACCTGCCCGAAGCTGGCGCTCGATATGTTCCCATTCACGGACGCGGCGCCGAAGAACTGGGCGTGGTTGAGCGCGTTGAACGCCTCGACGCGCAGCTCGATCCAACGGGCCTCGGTGATGCGCAGGTTCTTGTGCACCGCCGCATCCCAGTTCGCCATTCCCGGCCCGTAAAAAAACCGCCGGGCTGCCGTCCCCACGCTCCCCAGTGCCGGGAGGCTGAAGAGCGCGGTGTTAAACTCCGGCTTGCCATCGCGCGGGTCCGTGTTCACCGCCAGGTTGCCAGGAGTATGATCCGGCGTGTCCACGCCATTATTGTTGATGCCGTTCGGAATCGTGCCCAGCAGGGACGTGTCGTTGTTGTTGTACAGCGTAACCGGCAGCCCGGAGCTGAAACGCAGAATTCCGGAGAGCGACCAGCCGCCCGCCCAGCCGCCGCGGCCGTGGAGAAGTTTCCCCAGGGGCAGTTTCCAGTCGTAACTGGCGACAAAGTCGTGGCGGATGTCGAAGGCCGATAGCGCCTTGCTCAATCGAGGATTGAGCGGGTTTACCGCCTCCGACAGGCTGGAAGACGGATCCAGCGACTTCCCATACGTGTAACCCAGCAGCAGGTCGAGCGATGGCCCCGCGTGGTGAAAGGACGCCTCGATCGCATTGTAGTTCGAATTAGCGATGGTCTTTTGATAAGTGACGGCGGCAAGCTGCGGGCCGAAGGGGCCGCGCGTGCCTTGGACCGCCTGGCCGGACGAAGTGGTGTAGGTTGCACTTTCCCCAAAGGGGCCGCAGGTCGGGGTACCCGGCATCACGTCCTCCGGTTGGCTCAGGCTCAAGCACAGCGCGGGGTCTCCCGGATTCGCCGAAATGAGCGTTAACAGATGGTGCGCTTGGGTGCCGCTATATCGCACGCTTACAAGCGTGTCATCGGCAACTTGCCGTTCGATGGCGAGAGTGTAACTCTCGCTATAGGGCGTGACGTTCCGGTGGAAGAAGGCTGGCACACCGGTTATTGGCAGATACTGCGCCCAATCGACCGACGAATCTGGATTCCTCGCTGACGCCCCCAGCGGCGGGATCGGCTCCGGGAAGCGTTGTCCCACGTCCTCTCCGCTGGCCGCGATGACGAACGGCGTGGCGAACAGCGGAGGCGCAAGACTGCTGTAGCTGTATCCATACGGTGGATTGGCGCTCATGATCCCCGCCGACAAACCCTCGAAGGCCGTGTAGAACACGCCGTAGCCCGTTCTGATGGCGGTTTTCGCGTTGGGCGAATAGGCCACCCCCACCCGCGGGCCGAAGTTGGCGTGCCCGGCGGGAGCCAAGGTATCCGGAATTCCTGGGTCGCCGGGAAACACCAAACCCGCTGGCGCCCCGGGGTACACTACCGACTGCTCGCCGGGAACCAGCGTCTGGATCTGGTTGTACTTCTCGCGCCATGGCGGCAGCCAGTCCCAGCGCAGTCCGTAGTTGAGCGTCAAATTGGTCCGCGCCCGCCAACTATCCTGGGCGTATATTCCGAGATACCGGTTGCGAAGGTAGAAACTCTGGGAGTCGCCCTGGGTAAAGCTGCTGGCGATGCCCAGCAGAAAGTCGGCGAAGTCCGACCCGGTTTCCGACCCCTGGAACAGGAATGCGCCATTGTAAGTGGCATCCGGATCGATGTTCACCTGGTCTAAGTGAAGGCCCGACCCGAACTTGAGCGCGTGCCTTCCGGCGACCTTCGAGAAATCGTCCGACCACTGAAACGTGTCATTCGCCTGCACCACGCTGGTGATGTCCTCGCCGATGGTAAAGTCGTTAAACGAGACATTCTCGATGCCCTCGATTTTCGGAGCCAGCGCGACGATACCCGGGTTTCCTGCGGCGTCCGCAAACCCTTGCGAAACCAGCGATGGCCCTACGCCCCCAACCGGCTTGCCAATGTTGCTGGCACTCCTCAAGTAACCGAACCGGACTTCGTTGACCGCGGTCGCGCCCATGGTGGTGGTCAGGCCAAGACTGGCGAGCTGCGCCAGCCCAAGCGAAACGGCGTTGAACCCTGGAACGTTGGCGCCGCCCTGCCCGGCCGGGTACGGGTTGTTCAGCAGGTAACCGTCCGCAAAGTAGTACGCCGAAACCGAGCCCCAGCGCGTCCCGGCGTCCATCCGGACCGATCCCTTGTCGTCGCGCAGAGTTTCGTCGTATGACGATGTCGAGAAGATGTTTTGGCTCTGGTTCGGCTCGGGGATATATGGCAGCAGCGCCTTTGCCGGCGCAGACCAGGCGCTCTGAGGGATCCGCGCGTTCGGCAGCACGCACTCCTCCGAACTGGCGCATCCTTTTGTATAGTACGGCTCGCCCGGCGCCACGCCATATCCCAGCTTCTGGGAAAGCAGATTGGCCCAGTACTGCCCGTTGACCGTGCCGGTGAGGGAACTGGCGATGTCCGATAGGTCGCCCGCCCGGTCCTGCAGGGACGGCACGGAAATGCGGCCGGTATCCACTCCCTGGGTCATCCGCGAGCCCTGATAGTCGGCGAACAAGAAGACCTTGTCCTTGCGGACCGGGCCTCCCACGGTGCCGCCGATCTGTTTGCGGTCGTACCTGGCGCGCTCGAGCGCGAAATAGTTCCGCGCATCAAGACCGGTGTTGCGAAGAAAACCAAACACGCTGGCATGCAGTTCGCCGGTTCCCGACTTGGTGGTGACCAGCACCTGCCCGCCGGCGAAATTGCCGTACTCGGCGTTGAAGTTGCTCGTGAGTACCTGGACCTCCCGGATGGATTCCAGGTCGGGAATGATCGCCGTGCCCATATTGAAATCCTCCTGGGCCAAACTCCCGTTCACCCTGAAACCATTGGCGGTTTCTCTCTGCCCGCTCACCGACAGGCTGCCGGGGTTCAGGTCGCCGGATGGCGGCGCACTGGTGCACCCCGCCATCACCACCGCGTTCGGCTGCTGGGAACTCGCCGGTACTACGCCGGGCTGAAGGGCCAGCAGGTCCGTGTAGCCGCGTCCGTTCAATGGAAGCCCGGCCATTTTCGTGGCGCCGATGAGCTCGCCCGCCTGGCTGCTCGCCGTTTCCACCCCGGCGGCCGCTTCTCTCACCGTCACCGTTTCGCCGTGCGCTCCCAGCGTCAACGCGATATCCACCCGCAAGGCAGCGTTCGCGGCCAGATCCAGTCCCCTCCGCGCCTGCGGCTCGAATCCGGCGTGCCGGGCTTCCAGCGTGTAGCTGCCCGGCGGAAGATCCGGAAAGGCGTAAAAGCCAGTCTCGTTGGTGGCCGTACTGCGCACCGCCCCTCTTTCCGTGCTGCGCGCCACCACCGCGGTTTCCGGCACCGGGGCGCCGCTCGGATCGGTGATCGTACCCGAAATACTTCCTCCCGCGGTGGCCAACGATCGAGAGATCGCCGCCAAGGCGATCAGGCTGCGAAACATCACGTGTGCCCCTCCTCCGGCGCAGGCCCGGCTGCGAGCTTTGCGGCCGTATCCAGTTGCAAGTCAGTTGCAACTGAATACGGAGGAACCATTACAGCCCACTTGCGAAGCATTGTCAACGATGGTTCGCGCCGAGGGTCCGCCCGGAGGGAGTCGTTTATTGCCGGCTGCAAACCGCGAGTTGAGCGCTGCCGTCCAGCAGCCGCTCCTTGCGCGCGTAGTCTTCCAGTTCCGGGCGAAACCGGGGAGCGGCCACCGCGATCAGCGCTTCCACCCGCTGCCGCAGCGTCTTGCCGTGCAGGTACGCCGTGCCGTGTTCGGTGATCACGTAGTGCACGTCGCCGCGCGAGGTCACCACGCCGGCGCCCTGCCGCAGCACCGGCACGATGCGCGAGATGGTCTCGTCCTTGGCCGTCGAGGGCAGGGCGATGATCGGCACGCCGCCCTTCGAGCGCGCCGCGCCGCGCAGAAAATCCACCTGCCCGCCGATCCCGCTGTAGGGCGTCGAACCCACCGAGTCGGAGCAGACCTGGCCGGTGAGGTCCACCTCCAGCGCCGAATTGATGGCCACCATGCGGTCGTTCTGCGCGATCACGAACGGATCGTTGACATACCCACTGGGCAGGAATTCGAAGGCCGGGTTCTCGTGGATGAACCGGAACAGGCGCCGGCTGCCGAGCACGAAGCCGGCCACCGCGCGGCGCGGATGCAGCGTCTTGCGCGCCCCCGTGATGACGCCCGATTCCATCAGCCCGATGACGCCGTCGGGGATCATCTCGCTGTGTATGCCCAGGTCCCGGTGATCGCCCAGAAAACCCAGGGTGGCTTCGGGAATTCCGCCGATGCCGGTCTGAATGGTGCCGCCGTCGGGAACCAGTTGGGCCACGCGCCTGCCGATGGCGCGGTGCACGCCGGTCACCGCGTGCGGCGGGTACTCCACCAGCGGGTGCGAGGTCTCTACCAGGGCGTGGGCGCGGCTCACGTGCAGGAAGGTTTCGCCGCAGGTGCGCGGCATCTGGTCGTTGATTTCCACCACCACCAGACGGGCTGTGGAGACCACCGCGTGGGTCACGTCGGTGCTCACGCCCAGGCTCATGTAGCCGTGCTCGTCGGGCGGCGTGCACTGCAGCAGGCACACATCCACGGGCAGCGCGCCGGAGCGGAACAACTCCTCCACCTCGCTCAGGAAAATGGGCGTGTAGTCTCCCCTGCCCTCCTGCACCGCCCGCCGCACGTTGGCGCCCAGGAACAGGCCGTTGTGGCGGAAGTGGCCCTCGTACTCGGGCAGGGTGTAATCGGCGATTCCCATGGTGGCCATGTGCAGCACTTCGACGTCCCGCAACCCGGCGCCGCGCCGCGTGAGCGCAGCCACCAGTTCCACCGGCTCCGCGCAGCCGTTATGAACGTAGACGCGATGGCCCGACTTCACCGAAGACACCGCTTCCTCCGCCGTGCAAAGAAGCGCATGATAATCCGGCATACGTCCCTCCGTTACCTACCGTCCACCAACCGCCCCGCCGCCCGCACTGGCCGGGCTGGCAAGAGGGCTTCCAGCGCCAGGCTGCCAGTCGCCAACCGGCAGAACCGGCGAGACCGGCCGCCCGTCTGGGCGATCCGTTCCGGCAACCCGTTGGCGATGTCTCCGAGCATTGACACCTCTTGTTGGTGGTGCTATAAACCGCCAACTCTATTTTCAGGCCGTTTTGTGTGAAAAGCAAGAGGCGCGTGAAGGGCGCGATCGGGTTGGCCGGACCCGGAAACCGGCGCGCTTTTGTCGCCCGGCCGCTGGGCGGCGGGGTGCCGACCGGTTTCCCGGCAACCTCGTCCACGTGGCGAACAGGGCTTCGGCCACGTTTCCATCGATGTGCGTAATCATACATTCGTAGCGGCGAGGGTAAACAATGGTACTCTATGAGGTCCCACGGGATGGGCGCCTGTACGTTTTGGTACGGTACAAGCAGTACAGGACTTGCATCCTGTGGTATAGTTTTGAAGACCAGACATCATCGGAGGATGGATGTTCAGAAGTTTGTCGATCGCCGTAGTCCTGCTGCTCTTGTTTCTGCCGGCGCTGGCCTTGGCCGACCAGATCGGGGAATTTGATGAGCCCTCATCCGGCGGCTCGGCGTTCGAAATCAACTATTACGCCACCGGCTGCCCTGGTGGTGGGCTGTCCCCATGCGACACGTTCACCGCGACCAGCCAAGTCGTGTTTGAATACGATCTGCCGGGCAGTTGGCTGACCGGTGTTGAGATTCCCGCTACGCTCACGTGGACCGGAGTAACCACTGATACCGTAGTGCCTGGCAGCGGCAAAGCGGGAGGGTGGACCCAGGTCGGTTACGTAGGGACGTTTTCGATCATTGCCGACGCCAACGGAGCCAATCTCCTTTCGGGAACTTTCACGGACGCTGAGCTGGACGTTAACGGTGGCATCGCGACCTTTTGGGATAACGGATTCCCCCCGGATCCCTCGTTCAACTCGTATTTCCTGATTTTCAAGGATCCGGCAGATACGTTGTTCGCGTATGATCTCTCCACGACTCTTACGAGCCCCATGACAGTTACCAGCGGCTTCTATCAGAACGACACCTCCTGGGGCACTGGCACATTCTCCGCCACCCCACCGCCGATCTATGGTCCCGAGCCCTCGACCCTGCTGCTGAGCGGTGGGGCACTCGTGGGCCTCGGCTTGCTGCGTCGCAAGCGCAAAGCCCAACCAGTTCTCTAATACACCCCACAAGACATTCCTGCCAAACCGTTCCCGCGAGCGCATGTTCGCGCCGTGAGTTCGACGCAATACTTTGCGACCGCGCGGTGCGCTCCGGCCGGCTCGCGCGCCCCGTCCGCCGCCGCCTACTCGATGAGCCGGAATGAGTAGATCTTGCCGATGCGTCCGGTGGCCGCGGTGGGATCGGCGCCCGCCGGCGGCAGCAAACCGTATTCGCCCTCGCCCAGGTTGGGGAGCACGATCTGGTACGTCCGCGGGGCGGTCTTCTTGCTTTCGAACGGCACCAGGTCCCGCGTGGCCCCGCCGGAGACGTGCATCACGCCGCCGGTCACGGTCCGGAACTCGCGCGAATCCTTCTCTTCGCGCAGCCGCAAAAGCTGGTACTCGGTGATGGCCACGCCTTCCTGCACGTACACCAGCAGTTCCACGGGCGATTTCAGCGCGGTGTGGCTGTGGCCGCCATTGAGGTGTCCGTTGATGTCGCCCTTCACCACGCCGATCGTGCCAATGCTCTTGAGCACCCCGCCAGTCTTGAAGTTCACCACTTCCGGGGGCAGGTCGGCCCACTCTCCGGCCTTCTGGTAGTAGACCCCCACTTCGCTCACCGGCGGGGCGGCGGGAGCCCCTGCCACAGGCTGGGCGACCGCTCCCGCGGTAGTGTCCAGATTGGACTTCTCCACCATGGCGGCGATCACTTTGTCGCTGACGCCGGCCTGCTTCAGCGCGATCAGGTCGTCCGCGCCAAGCTGGAAAATGCAGAGTTGCGATCGGATGGTGGTGACGATCAGGTCCTCGCCAAGCTGGGCTTTCACCATCTTCACCACCGAGTCGTTGGTGAGCGCCGCCGGTTGCGCCACAGCCGTCAGAAACAGGCACAATAGCAATATCGAAAGAAGCCTCACGTTGCAGTATCCTCCGGGCCCAAGAAGCAAATCGGCACAGCCCAGGTAAAAGTTTACGGCCTGGCGCGGAAACGTGCAACCACGCACCCACCCCGATCTGGCAGATTCCACCCCAGGGGTCCGGAGGACGGCGCGAGGCTGCGGGCGACTGCTTGGGCAACCGTCCTGGGCCCGAGCCCGCCGGGCGCATTTGGGTGGATTCCGCCCGGTTCCACACCACGTTTCGGCGGCTGTTCAGGGGCCGGAACTGGGGCCGTATGAGGGTGCTCACCTCCAGGCGGTGGGTCGTGGCGCCCGACGGACCCCCGACCATCTGTTATATTTCATACTGTCACGCAAAAGATTTCTGTGGAAAACTGCTGATTTTAGGGCGTTATGCGCGAAAAAATGGGAGTACTAGGACCTTGCTAATAGACTGATCGCCGCGCCCCGTGCTACATTCTTGAGGTACCAACATTTTCGGAGGAATCGAATGCTCAAGCGCTTCTTGATCACCCTCGCTGTGGTCAGCTTTTTCTTGCCAGTGGTCGCGCTGGCGGACCAGATCACGATTTTGCAGTTCAATGAGAACGGCGACAACGCCAGCTTCAATCTGACGGACAATGGCAGCTCTGAGGAATTTACTGTCAGCAACACCGTCCAGGTCACCCTGGGCGCGGTTTACGGTGGCACGCTGGGCGGCACAACCGTGAACGCTACGATTGTCATCGACGCGATCAGCCTAGACGAGGCGACCAACCCCAGCGGCGCGGTGAGCGAAACTGGCTTCGGGAGCGTTGCAGATTTCACTATCTCCAACCTTGCCGACGGGCTCCTGCTGGGAGGATCCTTCAACGGCGCGCTTTTGTCGGGCTTAAGCGGCGACACTACGGTTACTCTTCAGGATTCCTGGCCCCCCTCCTCTAAGGTCACGTACACTTCGGACTACGACATCTTCTCCCCTGGCCCCGGCCAAATCCTCACCAACCAGGGATTCGCGCTTAGCGTTTCGGGTCTCAGCCCTGCCTTGGGCATCGCAGGGGCCGGGAGTACGGGTTTCATAACGAGCACTAACGGGTCGGGCACTGGCACGTTCTCCGAGTCGTTCAGCGACCAGGAAACTCCCGAGCCGGTGACTTTCCTGCTGGCCGGCGGGGCGCTCCTGGGCCTCGGCCTGCTCCGCAAGCGCAAGTCCCACCCGGTTCTCTGATTTACCAGGCGTAGAGCATTCCAGCCGGGCCGTGAGAGCGGCCCGGCTTTTCGTTTCTCCGGGCCCCTATTTCGCGTCCCGCCAGTTGCTTCCCACCCCGATACCCACCACCAGCGGCACCTTCAGTTCCAGCACGCCTTCCATCTCGCGCTTCACCAGCGCGCGCAGCGCCTCAACCTCTTCGGGCGGGCATTCGAACACCAGCTCGTCGTGGACCTGCAGCAGCATCGCGCCGCGGTAGCCGCCGGCGCCGAGCGCCGCGTCGATGCGCACCATGGCCAGCTTGATCAGGTCCGCGGCGGTTCCCTGCAGCGGCGAGTTCATGGCCGTTCGCTCGGCGAAACCGCGGGCCGTAGAGTTGGGGCTGTCCATGTCCGGAATCGGCCGCTGGCGCCCGAACAGCGTGCGCGCCACCCCCGTGCGCCGCACCTCCGCCAGCGTCTCGTCCAGAAACCGGCGCACCCCGGCGTAGCGCGCGAAGTAGTTGCGGATATACTTCTCGGCCTCGGCGCGCGGGATGCCCAACTGCGCCGCCAGGCCGAAGCCGCTGATGCCGTACACGATGCCGAAATTCACCGCCTTGGCCTCGCGGCGCGCCTCGGGCGTCACCATCAGCGGCGGTACGCCCATCACCTCCGAGGCCGTCCGCGTGTGAATGTCCTCGCCGCGGCGGAAGGCGTCCACCAGCAGTTCGTCGCCCGACATGTGCGCCAGCAGCCGCAGCTCGATCTGCGAGTAGTCCGCCACCATCAGCTTCCACCCGTCGCGCGGCACGAACGCGGCGCGGATCTCGCGCCCCAGCGCGGTGCGGATGGGAATGTTCTGCAGGTTGGGATTGGACGACGACAGGCGCCCGGTGGCCGCTCCCGCCTGGTTGAAGCTGGTGTGCAGCCGCCCCGTGCGCGGGTCGATCAGCGCCGGCAGGGCGTCCACGTAGGTGCCCTTCAGCTTGGCGAGCGAGCGGTATTCGAGCACTTTGCGCACGATCTCGTGCTCCGGCGCCAGCAGCTCCAGCACGTCCGCGGCGGTCGAGACGGTCTTGCCCTTGCCGTGCCTCGCCGGCGCGGGCAACCCCAGGTCCTCGAACAGCACCTTCCCAAGCTGCTGCGGCGAATTGATGTTGAACGGCTTGCCGGAAAGCGCATGGATCTCCGCCGTGAGCCGCGCGATGTCGGTTTCCATCAGGCCCGACAGGCGGTGCAGCTCCTCGGGATCGATTCGAATGCCCGCGCGCTCCATGCGCGCCAGCACGCCCGTAAGGGGCAATTCGATCGAGGTGTACAGCTCCGCCAGGCCGCGCCGCTCCACCTCCGGCCACATCTGGGCCCACAGTTCCAGCGCGATGTCGGCGTGCTGTTCGGGAGCCGCGCCCGGTTTCAGGTCCAAACGCCGCCGCGCCAGCTCAGCCAGCGAGCAGCCCGCCGGATCGGCGTCCAGCAGGAACGCGCACAGCATCGCGTCGTGGCGGAAGCCGCGCGCCTCGATCCCCAGCCGGCCGAGCGCCAGCAGGGCGGATTTCACGTCGCAGGCGAGCTTGGGCGCGCTTTCGTTTTCCAGCCACGGCTTGAGCGCTGGAAGCAGGTCCGGCGCGACCGCGCGCGCTTCTCCCGGCCGCCACGCCAGGCCGATGGTGTCGAGCGCGAACCCGCCCTCCGCGGAACCGGCAATCGCCACCGAAACCAGCGCTCCCGCGGCCTCGCGCAGCCAGCCGGCGAGATCCTCCGCACCGGCCGCCACACGGTAGTCCCGCGCCCGCGTGTCTTCGCCCGGTCCCAGTTCCTTCAGCAGGCTGTGGAATTCCATCTCCTTGTAGAAGGCCTTCAACCGCGCTTCATCGGGCGGTTGCGCGCGAATGGCGTCCAGCGAGAATTCCACCGGCACATCGGTCGAGATGGTGGCCAGCCGCTTGCTCAGGCGCACCTGATCGGCGTGGTTCTGCAGGCTCTCGCGGTAGGTCTTGCGTTCGATCTCGCCCGCCCGCTGGATGGCCGCCTCCACCGTCCCGAAGCGCTCCAGCAGCTCTCTGGCGCCCTTGTCCCCGATGCCCGGCGCGCCGGGGATGTTGTCCACGGCGTCGCCCTTCAGCGCCAGCAGGTCGGCCACCTGCTCCGGCCGCACGCCCAGGAATTTGGCCACCTCTTCGGGACCGTACCATTCGTCGTCCTTGGCCGGATTCAACATGGCCACGCGGCCGGTGACAAGCTGCAGCATATCCTTGTCGCTCGAAACGACGATCACCTCGCAGCCGGCCGCTTCGGCCCGCCGCGCCACCGTCCCGATCACGTCGTCGGCTTCGAATCCGGGGTACTCCAGTACCGCGATGCGCATGGCCTCGAGCAGCCGCCGCACCTGGGGAATCTGGGCGATCAGGTCGGGAGGCGTTTCCGCGCGATTGGCCTTGTATTCCGCGAATTCCAGCGAGCGGAGCGTCGGCTCCTCGCTCTCGAAGACCGCCGCGATGTAACGCGGATCGAACTTCTTCAGCACCTTCCGCAGCATGCTGTTGAAGATATAGACCGCCTCGGTGGACATCCCGTTAGCGGTCCGCATGGGCGGGGCGCCCGACCGGGCGCGCGCGTGATACGCCCTGAAAATGAACCCGAACGTGTCGATCAGGAATACCTTTTGATGGTCCACTTCGGTCATGATACGACACTCCCGCCGCAGGACAACCTCCCAGCGGCCGGCGAATGGCTCGAAAGCGCGACAAAGTGTTGTAATTCAGCCACACTAGTACATTTTGCAAATCCTTTTGAATCAAAAACTTGAACTTGTGCCCGCAGCTTGCTGTAATGGATTGGGAAGATAATTTGGACGCGCGATTCGAAACCACCTTGCAACGTCCCGTGGAAGCCTCGGGGATCGGACTTCACAGCGGCGTTCCGGTGCAGATCCGAATGCTTCCCGCTCCCATCCAGACCGGCATCGAGTTTCTGCGCACCGACCTGGGCAGCGCTCCCTTCCGCGTCACCGCCAGTTGGCAGCACGTGGCGCGCGTCAGCTATGCCACCAGCCTGATGCGGCAAGGCGTTCTGATTTCCACCACGGAGCACCTGTTGAGCGTGTTCTACTCCATGGGTATCGACAACGTCACGGTGGAGATCGACAACCTGGAAGTGCCCATTCTGGATGGCAGCGGCCTCCCGTTCGTCCGCCTGATCGAGGAGGCCGGCATCCGCCAGTACCGCCGCAAGCGCCGCTACCTGCGCATCCGCCACCCGGTTTCGGTGGAAGACAAGGGCAAGCGCATCAGCATCCTTCCCGACGAAACCTTCCGCCTCACCTGCGACACGGATTACCCCGCGCCGGTGGGCCGCCAGTCCATCGAACTGGAAGTCACGCCGGAGAATTTCGCCCGCGAGCTGGCCTTTGCCCGCACCTTCGGATGGGAATCCGATCTGGACCAGATGCGCAATATGGGCCTCATACGGGGCGCTTCGCTCGAGAACGCCGTGTGCTTCACGCGCGACGGCGCGCTCAACCCGGAAGGCCTGCGCGCTCCCGACGAGTGCTGCCGCCACAAAGCCCTCGACCTGATCGGCGATCTGGCGCTGCTGGGCCGCCCGCTGCTCGGCCATGTGATCGCCGAGCGCGCCGGTCACGCCATGCACGCCGCCCTGGTGAAGCGCATCATGAGCGATGCGTCGCTTTACGAGATCCTGACCTACGACGAAGTGGCGCCGCGCGCCGCGCTCGCCCTGGCGGCGGTCTAAGCGCGGCGCGTCGGCGGGCTGGTATTGCGACAGGCGGGCTTGACCCAGAAGGAGTTGAGATCATGGCTGAACCGCTGAAGTTCACCGTCGTCATTGAGCGCTCCGCAACAGGGTACGGCGCGTACGTTCCGGATCTTCCAGGCTGCGTTGCGACCGGAGAAACCGAGTCGCAGGTCTGCGAACGAATCCAGACGGCCGTCGAGATTCACCTCCGCAGCATGCGCCAGGATGGCGATCCGATCCCGCAGCCAACCTCCACGGCAGCTACCATCGAGGTAGCCGCGTAATCGCCATTCCTGTGCAGTGTGGGACAGACGCTTGCGTCTGTCAACCCGGCCCCGCGCGCGGGCGCTATTTCGCTTCCAGGATAAACGTCGGCACGATCCCCGAAACCGTGGAGAATCCGGACGTGCCCGCCGACAGCCACGTCGAGCAGCCCTGCACCTTGCCCAGGTACGCATGCGGATGCACATCCACCTGCATATCCCGGAACTCCAGGTTTCCGAAGCTCATCAGCGGGAACACGCTGCGCTCCGGCCGCACCCGCTCCTGCACCACGTAAGGAGCCCGCATGGCTTGTTTGAGCGCCCGGTCCCAGGCGGCGGCGTCCATTTCCCAGCCGAAGTAAGTGTGCAGGTCGCTGTAGTCGTCGTTGGGCTTCAGCGCCAGTTTCTCGCGGTTGGCGGCGATGAACTCCGGCAGGTCCACCGGCTGGTCTTCGTAAGTGGTCCTGGCCGCCGCCACCAGCCGCGTCCAGGGCACATGGTCGTGAATGGCCTTGCGCTCGGCCGGCGGAAACTTGGCCGTCAGCGCCTCGTCGGTGAGCAGGCCGAACATGGCCTTCTTGTGCGCCAGTTCCGACCGGAAGCTGTTGACCACGCACACCGACCGGTCGCGGTACGCCTGCACCAGCGGATGCGAAAGGTCGAAGCGGATCAGAAACTCCTGCACGCCCACCCGCCGGTATACCACGTCGATTTCAAACGCTCCCTTGCGCAGCACGCGGTTGCGGTATTCGAGCTGCTCCGGCGAGACGATCTCCACCGCATAACCTTCGTCGCGGAAGAAATCCCGGAACCATTCAAACTCGCTCTGCCCGGAGTGGTAAGCCGTGCGGAGTTCCACGATGGCGATGTTGGGCTTCTTGGTGCCTCCGAACTGCTTGTAGGACTTCAGCAGGGCCTGCAGCAGATACTTGCGGCTGCCCACCTTGGCCAGCGAGTGCTTCTTGCGGAATTCCTTCATCGGCGGCAGATCGTAGAACAGTTCCGACAGGGCATCCGCATATCCCGCGCCGGTGGGCGAGTCCGCATTGTATTGCACGAAGCGCAGGCGTCCGTCGTTGATGTGCGTGTCCAGCCGCCCGGCCACTTCCAGCGCCTGATATCCCGGGTCGATGGACGCCAGCATCTTCTCCGCGGGCAGCAGCTCCAGCCGGGCGAGCAGCGCCGGGCTGGCCAGCACCATCTGCTCCATCCGGTCTATGGCGCCCACCAATGCCTCACCGCCCCGCACCATCGATTCATACTGGCGGCGGGAAAGGAAATTGGGCCGCAGGAAAGGACAAATCAGCCGTCCGGCGGTGGAGAGCTTCAGGGTCTCCATGCGCTGGTGCAGAGCTTCTGCCCACGCAAGATCGCGGAAGGGACCATTTTCCAGCAGCTTGTTGTATCTGGCGACTGCGTCGTCCAACAGGGACATTCTGGCTTAAAAACCGTTCTACCTTCGAGTATCCCACAGAAGTCCGGAAAGCGGTAGGTAACCAACCTGTAATATGCCCGTAAATATATGAAAATAAAATACTTACAGTATTTCTTACAATTGGAGAGAATACCACTCGGGAGCCGCCCTAAGGCGGTTTTGGCGGCCGCGGGGGAAACTTAGGATTTACTTGGCGTGTTCGTTCGCTAATTTGGCCTGTGCTTCGTCCAGCTTCTTATTGACCAGCGCCATTTCATCCGCATCCACGTCACTCTGTCCGGGCTTCTGCGCTTCCTTCAACGAAGCCTGCCACTGGGCGATGGCTTCCTTGGTGCGGCCCAGCTTGGCATAAACGTCCCCAAGATGATCGTAAACCGTGGGGTCCGGCATATGTTCCAGGGCGCGTTCCAGAAATCCCTCGGCCTCGGGATATTTGCCCTCGCGGTAACACACCCAGCCCATGCTGTCCAGGAACGCGCCGTTGTCGGGCTCCAGGTCGAGCGCCCTCTTCACCAGTTTGCCGGCTTCCTCCAGCCGCACGTTCCGGTCGGCCAGAATGTAGCCCAGATAGTTCAGCGCTTCGGCGTGCTTGGGGTCGAGTTCCAGCACCTTACGGAACTGCTTCTCGGAAGCGTCGTACTGTTTCTGGCGCTCCAACATGGCGCCGCGCATGAAACACACGCTGGCTTTCTCGGCGTTGGTGGAAGCCAGCTTCTCCGCCTCGTCCAGCGCCGCCGCCATTTCGGGCCACCGTTTGCCCTTCTCATAGGCCTGGGCGATCTGTCCCAGAATCTCCAGCCGCCCCGTGCGCGCATCCTCCGCCGACGGCGCGCGGCCGAGATCCTTGGCCAGCTCCCGGTACACCTTGACGGCGTCGTCCAGTTTGCCCTCGGCCTCCAGCAGCAGCCCGTCGTTCAGGCGCACCTCGGGGTTCTCGGGATCCAGTTGCTTGGCGCGGTCGGCCGCCTCCCGCGCCTTCGCCAGGTCGTGCTGCGCGCGATAGATCTTGCTCAGTTGCAGCGGGTACTGCGCATCCCGCCGGTTGGCCGCCGCCAGCCGCTCGTAAATCGTCCGCGCCCCGTCCAGTTGCGGAGGGCTCACCCTCAGGTATTCATCCGCCAGCGCGTGGGCGATCTTGTCGTTCTCCGGCGCCATCTCCAGCGCCTGGCGAAATGCCTCGATAGCCTCCTGGTGCTTTCCCATCTCGCCATACAGGCCGCCCAGCTCGGCCAGCGTCTCGTCGCTGGGAGTCTTGTCGCTGGCGGCCTTCAGGCTGGCGATGGCGCTCTTGGTGTCGCCCAGGTCCATGTACAGTTTGGCCAGGCTCCTGAGCGCGTCCGAATTGCCGGGGTCGGCCTCCAGGGCGGACTTGTAGGCTTTCTCCGCCTCGGGGGAATTGTTGGACTCGCGGTAAAGGTCGCCCAGGCTGGTCCAGCTCTCCACGTCGCCGGGCACTTTCTGGGTGATCCTGCGGTACTGTTCGATGGCCTTCGCGAGCGATGCCTCGGTGTCCCGTCCGTTCTGCGCCATCCGGAAGTACACGCTGCCCAGGATACGCCGGGCGTTCAGGTTGTCCGGGTCCTTGGTCAGCATGTCCTCGGCCAGAGCGATGGCGTCCGCCAGCCGGTTCAGGTGCAGGTAGAGATCCGTCAGCTCATCGGCGATGATGGGCACCGTGGGCGCCAGCTTCAGCGCCTCCTGGTAATACTTCACGGCCCGGCTGGCGAACTCGCGGTTGCCTTGCGCCCCCGCCATTTCCGCGTACAGCCGGCCCATGGCGAAGTTGTAATACGCGCCCGCCCGGTCGTCCGCAGCGCCGGCCGGCGGGGCGGCGGGCGCGGGAGCCTGCGCCGGGGCGGTTTGCGCCATCGAAACGGCGCCGAGAGAGGCGATGAGGAGAACTGCTTTGGCGGAGCGCATCATGCGGATCTGAACTTTCTTCCGGCCTTGTGGAGCACCCAGTTGACCGAAGATCACCTTTTTATTGTATAACGGGGTCTCGTAGCAAATATCCGGAGCCATGCCGTGCCCGACACTCCCCTTCCCATCCCCCCGCCCATCGAAGACCTGTCCGTAAAGCTGGATGCTCCGGAGCGCCCGTTGGTTACAGTGGTCGGTCCCACCGGAAGCGGGAAGAGCGAACTGGCCCTCCGCCTGGCGGAGGAGTTCTCGGGCGAGATTGTGAATTGCGATTCGCTCCAGGTCTTCCGCCACTTCGATATCGGAACCGCCAAGCTGCCGCCCGCCGCGCGCCGCGGCATCGCCCACCATCTCATCGACATCGCCGATCCCGACCGGTTGTTCACCGCCGGCGAGTACGCCCGCCTGTCGCGCCAGGCCATCGCCGGCATTTCCGCGCGCGGCCGCCTTCCCATCGTCGCCGGCGGCACCGGATTCTACCTGCGCGCTCTGTTGGAAGGCCTGTTCGCCGGCCCCTCGCGCGACCCCGATCTGCGCCTCCGCCTGGGAGCGCGCGAAACCCGCCGCCCCGGTTCGCTGCATCGTCTGCTGAAGCGTTTCGATTCCGAAGCCGCCGGCCGGATTCACCCCCACGACGTGCCCAAGGTCACCCGCGCCATGGAAGTCTGTCTCCTCACCCGCCGCCCGGTGAGCCAGTTGTTTCGCGAAGGCCGCGACGCGCTCACCGGGTACCGCGTTTTGAAACTCGGCCTGCTGCCCGACCGCGACGCGCTCTACGAGCGCCTGGATGCGCGCTGCGAAGCCATGTTCGCGGGCGGGCTGATCGAGGAGCTGCGCGGGATTCTCGCCCTGGGATTCGCGCCGTCCGCCAAGCCGTTCGAATCGCACGGCTACAAACAGGCGTTGCAGTGCCTCTCCGGCGAGCTCAACCTTCACAACGCCATCTTCTACGCCCGGCGCAACACGCGCAACTACGCCAAGCGCCAGCTCACCTGGTTTCGCCGCGAGCCCGGCCTGGAGTGGTTGAAGGGTTTCGGCGACTCCGCCGCCGTGTGCGATCGCGCCGTCGCGCTGGTGCGCGCGTTCCTCCACGGTTGACTCCGCGAAAACGCGCCGCCGCCCGTCCGCCTACCGGCCCGCAACCCGCGCGGGACGGCGGCTTCGCACCACCACCCGGTACGCCAGCAACAGCCCCGCCAGGCCGGCGTACAGCAGCGGCAAACGCACGTCCGATTTCACCAGCCAGTAGTAATGCACCACTCCGGCTATGGCGCTCACATAAATCAGCCGGTGCAGCCGTTGCCAGCGCTTGCCGCCCAGGCGGCGGATCCAGCCGGTGGTCGATGTCACCGCCAGCGGCAGCATCAGCACCAGCGCCGTGAAACCGGCCGCGATGAAGGGACGCTTGCCCACGTCCCGCAGCATCTCCCGCACTTCGAAATCCTTGTCCAGCCAGAGGTAGGTCACGAAGTGCAGGCAGCCGTAAAAGAACGCGAACAGCCCGATCATGCGGCGGAAGCGGATCAGGTCGGGCAGGCGCAGCAGCTTGCGCAGGGGCGTCACCGCCAGCGTGGCGACGATCAGGCGGAGGGCCCAGTTGCCGGTGAAGTGCTGCAAGTACTCGACCGGGTTGGCGGTGAGGTCCTGGTTCCAGGCGCGCCAGCCCATCCACCCCAGCGGCGCCAGACCGAGCGCGAACACCACGGCTTTCAGCCAGCGGCTGCGCATACTCTTAGAAGTTCATCCTCAAATCCATGCCCTGATACAGGCTCGCCACCTGGTCGCCGTAGCCGTTGAACGGGAGGGTGGGCCGGCGGCGGAACTCGCCCAGCCGGTGCTCCGTCGCCTGGCTCCAGCGGGGATGGTCGACCGCCGGATTCACGTTCGAGTAGAAACCGTACTCCCTGGAATTCGCCAGGTTCCACGTGGTGGGCGGCTGGCCAGCCACCAGGCGCACCTTGACGATCGATTTGATGCCCTTGAAACCGTACTTCCACGGCACCACCACGCGCACCGGAGCGCCGTCCTGCGGCGGCAGGTCTTCGCCGTACAGGCCCACGCACAACATCGCCAGCGGGTGCATGGCTTCGTCCAGCCGCAAGCCTTCCACGTAAGGGAACGGGATGCCGGCGTAGGCCGCGTGGGGCATCTGCGACTTGTCGAAGTAGCTCTCGAAGGCCACGTAGCGGGCCTTTTCGGTGGGCTGCGCCTGCCGCAGCAACACGCTCAGCGAATAGCCCGCCCAGGGCGCCACCATCGACCAGCCCTCCACGCAGCGGTGCCGCGAGACGCGCTCCTCGATGGGGGCCAGCTTCAGGATCTCCTCCATCGAAAACTTTCGCGGCTGCTTCACCAGGCCCTCCACGGACACCGTCCACGGGCTGGTGCGGAAGTTTTTGGCCTGGTCGGCCACGGCCGGCTTATCGGTCGTGAATTCGTAGAAGTTGTTGTAGTGGGTGATGTCCTTGAGCGACGTCGGCGGATCGGCCACGCTCAGCGGGCTTTTCACGGGACGCCCGAACTGCGCCGCCCGCGCCCGCGCCGATGGCGAGAGCAGCTCCCGCCCGGCCAGGAAAGCCCCCGGGAGCGAAGCCAGAAACTTCCGGCGTTCCAGGTACACCCGCCGCGGAGTGATCTCCGAGTACCGCGGCTCCCCCGACCTCTTGATCGACATCGTATTCCAACCCCCTGCCTGTTCCGACGAGCCGCCCAGCCCGCCGGATTCGGCAATTCGCGGAAATTTACGCCGTCAGAGGGTGGTCCGCACCGCAAACAGCGCTTCGCCGTATTCCACGGGCTGACCGTTAATCACCAGCTTGCTCTCCACTACGCCCGAGGTTTCGGCCTCGATCTCGTTCATCAGCTTCATGGATTCGATGATGCACAAAACCTTGCCGGGCTGCACGCGCTCGCCCACCCGGACAAACGGCGGAGCCCCGGGCGACGGGCTTTCGTAGAACGTGCCCACGATGGGGGACTTCACCAGGCTCAGGCTCGGGTCCGGCTTGTTCTCTCCGGCTTTCTCCCTGGCCGGCTCGCTAGAGGGCGCGGCGGCCTGCTGCACCACGGCGGGCACAAAATGGGGCGCCGGAGCCGGCTCGTGCGTAGTGGCGAACCCCGCGCGGCGTATGCGCACGCGGTTATCCCCACGCTGCACTTCCAGCTCCGCTATCCCGGTCTCCGATGCGAGATTGATCAGTTCGCGGATTTCATCGACGGTCATCAATGGTTGAGTGTACCATTCCACGGGGTGAAACTGGTCGCACGGAATTCCACGGGGTGCGCGGCACGGAAGTGACCTGCGAGGCAGTTCGCTTACAGAACAGCTTCAATCCGAGCGTACCCGGGCGCGCCCTTGTGGGGCAGGCTGGCAGCCTGCGGCGGACCCCAAGGGGGTACCCCGGCATCCCGCCTGGGCGGCCTTGGCAAACGACCGCAAAAGGCGGGTTAACAACCCGCCGCAGGTTGACAACCTGCCCCACAGAGCGCCGCGGAATCCACTGTGTCGCACACCCGATTCACGCCCCGGCGCGGCCGGCGAGTACAATCGAGAGTATGACGAGGCGGCAGCTTCTGGCGGGCGCCGCGCTGGCGCAGCTATTGCGGGCACGGGCCGGGATCGACAAATCGCGGATCAGCGCGATCACCGACGAAATCGGATATTCCACCGACGAGTCCGTCGCGTTTGCGCACAAGTACGGCTTGCAGTGGGTGGAACTGCGCAACGAGCCGAGCCTCAAGAAGGAGTACTTCACGCTGTCCGAGGCGCAGGTGAAGGCCGACGCGCTGCGCTTCGCGCGGGAGGGTTTGAAGATCTCCTTCCTCAATACCAGCCTGCTGAAATTCGCGTGGCCGGGAACCGAACCGCCGCGGCGGCCCGAAACGCCGGAAGCCCGCGCCAGGCGGCTGGAGGCCGAAAACGCGCGCTGGCGGCGCCGCATGGACGATCTTCAGAAGGCCATCCAGTGCGCCCACATCATGGGCTGCGACAAGGTGCGGGTGTTCACCGGGAATCGCCTGGACGACCCCGCGGCGCTGTACCCGCGCATTGCCGATACCCTGGGCGAAATGGTGGCGGCGGCCGAAAAGGAAAAGGTCTACCTGCTCATCGAGAACGAGGCGTCGCAGAACGTGGCCACCGCCCGGGAACTGGCGGATTTCCTGAAACTGATACCCTCCAAATGGCTGGCGTGCAATTGGGACCCGCACAACGCCTACGGCAAAGAGCCGGCCTATCCGGACGGTTACCGGGCGCTCCCGCCGAAGCGCATTCTGAACATCCAGATCAAGGCCAAGGGCGTGATGCCGGAGAGCCCCGAGAAGGAAGACTGGATGGCCATTTTCCGGGCGCTCGACAAGGACCGCTACGCCTACCGCATCGGCCTCGAGACGCACATCTTCGACGGCACGCTGATCGAGGCGGCGCACCAGTCGATGGAAGAGATCATGCGCCTTGTGGCGCGGCTGTGACAGGTCTGGCTTTGGCGCCCGCTAGCGCCCCGCCAGGCGGCCGGCCACCACCAGCGGCACCACTCCTCCGGTGGAAAGCAGCCGAGTGTCGGTGGTGAATACCTGGGTAATGCCGGTGGCTGTTTCGTAAACTTCGAGCGACGTGAACAGCGTGCAACTGCTCAGAATCACCGCCGGGGATGCCGAGGCGGTGGGAGCGGCAACGGTGCTCACCTGGCCGCGGACGGACAGGCGCAGCGTGGTGACGCTCGGGGACGTGACATCGCTGCGGCCCAGGCTCAGCGAGGTGGCCGTGCCGGGGGTGATATTGACGGCCGCGCCCTGCTTCAGGAGATGGCCCTGCGCGTCATAGAAAGCCAGTTGAACCTCGCAACCAGCCACCGTCAGGGTGGTTGCCTCGCTCATATTCAGCACGTTCAACTGGGCCGTCTGGGCGGCGGTGAATCCAACCATTCCGGTAGTGAGGGTCTCCTGAACCACCGGAGTGGGAGTCGAAACGACCTGGGCAGCCAGCGGCCATGCCAGCAACAGGCAGCCCGCCAGAACACACATGGAAAAGGAACGCATACTAGTCCTCCACAGCGATTTAAACACGGATGAGTTCGGCATGTTGCGGCCAAATTGTGCGTCCAGCAGCGCGGATGGTGGTCCGGCGCACACACTGGATCTTCCCGCCCGCGTGCATGACGCGGATCGGGTTTTCGGCGGTTTTCGCCGGTAGCAAATACGTCCCGGCCCCAGGGGGAACATCAATCCCTGGCCGGAGGCAATCTTGCCCTACCCGGCGTTTTGCGTCTCATGCCCCAGGGTCGGCTTGACATCGGTCCGGTGGGAGGTCCCGCTCACCACCAATGGTCCAGCCCCGCCCGCAGTGTGTAGTGTCTGGCCGGGCGTCAATTAGTCGAACCCGATTTACTATTCGAACCGGGAGTGTGACGTAACCCGAATCGCAACTGAAAGGGTTCGACGGGGTGGAGAACGCGCGTGAATGCCGCATCGGCCGTTGGCGTTATTCGGGAGGTATAGGCGTAGTCGATGTCGGAATCCCTGCGGTTCAGCAAATTCAAAGCTTCGACGAAAAAGCTCCAATTCCGGGTAATTCGATAGCGAACCTCGGCATTGAGCAAGAGCGTCGCGTTTGAGCGATAAATTGCGTCGGATGTCAAATCGCGCGGGCCAAAGTAGCGCAGGCGCAAACTCGCCGAAAAGCGTTTGAAGTCGTGCATCGTGGCGCCCGCTGAGGCCACCACCCCAACCGCTTCGGGTACGCGCTTGCCACCGGGGCTGTTCGGCGCGGCATCGTCCGCGTCGATTGCGGTAAAAAAGGCTCTGGAATCCGCAAGGTCGAAATCAAAAGCCCAGTGGTCCAACGGCGTGTAGAAGTTCGCCCATTCGATGCCATAGCGGTTGCTCGGATTCAGTGAAGCACTCGTGCCTCCGGTGTCGCCATCCTGCTGCAGTTCGGATTCACTGTGGAGATACCAGAGCGAAACGGTGCTTTGCAGATGGGAGGCGGCCGTAGTGCGCAGGCCGATTTCCGCCCCCTTGGTTTGGACCAGGGCCGGGATTCTCGAGGTGGCCGTGGGAAATGGATTGTCCGGCGAAATCGGTTCCTCCCGTTGCGTTGCGCCACGCGCATCGTTGCTGTGAAAACTGGATCCGGCCTGTACATAGAACTCAGTCTTGGACCACGGGCCGAAAATCAAACTCGCTTTTGGTTCGGGCAGGAACTTGGTGACCGTGCCGGTATTGGCGAGCGCAAAGTCGACCACCGGCGCGCCAGGTAATTCGCTGGCGGTATAACTGGGAGTAAAGTTGGTGACGGCATATCTTGCGTCGTCGCCGCGCATGGCCAGGACCGTGCGGAATTTTTCCGCCCACTGGATTTTATTTTCCACATAAAAACCGAGCATCGTGTCGGTAAACTTATTCAAATCCGTTGCCCCGGGCAGGACCGCCACCAGGTTCGGATTGGTATTGCATGCGTCGATGAATTCCTCATTGCATGCGTTGCTGTCATTCTTGTCCGTGCGCGTGCGGTTTTCCGTCCGGTAAAGGCCGTTATGGACCCAGTCGTTGCGGACCTGCAGCCCGAACGTATTTTCCACCCTTCGGCCAAACCACTGGCTGAGAATCGTGTGGCGCGCGTCCAGCCCAGCCACGAAGCGCTTGTCCTGCTGTTCGAACTGATCGCCCTTAATGGGGTCATCCAGGTAGTAAGTGAAATCGGAAAACAAATCCATATCATAATAAAACCCGTAGGCCGTGATTTGCGTCTTGGAATTTGCGTCTTGGCGATGCCATTCAGCCTGCAGGCTGTAACGCTGTGAATTGCCACCGTCGGTCGGGTTCAGTGCGCCGAACCTGCCAACGAGGGGTATGGCGCTATCCGGCATTTGATCGCTCGAGTCCCATTTCCCATGGTAAGCGCGGGCCGTGACGCTGAAACCACTGGCGTCTCCGCCCTGGCTGTAGGTTAGCAGGCCGTTGAACTTGGCAAAAGCATCCGGATGCACCCATGGGCCGTCATCGTAATACGCTTCTCCGCCGAACAGCAAATTACCCGAACCGAGCTTTTGCGATACGCCGAAAACGGCCCGCCCATAGTTAAACATGCCGCCTTCCACCTGGAAAAAGTTCTCGGGTAGAGTCTTAAAGAATTCCAGATGGGCCGCTCCGGCCGAGCCAAAGTTGCCGACGTCGGCGTAATAAGGACCTTTCTCGAAATTCACCTGCTGCACAAGCTCCGGGATGACAATGTTCATGTCCGAGTACCCCTCGCCGTGCGCGTGCGACGGCAGGTTCAGCGGCATGTCATCGAGGAAAATGGCGAAATCCGTTCCGTGGTCGAGATTGAAGCCGCGTAGAAAATATTGGTTGGCCTTACCGCCGCCGGCGTGTTGAGTGATGATAAGACCGGGAAGCGCCTCCAAAACTTCTCCCGAACGAAGAATCGGACGATCCGCGAGCTCCGTTGCGCCCACTATTCCCTGAGTGCCGGAATCGGCGATTCCCACAAGGTCGTCCGCGCGGCCCTGCACGTTTATGGAGCTGCTCACGGCGCTCACAGCCAGAGAGATGCGCAGCGGGGCCGGCGCCCCTGTGGTCCCTATGGCGACGGGGATGTCTTTGGTTTCAAAACCGGGATTAGATACCACGAGTCGATAATCGCCTGACGGGAGTCCGGAAATAACGAAGGAGCCGTTCGGGTCCGACTGGGTGGTTGTTTGCACCGTACCGTTCGCGCTTAGAACCTGCACGGTAGCCCCGCCAATCGCCGCGCCAGACGTGTCAACTACAGTTCCCGATAGCTGAGGCGGCTTGATGGATTCGTTGTGCGACTCCACGCCCAGCCGAAACTCCGCTACCCGGTTGTTGCCGGCGTGAACGGTGATCGTCCGGCTAGCCGGACGAAAACCCGCGGCCTCGACCTTCATCGTGTACTCTGCCTCCGTAGGGGCGCTCAGTTCAAATCGTCCATCCGGACCAGAGATCGTGCGCGCGACCGCCGTTTGTCGATCGGAGAGTGTCACGGCCGCCTTCGGTACAGCCTGCCCCTGAGAATCCGTCACCAGGCCTGTGAGCGTAATTCCCTGAGCCACAAGAAAGCTGGGGGCGAGAAGGAAAAAAAGCAATGCACGTCTACAGTTCACGAAGCAACACCTCTGGCGGACGCAAAGTGCGTCCGGGAATTTCAAACCGTGACGGCGACAGCGGACGTGAGCCACGTGGACGCGCTGGCGCCGCACCCGGCGGACGACGCCAATCCGGACCCGTCGGAATCCCTCATGTGAATCCTTAGGCTAACATGAGCGCATACGAAATGCAAGATCGTGCTACGAGTCTGCCGTCAACATGCGATCTGTCCGCCTGACGCGGACGCGGCGCCGAAGGTGTGACGCCTGGACAGACAGTCTCATCCGCAGAAATGGAGCGGATCGTGAAAGCACACGAGGTGATTTTGAAAGCCATGGCCGGAAGCCTGAAGTGGTCGCGGGAGCGTTACCAGGAGTCTGGCTGCGGCTGGTTGCACGGCCGCCGCAAAGTAGCGCCGCGATCGCAGGCGCGGCCCGAAGACGCAGAGTAGTATCCTGAAGCCGGCGGGGTTGAAATGAAATACGCCGTCCTTTTCGAACCGACCGAAACCGGTTACAGCGCGCACGTCCCCGATCTTCCCGGCTGCGTCGCGGCGGGCTCCACGCTCGCTGGGACCACCGGGTCGATCCGCCAGGCGATCAGCCTGCACGTTGCCCGTATGCACCAGGACGGGGAGCCCATCCCCGAGGCCAGAACCATCGGCGAGTACATCGTAGCCGCGTGACGTTGCCGCGCCGCTCGGTTCCGTACCAGGCCTTCAATTCGTGGTAGTGGAACGGCTCGACCCGGCTATCCGTGCCTCGGCGAGATTGATGTGAGCCCTGGCGCCATGCTTCTCCAGGAGATGGAGCAGGTTGGCGCCATTCAACAGCGTGATGGGTTTGCCACTGGCAAATTCGTAGGCATCCGGTCCATAGTCCGAAGTCGTGACCAGAATCCCTTTGGTCGCTCCCTCGTTCATCAGCGTGCCGTAGAGATCCCGCACCGCCGTCTCGACTGGCCTGGGTCACCCGCACCTCTCCGCCCGATGACGTGAACTCCCTCTCGAAGATCTCGCGCATGAGGTGCTCGAAATCTTCCCAGTCCATCGCGGCCAGGGTGGGGGGAAGTTCCACCAACCCGCCCCCGATGCGCCGGCTGCGCCAACCCGTGCTGGACCGCGCCGGCCTGAGCGGCCTTTTCCCGATAGCTTCAGCGCTATCCGGCGCCAACTCGGGCACAAACTCGAACCCTCCAAGGCGCCGCTCGAGGTGATCGTGGTGGATCAAGCGGAAAACGTGCCGTTCGAGAGTTGATGCCCGCGTCCCCCAGTGTCCACCTGGCGCTTTCCGAACCGCTCGAATACTCTGGCAAGTTCCTTATAATCATATAATTACAAATATCCAACGATTTTCGTTGCTTTTCCAGTGGCAACTGCCTTATGATTGTCACCAGGAAGAGGTTCTGAAGTGGCATCAACCGCACTTTCCACGGGACACGGATCGTCGTCCACCAGTTCACCAGCAATTTCGGATTGGACGCCAAGTCTTACGCCAGGCCCGTATTGGCCCTCATTCGAGCAGTTTCGTACTGCCGGCAGCGGCGCCCTGGAGAGCATCCGCCCAGGCATGGTAGCAACCCTGAGCGGCAGGACGGCTGCCTTCCGGCTCTTGCGCGACGATGACTTTCAGAGACTATGCGGTGTTGCGTCGGAGGTGCATCGGCTGAAATCCGGCGTTGCGTTCCTCATCCAGGCGGCCAGGGTGGTTGCCAGGCACCAGGACAAGGAAAGCATCGAGATGCTGGTCAGGTCCGCTTCCATGCTCAGCGAATCGAAAGTGCTTCCCGAGCGCGATGGGCATGGCGGGTTTGAGCTGACGGCCGAAGAACGTGCCGATAGCCCGGACGCGGGCGACATCGACGTTGACAACATACCGCGCCCGTCGATAGGCTAAAGCCGCATTGGGAGAGCTGGCGGAACTCGAACGGGAGTTGAGCGGCCTGTCGCACAGCGACGACCCCCTCAAGAGGATTCAACTGTTTTCCGAGCGGTTGAAAAACACTTCCGAGAGGATCCGGGTCTTCAATGCCGACGGGGCTTTCGTGCGTCCGCCGATTTCGAACGAGGATGCCAGGGCGCTCGGTTTCGACCGCCCGGAAGACGCCTTCACTCTCCTGCAAGGCGATGTTGTGTCAACCGAGTGCGCCTTCTTTCTCGGCGAACGGGTGACCGGTTGTCCAAAGTACATCGCGCTCAACTCGTCCTGCGATCTGGTGCCGGAGCGAAGGCGATACGCCTCGCTTCTGCGCATCGTTGAGGTCCGCAAGGACGACCAGGACCTGAAGGCGAAGTTCGATCTGCTGCTCAGGTTCAAGAGAAGGGAATCCATGTATCTGCCGGCGTTGCCAAGCGACGGCGGGACGGTGGCGCTTAACGTGGTGCAGTTCGATGGCGTCTGCCAGATCGGGAGCGGCGATCTCCTGCTGGCGCGGCGGATCGCGTCCTTGTCACTGGTTGGCTGGCGCATGTTCGCCTGCTTCACGAAGGTTGTCCTGGCACGCGCGGGAGAGCGTGAAGTCCAAATGCGGCGCGCCATCGAAAGGCACCCCGTGCAAACGGCATTCGATCTCCCGGCGGCGCCCGATTGAAACCCGCCGCCCCGCGCTTGCCTCGCCCACTCCTCCCGTGCTCAAGTAAGGATAGTTGGAGGTGAACCCCTTGCGCCGCTCAATCCTCTTGATATCCGCCGCTGTCCTCATGGCCGGCCCTGCCGCGCCCCAGAAGGACGCCGGCCCGTCCATCACGCGATCCACCCTCGATAACGGCCTGCGCGTGGTGATCGTGCGCGACCCGCTGGCTCCGGTGGCCACCGTCGAGGAGAACTACCTGGTGGGCGCCAACGAAACCCCCGCCGGCTTCCCCGGGACGGCGCACGCCCAGGAACACATGGCCTTCCGCGGATGCGCGGGCCTGACCGGCGACCAGATCGCCGCCATCTATGCGCAACTGGGCGGCAGCTCCAACGCCGATACGCAGCAGAACGTCACCCAGTACTTCGTCACCGTGCCGGCGCAGGACCTGGACGTCGCCCTGCGCCTGGACGCGGCCTGCATGTCGGACGCCCAGGACTCCGAAGAGGAATGGGCCAAGGAGCGCGGCGCCATCGAGCAGGAGGTGTCGCGCGACCTCTCCAATCCCACTTACAAATTCGTCACCCGCCTCAATGAGGATCTCTTCTCCGGCACGCCTTACGCCCACGATGCGCTGGGCACCCGGGAATCCTTCGACAAAACCACCGCGGCCATGCTCAAGAAGTTTTACCGGGATTGGTACGCGCCCAACAACGCCATCCTGGTGATCGCGGGCGACGTGGATGCGGCCTCCACGCTGGCCAGGGTGAAGGAGTTGTACGGGCCGATCCCGCGCCGCCCGGTTCCCGCGCATCCGCCGGTCGACTTGCAGCCGGTGAAGCCCGAGACCTTCACGCTCGATGGCAACCTGCCCTACGAGCTGGTGTTCGTGGCGTTCCGCATGCCGGGAACTTCCAGCCCGGACTTCGCCGCCGCGCGCATGCTGGCCGACGTGGCCGCCAGCCAGCGCGCCGACCTGTATGGGCTGGTGCCCGCGGGCAAGGCGCTGGGCGCGGAATTCGGCCTCGCCGAAACCTATGACAAGGCCAGCGTGGGATACGCCGCCGCGGCCATTCCGGCGTCGGCGGATGCGGCCCCGATCGTCGCCGAGATGAAGAAGATTCTCTCCGGCTACGCCGAAAAGGGCGTGCCGGAAGCCTTGGTGGAAGCGGCCCGCAAGGGCGAGATCGCCTCGTTCGAGTTCCAGCAGAACTCGATTCCCGACCTGGCGGAAACCTGGTCGCAGGCGCTGGCGGCGGAGGGCCGCAATTCTCCGGCGGACATCGTCGAGGCCATGAAGAAGGTCACGCTGGCGGACGTAAACCGCGTGGCCAAGGCATACCTGGTGGCGGAAAGGGCGATTGTGGCCACACTCAAGCCGTCGGCCTCCGGGGAAGCGGTTGCCGACAAGGGCTTCGGGGGATCGGAGTCGACCATCGCGCCGCCCACCCAGGCGGTGGCGCTGCCGGAGTGGGCCGAAGCGCCCGTGAAATCCCTGCAGGTGCCGCCCGCGCCGCCGCGTCCCACCGATGTCACGCTCGCCAACGGACTGCGGCTGATCGTCCGCACCGAGAAGGCCAGCCCCACGGTCACGGTGATCGGCTCCGTCAAGCATCAAGCCGCGCTCGAAACTCCGCCCGGCAAAGAGGGCGCCGAGAGCGTGCTGCAGGAATTGTTCTCCTATGGAACCACCACCCGCGACCGGCTGGCGTTTCAGGAAGCCCTCGACGATATCGCGGCCTCGGAATCGGGCGGCGCGGATTTCAATCTCAAGGTGCTGAAGCAGTACTTTCCGAAGGGCGTGGAGTTGCTGGCGGACAACCAGTTGCACCCGGCCTTGCCGGATGAGGCGTTTCAGGTGGTTCGCCAGCAGACCGCCCAACTGGTGGCCGGCGAACTGGCCAGCCCCGGATACCGCACCAACCGCGCGCTCCAGACCGCCCTGCTTCCCAAGGGCGATCCGCTGCTGCGGGAAGCCACGCCGCAGACCGTTACCGCCTTGACGCTGGCCGACGTGAAGGACTACTACGCCCGGGTGTTCCGCCCGGACATGACCACCATCGCGGTGATCGGCGATATCACCATGGAGGAAGCCCGGCCGGCGATCGAGAAATGGTTCGGCGCGTGGAAAAGTTCCGGACCGAAGCCGGCCGTCAAGGTTCCGCCGGTGCCGGTGAATCCGCCCTCCGCGGTGCACGTGCCCGATGCCACCCAGGTGCAGGCCTCGGTGACGCTCGCCGAGCAGGTGGCGATCGACCGGTTTCACCCCGATTACTACGCGCTCCAGCTCGGCGATCGCGTGCTGGGTGGCGGGTTCTACGCCACGCGGCTGTATCGCGATCTCCGCCAGCAGTCCGGGTACGTGTACAACGTGGACAACTCGCTGAGCGCCACCGAAACCCGCGCCGCGTACGCGGTGACCTACGGCTGCGACGCGGAGAACGTCTCCAAGGCGCGGCTGCTGGTGGAGCGGGACCTGGCGGCCATGCGCTCGACCGACGCGACCCCCGCGGAACTGCAGCAGGCCAAGGCCCTGCTGCTGCGGCAGATCGCCTTGAGCGAATCCAGCGAGGATGCCGTGGCGGGCGGGTTCGTGGCGCGCGCCCTGCTGGGCCTGCCGCTCGATGAGCCCATCCGCGCCGCGCAGAAATACAACTCGCTCACCGCCGGCGAGGTGCGCGCGGCCTTTGAGAAGTGGATCCGTCCGGAGGCGTTGGTGCAGGTGGTGCGGGGGCCGGCGCCGAAATAGGAATGTCCTTTTTCACCACCATTCTGGCCATACTTGGCGTCAGCCAGTTGTACTGGGGTTGGCGCGGTTACACGCTGGCCGCCCGGCTCATCGCCTCGCGCGGCTGGCGGTGGGCCGCCATCGGCGCGGCGCTGGCCGTCTACCTGGCATTGTTCGCGTGGAATTTCGGCTGGGCGTGGAGACGGCCAACGGCGGCGCGGCTCACCTGGAGCGACGCACTGCTGGTGGCGCCGTTTCTGTGGTGGGCGGTGAGTTCCATGCTGGCGTTCCTCGTGGTGCTGCTGTTGGCGATTCCGCGGCGTGTCGCCCGCGCGGCGCGCCGCCGCGGGGCTTCGGCCGGCGGCGCCATCGCGTCCCCCGCGCGGCGCCGTTTTCTGGAACGGACGGCCACGCTGGCCGTGTCCGCGCCATTCATCGCCGGCGCCTATGGCCTGCTGTACGGGCGTCTGAACCTGGAGATTACCGAGCATTCCGTGCCCCTGGCGCGGCTGCCCAAAGTTTTCGAGGGCTTCCGCATCGCGCAGCTCTCCGACATCCACATCGGCCCCTTCATGCCCGCCGAACAGATCCGCAAGTACGCCGAAATTGCCAACGGGCTGCGCCCCGACCTGATCGCGCTCACCGGCGACTTCGTCACCTTCGATCCCCGCACCGCGCGGCCGGTGGTGGAGGCGCTCAGCCGCCTGCGCGCGCCCTTCGGCGTGTTCGGCTGCCTGGGCAATCACGACGCCTGGGCGGGGGTGGAGGATTTCATCTCCGAACTGTTCCGGCTGGCGGGCGTGCGCATGCTGCGCGGCGAGGCCGTGCCCATCGCAACCGGCGGCGAGTGGTGGCAGTTGATCGGCGTTGATTTCCAGAGCCACAGCCGTTTCGGACCCTCCCCGCCGGTGGCGCGCCTGCTGGGGAACATCGAGGGACTGGTCGAGCCGGATCGCGCCAACATCCTGCTGAGCCACCACCCCGGCACCTTCGACCGCGCGGCGGAACTGGGCATCGGCCTCAGCCTGGCCGGACACACCCACGGCGGCCAGTTGGCGCTGGAGTTCATCAGCCCGCAAATCGCTCCCTCGCGGCTTTCGACGCCCTACGTGGCGGGGTGGTTCCGCAAGCCGGGGGGCCGGCTCTACGTCAACCGCGGCATTGGAACCATCGGGGTTCCCATCCGCGTGGGCGCGCCGCCCGAGATCACGGTGTACCGCTTGACGCGCGGCTGAAGCTACCCGGCCACGGTGACGATCACCTGGCGCTCGCGCGGGCGGTCGTCGAAATCGCAGAGCACAATCTGCTGCCACGCGCCGGTTCCCACTTTGCCGCGCACCACCGGGAAGCTCTTGGACGCGCCCACCAGCGCGCTGCGCAGGTGGGAGTAGCCGTTCTCGTCGCCCCAGCGGGCGTTGTGGGCGTAGTTGGTATTGGAGGGAGCGATGGCCTCCAGCGCGCGTTTCAGATCGGCCACGCACCCGGATTCGAATTCGAGCGTGGTGATGCCCAGCGTGGAGCCCACGCCGGAAACGTTGACGATCCCGGTTTCGATTCCGCTTTCCGCGACGATGCGCTCTACGCCTGCGCTGATATCGACGATGTCGCAGCGGCCCTGGGTAGAGAGATGCAGGCTTTTCTGAAATACGGGCATAGAATAAGATTCGCAGATCCGCGGGCTACGCGCCGCCCGCGTCCTGCGGTTCGCGCAGCGTGGTCTGCATGCACAGATTCATCACCGGGGTGACTTCCTTGAATACGGCGAGCATGGACTCCACCAGGTCCAGCCCGGTGGAGCTGCGCACTTCGGCTTCGCGCATGGGATAGAAAAGCTGGAACCCGGCCCACTCTTTCGCGGGCGCGGCTTCGAGCGCCCGCCGCAATCTGGCGACGCCCGCGAAACCGGGCTCCGAGATGCGTCCCAGTTCGCTTTCCCAACTGCCGCCGCGGACCTGAAATCCTTCGCCCAGCAAGCGGTCGAGTTCCCGCTGCATAGGACTTTTCGGCCGCAGCGCGCGGATCAGCCGGTGCCAGTCCCAATCCTCCGCCAGTTGGCATTGCGGCGACTCGCGCGGCGCCTTGACATAGCCGCGTTCCACCCCCATGCCGCACTGGAATAGCTGCTCTTCGGGGTTCATCGCGAGGAAGAACTTGGCGCAGCCGAAGCTGACCTTGGCGGATAGCGGTTTGGCGGCGCGGTTGGAACGCGAGAGGAAGCCGATCCAGCGCCAGAAAACGCCGCGTCCCCATCGCTCCGTGACGAAGGGCTCGCCGTAGCGGGACTCCAGGGCAATTTTGAGGATGCGGGTGATGCGCTCGCGCTCCTCCAGGTTGCCTACGCGAATCCCGCGCTGGAAGTCCAGAAATTCAGGCCGGAACCCGATTGCGGTCTTCATCGCCACCCCGCAGCATAGCACCGCATGAGCCGCCGCGGATGGACGGCGGGGGTTGCGGGTGCGCGACACGGAAGTGGACGCCAAGCCGATCGCCCAGGAAATGGCTGGAATCCGGGCGTGCCCTTGTGGGGCAGGATGGCATCCTGCGGCGGGTTGGTAACCCGCCTGGGCGGCCTTGTGCAACAGCCGCCCAGGCCGAGTGCGGGTGCCCTCTGGGCGGGTCCGCAGGATGCCATCCTGCCCCACACAAACCCCGCGGAATCCCCTTCCATCTCGCGTCCCCGGATTGTTCCGGCCCTCATGTGCGGCGTCGAAACTGCCGATAAGACTGAGGAGTGGACGCGATCGAATGCCTATGACCGTCAGCCGGAAAATCATCCTGGTTTCCAGCGCCAGCGTGGCCTTGAGCACGGCCGTCGCCGTGCTGGTGCAGAGCCTCACAATTCGCTCCCAGGGCATTGAACTGACTCGCAATACCATGCGCGCGGCGGTGATCGAAGCGGAAAACGTGCGCGCGTCCATGGCCTCGCTGAGGGTGCGGAATGCCTTTGACGAGACCGCCATTTTGCAGGAAGCCAAAAGCGCGCCGGATTTCCGCCAGACCCGGCTCTACGACACCGTCCCGGTGGTGGCGGCGTGGAAATCCATAGAGAAGGTCGCGCGCCAGGAGGGTTTCGAATTCCGCGTGCCCAAGCGCCATGCCCGCAATCCGCAAAACGAACCCAATCCCGCCGAGGCCGCCCTGCTCGACGGGCTGGAGAAATCCGGGCAGGACGAGTACTACATGGCGGACCGCGCCGCCAACCTGGTGGTGTACGCCCGGCCCATCCGCTTGACCGCGGATTGCCTGGGCTGCCACGGAGACCCGGCCAACAGCGCCACCCACGACGGCAAGGACGTCCTCGGGTTTCCCATGGAGGGATGGCACGAAGGCGAGATACACGGGGCTTTCGTGCTCACGGCCCACCTGGACCAGGTGGACCATGTGGCTTCGGCCCGCGCGCAGTCCGCCGCCATGCGAACCACCTTGCTATGGATGTTGCCGACCGGCCTGATCATCGGGTTGGGCTTCTTCTGGTACGGCCGGAAGTCGATCGTCCGGCCGCTGCTGGAGGTGGTTCGCGCCACCCACCGGGCCAGCGTGGAAACCTCCGGGGCGTCGCGGCAGATCGCCATGGGGGCGCAGAGCCTGGCGCAAAGCGCCACCGAACAGGCGGCTTCCGTGGACGAGATTCGCGGCTCCCTGGGGAACGTCACCGAGGAGAGCCGGCACACCGCCGAGGGCGCCCAGCAGGCCAAGGCGCTGGCCGACGAAACCAGTTCCGCCGCGGTGCGGGGCGCCGAGGACATGAAGCGGATGAACCAGGCCATGGGCGAGATCCGGGCGGCTACCCAACAGGTCTCCAGGATCGTCAAGACCATCGACGAAGTGGCTTTTCAAACCAATATCCTGGCGCTGAATGCGGCGGTCGAAGCGGCGCGCGCCGGGGCCGCCGGAAGCGGCTTCGCGGTGGTGGCCGACGAGGTGCGCAGCCTGGCGCAACGCAGCGCCCAGGCGGCCCGCGAAACGGCCACCCTGGTGGGCGACGCGCTGGAGCGGACCATGCGGGGCTCGCAGATCTGCGAGGAGGTGGTGGCGCGGCTGAACGAAATCGAAAACCGCGGCAAGCCTCTCAACCAGGCGGTGGGCGCCATCGCCGCCGCGGCCGGCCAGCAGCAAACCACCATCGAGCGGGTCACGCTCTCGTTAGGGGAGTTGAATCAGGCGACCCAGGGCGTGGCCGCCAACGCGGAGCAGAGCGCGGCCTCAGCCGAGGAGCTGAGCGCCCAGTCCCAGCTTCTGATGGATTCCATCCAGGCGTTGGGCCGCCTGGTGGGCGCCCGCGACGGGAGCTAGCCGGGACGCCAACTCGGGAACGCCAGCGTGCTATGGTTGGACCAGTCCCGTGGTACTGGCTATCTGGCAAGCCGTGCGCCGCGCTGTCCGGCGCGATCTCGGAACCCTCCAGTCCATCCGGGTCAACCACTTTTTTCTGTTCGTGGCCCTCATGGCCTGGGGATCGCTGCGGTCGGGACAACCCCCCAGAAGCGCCTACCCATTCCTTTTCCTGCTGGGCCTGCCAATGCTGTTTCCGATTTCCGCCCGCCCACTGGCCAAGATCCCGGCTGTTCGCATGGAGATCTGGCCGCTGACGCCGGCCGACCGGTTGCGGCTGCGGTTGGCCGGCCTGGCGCTGAGCCCGGTGGGGTGGATCTCGCTCGCGCTGGCGCTGTTCGGCAGGCTGGAAATGGCCGCGGCATTTTTCGTGGCCGCGGTCTCGGTCCACGCTGTGGAGGTGTGGTGCATGCGGCTGGCCCGGCAGCGGGATTGGAATCCGTTCCGGTTGACGCCGCCGTTCCCCGGGCGCTTGGGCGGACTGGCGCGCAACCACCTCCGCCAGATGTTCTCGGTGCTGGACACCTACGTCGCGGTGTCGCTGGCGGCCGCCGGCTTAGCGTACCGGGCCATCGCGCTTCACCCCGACCCAGCCGCGTTCCCGATCTTCGCCCTGCTGGTGGCGCTGGCCCTGAGCACGGGAGCGCAATGCCTCTTCGGATTGGACTCCGCCTCGGCAATCACGCGCTACCGCTTGCTGCCGCTGCGCGGATGGCAGATCCTGCTGGCCAAAGACGCCGCGTTTCTGGGCGTCCTGCTGGTTCTGGTGCTGCCGCTCAGCGTGGTCCCCGGCCTGACGTTCGGGCTCACGGCGCTGGCCATCGGGCATTTCGCGTCGGTCTCCAGGCGGCTCGTGCAAGTGCGCTGGCGGTTTCAGGGAGGCCGCATGATCTCCGGCGTGCCCCAGGCGGTGTTGAGCCTGGCCTGCGGCTGCGGCGCTTTCCGCGGCGCGCCGTGGCTGCTGGGCGCATCCGGCGTTTGCTGGCTGCTGTCGCTCGAGATCTGCGGACGCCGCTGGGAGAGGCCTACCGCCTGACACGCGGCTGCGGTTGGACTGCGGCGCGCAACTTATTCCCCGGACTCGGGTATCATAGTCATGATCCTGGAAGCTGAATTCCTCAAAGAGCTTGTCGCGCGACCCGTGGAAAAGCGCGCCATCACCAACCTGCGCGTCCTCAACGAAGCCTACGACTATGCCAGGCCGAGCTCCTTTTCGCGCGGCATGCGCATCGATCTCAATGGGTTGACCATTCTCCTCATTTCCGGAACGGCCAGCATCGACGAACAAGGCCGAAGCGTGCACATTGGCGACTTCCGGGGCCAGATGCGGCGCACCTTTCATAACATCACGGCCCTGCTGGAGGCCGAAGGCGCCACCTGGAAAGATGTGGTTCGGACCACGTGCTACCTGCGCGATATCGAGCGCGACTACGCGGCGTTCAACGAGGAGCGCACGAATTTCTATCGGGAGCAGGGCCTCGACCCGCTCCCCGCATCCACCGGAATCCAGGCGATTCTCTGCCGTCCGGAACTGCTGATCGAGATAGAAGCCATCGCCATGTTCCGCACGGCGCCCAAAGCGTAGCCCATGCGCTGCGGCCGGCCGCGCATCCGGCGTCCGCCGCTTGCGCGCTGCCGCTGCATACGTCGAGTCCACTTATACTCAAGGAATGTCCGGCGTGCTTCGCCTGGTGGCCACCCCCATCGGAAACCTGGAAGACATCACCTATCGCGCGGTGCGGGTACTGCGCGAAGCCGACCTGATCGCCTGCGAGGACACGCGGCAGACGCGCAAGCTGCTGGACCACTACGGCATCCACACGCCCACCATCAGTTACCACGAGCACAACGAAGCGGAGCGCGCCGCGGAACTGGCCGCGCGGCTGGCCGCGGGCGCGTCCATCGCCCTGGTATCCGACGCCGGCATGCCGCTGGTTTCCGACCCGGGCTACCGCGTGGTGCGCGCCGCCATCGAGGCGGGAATTCCGGTGGAACCCGTGCCCGGCGCTTCGGCGGCGCTGGCCGCGCTGGCGGCGTCGGGGCTCCCCACCGACGCTTTCCGCTTCGGCGGCTTCCTGCCGCACAAGGCCGGCCAGCGGCTGAAGCTGCTCGAATCGCTGTCGGGCGAGCAGGCCACGCTGATCTTCTACGAAGCGCCGCACCGCATTCTGGAATCGCTGGAGGCCATCGAGCGGGCGCTGGGACCGCGCCCGGTGGTGGTGGCGCGCGAGCTGACCAAGATCCACGAGGAGTTCCTGCGCGGCACGGCGGCCGAGGTGCGCGCGCAACTCGGCGCCCGCGGCGCGGTGAAGGGCGAGATCACGCTGCTCATCGGCAAGGCGGACGCGCCCGCGCCCGACGCGACGCCGCTCGCCGAGGCCGTCGGCGCTTTGGTGCGCGCGGGCATGACGAAAATGGACGCCATCAAGCAGGTGGCGCGCGAGCGCGGGTTGTCGAAGCGCGAAGTGTACGGCGAAGTGACGCGCGAGCGGTAAACCGGCGGACCGGCCGCCGCGCTTCCCGCTGCTATATAATGGCCGCATCATGACACTCAGAGCTTGCATGCAACACACCTTCGTTTGGAGCGCCGTGCTGTGCGGCGCGATTCTGCCGGGAGGAACCGCGGTAGCGCAGACCGTTCCGGCCGGATGGAAGACGGTCACCGATATGCGGAAGGTCTGCCAGATAGCCGTGCCGGCGGATTGGACCCCCGACGCCCTTCTCAAGAGCATGGTCACGTCGCCGGACAAGAAAGCCAATGTGGTGGTCCACGGACTGCGCTCCGGATCGGACTACGCGGGCGTGGTGGCCACCGCCAAGCTGATGTTCCCGCCGGCGAAAACCTTCGAGGAATCGGCCACCAGGATCTGGTTCGAGGAGACGCCCCAAGCGGGGAAGACCGCGACCAAGTGGTACTTCGCCATCGGTGGGGCGCAGGCTTGCAACGCCGAGATCGAGTTCGAGGGGACGGCGCTCGAGGACACCGCCAAAAAGATCGTGGCGTCGCTCGCGCCGGCGGCCAAGTAGGCCCTACTTCGTCACTTCGAACGGGACCGCCGGCAGCGTGCCCAGCAGGCTGCGGCGCTTGGTGGGCGTGCCGTTTTGCGGCGTCACGATGTGGTCCACGAAGGCATCCAGGATCAGGTTGCCCTTCAGTCCCGGCGTGACTTTCGCGTCGGCGTGCAGCACCAGCGACATGCCGTTGGGCGAGGGGCGCACTTCCTGAATGGTGATGCCTTCGGGAGGATCGTTGAGCAGCAGCACCATGCCGTCCATCAGCCGCGGGGGAACGAAGACCGCGAGCGGCGCGGTTCCGCCGGCGGACAGCCTCACGGCTCTCTCGGCCAGAGGCCGGACAGCCACGCCGGCTCCGGCGCCCATGACGCGCACCATCCAGTCTTTCTCGGCCACCAGATGGCGGTAGGCGAAAGCCTGCATCATGTCTTCGGCGGGCAGGGCGGTATGGCGCACCTCGCTCACGCTGGATTTCTTGCCGGGGATGGCAGCCCGGCCCTCCAACTGGATGAGACGCGGGCTGACCTGGCTGCGCGGCGCGGTCAACGTGAGCCGCACCTTGTCCTGCCCGCTAGGGATCGCGGCGCCGCCCAGCGTGAAGCCCGCCGGGGCATCCTTCAACTGCAGCGCGATTTCGCCCGAGAAGCCGTCGCGGCGGAGCGCATACACGGTCAGCGGCAGGGTGGCGCCGGCCCGCATGTTGATGCTGGAAGGCGTCACGCGCAATTCGAAATCGGGCCGGGGCTGGCCGATGCGCAGGCGGTAGGCGTACTCGGGGCCGCCCTTGCGCTGGGTGTCGCCCAATTGCAGGTAATAAGTTCCGTTGGCGGGCAGCTTCACCAGGAGGTAGGAGTCGGCCTGGTGCGTGAGCAGGCCGGCGCCCTTGTCGTCGAAATCGTCGTTGAAGGCCAGTTCCTTGCCGGCGGAATCGATGAGGCGCAGTTGGGAATCGAGGGGCGAATCCAGGCGGCGGGCCATCACGTCGCACACGATCTCCTCTCCGGCGCGGCCGTCGAAGCGGAAATACTGCCAGTCCCCGGGATGCTCGATGCGGCCGTTGACGATCACGGGGAGCTTGACGCGCTGGGCCTTCTCGCGGCGGTTGGCGCCGGCCTGCGCCAGCACTTCGGGCAGCGAATCCACCGCGTAGGGAAGGCTGTTCGAAACCCCCGCCCGGCTGCGCACGCTGATAGGGACGGTCTCTCCGGCCTTCGCCTTGGGATCCTGCGCCAGGCCGGCATCGGGCAGATTCCAGCCGGAGGCGCGGATCGGCGAGCGGGCTCCGGCCCGGCCGCCCAGCGGAAAAATGGAGGTGATGTAGGGCAACTCGCCGAGCGTGATGCGGTAGACGAAGTCCTCGCGGCCGCGGTAAATGGAGTCGTGGATTTCGAGCACGTAGTCGCCGTCGGCGGGGACCTCGTAGTAAATCACGGGGTCCTGGTGGAAGCGGAAGTGGTCGGCGTAGGCGGCCTCCTTGCCGGCGGGGTCGCGCAGCGTGACGGCGGCCTGGAACCAGCCGGGGACGGCGTCGGAGATGTAGGGGATCAGTTCGCGGGCGCGGACCGCGGCCACCAGGCGGGTACCCTTGGCGGCGTGGAAACGGTACTGGTCGGTGGCGGCTGGCATCATCTGCCCGTTGATGACGGCGGGCAGAGTGACCTCCATGGGCGGCTCCGCCGTCCGGTTCAGGGGCCGGTTAGGCGGGATGGCGCCGTTGACCACCACGAAGGCGGCCGGGACCTTGACGGGCGCGCGGGAGAATTCAGGGAGCTGTCCGACCGTGAAGATGAGGGGGTTGGTCAGGCCGAGTTGCGCGCCCAGGCGCAGTTCGCGATCGCCGGGAGAAGCGTCGGCGGCGATGGTCACCTGCACCAGCACGGTTTCGGCGATGGCCGGGCTCAAGGGACGCCGCTGGAACTCAGCCAGTTGCGCCTGGATGTCCATGACGGTCTTGGCGTCGGCGGCGGTGAAGGGCTCAGGTTTGACGCCATCGGCGGCAGGCTTGTTGGCGGCCGCGCGCTTTTCGTTGAGCATCTGCAGTTGCTCGCGCAGAGTGTTGGCCTGCGCGGGCGTGAGCGGCCGGGTGTATTTCGAGACCGATACCTGGACGCCCGAGCCGGTGATGAACACCTGGTTGGCGTCCATCAGGTTCTGGCCGCCGACGGTGATTTCGAGCGATGCGCCCTGGCGTCCGCCGGCGGGGTAAATGAACCCGATGTGAGGGATCTGGGGCTGCTGCTGTTGCGCGAAGGCGGCGACAGCCAGGGCGAGCGCGGCAAGCGGCTTCATCTCACATGATCTCTTTCAGGCGGCCGGCCAGCGGCAGCCCTTCGGCGGCGCCGGGCGTGGCATAGGCGAGAAGCCCTTCGGGATGCGGCAGCTTGGCGTGCGGGTCGATGCCGAGGAGCTCGTAGATGCTGCCGATCAGGTCGCCGGGATACACGGGGCGGCTCTTGACCTCCTGGCCGCGCGCATCCGAGGAGCCCACCACCTGGCCGCCCTTAAAACCGCCGCCCGCCACCAGCGCGGAGAAGACCGCGCCCCAATGGCCGCGCCCGCCGTTCCAGGGCGCATCCCAATCGATCTTGGGCGTGCGGCCGAATTCGCCGTTGCACCAGACCACGGTGCTGTCCAGAAGGCCGCGGTCGGCGAGGTCCTGGAGCAGGCTGGAAAGCCCCTTGTCGAGCTCCGGAAGGCGGCGGCGCATGAGCGGGAAGTTCTGCTTGTGGGTGTCCCAGCCGCCCTGGTAGTTGATGGTGACGTAGGGGACGCCGCGCTCCACCAGGCGGCGCGCCACCAGGCAGGATGCGCCGAAGGTGTTCTTGCCGTAACGGTCGCGGGTGTCGTCCTTCTCCTGGGACAGGTCGAAAACCTTGCCGGCGTCGCCCAGGATCAGTTCGTAGGCCTGGTTCTCGGCCGCGGTCGAGGCCTTCAACTGGGTGTCGGCGGGGATGGTCTGTTCGAGCGAATCCAACTGGTGCAGGAAGTCGCGGCGCTCGCGCTGGCGCTGGTCGGTGACGCCCTGGGCGACCACGCCTTCCACGGCGAAGCGGGCCTGGCCGGGATCGCCGCCGGTGGCGAAGGGCTTGTAGCGGGGCCCCAGGAATCCGGCTTCGGAGAAGCGTCCCTGCGGTTGGGTGAGGACGATGTAGGGCGGAATGAGCCCCTTGTAGCCGGCGCTGTAGCCCTTGAATAGCGAGACCACCGCGCCCACGCAGGGGAACACGTCGCGGCCACCCGACATGCGCCCGGTCTGCACGGTATAGGACGCGGTTTCGTGGGCGTTCACGCCGTGGGTCATGCTGCGGATGAGCGAGTACTTGTCCGCCTGTTTGGCGAGCAGGGGCATGAGCTCGCCGATGCGGATGCCGCGCACGTTGGTGGAAATGGGCGCGTTCAGGGGACCGCAGTAATCGTTGCCGGCCTCGGGCTTGGGGTCGAAGGTGTCGATGTGCGCCGGGCCACCCCACATCCAGATCTGGATGACGCTCTTGGCCTTGCCGGGGGTGAACGGCGGGTCCGTAACGGCGGCGCGCGCCGGGCGGGCGCCGAGGTGCGATCCGAAGAACAGGCCAGCGGCGCTGAAAAGGCCGTCGCGCAACGCTTCACGTCTCGAAATGGGATGCAAACGCATAAGTCGTCTCCCTTACTTCAATGCCGGTAAAGAAACTCCGAACTATTGACCAAAGCCCATGCCAGGTCCACGTACGCCTGCTGTCCGCGGGCGGAACCGGACCTGGTGTGGCCGTCGATCTGCTTCCACTCGTTGTCGGTGGGCTTGCGGGAAAGAATGGTCAGGTAAAGCTGGTCGGCCAGATCCCGGCCGGGCTTGTGTTCGCGCATCAGCGCCTGGAGCTTGGGGCCCTGCTGGATCTTGCGCTGGATCTGGGTGGAGTTCAGCAGGTCGAGGCGCTGCGCGTCGGTGAGCCGGTTGTTGCGCTCCGATTCCAGGCCCGTATCGCGCGGCGGGCGGCCGAACAATTCGAGGAACGAGCTGCCGATGCTGCCATCCGGCAGGCCGATGGCGCGCTGGTCGTCGGGCATGAAGGTGATGGGCTCCGGGATGGAACTGGTGTAACTCTCGCCCAGGCCGGAGATCTGGCAGAGGGCGTCGATCAGCACTTCGGCGTCCAGGCGGCGCAAGGGATAAGCGGCGAAGTTGGCGGCGGCTTCGGGCTTGTCGCTGCGCGGGATGGAGGAGAGCTGGTAAGTGCTGGAATTGAGGATCAGGCGGTAGATGTGCTTGAGGTCGTAATGGGAAGCCACCAGTTCCCCCTCGAGCCAGGCCAGCAGCTCGGGGTTGGAGGGCGGATTGTCGGGACGGATATCGTCGGGCTCGTGGATGATGCCGCGGCCGTTGAGCCAGTACCAGATGCGGTTGACGATGGCGCGCGCGAACCAGGGATTTTTGGGCGCGATGAGCCAGTCGGCGAACGCCTGGCGGGGGTCCTGGCCGGGCGCCAGGCGGACCTGGACGCCGTCCGGGAAAGTCAGCAGCGCCGGAACCGGCGCGGGCGGAGTGGCGGGCGCGGGAGCATCGCCCGCGGGCTTGGGCGGGTGCGGGTTGGGATCGAAGAATACGATTTCCTCTTTCCACTCCCCGGTATACTTGTGGCCGACCTGGGAGAAGAAAGCGGCCATCTGCGCGAGGCGCTCCTTGGGCCACTCGCCGGCGCGCACACCCATGAAGGTAAGAGCGACGGTCTGCGCCATGCCCTCGGGCGTGCGGTTCTGCATGGCGCGGTAGAAATTGACCGGAGGGTCGCGGAAATTGCTGCCGTTCGAGGTGAGCATTTCGCGGACGAAGCGGTCGTAGGGCTGGTTGGCGCGCAGGGAGTCCAGGATCCAGTGGTAGTAGGCTTGGGCGGCGTTGGGCCAGAGGTTGATGGGGAACTCGGCTTTGACGCGCAGCAGGTCGCTCCACTTCATGGCCCAGAATTCGGGGAACTCGTCGCGGTCGAGGAGGCGGTCGATGAGGGCGGCGCGCTTGTTGGGATCGGGGTCGGCCAGAAAGCCGGTGGCTTCCTTGGCGGTGGGGAGGGTTCCGATGGCATCGAGGTAGACGCGGCGGAAGAAAGCCCCATCCGAGGCGGGGTTGGCCGGCTGGATGCCGAGAGACTTCCAGCGGGCAAAGACCAGATCGTCGATCCTGCCCTTGGAGACCAGGGCGGCGCGGCTTTCGAAGGTGGGCGAAAAGGCCGCTGGGGCATCCGCGGCGGTAAGCGCGGAGGCGAAGGCCGCCAGGAGCAAAAATCGATTCATGTTCGGCATTCCACCCGTACGGCCGGCTGCGAGGCCGTCGCCAGTTGCAGATCGGACGATCCTTACACCTAGTATGAACTCAATTCGGGTGGGAAAGTTGTTCCGGAGGCGCAATACGGGCGTAACGCGAGGGGAAATTGGGGACGTTGCGGGCGGCCGGGCTTTCGGACTTATCGCCGTGCGTGTCGGCCGCCCAATGGATCGAGCGACTTCTGTGATGATCCAGGCTCGCTGGATGGCGAGCATATCGTTGCCACTTCGAAGACTCGCTCTCTGGTATCCCCTGGGGCGGCAATCACGGCTATCCGCTCGCCAGGGGATGTTATGGAATCGATTCCAAGGTCTCCCCGTCGG
>Ga0326727_10002580_pt1 | contig 61108 bp, 55 predicted proteins | sample MB2enrmetagenome_FD_207643 | JGI IMG/M metagenome (GOLD analysis project Ga0326727, IMG submission 207643) | Lab enriched peat soil microbial communities from McLean, Ithaca, NY, United States - MB29MY | ecosystem: Environmental > Terrestrial > Soil > Wetlands > Peat | place: USA: New York...
CATCGGCAGCGCGCTCGAAGCAGTGGGATTTTGGTGCAGCAGAAGTTCCACGCTGCCGGGGCTGAACCCGATCACCACGCCCTCCACCGTCTGTGCGTTCGCAGCCTGTACGTAGGTGATCTGGCCGGCCAGGAGACTTCCGTCCGCCTCCACGCTGCTTACCTGCACCTGCACGGATTGCCCGGTTGCCAGGCACCCGAAGCCGGCCGAGGCGCATGCGCTCGCAGGGAAGTCGTTGTAGGCCGTGCTGCTGTTCACGTCTACGGTGAAGGTCTTGCCCCATGGCGTCTGCAGCGTGAACGTATTGGAACCGGTGTTCACCGTCTCTACGGTTCCAGCCAGGAAACCGAACTGCGGGGGCTGCGGTGACGTCGCCGGCGGCAGTTCCGTCACCGATATGCCGTTGGTGGCGCCCAGGTTCACAGAGAGGTCCGGCTGGATGATCGTGTTCAGGTGGAAATCGATCAGGAACCCGAGCGGCGTATTGGGAGTTACGGTCACAGGGAACGGTGAGGACGAAATGCCGACCGTGGCCGAGTTATCAATGGTCGGAGTCAGCGTGCAGACCGATCCGACGGCGCAGGAACTGGCGATCGACGTATCCCCGTTGTTCAGAATTACCAGTTGTGGATTGGCGAAGGTCAGGCTCAGGCTCTGATAGGTGTCCGCCGGCACGCCGGCCGTGCCGAGAAAAGCTGAGAGCGCCTGCAATTGGGTCACGTCAATCTGGATCGGGTTGCCGCTCACCAGCGGAACCGTCGATCCCGAAGACGAGGTGAGCGACGCCGCGGTCAGGTTCACCTGGAAGAACAGCACTTCAACTCCCTGCGGAGGATCGTCGGTCATCGAGAGCGATACGGGTACGGTGTTTCCCGACGGCGGAGCAGGGATGGAATGTGTCGTTGACGAGGAGCAGCCTGAGAACAGCGTGGACGCGATGGCAGCCAGGAACAGAAATGAGGATGCTTTGCGCATTGGAGCCTCCAATTGCAACGTACGCAAGAGGTTTGCAGCGTGACCGCGGGAAGGCGTCGCATCCCTCGCTCACGGTCTCAGAACAGGTTCAGTCATAAACCCGCGCAACAGTCGATAGAGCTGAAACCGGCCCCGTTTTCTTCGTGCGCTGGCCAGCGTGGAATCACGAAAGAGCCGGCACAGATTTCCCGTTTGATTGTAAAGACGGAAGATGCAGGCAAAAGTTGGCGCCCGCAGAGATTAAACTCTTCCCCTTTGCCCGGAGTTGCCTCCCGGCGCGGTCTGCTGTGTCCTTCTATACACAACGGCGCCCGATGCGCTAACCTTTCGGCGATATGAAATCCACCTTTAAATTGCTCGCCAAATTGCATTCTTCGTCGTTACCGGCTTTGCTCTTCCTTGTTGCGCTGGCTATCGCTCTCTCTGTCCATTGCTCCGCGCAGGCTCCGGCGCCCGATTCGCCGGCCATCGAGGCGCAGGCGCAGGCTTTGCTCTCGAAGATGTCGCTTGAAGACAAGATCAAGCTGATCGGCGGCGTTGACAGCATGTTCACGAATGCCATTCCGTCCATCGACCTGCCGCGATTCAAGATGTCGGACGCGTCAGTGGGCGTGCGGACCTGGGGACCGACGACGGCCTACGCCGGCGGTGTTGCCCTTGCCGCCACCTGGGACCGTAAATTTGCCCGCGAGCTGGGCGAGGGCCTGGGCCGCGATGCCCGCGCCCGCAGCGTGAACTTTCTGCTCGGGCCGGGAGTGAATATTGCGCGCTCGCCAGTTGGCGGCCGCAACTTTGAGTACCTGTCAGAGGACCCCTATCTGAACGGCGCGATGGTGGTGCCGTTCATTGACGGCGTGCAGTCGCAGGGCGTGATTGCGACGGTGAAGCACTACGCGCTGAACGACCAGGAGTTCAACCGGCATGACGCTAACGTGCAGGTGGACGAGCGCACCATGCGCGAGATTTACCTGCCGGCGTTTGAGGCTGCCGTGACCCGTGGACATGTGGATGCGGTGATGAACTCGTACAACATGGTGAACGGCGCGCACGCGACGCAGAATAAATTCCTCAACCTTGACGTGCTGAAGGGCGACTGGGGATTCAAAGGCGTTCTGATGTCGGATTGGGACGCGACCTACGACGGCGTGGCCGCGGCCAACAACGGCCTCGACCTGGAGATGCCGAGCCCACGATTCATGAACTCAAAGGTTCTGATTCCGGCGGTCAAGAGCGGCGCGGTGAAGGAAGCGACGATAGACGACAAGGTTCTGCGCATTCTGCGCGCCGAGTTGCGCTATGGATTCACCGCTCGTCCGCAATTCAGCCCCGAATATCCGGTCTACTCGGTGGCCGATCGCAAGGTTGCGCTGAGGGGCGCGCTCGAAAGCATTACGCTGCTCAAGAACGAGAGCCACTTTTTACCGCTCGACCCGGGTAAAGTAAAGACCGTTGCCGTGATCGGCCCGAATGCATGGCCGGCCATCGTTGGCGGCGGAGGATCGTCGGAGGCGACCGCCTTTGAGCCCGTAAGTCTGTTGACCGGCATAGGCAATCTGCTGGGGCCCGACGCCCACGTGTTGTATGCGCGCGGCCTGCCGGACATGAGAGACGTCTTCGGGGGGACGCACTGGGCGGGCAGCGTGAAGGCCGACAGCTTCCCGAGCAACGACTTTACCGGAACGCCGAAGACCGCGATGCAGCGTAATGTTGGCGACTTTAGAGACGGGCAGTGGCTGCCGGAATCGAAGGAACCGCGCAGCGTGCGCTACACCGCAAGCTACCAGGCCGGCGAGACCGGGAAGTACTTGCTGCTGGCGGCGGCCTCAGGCGACGACGCGTACAAGGTGCTTGTCGACGGCAAGCAGGTGTTGCGGCAGGTAAGGGCCGAGGGACAGGTCCCGGAGTCTGTCTCGCTCGATCTCACGGCGGGGCAGACGATCCAGGTGCAGGTGGATTACCTGCCCTATGCGGAGGGAACGCGCCTGGGCGTCGGAATTGCGTATGAGCCGAGCCTGGTTTCAGAGGACGCGCGCAAGTTTGCCGCCGATGCCGATGTCGTGGTTCTGGCGCTGGGGTTTGACACCGAGACTGAGGGCGAGGGGCACGATCGCACCTTCACGCTGCCGTGGGGACAGGACGCGCTGGCAGAGGAGATTCTTGCGGCCAATCCGCATACAGTTGTGACGCTCATGGGCGGAGGGGGAATGGGTGTGGAGCGCTGGATCGACAAGGCTCCCGCGCTCGTGCACCTCTTCTATCCCGGCCAGGAGGGCGGCACAGCCGCGGCCCAGGTGATCTTTGGCCAGCACAATCCCGAGGGCAAGCTGCCGGTCAGCTTCGACCGAAGCTGGGAGGAGAATCCCTCGTACAAGTGGTACTACGGCATTCCGGGCGGGAACACGGTTTTGCAAACTCCGGGCGACGACGGCAACGGACACGACTACACCATCGAGCAGATCAAGTACGGTGACAAGCTGATGGTGGGCTACCGCTACTGGACGACGACGGGCAAGCATCCGCTGTACCCGTTCGGATTCGGCTTGAGCTACACGACCTTCAGCTTTGCGAACCTGCAGGCGCCGGCCACGGCACCGGCGGGATCGACGGTGACGGTGAGCTTCGACGTTACCAACACGGGCAGCGTGGAAGGCGCGGAGGTTGCGCAGGTTTACGTGTCAGATCCTTCGGCCAAAGCTGACCGGCCGGAGCGCGAGCTGAAGGGATTTGAGAAGGTGAGCCTGACGCCGGGCGAGACGAAGCATCTGTCGATCGATCTGGATGCGCGGGCCTTCAGCTACTGGAGCGAGGCGGCGCACGGCTGGAAGATCGATCCCGGCAAGTTCGTGGTGCGCGTAGGCGACTCGAGCGAGAACACGCCGCTGAGCGGGGAAGTGACGCTCCAATAACAGAATCTGGTTTGGGTCGGCGGAACGGCCTCGCGCAATGCGAGGCCGTTCCGCGTTTTGGCGCGATGGCGGGGGGGCTTGATTGCGGTTAAGCGGTCACCGGGCGAAATCCTCTCTGACTGGTCGTTATCCCCAGTTTTTCAACTCGGGCCAGATGGCGCTTAGGTTTCCAAACCGCGGCTTGCGGCACAAGAGGATTGGCTGGTTCTCCCACGGCGCCGCATAGGGATTGTTCACATATCCGACGACGGTAACCTCGTCGAAGTACCGCCTGGCGTCTGCTATCGGGGTTGAAACCAGAATCATGGTCTGGCCCGAGTAACCGCGTGGTCCCCAGATCCAGTAGTTCTGGTTGCCGCTGATGGCCTTGGGTAGGCCATACTTTGGGCCGAAGTAGTCGATGGCTCCGGCGGCCCCGAAGTCGCCTGCAAACACAGCCGTGCGAGCACGCTCATCGGGCGGGAGGTTGTTGTAGGCGCGTGCCGTCGCGGCCGTCATCTCCTCCCAGCCAACGCTCCACGAATAATTGTGCGGAATAGGCTCCTCCGCCATGAGTTTTTCGTCCGGCTGGAACCGGATAACCTGCGCGAGGCCTTGCCAGTAGCCCGCAAACTTGTCGATTGGCAATACCGGAACCGCAGCGGGCAGCATGGCGACCGCCGATGCCGTGATCAGGGCTGGAACGGCGGGCTTTACCCAACCCATCCCGCGGCGCCGCGCGAAATCGTCCACTGCGATGGCACCGGCGGCAAAAGCCATCGGATACACCGGGGCCGCGTAGTAGTCCTTTCCGTGCAGCACGATCAGGAGGCCGAGGAGGAAGACGAACGCGAATCCGAGACAGCGAAACCTGCGAAGGCGCCTGGAAAACAGCAGATACAGGCATCCCGGGATCCAGACCAGAGCCGTAAGCGGATTCATCTGGATAATCTGCGTCCCAATGTACTCTGCGGGGCCAAGGACGGGGTCGCGTCCACTCACCCGGATGTTGCGCATCAACTCGAAAAACGGCCAGTGGTGATTTGCGTTCCAGAGCAGGTTGGGTAGAAAGATGAGAAAGGCAAGCAGGAGCCCCGCCCAGAACCAGCGGCTGGCGAGGATGCGCCGCTCGGGGGTGAGCAGCAGGCCGGCCAGCAACGAAACGGCGAAGAACGCCATGGAGTACTTGTTCTCCAGGCCCAGGCCGGCGAGCAGTCCTGCCCAGAGCCACAGGCGCATGTTTCCGCCGGAGATCATGAGAACGACAAGGAGGGCACAACCCATCCAGAAGAGGGGCTCGCCCACGTTCATAGTGAAGAGGTGTCCCATGGCGATGTAGGTGCCGGCACACGCGCTGCACAAGGCGGCCAGGCCCTGCGCAAATCGTCCGCCGCCCAGTTCACGCGCAATGCGGCCGGTTAACCAGACTGTCGCACAACTGGCCAGCGCGGGAATCACGTTGACCGCGAACACCGATGTTCCCAATGCATGTCGCGCGAACCACGCAACCAGGGCAATCAAGGGCGGCTGATCTACATATCCCCAGTCGAGATGCTCGGCGCACGCCATGAAGTAGAGCTCGTCCCCGAAGTGGCCGTAACGGCCGGCCGTGATCAAGTGGACAAGAAGCGCGCTTGCCGCGATGACGAGGACGATTTCCGGTCCGGACAGGCGCGCTGCGCGGCACGCCGGCCAAATCGGTAGGGCAGGGGTTTCAACCCGCATCAAGCACTCCGGGACGAGTATAACGGCGTGACATCCGGCGCGGCGGTGACACCCGTCGCCATAGTTCGGGCATTCGGGGGTATACTCTCCGCTGCCTGGGCGAGCAAAATGGAATTCCCTGATTCAAGTGAGAATTTGTTGTCCGAGGAGCGTGATGTGACCAGAGAGAATCGCCGCATGCGTATCTGTTGGCTTCTTTTCGTTCTATTTTTTACGATCGGCCATTTTCCGGGCCGCGCATTTGGGCAGGCGGCCTTGGAAGGCGCAGGGTCGAAAGCATGGCCTTCGCAGCCGCCGGCAGGCATTCCGTTTGAAGCGTCAAAGGAACTGACTGGAATTGCGTTTACCGGAAGGCACGCAAGCTATGGCCATGCGGATACGTGGTATCCATCCTGGGCCGCGAACGGGAACATGTACTCGCCATGGACAGACGGTGAGGTGAACGGTGTGAATTCAACCTCAGGGGGATCAAAGGCGACTACGGGATACGCGACGATTCTGGGCGACGATCCAATGAACCTGAAGATCACGAATGTTGCCACGTATCCATCCAGTCCGGCGCCCTACGAGGGGCGATATCCCGACGCCAGCCTGGTTTATCGAGGGGTGTGGTACTACGGGACCTACTGTCTGCACGAGACACCGGGAAAACACTTGAACTGGGACGTGCTGGGCCCGTTTGTCGGCTTCCGGTACTCAACCGATTATGGAAAAAACTGGCATCAGACCAGTCACACACCCGATCACCCACTCTTCCCGGAACCCGATCATTTTGGCGGCAAAGTAAAAATGGGGGTTCCGCACGTGGTGGACTTCGGCCGGGATATGCAGTACTCGCCGGACGGGAAAGCGTACCTTGTGGCCCACGGCGCATCTGATCCCAACCCCTCGCCGCGCGATGCGGACCTGAGTTGGATTACCGGCGACGAGATTTACATGGCTCGCATCAAGCCTTCTCAGCACAATATGGACGACGCGTCAAAGTACGAGTTTTTTGCCGGCTACGATCATCGGGGCAACGCGATTTGGACGCATGACTTCTCGCGGATCAAGCCGCTGTTGAAATGGGACAACAACATGGGGTCGGTAACTATGACTTATGACGCTCCGCTGAAGAAATATCTTATGGCCGTGACGGACGGAGGAAATACGATTTCCAAGTTCAATACTTACATTCTTGAATCCTCAAGCATTACCGGGCCGTGGAAGCTGGTGGTCTATATGAAGGATTTCGGCGAGCAGGGTTATTTTGTGAATTTCCCGTCGAAGTTCATCAGCAAGGACGGAAGAACGGCGTGGCTTTCGTACTCAGCGAATTTTACGGGCTCCTATCAAGGGAAGAAGTTACAGTCCAATCCCGAGGGCGGCGGGTACTGGTGGACGTTGCAGGAGGTTCGGCTTTTGGGACCGGAGGGATCGCATTGAGCCGGCCGCTGCAACCGGATCCGGAATGCAGTGACCTGTAGACAGCGGAAGACCCATATCCGGCACTATAATTTGCGAATGATTTCCAGAGGTGTTTGTTTCGCACGAATAATTCTCCTTGCAGGGCTCATCGCGGGACTGAATACGGCATCGGCCCAGGTTCGAGTGTGGGAGGGCACACTCGAGTTGCCCACTTACGAAGAGGGTCAACCCGATCCCAACCCGCCCTTCGATCAATACTCTGCAAACACCAACTATCCCTATACTGTGCGCAATCAATTGACGAACCGCAGCGTTGAGCATAACTGGCGCGCGGTTTACCTGGAGAATGAGTATTTGAAGTGCTCAATCCTTCCGGATCTGGGCGGCCATATTTATACCTGCATCGACAAGCTGAGCGGCCAGTCGATGTTTTATGCCAACCCCTCCATCAAGAAGGCCAATATTGGATATCGGGGCGGCTGGGCGGCGTTTGGTGTCGAGTTCAATTTTCCCGTCTCGCACAATTGGGTTACGGCTTCGCCGGTGGATTACTCTTTTGCTCAAAACCCCGATGGAAGCGCTTCAGTCATTGTCGGCAACGTCGATCGAGTCTACGGAATGCAATGGAACGTCGAAGCGATTCTGCGGCCCGGATCTACGGTTCTCGAGTTGAAGGTGGCGCTGTATAACAGGAGCGACGTCGAGCACCGCTTCTACTGGTGGAGCAACGCCGGCGTGCAGGTGTGGGATGATTCGCGCGTCACATACCCCATGCAGTTCACCGCCAGCCACGGCTTTACCAGGATTGACACCTGGCCGGTGGATTCAACCGGCATCGACCTGAGCGTACTCAAGAACCAGATCCATGGGCCGGTTTCAAGTTTTATCTATGGCAGCAGTGAGCCGTTCATGGGTATATGGCATCCCAAAACGAACACCGGCATTGTCCACTATGCCGAATACGAGGAACTGCCGGGCAAGAAGATCTGGTCGTGGGGCGCAGACCCCGATGCCATGGATTGGCGCAAGACGCTCTCAGACAACGACAGCGCCTACATGGAGGTTCAGGGCGGGCTTTTCCGCAACCAGGAGACTTACGCTTTTCTCCAACCCCGCCAGACGATTCATTTCACCGAGTACTGGATGCCGGCGCGCGAGCTGGGCGGCTTTGTGCGGGCAAATCTGAACGGTGTGCTGAATGTGAGCCGGCAGAACCAGGGTCTTCACATCGCGTTGAACGTAAATCGATCCTTTCCCGGCGCAGCGATTCATATCCTGGACGGGAGCCGAACGGTGCTGGATGAAAAGACTGATCTCGCGCCCGAGCATACGTGGACGCATGACATCGGCCAGGCCGATGGAACCGCGAAGTATTCGGTCGAGGTACTCGATCGGAACGGAACCCTGCTTCTGCATCAGACCGAAGGCGAGTACGACTGGACGCCGAAGCAGGAAATTCAGACCGGTCCGCAGAAGCCATATAACATGCCCGATCCCGCGAACCGGACCGAGGATGACTGGGTACAGCTCGGTCAGGATAAGGAGTTGTTAGGCGCACGTCTCGCGGCGCTCAGCGACTACAAACAGGCACTGGCAAAGTTTCCCTCCAGTTTGGCGCTCGAAAAGGCCGCAGGGCGCCTGGCGGCGGATTTGCTGCGCTATAACGAGGCAGTCGATTACCTGGAACCCGTTGAGAAGCGCCAGACCTGGAACTCAGAAACCGCATACTACCTGGGAATCGCATACGACGGACTCGATCGCGAACGCGACGCCAGGCTTGCGTTTCAGGCGGCGCGGCGGTTGCCGGAGTTTCATGCCGCGGCCAGCTTGCGTCTGGGCGAGTTGGAAAGCCGTGAGGGCAATCTACAGCTTGCGGCCAATGACTTGAAAGAAGCAGTGCGCACCAGCCCCGACGATCTTCGCAGTGCCGAAGAGCTGGTTGCCGTGCTGCGGGCGCTTGGCCAAACCAGCGAAGCAGAAGGGTTGGCCAGGCAATGGCTCGCAAGATTTCCCACCAGCTACTTTCTTCGCGAAGAGCTTCGCCAGCCTGACAATGCCCACCTGGGCGCCGATGTCGACCGCATCCTGAACACGGCTGCCGAGTACATGAGGCTCGGCCTCTACAGTTCGGCGTTGGATGTTCTTTCCAGGGCTTACCCCCAGGTTTCCCCGGACCAGCGTGAACCAGCCGAAGCTTTGCCGCAGGATCATCCCCTGGTTGCGTACTATCGCGGCTATTGCAGGCAGAAGCTTGGCAAGTCCCCGGCCGATGATTACGCCGCTGCCGCCAGGTTATCCACGAAATACGTGTTCCCGGCGGGGGCGATGACATACAAGGTCTTGCAGTCGGCTCTGCGCGCCAATCCCAGGGACGCAAACGCCATCTATCTGGATGGAACGCTCGAGTTTTCCATCGGGTTGATCGATCGCGGGCTCGATCAGTGGGCGCATGCGCAAGAACTCGATCCGAAGATTCCAGCGTTGGATGCGGATATCGGGCGCGCGCTGCTGCGCGTGAAGAGAGATCCAGAAGGCGCACTTGCCGCATTTCAACGCGGTACGACAACCGATGACCCAACCAACCTGGGCAACTATTTCGGCCTCGACCAGGCGCTCAGCCTGCTCAAGCGTCCAGCGGCGGAGCGAGTGGCTGCAATAAGTCATTATCCCGATATGGAAAACATGCCCGCGGATCTTGTCTACGAATATGCGTTGAATCTTGCTGAAGCAGGCGACTTCGATCGCGCCCTGGGCCTCTTCCGCAACCGGTTCTTTATGCGGGCCGAAGGTGGAACAAACGTCCGCCAGGTGTGGATCGAGGTCAGGCTGCAGCAGGCATTGGAACTGGCCGATCAAGGGCATTGCGAGCCGGCTCTCAAAATAGTTTCGCAGTTGGGCGCGGCTGTTCCCGGCCTGGACTTTACACAGGATGGGTTGCAGCCGATTCTCGACACTGCCCGAAATGCCTATCTTGCAGGCAGATTGGATGCGGGTTGCGGACTCACAGAACAGGCCAAAGCGCGCTTTGAGCAGGCGGCCAGCGTAACTGAGCCGGGCCAGGCGGCATGGGCGTCAATGGCGGCAAAGAGACTGGACAGCTACGATCAGGCCCAATGGCGCGCCCGCCTTTTATCGGCCTCGGGTGAGGGTGCAGGGGCAACCAGCAGCCTGGGAGCCTACAACCAGGCAATGGCGCAACGGGAGCTTGGCAATGAAAGCGCTGCGGAAGCAGGATTTCGCCAGGCGCTGACGATGCCCGACAGCCAGATGGCCTACCATCTCAGCCGGCTGGCTCTGGCACACGCGGGCAATTAGGGGCTGACAGCAATAAGGGAATTACGACAGACGATATCTGCATTTGTTGCAAAGACAAAACCGAAGTGTGAATCCCCGGAGCAATTCCGTGGGCGTGACGCGACGTGAGTTCCTGGTCTACACCACTTGTGCCGGGGCAGGATTGTCCTCAGCAGGTTTGATTGGCGCGCTCGCGCCGGCGGACAGTCTCCCTCAGTTCACCAGCCTCGCTGTGCTGAGGGCCTCCTGGCCCTCAGAGTCTTCGCCAGACAGTGAATCCTGCACCTTCACGGTATCCGTGAGAAATTCGCCCTGGGAGGTGGGAAACTCGGCTTGCTCGCCGTGCCGCCTTGCGCTCCCTTTTTCCCGCGCCCTGCAAAGCCGTCATCTGCAGAAACGTCACCTGCAGCGCCGCAACGCTCAGCTCATCGGTAAGCAGCGTAGGGGTACGCGTATGTAAATTATTGAATCTATGGAGCCGAAGATCGGACTTGAACCGATGACCTGCTGATTACGAATCAGCTTTGAGCACTTTTGCAAGACGTCGCATGATCACGCAAAATGTAGAATAACATGTTTATTTGCAACACATACAAGCTAATCGAACTCTGCAATGTGTTGCACCGAAAAGCACTAAATTCCAAACGCAACATGCACCAGAACATGCACCAGATTCCCGGCTGACTCGCGTCGCTCCGGCCAATTGCAGAGGAAGATGCGGAGGAATCTCTACCAGGGCGAATGGTGGCCGCTGCCAGCGCCTAAGGTCGACTCACCTGCAGCCACGCCCACTGCAAGTCTTCCCGGTGGATACGATCGCCGCGCCGCTGAAGCTTCCAACATCAACGTGACTTTCCCCTCCCTTAGAGAGAGCGGATTCCTGCACCGCGTTTCTGTACGGCTTTCCAGTGCAGCTTTTCCGCACATTCAATCGATGGAGGTAAGCGTTGAACCAGCTTGTCGCCGAATATCTCGTCAACCCGTATTTGTGCTTGTCCGCCACAGACAGACTGATCCTTCTAACGTTGGCTGAGCATTTAACCGGGCTACGCATCGAAGACCTCGCCCATGTTACCGGCGCAAAGTTTAGGTGGTTGGCGAAACGGGTCGGAAGGCTGACGGAAATCGGATTGGTCCGTCGGGTAGAACCCGGCAAATATGCATTGGGCGACACCGTCGACACCAGGCCGTAAGCACTAGGGATGACAAAGAGGAACGAGTCAAGGTTGCGGCGAAGGTTCCCACGAGTGCGCTTCGACGTCAACTTTCGCAGATTAAGGGGAAACGTCATGGATGTACGCACGATTGAAAGTGATCAGATAACTGAGGTGGCCGGGACTTGTTCAGACGAGACTCAAGTAGATGCCGAAATCACCCGACTTTGGTCGGCCCAGCGGGACCAGGCTGCTACCGCCCGCAAGACCCGCCAGGAACTCAAGGCCCTCAAGCGCGATCTGGCCGAGCGATTGCACGCCATGAAGACTCTCCTGGCCGAGACCGGACGCGGCGGACGCTGGGCCTCCTACCTGCGGGAGCACCGGATTCCCAGGGCAACCGCCGACCGGTATGTGCGGCAGCATGAGCTGACCTCGGCACCTCCCGAGCAAAAACGCCTCAGTGAGGCGATTGTCGCTCCTACCGACGAGGATGTAGAGCGCTTGTTCCAGAAGCTGGCGTCTCAGTTGCTTCGGGTTCTGACGACGCAAGGCGCTGCCTTCAGCTTTGTGATCGAGTTGCTCCACAACGTGCCCGGCGTCGATGGCGACGTGACGGATGATGGCGTCATCATCTTCAGACCAAGGGAAAAGCCCGCTCCGATGCCGCTTGCACCCAATCACTCTCTTTGAGCACCGCAGGTGAGTCGTTGAGCCTATCCATCAAGGCAGTGAGATCGGTTAACCTTGATTGGACCATCCATTTTAGAGGAACACGGAACAAGGAGCGGCTTTGCTAGAACGCGACCTGCAAGAGTATTTGTTCGCGCACCCAGAGGTGCTCTTTCCTGGGGAGAGAATTCAAGAAAAGTCGCGGGAGTTCCACATCCAAGGTAGACGAATTGATCTCCTTGTCTGTGTCGACGATATTCGCTATATCATCGAGCTGAAAGCTGTTCCTTTGAGTCGAGAACATATAGGACAAGTTGTGGAGTACTACGGCCTGATGTTGGATTCAATTAAGGGCGGCAACTTCAAGATGATCTTAGTAGCTCCGTCGATACCAGTATTCAGGAAGGTCTTCCTTGAGGAAATTGGGCTTCGTTGTGTCGAAATCTCTAACGTGCCTTCCGGGGAAGACGAGGTCGTGCAGCTTAGCAGAGAGTCATCTATTCAACTGAAGAACGAACGCGCCGAATTGGAGGTTGCATCATGGATTTCCAATCTGACCTCAATCAGCTACGACGACATCGTGAAAACGCCGACGAAGGAGTCTCTAGCTATCTCACATCGCATGTTGAGGGACTCCCTTGATGCAATCGGAAGAGAGTTCGCCGAATATGAAATTCTTCCTATCAAAATGGCTCGAACGGACTCGCCTGATGTGATCTGTGGAGGCTTCCCTGCAACTCTTGACTCCGTGCCGGAGTTTGTTCGCGCGGGGGTCTGGTGGGCATACGCTTTTGGTGAGTCGGAAGAAATGCCAAAAAATGACGTGCCCAATATTTCAGCGATGGCCATGCCGTGGTGTTTGGACTTAGCTGTTAACGCTGAGCTACGCACGTCGCAGCAGATCATGAAGATGAGAGTCGCCGCAAATCCCCTTTGTTTCGACGATCTAATCCAAGAGCACGGCGGTATTCAGTTACAGGCGTTGCTGAAACTTGAACATCAGCCAAGGTTTTACCACTGGATTCCCCTGATTTCCCAAGAGCCTGGCACTTGGTGCGCCCAAAGCTTTCTCGCAGCCTGCGCTGAAGTAGAGCGCGACTATCAATCGCACAGAGATGCATGGTCTAAATGGATCGAGAAAAACAGTCTGGGTTTGACCAAGAACCAATCACAACACATGCGCAAGCGGAACAAGCAATGCAACCTTGCATTGCGACTTGTGCGGCCCTTCCGAAAGGGAGACAAGTTCTGGTCCCTGCCATATAGCGATCAACGAGTGAGCTTCGTCGCCGAATGTCGCCGATTGAAGCCTCTCATTGATTTCCTGAGATGAAGTCCTTCGAGATGCGGAGCAACCAGTCAGAACATTTGGGGGCTGTCTTGGCCCCGCTGAATGTTACCTCGTGATTGGAAAAGCTCCCTCATCCGGATGGTGAGCCCAGAGGGAGGCAGCGTATATGGCATCAGTACATGAGAAGCCGCTAGACCTCAACCTCCGGCATGTCCTCGGCGAATTGCGGATAAGCCTCGTCCACGACTGCGTCGAAACGCTCTCGAAGGATGGTGTAGGCTCCTCCACCTGTATAGCCGCGATTGCACAATGCCCACAACGCCTCGTAGTTGGTCAATTTATGACGGATCGCGTTGCGTGCCGCACGGTTCGACCAGTGGAAGGGTCCCGGATCGCCCAGGTAGTTGCCACCGTGCGTGCGCAGTGCAAGCTCAAATATCTCTTCGTTCGTCTTGCCTCGTACGATCTTGATCTCTGACTCCGCAGCTCTCCGCTCCATGTTTTCCGTACGGGTCATCACGGCCTTGCACGCGGCCTCGGAGCGCTTCTTGGCCTGCTCGGAGTCGATCTCGACGACCTGGTCCTGGCTAAAGAGGTGTCGCTCACGCAACACAGAGCGGTAACCAGGCGGTGTGAAGTACTCAATTGCTGTTGGCCTCGCCTTGGTGGGAACGCGGAAGCCCAACTCGCGCCACTTCGCCCTGCTCTGTAGCTCACTGGAATTACTCATTCCTTGTCCCTCAACCGCAGATACTTCCCGAAATCATCCTGATCCGTTGATCAGGTTGATTTGTTTCGGTGCCTCGACCACTAGGCCTTCCCGTCTCCCTCACAAATGCTCACGCGGCGACGATTTTCGCCATTAAGCTAAGAAGAAACTCGCCCCTGGGGGAACCAGGGGCGTTCCGTTAACGATGAAGTTGATTACTCCGCCGCTGATCGCAGACACCGGAAAGAACCTGGAGCATGCCGGTGAGCGACGCATATGCACTCTGCGCGAGGTGACTGAGCACACCGGCATCTGGGTCTTCTGCATATTCATGTACCCATTGCAGCACTTGCGTGTATGCATGGACAGGAAGTCCATCTGGTTTGGGGCTTGGAGGTTCATCTTGATCCGGCCACTCCTGCACCTGCAGGTCTGACGGGAAATTGGCAGGCGACTTCCCGTGAAGGTCCCGTTTGCCGCTCGATTGGTTGTTAAGGATCTGGAACGGTGAGTCACCCTCCATGGGTTTTGAACCAAGCTGCTTAAAGAAGAATGCAACGTGAGTCTTGGCGCAACACGACCTCAGCTTGCGGGCCCACTCCAAGTCAAACGACCGTGAACCGGCACCGCTCTCTCCCCCTGCGATGACCCAGTCGATGCCGGTCAAGTCGATATTCCCGACGTCCTCCAACAGAGGCTCACAGGATAAGAACCGGACTGTGGCGGGGGTCTTCCTCAAAATGTCCACCCGGGGATATCCATGTGCACGGTCATCGACGGTGACGCCCAGCCATACGTTCGTGTACCCGTTGCCCCAGTCGGCGGGGAGGAACTTGTTGAAGTTTTGTGGGCGCTTGGTGAGAAGCAGCCAGGTCAGGTGCGGAGTCTTTTTGGTCAAGTCCCACATCCGCAGGCGCTCACTCTCCAACCCGCGAGAATCGAACACATCGCACATGTCGCCCCCAAAAACGATCCAGTGCTTGCCATCTTTACCAACCTTGCCATTGGCGGCAGCCGCATCCCATTTCACAGGCTTAGCCCAGTATTTTTCGCTCATGCATTCACGAGTCGCTTTCGCTCCCCAACAATCTTTCCCAGCCCGCTTGGCTAAAGCGTTTGCATAACAGTGTTCACAACCAGGGCTAACTTTTGTGCAGCCCCACCACGGATTCCACGTAGAATCCGCCCACGCGATTGCCGTCTTTTGGCCCATCGTCGTATCTCCTTTAACTGTGCGCCAGCTCAGTTTCATTACTGGCCACAAGAGGGAATAATCATGGCCAAGACTTTTTCGTCCTTAGAGCTGTGGAAAACGCAGTTTTTCATTTTTCGAGGTTAGTGGCGCTGTCAAAAGCAGCTCTCCAGGTCGACAGCCGACAATCGCGTCCGTCGTGGGAGAGCTACGTATGCATCCGACGCCGAAGCGGAGCCGGAACCCTGAGATTGCCACCAAGATAAACTGGGATGGTAAGGTGGACACTGTTCCTCTGGTAGCCGATCCCTCGTTGATCGCTCGATTTAGAGGTGACCATTAGGATCGTAATAATCCCGTGACATTTGCTTGCTAATCTGTGTTCCGCTGCGTCTGCGGTCGTGCTGCTGACCTGAGAAGGTCAACCGCGCCATGCGTGCCAAGCTCACTGGGGCATCAACTCAACGCAGCCGCATCGCACAGGATTTGCGCGTCGGCCCCTCAGGGCATATTCGAAAAAGTGCTCGCGGTGCCGCCAGAGCTGCAATCGGCGCGGAGCGTCGTTAGCTTCTCCGCTCTTATCGCAGAGCTGGCTTACCCCCTCCAGGTTTGTATCGGCAATGGTTTCCGGCCCGCTGGACTATTCGCCTTATTTTCGCCTATCATGCTGGCATGTTCCAGGCACCCGGAAACCGCAAAGCCTTCGTGGTCACCTGCAAGCGCTGCCGCCGCGACGTGCCGACCGGTCTGAGAGAGTTCCCATTTCAATCCGTCACCGTTGAGTGTCCGCTTTGCGGTGACCCGCGCCGGTACCTGCCGTCTGAACTCTTCCTTGGTCGGCCTGACCAACTCGTAAACCGCCAGCACAGGGCCGGGGGCCGATGATGTTCGACCCCGATGCTCACATGCCCCGAATCAATCGGGGGATGGTCTACCTCGGTGCGTGTCTAATTGCCGGGATTAGGCTGGCTCGCGAGCGGCAGGTGAACATTCGAGTCATCCCGACCAGCCATGCGATTGAGGAGTCGGTTGAGTTGGCACATGAGATTTACAATCGGGTGTTTCGCAAAGTGCCAGAGAAAGTCCAAGGAGACCGCTGACCGAAGGCCACCGAGACTTTCTTCTCTCGGCTCAGCCTTCGGTCGATTCGCTTGTTTTGACTTCGATTCGTGCTTTCTACACCATCCTCATTGCAAATTGGCGAATGCTACGCCTCCTGAAGTCACATTGTTTCCGTCCGATTAGAATCGCGGTCCCCTCCCAAGTTCCCGTCTCGCCAAAAGCTTCCAAGAATCGACGCAAGCCCGGGATGCTGGACTCCGCGAGTCGAACGAACTCGCCCAAACGTAGTCGCTGCTCATCCCGCACCCTATTTCGACGTTCCCGCGCTCTAAGGAATGTTGAGTTCGCATGGCAAAACTCATCGTTGGCACCGTATTCGGAATCAAAATCGAACGAAAGATTGCTTGGGTTGGACAGCGGTCGTTGTAGTGATTTCCTGTAAATCGTATTGAATTTGTTGCTGAGGCAACGGTTGATGAAGCTGCGGAACCTCGGTTCGTTGGCTCCATGCATCCGATCGGGAACGAAGGTTTGAATCACGTCCTCCTTACCGTCCTTCCGGTGTATCGAACCTGAAGGCAACGCCGCTAGGTGCAAGAGAAGCTCTTGCGTCCAGTCGTCAGCCTCATTCTCCGAAGCGGAACCTCGAACCCGTCTCCGCACCCAGTCCGCCGCGTACGTCGGGAACCGCTGATAGAACTCGCTGAAGCTGCTGGGGACGATGAACCCATCGTGACCCACGTAGTGACCGTCTCGAACTGTGTATGCATCGTCATGAGGGGCGAATTGTCTTGCGTCAGATTTTTCCAGAATCGCTGAGCTTTTCTTGGTATTGACCATTTGCGGAACCTCCCAGTTCCGGCCAAATCGTAAGCAAGGAGGCGGTCAATGGTTAAATCAGCGAGGGAAGGCCGCGAGGAGTTGGTCATGCGGGTTCAGGCTGCACTCAAGCTGGCAACGAAAAAGGAAGCAGAATCCCTTGTCAGCGTGTTCGTGTCTTGTCTGGAGGACACGCTCATTGAGCATCTGGCGGAGGACAGCTACTCCATCAAGCTGGGGGGATTCGGGAAATTCATCGTCCACCACCGTCCACCGATTCGGCGGAAAATAGGCTTCAGTGGGGAAATCAGAGACATTCCGTCCAAGCGCAAAGTCAAATTCCTCGGCCTCGGGAGACTGAGGATGTTTGAAGGAAGCGAACCTGCGTTAGGAGCGCAAGGAAATGACCCTGCTACGCTGTGTGTTAAGTCGTTAAAGGCACACTAGGTATGGGATGCGACTCGGAATCTGCACTGTCCCTAGCCGTCATGTTCAATCGTCGGAGCAGAAATGGTCAAGACGCTACTTTATGAACAGCAAATATTGACGACAGTTCAACGCCAACTTGCCTCGGCACAGTGGTTCAAAATCGCTACCGCGATGGTTTCGGCGGCTGGCATGAACCACGTCGATGATTCGATGAGACGATGCCTTCATAAGGGAGGAAGCGGCGAGATTCTCGTCGGAATCGACTTGCCCAGTGACCCCAAAGCATTGCAGCAACTCATTCGGATTGAGGGTAATTATGCAGGTCAATTGAAGGTGAAGATTTTTCGCCGATTGAAGAGCCGCATTTTTCACCCAAAACTGTTTATCTTCGAGGGCCGCAATGGCAAAAACTCTGCAATCATCGGCTCCTCGAATCTCACTGGTGGGGGCCTCACCGAAAACTATGAGGTCAATGTCTTGGTGGAGGCAGACACTGTTGCCGGAGAGCTAAAAGACTACTTCGATGAGCACTTTCAGGGAGCATATTCCGAAGACCTTACTAGCGACTGGCTTAAACACTACGTCAAAGAGTGGTTGAAGCGAAAGAAGTTGCTTGACAAGTTGCGCAAACCGCCGCCGAAGAATCGCGCAAGAGCCCATACGAACATCGAGAAGGTCGATACTCCTAAACGGATTAGCGGCTACAGATTCGCATTTACCGGTGCAATCCCAGACTGGCCGAGAGCCAAAAAACTGTACCCATGCGTGCGGGAGCTTGGTGGCAGAATTACTGAAGCGGAGCACATCGCAAGTGCCGATTGCTTGGTACATGGCGAAGTGATGAGTGGTAGAAAGACCACGCGGAAACTGCGCGGGGCACGTCAAAACAGGGTTCCAGTGATTTCTGAAGAGGAGTTTATGGCTCTTGTCGCAAGGGAAAGGGCTCTCCGCAAGAGAGGTCAACACACGAGGAACCGGTAAAGCGATGGGACTTTTTCAGCAAAATGGAAATGGTGGAGAGTAGACCGGGGGACTAGAGTGACGCAATTCGCACGGTACATCGGCATCGACTATTCCGGCGCGGAGACTGCTGATTCCAGTTGCAAGGGGCTCCGGATTTACGTTGCTGAGGGCTCTGGCACGCCGGACCAGATTCTACTTCCGAAGCCTCCACAGCAGTTTTGGACGCGGCGGGGTCTAGCCGAATGGCTTTGCGAGGAACTCGCGGCGGACACTCCGACCATCGTCGGCATCGACCACGGATTCTCATTCCCACTCGCCTACTTCGACCGGCATAGCCTTCCGCGAGACTGGCCGAACTTCTTGGTCGATTTCCGGAAGCACTGGCCCACCGACGAACCTAGCAACTTTATAGATCTCATTCGAGACGGTGGCGCTGGAGAGGGCTCGAAGCGAATGGGCGAGAACACTTGGCTACGTCTGACGGAACGCTGGACGGCCACCGCGAAGTCCGTCTTCCTCTTCGACGTTCAGGGTTCGGTTGCCAAATCAACGTTCGCCGGTCTCCCCTGGCTCCTTTACTTGCGAATCTCGCGCAAGCGTCCAATCCACTTTTGGCCGTTCGACGGCTGGGAGATTCCCGAGGGCAAGTCGGTAGTTGTCGAGGTCTACCCTGCTCTATGGATGCGGCGATTCCCGAGGGAAGGACGGGATGGGGATGAACATGCGGCTTATGCAACGGCGGCATGGCTGCAACGTGCAGACAGGAACGACTCACTGGGAAGCTACTTCAGTCCGCCGCTGACGCCCGAAGAACGAGAGGTCGCGAGGATTGAGGGTTGGATTTTGGGAGTCGTGTGAACTGGCTCACCATAACCTAAATGCGCAGGCCGCTGCAATAGGTAGAATTCACTGGACCGGTGAACAGGAGAAATGGGAATGGGCTACCAACTCTGGACTTCGAAGGCTACGGGTTACAGACGGAGGGGGACGCGGCTTTCCGAACTGATGTCGACGTTAGGCGGCGGCGTAGTGACCCGTGCAATCTGGGAGCCGCTGAAGTCCGTTCCGGCGGGGATGGCTGCAACTGAAGCTCGACAGATTCTCGCTGCCAGAGGTTTTGACATCGCCGGGGTCCAAGAGTCGGCCAACGAGCGTGCCATCGGTTTTGTAGTTGCGCAGGAATTGGAAGCAGAGACCGTAAGCAATTACCTCAAGGCGTTCGATGCTGATCGTTTAATATCTGACTCGACTCCAGTTCCAGAACTGCTTGCTGTTCTCCGCCACCTAGAGCACGCCTTCGTGCTTGTTGGCTCTCGTGTCCGGGGGATCGTAACTCGTTCCGACCTGAACAAGCCGCCCATTCGCGTCTACCTGTTTGGGCTCATTTCATTACTGGAGATGCATCTGCAGTTTTGGGTGTCGAACAACTACACCGGCGAGGAATGGGAGAACTTGCTCGCTGAGGGTCGACTCGCACCTGCGAGAGAGCTGTGCGTCGAACGTCAGCGTCGGGACGAGGAAGTCACGCTGCTTGACTGTGTTCAGTTTTGCGACAAGGCATCTCTAGTCATCTCTAGTCCCGGGATGATAACTCGGCTTGGACTGTCCTCGAAGAAAAAGGCCACTTCACTCCTGGGGAGAGCTGAGAGGCTCCGGAACAATCTCGCACATAGTCAGTTGGACCTCGTACAAGGCACGACTTGGGAAAAACTCATCGACCTAGTTGAAGCAATCCAGGCACTTGTCTACCGATCTGACGACATGATTGAGGAGGATGTTCGCGGTTTGCGTGAACGCGATGCCGAGGAGATGTGGGTCGCGGGATGAATCGAGTGGGTAGAAAGAGTCACAGTCATGAACGTCGATGCTGAAACCCTATCGCGTGCGGAAGGCTGTCTGCTGGGGCAAATTGCGGGGGACTCTCTCGGAAGCCTTGTAGAATTTCAACCACCTTCGGAGATTATTCGCAAGTACCCCGATGGAGTTCGAAAACTGGCCGATGGCGGAACCTGGGGAACCATTGCAGGTCAGCCGACCGACGACTCTGAGATGGCGTTGATGCTGGCAAGAATGTTGCTTAGAGAACGGCGATATGACGCCGAGGAAGCACGCAAAGCCTACGTGTTCTGGCTCCACTCACATCCGTTTGACTGTGGGAACACCGTTTCGGCAGGACTCCAAGGCAGACCCAACCGGGATAGCCAAGCCAATGGTGCACTGATGAGAATTTGTCCCTTGGGCATATTCTGCTGGAACTGCGACCTTGAAAGCACATCGCGATTCGCACAACAGGATGCGGCGTTGACTCATCCCCACCCCGTTTGCCTTGAAGCGAACGCATTGTTCACAATGGCAATCGCGCAGTTAATTTCCCGGCCCCGGACTCCACAGAAGCTATATGAGGACATCAAGTGCTGGGCTAGAGATTTGAATGTCGAGAAGCCGCTGATGAAGGCGATTCTCGATGCCGCACACACCGCGCCAGCCGACTACGTACAAGAACAGGGTTGGGTCATCATCGCGTTCCAGAATGCCCTGTGGCAATTACTCAACGCGCCATCGCTGGAGGAGGGGGTAGTGGATACGGTAATGCGTGGCGGCGACACTGACACAAACGCGGCAATTGCGGGAGCCCTCTTGGGCGCGGCTTATGGTCGGAACGCATTGCCGGAACAGTGGATTGAGAAAGTACTGAGTTGCCGCCCAAAGGCTGGAGGGCCGCATGTACGCCAACCGCGTCCAGAGTGTTTCTGGCCGGTGGATGCTCCTCAACTCGCAAGAAGTTTAGTTGCCCAGCGACTAGACGCCGATAGTATGCTCCACAGGAGAACCCAGACATGAGTGAAGACCCGGTGGCTATTACGAAACCGCGCCTCCTTAGCATCAGGAAGCATCTCGAAGCCAAGGGAGATAAAGAACCCTTCACGACCATCGCGGATTTGCTCTCCCACATACACGCCACCTCAACACGGTGGCAGCAAGAGGATTGGAAGCGCATAGAGGATGATGAAACAGACTTGCTCAACCCCGTTCGCATTGTTGGTCAGGTGTGGTTTCGTGGGCAAAGAAGCGTGGAGCACGGTCTTCAGCCCGGTCTCTACCGAAAGGGCACGCGGAAGAATTTGGTGAAGAACGACGGTAGCCCGCAGCCGTCCGATGACGAAGGAATTCTGTTTGCGGAACTGTTCGGCCTGGAGCATGAGCTTAGGATTGATTTCACCAGCTTCGGACATCTCCTAAATGAAGCGAATCATGCAAAGACGCCAATTGATTGGTACTTCCTCATGCAGCATCACGGGGTGCCTACACGATTGCTCGATTGGACAACAAATGCGCTCGCGGCCCTCTTTTTTGCCCTGGAAGACTATCGCAAAGAAGTCGAGAATCCCAGAACAAACAATGAGCAGTCTTCGCCGCTGATCTCTATCTGGATGATGGACGCATATTGGCTCGCCGACATGCTCGACGAGGTTTGGAGTAGCCCGATGCTCGCATGGTCTGAGGACGCGGCCCGCTATGTTCCTGCCCTGGAAAGCATGATCGACAAAATGAATGACTCCCAGGCATTGATTCCAAGCCATGCAATGCCTATCGAACCACCCGCCATGCACCCACGAGTTGCATCGCAGGAAGGGCGGTTTGTAATTTTCGGAAGGACTCAAGACCTTTTGGATGAAGAAATTCGCCTTGAGCCGCTAGACGATTGTAAAGGGATTGAAGAACTACGGCTGGAACAGATCAAGATGAAGGTTGACGATGTGGACACTCCTACGAGACCTCGCGCAGCTAGGTGTTTCCAGGCGAACGCTCTTCCCCGATCTCGCAGGCCTAGCAGACTTCATTTCTTGGAAGCACTTTCATAAAGTGCGTGGATATAAGCTATAGCTATCGACGGAAGCTGAATTCATTTCCACCACAGACAGGCTCGCACTAGGAGTTACCGAATGAAGAACCAAAAGCAGACCATTAGGAAGATCGTTGGATTTCTCAATAATGTCGATGAAGACGGTGGATTTTGGTTACCGAACATCCAGCGCCCGTTCGTCTGGAGTGAGGAACAAATCTGCAGACTGTTTGACTCAATTCTCCGCGAGTACCCCATCAGCACTCTGTTGATCTGGAAGACAACCAGCGAGATTCGCCGCCGGAAGTTCATAGACAACTGGAAAGGTACTCTTCGACTCAGCGACTTCTATGTCCCCCAGGACTCTAAAAAGAAATGCCTTGTTCTTGATGGCCAGCAGCGCCTTCAAAGCCTTTTCATCGGCCTCATTGGCAGTTTCGAAGGGAAGGAACTCTGCTTAGATATCCTGAGCGGCGAGGTCGCTGCGCCTGACGACATCAAATACAGGTTCAAGTTCATTGATCCTGAGGCAATTGCTTTTCCCCAGGTAAAGTTCAAGGAACTCATTTTTGCAACAAAAAAACACCGCGAGATGTGCGAGAGTCTCCTTGCCGCTGCTGGGCGACCCCTGTCTAAGCTAGAGGAACAAAAGATCGACGACCATCTCAATTTGATTGACCGAACCTTCAAGATGGATGAGGCCATTACCTATCAGGAGTTGGATAGCATCGACAATCCAACCCTCTACAGCGAAGACGACGTCGTGGAGGTATTCATCCGGGCCAACTCCGGCGGAACGAAGCTGGGAAAATCTGATTTGCTTTTTTCTCTCCTCAGCGCTTCTTGGGATGTGGCAGATCAAGAGATGGAGGACCTGCTCGAATCATTGAACAAGCACGGGTTCCGGTTTGACCGCGACTTTGTCCTGAAGACCTGCCTTGTTTTGTTGGAGCAAGGTGCGCGTTATGAGGTAGAAAAGTTCCGCAAACCCGGCGTCCGCGACGAAATCGAAGCCAAGTGGGAGGGAATAGGCAAGGCTATTCAGGATGTCTTAGATTTTGTGCGCGGCCAAACGTACATCCAGTGCGACAAGGCGCTGCCGTCGTATTTGGTATTGATCCCCTTAGTCTTTCTCCGGTACCACTATCCTGCAGCCTGGCAGGGAGCCAAAGGAGTTGATTCCTATGTCCTTCGCTGCTCGCTCACCGGTGCATTCAGCGGTCAGCCCGACAATTTGATCGATGCACTCGTCAAGAAACTGGATGAACTCAAGGAGTTCAACCTTGAGGAAGTCTTCGGTGTAATCCGTTCCCAAGGGCGCAGCCTCGAACTCACGGAGGATCGTTTCTGGCAGATGGGATATGGTTCTGACACGATACACCTGTTGTTTAACCTAATGTACTCGTTCAACTACACGCCATCCTATAACGGGAACTTACCTCAGGTGGATCATATCTTCCCGCAAAGTGAACTCCGGAGAGTGAAAGTCGAGAACCCGAGAACGGGTCGAAAGGACCTATTGAAATACCGCGACGCTGAACGCAACCAACTTGCCAACTGTATGCTGCTCACGATGCAAGAGAATGGCGCAGGCGGGAAAGGGGACACGTTACCTGAAGAGTGGTTTGCAGAGAAAGGCAAAGAGTACCTCGATCGCCACCTGATTCCATCGGAACCTGAGTTGTGGAAGCTGGAGCGATTCGAGGATTTCATTGATGCGCGAAAGAAGTTGCTTCGTGATCACTTCAAAGTCCTGTCGGTACTGCCCACCACTGATTACGCTGCCCAGGCAAGAGCAGAGTTGAGAGAGGGGTTCAAGCTCAGTTCGGGTGCAGAACCATTGCAATGAGAACCGAAGCTAAACCTGCTTTTGCGTTGTGAGAATTTCTACCGCTCAGACGTGGTGAACACCTACATTAGCAAATGGCTCATTGACTAATCGTTGTAGACCACCTCTCGGTGCGTGTTTTGGACAGCAAAAACCCTCGAAAATCGAGGGCCCTGGATCAGACCTTTTGAACCACACCTTGCAACCGGCCTCCGGACAGGACTGAATCGAGAAACTCCAGCAACGATTGGCTGAGAAAAAAGGGCAAGTCACGACTAGTCGCCATTGAGTTTTGACCCCCTATTCCCACTGCGATACCCTAGTGACCGATGTCCTCAATCATTTTCCACACAGAAGAAAAGCAGGTCATGGTGGCGACAGATTCGCTTGGCGTGTCAGCAGATGGTGGGCCCCTCAATTTCACCACCAAGGCTCACTATATTCCCCATCTGCGGATGATTCTGGCAGGCACAGGGTCGGGCGGTTTTGCTGATCGCTGGTATGTTCAGGTGAACAGTCGGATAGTGGTTCGCGGGATTGAGAACCTCGACGCTCACGCGCTGGGTCAGCTCGCTGCTCTTTGGGAGGTGCACAAAAAGGAGTACTCCCTCCCAGAAACTGCCACCACCACCGTGTACCATTTTGGTTTCTCAGAATGCACCGGGCTCATCACGACATTCGCTTACAGGTCACAGAACGGCTTCTGCTCAGAACGTCTCTGCTACGGTATCGGAGTGAAGCCGGAATGCCCGATTCCTGACGGGTACGACTTGCCTCGTGTATTCAAGCAATTGATGGATGCTCAACGTGCAGTCCAAAGATCACGTCCGGCGGGTGAGCCGAGAATCTATATCGGCGGCGAGATCATAGTTCATCATTTGACCGAACCTGGCTGTAGTGTCTTTATCTTGGATCGGTTCGACGACTACGACGCAGACAAGAGGATGATGTTCGAGCGCTTTACGAGGAAGTAAGATTATTCGCCTCGTGCCTTTCGCACGTCATGGCAGTCGGAGCTGAGCGGAAAACGCGTCAAGGCCTGTTCGAACTGGGTGACATGCGGCGGCCACGCCGTCGCCGGAAACTCGGCTGAGAGGGGCTGTTTAATCGAAGCTGGGTGAGCGACCTCCCGTGCGCAGATTACCAGTCGACGCGTGAATTTCTGTCCAAGATCAGAGTGGTCCACAACGCGCTCAGAATCCTTCGAGCGCGTTGGCTCATCAACCCAGGATCATACCCAGGCGGATCAGCGAACACTGGCCGACTTATCGGGAGTGGTCTTGGGGAGAACGCATATCGAGCAAAACATTAAGCGTCCGCCAAAAGGCGGACGTGTCACTCTCCAAAGAAACTCCGACCGAAATCCCGAACTATGGCCTTCACGATGCCCCCAACCTGAGTGAGAACGGTTGCGACCGGCATGCCGTCGCAAATGAGGCCTGTGTTAATCAACTGTACGGTTCTGGTCGCCTCGATTTTCATATTCATTTCCACTTTGCGTGGGAGACCTCCGATGGTGCGAAATCGGATAATCTCCGCGCCATCTTCCATCGGCTTCCACTTGGGGTCCGGAATGACTACGTGCCCGCTCTTACCCTCGACGGTGAACCAGAATTGGGTGGCGGCAAATTGATCGCGTGCGATGAGAAGCAGGCGGTGCTTGTCGATTATGTCGAGTTTGTGAAGAATCCAGATGTCGGCCTGGTTTGGAACAGAGTAAGCCTTGTACGGTTGACACTTCTCAATTTCTGCAAGGGCAGTGCTCGTAATAAACGGCCTGAGAGCACGATCTACTCTTTTGTCAAACCCGTTCGGCCCACTCTTGACGAGACAAATTGGAAAAATGGTCTTCTCGGCTGCACTACTGGAACTGCCGTTGAGGAGGGCGAGTTGGAAAGCCAAATGGTCAAGAGCGGACCTCAGATTGTGGATACAGTCACCAATCATCAACGGCAGCGATGGATCAATCGGATTAATTTTTCTAAACTTGCTGATCGCGTGTTGCCCTTCGCCCTCAACGTCGATGGTGACACACTCAGACTCCGGTTCTGAGCTCAGCGTCAGCTTCAAAGCCGCGTTGATCGCATCCAGGTGAGTCTGCGCCCTCCTGATCTTCTCTCGGACTGACTTGAGAGCAATGGATTCCATGCCCCCATCGTACCGCGTCATCCCAGTCGCCATACCGACTTATCAGGACGAGTCCGCAAGGTCAACCAGCGCAGCCCTGTTGGTATGACCATGACTCGTCAGGGCCTGTCTGCCCTGACGCTACGCAAACTTCAAATTTGCTGTTTGGCGTCAACCGAGAATTCGCCTCCCGCTTCTGTTATCTCCAGCACTATCGGCTTCAGCAGCGGCCTGTGGTTTGAATCCATTAGCGTTATCTCCGCTCTGCTGGGATAACCCTCGCTCAGTTCAAGATCCCTATCGCGCAGTCTGCCGCCCGAGTCGTGAGCCTTCCACCTCACATGAGCCCTCGTCTTGCTTCCCCCACAGACAAGCACTGATCCGCCGAGCCCGTTCGGGATGAGATCGAATGTGTCACTTGGATGTCCGAGCCACTGAGCAGAAGAAAAGCCGGTGCCAATTTCCTTGCCGTTCCGGTCAAAAAACTTCAGGTGGGCCCGCACTGCGCGTGCGGCCTCTACATCTTGGCCGTAGATGGCCTCATTCCTAAAACGAGCTACCAAGCCGATCATGTCGCCCGTACTAGCACCGTCTACCTCACTGAAGGAGTGCATCCCATCCGTTCGGTCACTGTATCCCGGGCCGGAATAAGCGATCTTCACGAACTCCGCATTCAGGAAGACAACATTGTGCTTCGGTTCCTCCTGTGGTGCTGCACCGTTCGACGGCGTGGCCGCCAACCTACGCCGGTTGTTATTCCAGGTGATTCGGAAGTGTTCTTCCTCCGTCTTTGCTCCCCATTTGTAGCGGACTACTACCGGGTAGGAGACTTCCGGCTTGTTCAAATGCTGCGCGTCGTACACAAACGACATCATTACAAACGAAGGTTTGTCGGCATGTCTAGGTACGCCATCGTCGCCGGTCACCACATGAAAGTGGACCTTCGCGGCCGGGTTCGTCGGGCCGATGAACGGAACCGCTTCAAATCTCAGCGATACCTTGTTGAAGCCTTCGAAGTTGATCGGGGCGATTTCGATGTATTGGGCGGCATCACCGCCCAGATGGTGCAACGTAAAAACGTCGCCCTTCCACTGGTTGTAGCGGCCCTCGACTGTTGACAGCATGATCTGCGGCCTGTTCCCACTGGTAGGCGTTTGCGGTTGCTCCGGGGTGAGCTTGGCTTCGACACCATCGATTGTTGCACGGCTTACAGGTGATGCGGGATTCGCGGCGTCAGGCGGTGGGACCTGATGAATGCCAAAGGGGCCATTGGAGCTCAGGATGGCATACGGCCTCTGTTCCGCTTGAATCGTGGTGTTCTCACGGACATAGGCAGGAACCGCGAGCGCAAGATAGTTCTTCAAAGAGTCGCCAGTGATCCACCTGTCTCGATCCAAGGCACCTTCGGCATCTCCCTGAAGCGCCTGGATCAGGTGGTACGTCCAAATGCCGTGCTGTAAGGCATCGCTGGGGTACGCCTTCTGATTCGGGGAGCAGGCAAAGAACGCTGCAGAATGGTCCGTGGACCGCACGAGTGCTTCGAACTCACTGGGCGTCAGATCGCTGATGATGTCTCTTGCCTGTACAAGACCGGTTTTGAGATCTGCTGCGCACGCGTCGATGAAGACAAGGCTGTCGACACCCTGCTGATCCTTGAGGGGCTTCAGGAGCACCTCTTCCAAAGAGACGGTTGTTCCGGCCAGATTGCCGGGATGCGTGTCCCAAGTGGTCAGACGGTTTGTTCCATTGGCGAAGAATCCGTGACCGGCATAGAAGAAGATGAACCGATCCCCGGGAGCAAGTTGGCGAATCAGGTAAGGGAGATCGTTCTCGAACACCGACTTCGTAGCTTCGAAATCGAGCCAAACGGTGATGTTCTCGGCGGGCACGCCCAGCTCTTGAACGAGGAGGTCCTTCATCGCAGTCGCATCGGCTTGAGCGAACTGGACCGAGCTAATTCCTGGCTTCTGGTAGGTTTCAATTCCGATCAAGACGGCGTATGTCGTGTCCACTGAAGTGCATCCTCCCTATGCTCTACATCTGCCCATCTCAATATTTTAGATGGCCGGGAAACGACGTACCGCGAGCTGCAGAGGGTTTGGCAGGCTCAGTCCCTATACCTTCGCGAAGTGGATCAAGATCGGCTGGCCGTCACGAGTCTGAAAGAGTTCAACGGCGACGGATTTTCCAGCAGTCCGTGCTTGGTCGAAGAGAGGTTGCATCTCGGGGCTTCGACTGAGGGAGTGGAGAGCTTCGGTCAACGCCACACTCGGCTGTTGCTGACTTGAACCGCTCGGGCGATGAAATGTGAAAACTACGTTCTGCATTTGGTCCTCTCTCTAGGCCGCGCACGCTTCAGCCTGTTCATCGCGAGCCTGATGCGCCTTGAAGCAACTGGTCTTACGCTGGCGGGCCTCTCTCGCAAACCTCACGACACTGGCTCTCGAAATCCCATACTTCTTTGCCGTCGCGGTCAAACTCATCCCACGCAAGCGGTCCTCCACGAGGGAATCGTGGTCGATGTCGAGCGGCTGGCGACCCACCGGCAAGCCTTCGAGCTTGCGGCGTCTCATACCGGCACGAATCCTTTCCTTGATGAGGTCGGCTTCAAGCTCAGCGATGGAGGAGATAATGGTCAAGAATAACCTGCCCATTGCACCGTCTGTGGCAATGTTCTCGCGGCGAGAGATAAATTCGATGCCGAGGCCATCCAGCTCATCGACCACCGACAGAAAGTGTTTGGTCGAACGCGCTACACGATCGAATGCGGCGACGATGACCACGCTGAATTTCCGCCTCCGGGCATCCTTCAGCATCGCGTCGAGGCCGGGGCGACGAGCTTTGCTGCCGGAGACGCCCACATCCGTGTATTCGCACACGACTTCGAAGCCGCGCTGCTGGGCAAATTGCCGGAGGTCGTATAGCTGGTTGTCGATTCGTTGCTCAGGGGTACTGACTCTGGCGTAGATCGCACATCGCTTCATCGCAAATGCCTCCAGATGCTCTCAAGCCTAGCGGTGGATGATTGGTGGATGGGAGGAGCCTGGTGATTTCAGCGATGGCGACATCCACTGCCGAGCCAAAGCCGTCCTAGATTCATGGCTGCACCGTATCGGCTCTCAGAATGACCATAGGACAGAATGTCCACTGGACAGAGTATATACAGAACGCTCTGGGAATGCAAATGTTTTCTGCGCTTCGGTCACAATATATAATCCCGCTATGGGCTGGAAGATGCTGAAAGTCGCCGTCTGCGACGTTTGCGGCCACACCTGGATACCATCGGTGCCAAACCCGACGCTCTGTGCCAGCAAGAAGTGCCGGAGCACCCTTTGGGACAAAGGCGGAGTCGATGGGCGCACGCGGGAAGCTCGAATGAAGGCGGGAAGGAGCCGCAGGGCGGCAAGTCTAAAGATGAAGACGCGCTAGGCGAACATCCGAATAGGACAACTATGTATGTACTGGTCCCTCCTCTCGAAGTAGAGCCCGCGCCCACGAAAGAACTAGTGGCGCGAGCGGCTGTAAGCGAATTCCACTCCATTCCTGTAAAGAGTTTCGTGGAGAGTGTTCATATTCACGCAGTGCCGCTGTTCTTGGAATGGCGTGGAACGTCAACTGAACGCCATTAATCCTTATCAGGGTCAGATCATCGCTCGATAGGTAGAGTTCTGTATAGTCTGGGTGATTCCTGATCAGTTCTTCTAGAGATTTGCTCAGGTGTGCCTTGAACGAGTAAACCTCTTTTTCGAGATGCTGGGTTCCCTTGTACAGGCCGAGTTTCTTATTCAGGGCAGCGTTGAGGAGATTCGCACATGCGAGCACATAGGCTGCGTCTCCTTTCGTCACGATCACTCTGCCTAACCCCACCTTTGCTTCCCGCAACTCGGAGGTCTCTATCTCGACTGGAGGCTCAGCCCCGCCGAGAATCCTAGTCCGAAGTGCTATCTCCGTTGTCGGCTCAGCGGTCGCGAGATCGGAGTGAAGATGATTCTGCAGGAAGCGTACCTGGGGCAGGTATCGTGTCCGGATTTCTGTTGAACCCATGCTGACCAATTCGCATAAGGAGAGGACACGAGCATTGGCAGCGGCGCACCGGTGATGTTTTGTGAACGTCGGATGACAATATACAACGAACAGGTTTTCGCATCTCTCCGAGTTCGCGATTGCAATGCGATGTGCTTTCTCTTCAGTGAAGGCGTACATCAACCACAGCTCCTTTCCGGAACTAAGAAATGGCTGTGCGTCCGTCATGGACCCTTGCGTCGTCAGTCGGCTCCCTGCTCTGCGGGCACCCAGTGTTGGATTCAACTTCAAGGTGCCGAAAACATCGCTTGCGACATAGGAAATGAGGGACCTGAACAGCATGCCCGAAACGGGGAGAGACCTCTCCGCTTCGACCTGGGTTAGTCCCCCGGCCATGAATTTCCGAAGCATTTCTTTGGAGGGGTCTTCCATCTTGGTGTAAAGCGTTACAAAGTTCCCGTTGCGGGCCGCCACGAGCTGGAAGACGTCGTCCCATTGCCGATCCTGCCACTGCTGCCTCCGGAAGAGCGCTTGAGACTTAAGGTGGATTAAGAAATTGGATCGTCCGTTATTTCCAATAAAGATATCTTGAAGGGTTGCCACGAATCGCCCGGAGTCGGACTGGACTTCTTGAGGCATATTGATCGCTTCCGCCCCGTAATCCAGAGCAGTGAAGACCTCCCAAGGGTAAAGCTCTCGACACCATTTCGCGGTGTGATCTTCTGCGTGATTCGCGAGCCATGTTTCAAACGAGATGGAGTGTATCTGCATTTGGAATGTTCAGGGTTCAAATAGGTGCCAGATCACCGATCCGGTCCGTGGCGACAGACAAGGCGTACATCACAACCACTGCAATGTTTACCTTTGTGGGGTGGAAAGTCACGCTCGGCAATGCCCTTCAACCCTTCTTCGGCCTTTGTCTTCGCAAGCTCTGTTGCCTGAACCTGAATTGGCACCGGTTTCCGTTCACCATCTCTCAGGTCGTGCACGTATGCGGCGCGTACATCAATTCCTTCCGCACGACCGGCTGCGGCGTAGATCGCCAACTGGAAGTCGTATAACGGGCTATCTGCCACGGTCGAAGTTTTGTAGTCCACAATAGCCATCGATCCGAGTTTGCCATCTTCCTTGTCGAGAATGACGTCGGCCCTTCCGGTAACGATTCCGCCTTGAACATGAAGCTCGAAGGGGCGTTCAGTTACCCACACTCGAAACAAGTCATTACCATACTTCCCGAGATAACGGTCAATGAGCTTTATCGCGGCGTCGTGGAGCTTCGCATAGGCGAACTGATTCGCATATGGCAAGTAAAACTCAGCACGCATCAATTTTGCGACATCGGCATTGCTTGGTAGTTGCCCTGTCTGGTTTACATGATCGGCGATCCGACGCAGGAGGTGATGCACGGCCTTACCATAACCGAGTTCTGCGACCAACTGTGGCTGGAAACCCAGCGAAGTGCTCAATTGGTAGGAACGTGGGCAGTTTTGGTACGAGACAATGTCGGAAAACGAAAGTGCCAGCGAATCCTGATCGATCCCGTCGCTTGGACTGTACGGCGGCGGAAGAGGCAGGATATCCGCAGACTTCAGGGGGTTGTCAGCGATCTCAAGAATGAATGGGGAGGGGTTCTTCCGGTTCTTGATGCGCCGGAAGCAAGACACATACAGCATGTCGCGAGCGCGAGTGAGGGCGACATAAAATAAGCGGCGCTCATCCATCTCGCCACCTTCATAACGCTGTTGCGCCTTTGAGCCAAACACGTGGCTGGGTACCAGCCAGTTTCCGGGACGCCCAGCCATTATCGAAGGGAAGCGCCCTTGGACCAGAGAAGGTAGGAAGACAACTGGCCACTCCAGTCCCTTCGCTTGATGCACAGTCAAAACGCTGACTGCGTCATCGAAATTACCCTCTTCTTCGTAGTCCTCGTAGGCTTCTTTCGCGTAATACTGAAGGTAATTGAACAAACTCAGATAGAGGTAAGGCCCCCGACTCTGTCCACCTACGTAAAGAGACTCCCCGTCTTTCTCCGTCCAGCGTGCCCGCCTGCGCGTATGCTCGAAATCGGCCAGTAATTGAGAAAAACGAGCAAGGGTCCCCAAACGTAAGGATTGGCCATCGTCGCCAGAGTCCCAGCGGTGCACTCCGAGAATGCGGAGCAAACGGTAGAAGTCACGGACCAGGTTTGCCGGGGCATCATTGCTCTCAGTATCAGATTTCCACTCCTTCAGCCGACCTTTTGTGCCCTCAATCTGTTTCCCGCTGAGTTCAAAGACGCTAACAAACTGTTTCACGAGTTGCTGCAAGGTGACGGTTTCAGGGGCATTTGAACTAGCAGAAATCCACGGCCTGTTCGCGAGCCAAGCATATGTCTGCCCGAGAAGGTCGATTTCCGGTTGCTGGAACAGTCCGGTCCGTCCCCCGCAATTCACGGGTATGTCAGCACTTCGCAGGGCGCTGATGATGGGCCGAGATGACGTCCTCACGCTTCGCAGCAAGATACCGATGTCCTTGTAGCGGTATCCCGAGTCGTGGAGACGCTGGACGGTTTCAGCAATCTTCTGAGCCTCTTCTTCAGGTATTTCAGCAGACCAGGCAAAGAACTCTGGCCCATCAGATTCCCGCTTTTCGTTCATCTTCTTTGGAAGGCGCGGATCGATCGACTTAGCAAAGCGGTTGGCCACCCGAATGATCCCGGGACGGGACCTCCGGTTGGTTGAAAGAGGGAGCGTTTTGGCTGTCCGGAACCGGCTCCTGAATTCCTGCATATTTGAAACGTCGGACCCTCTCCACTGGTAGATCGCCTGATCATCATCACCCACCACGCACAGGGTTACCGGTGGCGCCGCTAGCAGTTGGATCAAAGCGGACTGCGCTGGGTTAATGTCCTGGTACTCGTCGACGAACAGGTGCTTTAGTTGGCCATGGACCGCCTCGAAGATCTCTGGGGTTTGCAACGCTCGGACCGCAGTGGCTATCAATTGGCCGTATGTGAGAAAGCGATATCGCTGCAACATCGACAAGTAATCGCGGTACACTTGGCCGAAATCGCTCTTAACGAACTTGGATAGCGGTATCAGCTCGTTCTCGACTACATCCGCGTTGCGGATGAAAGTCCCGATCGTTCGGAAGTGGCCAATCCCACCGAGGCGTTCCAATTTCAACCTGCGAAACTCCCGGCTCAAAAGGGCTGCATGTCGGTGATCATCCAAAACGTCGAAGTTGGCATATTCCGGCACATGTTCCTGAATGAGGCGGTAGCAATAGGAGTGGATCGTGCCGACGTACATCGATCCAACACGGTCCACGGCTGCATTCCCCATATGCTCGGCGACTCTGAGCAGGATTCTTGTCTTAAGACTTTCAGCAGCCCGTTCCGTGAACGTAAATGCGACAATGCTCTTCGGTTCGGCACCCTCGGAGATCAGCCTCGCGACTCGCCGCGAGATCGCTTCCGTTTTGCCGGAACCAGCGCAGGCGATGACCCGCAACTGGCGACCGCTGTGCTCAATGATCTGCTGTTGTTCAGGATTCGGTTCAAACACGAAAGAAGGCATTCCACCCTCGCTTCCATAGCTTTAGGGAATCGATTTCCAGCGCAGTCTCTCGGGAAAAATCAGCGGCCCCAGTATATGCCAGTCCGATTCTGCCCCGATAGCACTTTAGCCCCCCCCGCACCAAGCGGGATGAGCGATAATGTACCTTCTCCCGGTTCCAGAGGACTGTGGGCTTTCTAAGACCGGCCACGTGTGCTTCGGGCGGGTAAGACAGGTCGACGGAATCAATGGCGCTCAAAAAATCAGAACTTTACTCATCTCTTTGGTCGAGTTGTGACGAGCTGCGCGGCGGCATGGATGCCAGCCAGTACAAGGACTACGTCCTGGTTCTGCTCTTCATCAAGTACGTCAGCGACAAGTTTGCGGGCCAGCCCTACGCACCCATCACCATCCCACCCGGCGCCAGCTTCAAGGATATGATGGCCCTCAAGGGCACCCCCGACATCGGCGACAAAATCAACACGAAGATCATCGGCCCCCTGGCCAGCGCCAACAAGCTGTCCGACATGCCCGACTTTAACGACGTGGCCAAGCTGGGCAGCGGCAAGGAGATGGTGGACCGGCTCACCAACCTGATCGCCATCTTCGAAAACAAAGCCCTCGACTTCTCCCGGAACCGCGCCGACGGCGACGACCTTTTGGGCGACGCCTATGAGTACCTGATGCGGAACTTTGCCACGGAGAGCGGCAAGAGCAAGGGACAGTTTTATACCCCCGCCGAGGTCAGCCGCATCATGGCCAAGATCATCGGCATCCACGACAACCCGACCTCCCCAGACACCACCGTCTATGACCCGACCTGCGGCTCCGGTTCGCTCCTGCTGAAGGTTGCCGATGAGGCTGCCACACCCGTCACCATCTACGGACAGGAGAAAGACTCCGCTACCAGTTCTCTGGCCCGGATGAATATGGTGTTGCACAACAATGCCACTGCGGAAATTGTGCAGGGCAACACGCTCACCGACCCCAAGTTCAAGGAGTCCGGCACCCTCAAGACCTTCGACTACGTGGTTGCCAATCCGCCGTTCTCCGACAAACGCTGGAGCACCGGCCTGGACCCGCTCCACGACCCCTGGGACCGCTTCAAGCCCTTCGGCACGCCGCCCGCAAAGCAGGGCGACTACGCCTACCTGCTGCACATCGTCCGGTCGCTGCGCAGCACCGGCAAGGGCGCGTGCATTCTGCCTCATGGAGTGCTGTTCCGGGGCAACGCCGAGGCCGACATTCGCCGCGCACTCGTTCGCAAGGGGTACATCAAGGGCATCATCGGGCTGCCCTCCAATCTCTTCTACGGCACCGGCATCCCCGCCTGCATCGTCGTCGTTGACAAGGAATACGCCCATGCCCGCAAGGGCATCTTCATGATCGACGCCAGCCAGGGATTCATGAAGGACGGCCCCAAGAACCGGCTCCGCGCCCAGGACATTCACAAAATCGTGGATGTATTCACCCGGCAGCTTGAAGTGCCCCGCTACTCGCGCACGGTGAGCTTTGCGGAGATCGAGAAGAACGACTATAACCTCAACCTGCCGCGCTACATCGACAGCCAGACGCCCGAGGACTTGCAGGACATCGAGGGCCACCTGAAAGGCGGCATCCCCGCCGCCGATGTGGACGCGCTGGAGCATTACTGGAAGGTATGCCCGCAGCTACGGCTCGCACTCTTCAAGCCCAACCGCCCCGGGTACGCCGATCTGGCGGTCGAGAAATCGGCCATCAAGGCCACCATCTACGAGCACCCGGAGTTCACGGCCTTTATCGCGGAGATGAACGCTCACTTCACCACCTGGCGGAAGATGAGCGCCGCCACGCTCAAGGCGCTCAAGGCTGGATGCCATCCCAAGCAGGTGATTGCCGCGCTGGCAGAGGACCTGCTGGTCCACTACAACAACAAGCCGTTGATTGATGCCTATGACGTTTATCAGCACCTCATGGACTACTGGGCTGAGACCATGCAGGACGATTGCTACCTGGTCGCCGCCGATGGTTGGAAGGCTGAGACTTACCGCGTCATTGAAACGAAGAAGAGCAAGGACGGCAAAACAACGAAACAAATCGACAAGGGCTGGACCTGCGAACTGGTTCCCAAGGCGCTGCTTGTGGCCCGCTACTACGCTGAGGAACAGGCGGCAATCGACAAACTGTCTGCCGATCTGGAAAGTGTTGCAGCCAAGGTGGCAGAGTTGGAAGAGGAACAGATCGACGATGAAAATGCGTTCGCCGAAGCGCGAACAGAGGCCGAAGAAGGCAAGGAAGGAAGGGTCACAAGAGCCACTGTCACGGCGCGACTACAGGAGATCAAGGACGACAACGAAGCCAAGGACGAGGCGGCCGTTTTGGAGCGGTGGCTTGCGCTCGACGCTGAAGAGTCCGGATTGAAGAAGCAATTCAAGGATGCCGATGCGGCGCTGGATGCCAAGGCATACGCCCGGTATCCGAAGCTTACCGAGGACGAAGTAAAGTCGCTGGTCGTGGACGACAAATGGCTGGCCAGGCTCGATGCCGTTATTCACGGCGAGACGGACGGTATCAGCCAGGTGCTCACGCAGCGCGTCCGTGAACTTGCTGAGCGTTATGAGACACCACTACCCCGCATGAACGAGCGCGTCGCTGAATTGGAGGCGAAGGTGAATCGCCATCTCGAAAGGATGGGGTTCTCATGGGCGTGAAGTCAGGATACAAGCGGACTGAGGTGGGGCATATCCCAGAGGGATGGGAGGTCACCTCAATTGGGCAAATCGCCAAGATCAAGACTGGGCCTTTCGGCACACTCTTGAAAGCGTCTGAATACTCCCGGGAAGGCGTCCCTGTTGTCTCTGTAAGCGAAATTCGTCCGGGCTTCCTTCGAATTACCGAGAGCACTCCTCGTGTTTCCAGCATGGTCACATCCCGCCTTCCGCAATACCTCTTAAAGGCTGGTGATATCGTGTTTGGTCGTAAAGGGGGCGTTGATCGTTCAGCCCCCATCAGGAAAGAGGAGGGAGGATGGTTCCTCGGCTCGGATGGTATTGCTATTCGTCCAGATGAGAAACACAGCCCCGAGTATTTGGCCTTTCAGTTTCAAACTCCCAGAGTTAAGAGTTGGCTATTAAAAAATTCAACTGGGACGACGATGCCCTCGTTGAATCATGGGATTCTCAGCCATGTTCAAATTGTTATTCCTGACACAATCGTTGAACAACAGGGCATTGTTGAGGCCTTGAGCGATGCAGAGGTCTTGACCGAATTCCTGGAGCAACTCCTCGCCAAGAAGCGCAACCTCAAACAAGGCGCGATGCAAGAACTGCTCACCGGCAAGAGGCGCTTACCCGGCTTCTCGGGCGAGTGGCTGGTACGGCCATTGGGTGAGATCGCCAAAATTAAGACGGGCAGCCGGAATAACCAGGACAAAGTGGAGGACGGGGACTACCCTTTCTATGTGCGTTCAGCCACGGTGGAGCGCATCAATAGCTTCTCTCACGACTGTGAGGCCATCCTCGTCCCCGGAGAGGGAGGAATCGGAAGCATCTTCCACTTCATAAGCGGACGATTTGATGTTCATCAGCGCGTCTATGCAATCACTCAGTTTTCTTCCGATGTCTCGGGCAAATACGTGTATTTTTTCATGCTCGTGAATTTTGGCCGCCATGCGATGCAGAATTCCGTGAAGGCCACTGTGGATTCCCTCAGGCTTCCAACATTTCAAAACTTCGGCGTCGCTCTGCCGCCGACCGCAGCAGAACAAACAGCCATCGCCGCCGTCCTCTCCGACATGGAAGCGGAGATCACCGCTCTGGAAGCCAAGCTCACCAAAGCCCGCCAACTCAAACTGGGCATGGTGCAGGAACTGCTGACCGGGAGGATTCGCCTAATCCGCCCATCAGCATCCGTTGGACCGCTCACCATTGAACAAGACAGCGGCGTCAAGGTGAGCAAGTCGCATAGCCAGCAAATCAACGAAGCCGTGGTCATCTCTTTGCTGGTAAGCAGATTTGGGTCGGAACAGTTTCCGCTCGGACGCTTCCGTCGCACGAAGCTCGCATATTTGCTGCACCGTCACATCGAGCGTGGCGTTGATGGCTACCTCAAGAAGGCTGCAGGGCCATACAACCCTTCGATAAGATATGGTGGTGCCGAAAAGATCGCGCTGCAAAACGGATATGTGCGCGAATACAACAACGGAAAATTTCAGGGATTCGTGCCCGGAGATAGGGTTGCGCAGGCGCAAGCCTACTTCGAGAAATGGTACGGTGCAGACGCATTGGGCTGGTTGGAACAGTTCCGGAAGAAGAAGAACGACGAATTGGAACTCCTTACAACTGTTGATATGGCGTCCGAGGACATTCGGCGGGAGGGTAACGCTGTTAACTTGTCCAGCGTGAAGCTGGTTCTTCGAACCAATCCCGAATGGAAGGCTAAACTGGACCGCCCCATCTTCGCTGATGATCAGATTCTTGCAGCCATCCGCCTCTGCGATCAATTATTCGCTAATGAGGAAAGAACGGTATGAACGATATTGGCAAGCCGGAGCGCGTCACTCAGAACAGAGTGGTCAAGCTTTTCCTAGACGAGCTGGACTACCGCTACCTGGGTGACTGGGCCGATCGTTTCGGTAATAGCAATGTCGAAGTAACGTTGCTGAATTCATGGCTGACGAATCGCGGCTATCCCCCTGCACAGATCAATGCCGCATTCTATAAGCTTCGCACCGAAGCGGATAACCACAGCCGAGACCTCTACGGAAATAATCAGGAGGTCTACAAGCTGCTGCGCTATGGCGTGCAGGTGAAGACGGATGCAAGCGAGCCCACGGCGACAGTCAACCTGATCGATTGGGACAATCCACAGAACAACGACTTCTACCTGGCCGAGGAGGTGACACTCAATGGCATCCACGAGCGGCGGCCTGACCTGGTGCTCTACGTTAACGGCATTGCGGTGGGAGTGATCGAACTGAAATGCAGCCGGGTAAGCATCGGCGACGGCATCCGCCAGAACCTCTCGAACCAGCAGCCAGAGTTTAATGCGTGGTTCTTCTCGACAGTGCAGTTCATTTTTGCAGGCAACGATTCAGAGGGCTTGCAGTACGGCACGATTGCCACGCCGGAAAAGTACTTCCTCAAGTGGAAGGAAGACGAGGAGGATAACACCCGTTTCAAGCTGGACAAGTACCTGCTGAAGATGTGCCGCAAAGACAGACTGATCGAGCTGATGCACGACTTCGTGCTCTTCGACGGCGGCATCAAGAAAGTGCCTCGCGTTCACCAGTACTTCGGCATCAAGGCCGCGCAGGAGCACGTGCGCCAGAAGAAGGGTGGCATTATCTGGCACACCCAGGGCAGCGGGAAAAGCATCGTGATGGTGCTGCTGGCTAAGTGGATTCTGGAAAACAACCCGAATGCACGGGTGGCGATCATTACCGACCGAGACGAACTCGATAAGCAGATCGAGGGAGTCTTCACCCAAATTGGGGAGCCCATCAAGCGGACGACGAGCGGCAGCGACCTGATGCGGCAGCTTGGGCAAACGACGCCGCGCCTGCTGTGCAGCCTAGTGCATAAGTTTGGCCGCCGAGATGTGGGCGACTTTGAAGCCTTCATCAAGGAGCTGGAAGCACAGCCGAGCCAGACAGTGGGCGAGGTGTTTGTTTTTGTGGATGAGTGCCACCGAACGCAGAGCGGCAAGCTGCACCGGGTAATGAAGGCGATGATGCCGAATGCGGTTTTTATCGGCTTTACCGGGACGCCACTTTTGATGAAGGACAAGGCGACCACCCTGGAGGTCTTCGGCAACTACATCCACACCTACAAGTTCAGCGAGGCGGTGGCGGACGAGGTGGTGCTTGACCTTATCTACGAGGCACGGGACATCGACCAGCATCTGGGCTCACAGGAGAAGATCGACTCCTGGTTTGAAGCCAAAACGAAAGGACTGAACGACTGGCAGAAGGAGGAGCTGAAGAAGCAATGGGGCACAATGCAGCATGTGCTCAGCTCTCGCTCGCGTATGGACCGCGTGGTGGAAGACATCATCTTCGACTTCAGCGTGAAGCCCCGCCTGTCGAGCGAACGCGGTAACGTGATCCTGGTAGCGTCGAGCATTTACGAGGCGTGCAAGTACTATGTGCTGTTGCAGAAAACGCCGCTGAAAAGCAATTGCGCAGTGGTGACCAGCTACAACCCGCAAGCCAAGGACATAACCCTGGAGGAGACCGGCGCAAACACGGAGACCGACAAGCAATTCATCTACAACACCTATACGGAGCTGCTGAAGGACGTGGAAGCAACACCGGGTATGAATAAGACCGAGTCCTACGAGGAGAAGGTCAAGGCGCGGTTCACTAAAGAACCGTCGAAGATGAAGCTGCTGGTGGTGGTGGACAAGCTGCTGACCGGCTTTGACGTGCCGCCCTGCACCTACCTCTACATCGACAAGTCAATGCAGGACCACGGGCTGTTCCAGGCCATCTGCCGCACCAATCGGCTGGATGGCGAAGATAAGGACTTCGGTTACATCGTGGACTACAAGGACCTGTTCAAAAAGGTCGAGAATGCCATCGCGGTATACACATCGGAGTTGGACCACAGCGCGGGTGGGGCCAACCCAGAGGTTCTGCTACAGGATCGGTTGAAGAAGGGCAGAGAACGACTGGACAACGCCATTGAAGCGCTGGCCCTGCTCTGCGAACCCGTCGAGCCGCCCAAGGGCGAGCTGGAGCATATCCACTACTTCTGCGGGAACACGGAAATCCCGTCCGACCTTGAGGAACGACAACCGCAGCGAGCAGCGCTCTATAAGGCCGCCGTCGCTTTAGTCAGGGCGTACGCAAACATCGGAGATGAACTGGACCCGGCAGGGTATAGTGACGTCGACATCAACCGGATCAAAAAGCAGATCGATTACTATCTGGACATCCGGGAGATCGTCCGCAAGGCCAGTGGTGAGCAGCTCGACCTCAAGCCGTACGAAGCTGACATGCGGCACCTGATCGATACTTATATTGAGGCCGACGCTTCCAAGAAGATTTCAGCGTTTGAAAACATCGGGCTGCTCGAACTGATTGACAAAACCGGAATTGCAAATGCAATCGCCGCGCAGCTCGGCGGGTTGAAGGGCAACAGTAATGCAATCTCGGAAACGATCGAGAATAACGTCCGCAGCAAGATCATTAAGGAACACTTGAACGATCCGGCCTTCTACGAGAAGATGTCGGCATTGCTGGATGAGATCATCGCTGCACGTAAGGCCAGGGCAATCGAGTACGAGGAGTACCTGAAGCGAATCGCTGACTTGGCCGTGAAGGTGCAGGCAGGACATGCGGAGGATACGCCCGAGAAACTGAATACGCCGGGAAAGCGGGCTCTCTGGAACAACCTCGGCAAGAATGAAGAACTGGCGCTGAAGATTGACGCCAACGTGCGGCAGGTGCGCCCCGATGGCTGGCGTGGAGTGCAGGCTCGCGAGCAGGTCATTAAGGCAGCGATATATGGGGTCGTGCAGGATCAAACCGAGGTCGAGCGCATCTTCCTAATCATCAAGGCCCAGGGCGAATACTGATGGCGGACCGGCTAGATTTGGGTGGAATCCCTGTTGAAGTGACGTTCAAGGACATCAAGAACGTTCACCTCAGCGTGTACCCTCCAAACGGTCGGGTCCGCATTTCCGCCCCGGCACGGATGAGCCTGGATACGATTCGCGTCTTTGCCATCTCCAAGCTCGGTTGGATCAAGCAGCAACAGAGGAGGCTCCGCGAACAGGAGCGGGAGACACCCAGGGAATACCTAAATAGAGAGAGCCATTACCTTTGGGGCAGGCGGTACTTGCTGCACGTGATTGAGGGCAACCAGTCGCCATCGGTTGAGATTCAGCATAGCCGGTTATCGCTGCATGTGCGCCCGGAGACATCCGAGGAGAGGAAACAGGAGATCGTGTCCCAGTGGTACCGGAGTCAAATGAGGGCGGCGGTTCCTTCCTTGATTGCCCAATGGACGCCGATCATGGGCGTCACGGTTGAGGGATTCCATTTACAGCAAATGAAGACCAAGTGGGGAAGTTGCAATCCCCGCGCTGGGACGATCCGCCTGAACACAGAGCTGGCCAAGAAGCCGAGGGAGTGCCTCGAATACATTGTGGTTCATGAGATGGCGCATCTGCTGGAGCCCACCCACAACGCCCGCTTTATTGCCATCATGGATCGTTGCATGCCTAACTGGAGCCTGCGTCGAGACCAGCTCAACCGACTGCCGGTACGGCACGAAGATTGGGCGCAGTGTTGAGGCCCGGCGCAGAAGCTTACAAGACAGGAATCCGTTGATCTTGGTTTACGTAAGCGTTGATCACTGTCCCCACCGGCAAACTTGCATTCGGGCCGTACCACATGGCCGATTCCCACGTGAGTGCTCCACCTTTTCCCCCACTGACGCCAGCGCCTCCCCTCAAGGGAATCTTTATTCCTGCAACTGATTCCACATAGTCGAATTGCAGAACGAGTTTTCCCGACTTTCCGAGTAGGCCGCTCTTTGATACCGATTCGACGTGTCCAATAGCTTCGGCACCTGTTTTCACAACTAAGTTCGAATTGACAACCACGTCCTCGCGCACCTTGAAATGAACCGTCTGTTTGACCTGTAGCTTTTTCCCTTGCAGATCGTCCATCAGCACAAGATGAATTGGAGTCCCATCGGCCAGGGGAACCTGGTCAACTTTCTTGTCTGCCGTTGTTTGGCACCTAGCACTCATCCCGGCAACTGCCAAGAGAGCTCCTAGCGCAATAAGATGCCAGCGATACTCCGGACGGACATGTCGTGTTTTCATAATTGCCAATTACTGAACCGAGAAATCAAACCCCTGCCCATAAACGCCGTGAGGAAAATCGGCAGAGCCAACCGAGTACAAGATGTATTCGCCCTTCTTCAGTTCCTTGACCGTGGTGATTCGGAAACGACGACCTCCGACAGGCGTTGCAGAAATAGGGATGATCCGGTCGGCTCGAATGCCAACCTTTTCCCCTACGGTTCCACCACCCGACCCCATTTCAATTTCTCGCCGGTCACCCTTGTCGTCCATCAAAACAACGATGTAATTGTCGATATTCTCATTCGCTGGCAGCTCAATGTCGATCACCGGATTGCGAGAGGCTATGACCGGAGCATGTTGTCCCTGCAAATATGCTTTGTTCTTGACGGACTTAATTCCTATCGTAGCGATGTGTCCAAGCCGTCCGCCGACCTTCTGTTCGCCAATCACGCGCACTTCGACGGGATTCCCATCAATCTTGACCTTGGCAACGCTCAACTGCGTTGACTGAATCATCGCAGCCACGACAGCATCGGAAACACCAGCCTTCTTGAGGGCGGCGAGGTCCTCATCCGAAAGATCGAATTTTGTCGCGCTCGCCTTTATTCTCGCGATGATTACCTCGTCCCCGAGGCCCTTATGCGTCATTTCGATGATGCGAGCGTTGTCAACTTCAGTCTCAAGCGACGACTGCGAAAAGGCGGTCGGGATTCCTGGAATCAGGAATAAGAACAAGGCACAAAGAAACAACGGCTTATAGAACCATACCCCACGGTCGGTACAGCGACGGATTTTCATGCATCCCCCTTGCGGTACGGAATCTATCACAACCCGGAGGGGCTGTAAATTAGCACACAAGCGGAGGGCAAACAGGGCAGATCACAGGATTTAACCCTGACCTCGATTTGTCCTCGGCCAATCGATCCGCCAGCGACCGCCAGATATTGGAACCCAGAAGGGCTTTTTCAGCGGCGTTCCCTTCGCGTGATGGTAGAGCACCGCCGTTCTCTCGTAGAACCCCCTAGTGTGCCGCGAGTCTGCAAAGCCGAACCTCGCGTAGTCGAGATGGTGACAGAACTCATGGCACAAAGTGCTAAGAAACGTGCCGAAAGAAGTAGTTTCCTTCCGGACAGCCGTTCGCATCCACACCCGAATCAGCATGGTTTCGGGATTGTAGTCACCAAAAAGCTCTGTTGCCCATTGTTCCCGAACTCGCAGCGGTCTAGCGGCGAGTACCCGAACGCTGCACACCGGGACGCGGTAGAACTCCGAGGCAGCATTCAGGAATTCAGCACACGCTCGGCGGACACCCGCAATCTCCTCAGCCCTCATGGCCGACTCGATAGACTTTGCGATTTCAGGCAAGGACCCGTCATCTGGAAGGTCGAGCGTCGTGAGCCGGTCACTCTCATGAAAACCGCTGAGGTTCGAGTTGCGTGGGGGAGACTCGGTGAGCATGCTTGCTGGAATCTGCTTTTCTTGACGGCATAATTGTACGGCCCGTCGCCAGGCGGTGGCACAGGGAAGGTTTTGTCGGGATGCTTCCTGTCGGGCGATCTGGTCACTTGATGCCGAACACTGTGTCGTCAGAAACTGTTCGAGGAGGGAAGGAAGAGAAAATGGGGGATCAAACCTCGACAGGTGAGACAATCGCTTCTTGCCTCAGAGGCAGACGTAAGGCGTTGACGGTGGCAGAGCTTGCCGAGACTCTCTCTGTCAGCACAAAAAGCATCTACAAGCTTGCGAAAAGTGGGCGCATACCGTACTTCCGCATCGGAGGCAGCATCAGGTTCGACCCGGTGACAATAGCTAATTGGCTTGAGGCGCGGTCTATACGCGTTCGCTGACGGTGCAGAGTCAGCTTGGGATGGCGTAGAACCGTGCTGTTTGATAGCAGTGACAGCCAACGCAACGCGTTGCCTTGCCGCCGGTCCCAGCCGAGTTCTACGATGATTCAGGGACAAGCAATCATGGACGCAATCGAAGCAATCAAGACCCGCCGATGCATTCGTGCATACACGGAACAAAGCGTTGCGCGAGAGATTATCGAGGACGTAATCGACTGCGGTCGTCTGGCCGCGACCGCACGCAATGAACAGCCGTGGGAATTCGTGGTTCTGACCGACCCCAGCCAGCTACTGAGTATCGCCGAGAAAACCGATTACGGGCGCTTTATCGCTAAGGCCCCGGTATGCATTCTCGTCCTGTGCAAGGATACGAAGTATTACCTTGAAGACGGCTCTGCTGCCACTCAGAACATCTTGGTAGCCGCCAAAGCGCATGGGCTGGGCGCGTGCTGGGTCGCTGGCGACAAGAAGGATTACGCCGACGAAGTCTGTCGTGAAATTGGCGCTCCGAAAGGATACAAGCTGGTCAGCATGATTCCTATCGGCCACCCGGCAGAGCAGCCGCATAAGACGAAGCGCCCTCTTCACGAGGTTGTTCACTGGGGCAAGTTCTAGCTGAACTCGTATCGCGGGCGCTGCGGACTCTCGCAGTCTAGCCGGTTATGCTGTGGGTTCGGTTTCCGCGAAAGCTTGATTCCGATGACGGCGGACGTGACTCGTTTTCAACGCTATCTCAAAGAAAGGTGGTGGTAGCAGAAGGAAATTGCAACAATCCTTCAATCCAAAACACCAGAACCTAAATGTCCGCAGTGCCATTCAAGTGCTTCGGCCGTTCCATTTTTTTACGGCCTATTCAGAGAGGCACCAGAAGCGGTGAAATCGGGCAATGCTGTGCTTGGCGGTTGTTGCATTTCCAAAGAAAGATTCTACTGCAAGACGTGCGAGTTGTCGTTTTAGGAAGCGGGGAACAATAAGCGGGTGCCTAAGACGCACAGACAGGGCAAGGTGACTCTCTCTGCAATACGTGAGCGACCTTAGCGGTTGATGTGACACTCCACGCCCTCCTGCGATATTTAGGTGGTTAAAATGCTGAGCCCAACTGAACTCACCCACATGGCCGAGCACTTCTACGGCTACGGCAGATGGGGCGCACCGTTCTGGTTCATCGGCTCTTCCTCTGTGGTGTTTGCCAAATTCTCACAAAGCCCTTTTCGTGTGGTTTGTAGTCCTGCGTGTCGCTCGGGAGCGTCCCCAAAATGAGGATTTCTGTGTTCTCGTACACGACGGGAGGAAGTCCAGACTTTCGCATCCGCGTGTCCTCTACTGAGCCCTTCGTAGCAGGGCATTCAACCACTTCTCGCCACTGCGCCCCGGCCTTGCATCGTTTGATGCCCAAGCCGATATGGAATTGTTCGGCGGCGGTCAATGTAGTGTCTTTTGTGGATCGTCGACGGCCACCCGGCAGCCGCAAGCCTCCAGACGCGCCAGCAAGCCCGACAACCCCCAGCCCCCATCTGCCGCCGTTTTGCCACTCAGATGGGCAGCCAACTGGCATAGCGTAGTGCGGATAAACTTTTCGGTGTCTGTAACTGTCGAGCACTCCGACAGTTGAAACGGTGCGGTCTTTGGCTCCCAGCCAATGAGCCGCACACCGGCAGGCATGGCCGGAGCCATCAGTTCCGCCCTATGCTGGAGCAACTCTTCCATCATCGGCGCGGCTTCTCCCGGCGCGATCACCAGATATTCACCGTGGCATTGGTTACACTGTACTCTCGACGAGCCGCTGGATACTCCGACCAAGTGCGTACCCGTGTTCCCGCATTGAGGACAAACAACAGTAACTTTTTGGGACAAAACATCCCCCTATTGGCAATACATAACGACGGAATCTTGATGATGATCCGCAGAAATATTAACTCCCTTTCAATGCTGCGCCAAACTTAAGCGTATTCTTGTCGCCAGCGCCGATCCCCGTAGAAAGATATTGCCGCAAATTGGCTGGCTCTCCATCGACGAGCCTCAAGATGTTTGAAAACCCTACCTGCTCACGATCCCAAGCAACTCCATGAACTGGTATCAGCAACTTAGGATTGATACGGCTGGCGAACTTCCTCAGATCATCCGGCGATGCGTGCCCGCTGGTATGAATATGGCAAGGCGGGCAACCACGAGACTCGAACCAATCGCTGAGCACTGCCCCGTCAGCCTTATCCAGATAGCCGCGCCACTGAGACCAAGACCAAACATCGGCGGGAGTTGGGACCACGCCGCTCCTTTCAAAATCCCGAAGCAGAGATTTCCGCGTCATTATCACCCACTTTGAGGGGGTTTCAGCCAAGGCTTTGGCAGAAATACCGTAAGGGAGCATGCGCTTTAAAAAATCACCCCGGCCTATCTTTTCGTACATACGGGCAAATGCGTTGGTAACAACAACCTTGATATGACTCCAGCCCGGACGCGGAAGCCTTCCAAACTCGGCCAGCATTTCCATGACTTCGGCGGTATACAGATCAACTACCAGCGTTCGGCCAACTTCCTTGTTCGCGCAGGCTTTGAAAAGGGTAACGGTTCGATCTACGTTTTGAGCTGACCAAGCTACGAACACACGCCCGTTAGTGGATTTGAACAAGTCGATGTAGCGTTGTCTAAGTTCCTCCTCGCTGCTGCAAAGCTTGCTGCTTCCTAAATTTGTGCCTTCCATGATGAGCACATCTATCGGAGGTAGTGATGTCATCATCCGGGTTACGAGTGACGATTTCCTGCCATGAATGCGGAAGTCTCCAGAGTAGAGCAGCCGACAGCCATCGACCTCAATCAGCAGCATGTAAGCATCGAATGCTGAATGATCCGTAAGCAAAGGCGTGATGTGAAAGGGCCCCAGCACAAAGGGAACGTTGCTTTGCCAATTTCTGAACTGCTGAGGCGGGGTTTTCTCAAAAATTCCAGAAGTAAGGCGGATGAGCGATTCCGCAGCTTTGCCGCAATACACTGGCCAGCTTGCAGGCAGTTCATCGAGAATCCCGTAGTGATCCTGGTGGGAGTGTGAAAGCAAAACCCCTGCAACGGGTTGCTCTAAATCCAGAGTGCCTGGAACTAAGCCGCTGGATACCTCATCGTTAGGAGCATCCAGCGGACGCCCGGCATCGAGCAGTATCCGCTCGCCCTTGGCTGCGATTTCTATGCAGTTGCCGCCGATTTCATGGGCGGCTCTATGGATTGTTACAGTTACTGCATTCACGCGAATCCGCCGAATTTTACCAAGGAATCAAAGCCTTTCTGAGCAACTGTAAAATTCTCGAATTCGCCGAGCAAGAGGTGCCCCTTGGCTTTCTCGAAGCGCCGATCAGCAACAATTTTCGCTGTGGAGGCATTCCCATTGCCGCTAGGGGCCTCAGGCCAAATCGCGAAAAGCTTGTACTTGTCGAATGAAATGCTTTCAGCTGTCTTGTCGGTCCCTTTGACTAGCATTTCAATGAAGCTATCCTTCACCATCGCCGCTTTTTGCTGAGCAAGTATTAACTGTTCAATGACGCGCCTTAAACGAATTCCCTTTAACTCAATGAAGACAGGAAAATACTCTCCGGCTTTTCCACCGAGAGCGATGAGGTCGGCCCGAATGTCTCCTGCCTTCAGTTCATCAGTAACGAATATAAGTTCGTCAAAGAACTCGGAAAAACCATTCAGTCGGCCATGCAGCAGCATGTCATGCTGGAGTGCGTGATGGATCAAGCCTGCCTGTACAGTATGCTCTGGCTTGTCGTTGCCAGGCCTCTTTGTGCATGCAGGAGCCGCCGCATTAGCATTCATGATAGCTGTATCAAGGGAGTTGGTCTCACCAATCTCGCTCCCTCCGTCATTTAGCCACTTCAGGCTGCCACAGGGATTTTCGGGGTGAATGGAGATAGGGCGATATCCATCTCCTCCGACCCGGATGTAAATCCATTTTTCCGCCAGCGCCTTCATGATCTGCTGCTTGCTGCGCCAGTCAGGGAGGAGTTCTCCCCTCTTAACTATGTACTGCTCCCAATTATTGTCTGTGCTCATCGTCTCTCCATGTCGGCTAAGCTTTTCAAGCGGGATCTATTTTCGCCAACGGTTCCACGGAATTGTATACCCCTTAGGCGGATTGCGAGGCCAAAGGAACGTTTGCCCCGAAAAAGCGAGCGTTTGAGGAAGAAAAGCCGGTCGGCAGATGAGAGGAGTCTGGGGCTCAAGGTTCTTTCTGAACGAGCAAGGCTCAAGGCCCCGCCGGAACGACTAGCGAGATGAGCTTCTCCACAGGCCCACGACGGTTCCTTCCTTCCCCGGCCCCTGTCCGCGCTCACGGGCAAATCTCGGACAATTGCTGCGAAAAGCCGTGGACTAGTCCAGAAATGGCCGGTCACGATGGTCAAAAAGGTTGTTGCCGAGCTATGCACCAAGCCAGCGCCCATCCGCCATGCCTGGTGACCCCAACCCCTTAAAACGGCGTCCGACGCGATTGCTGGCCATACTCTGAAATCTGGAGACCAGACCCTTGGTGGCTGGACAGGCCAGCCAACCAGTCCTAGACTTGGGGCAATCCTGCGACACCCGGTTCTGGCAACCTGATTTCTCGCTGGGGAGGTTGTTTCATGGCGAAGGACCTTTTGAAGGTCTACCTTGCCGGGCCGATGACGAACGGGAGCGAACGCCAGAAGACTGTCTGGCGAAAGAGGGTCGAGGACGCGCTAAAGACCGAATTCAAGTGCCTTGACCCGACTGACCGCATGCTCGCAAGGGTGACCAATCCGCTTGCCACAGCCCTGAGCCGCAACCGTGCTTGGTTCCTCAGGTATCCAATATGAACTTACTGTTACGGACGACTGATGTAGAGTGACCGGGAACGACTTTTATTTGACGCTTCTCCACTGCCAAAATGTAAAGCGACCGGCGTTAAACCAGGGTGTACCGAAATTGGGCGCTCTACAAGCTTCTTTAACGGACGATTCGACCGGTGCACAACATCGAGTTGCCCGAAAGAGTCGAATGGCCCGAGCTACACTGACTGGAGACGCCTCTCCAGAGAACGAGCCACTGGATCAATCGTGATTACTTCAGCTTTGCCATCAGCCAAGCGACATTCGAAATCTAAGAGCGGCGCAAGCCGTACACGTGCGTGGAACATACCGAACAAGCTGATCACCGCCAGAAGATTGTCCTTAACACGGAGAAGTGCAATAAGGTGATGGTCTTTGTTACCGAGCATCGAAGCGCAAGCCTTCAGATCAGCATCTGTTAAGGTGAAGGGCCATACAGACCCAAGCAGCGGAACCTGGTCCAACTTAGCGTCTTCGGTGCGCAAGAATGTGCGTAGCAGATCCGCATGTCGAGACCGCGAATAGGCCTCGCCAAGTAAAAAGTGCGCACTGCCGAGCGCAATCTTGACAAATTCGCGCTGTGAAGCGATCGCCCATTGCGATGGGTCCCACATGACGCTTATTTCCGGAACTGATGCTTCTTCCTGGAGACTGGCTAGCAAAGTCGCTACATTGACCGGTTGACCTTCGGAATTCAACAATTTCTGGCCATTTCGGAGCGCTTTTCTATCGATCCCTCCGAGGATTTTGTCAATGCGGTTCTTGTCGCATTGAATGCGATATACGGTTCGGCCATTCAAGTCGCCCACGGTAACAAGCGGCGTTGTGACCAGCTTCCTTTCTTCAGCGGTGATTTCGTACTCAATTCTCGCTTCCTGGCCGTTCAAGATCGAAGTTCCTCTGAAGAAGAGAGACGGCAAGTTCCCGTCGGCCGAGCGGATGTTTCTGATGAACCGCTCGAACGCAACTGGGAAGATATCTTGAAAGGGTGAGTCGATGTCTCGTCCGAAATCACTGTTTTGTTTCGCGCACACCTGGATCGAAAAAGCGTTTGAACCCCCTAAGGCGCACGGAATGATGTGCTCGCGATTGAACGCAGTGTCATTTTCGTGTTCGATCCCATGATAGACGCAGAACATCAGCTCCCTTTCAAGCCGTAGGCCTAATCCATATTCAGTGGAAGGCAGGTACCCCGCCCCAGAGTGAACTCAGTAGCACAAGCGGGGGCCTCCTTCGTAATGAGAAAGCTGACACTTTCCTTGCAGGCAGAAGAACGCAATGACTGTAAACCTCTGGTCACTCCTCAGGGGATTCCGAAACTTTTTGCTGGAATATCGCGACAGCACAAACCCAAGCGGCTCTCCGGGTCTCATCCGCTAACAGGGCTTCGATCCGGAGCGCGTGGCCATTGCGATCGGCGACATTCCATGCAGTTCTGCTCTTCGTTTCTTTCAGCGCAGCGCCAGGCACGAATGCCGCGATGCCGTTTAGATACTCCTTACTGGCGTCGAGCCGGTTCAGATTTCGAGCTTGGGTAGCGTGGTAATCAAACCAAACTTCTCCACTGGTCACAATAGTACCGAGATTCCAGCTCCCGCCGCCTTCGGCATGCCATCGAAGTGTCAGCGTCTTGACGTTGTAATCGGCTTGAACATTATAGGGTGCCAGCTCCTGGAGAAATCGTTCTACCTTCCCCGAAACTCCGGGGGAAATCTGATCGAGCGTCTCAAAGAAATGCTCTTGCGTAATACTGGTGGCGCGGGGTGCTACGTCCCGTGAGTCTACAGAGGTCAGCACGACCTGCATCCGGGAGTCGGTCAGAGTGACCACACCCCGATCGATGTTGGTCGTCCTTGCAAGCACACGCGGCTGGGCGATGTAGCCAATCGTGGGCACCTCGAACAACGCTAACTCGACGATCGAGAGGGTGAAGTGCAAACCAGCGTTCTGCTGCAGGAATTCGGCCATGGTCTCAACGCCCTCTCGGATACCATCGCCGACGATCAGCAAAAGGAATCGTCCTCGCTTGAGATTTCGCGAAACTGCATCATGGAATCCGACCTCGTCTATGTCCTGACCTGCGGAAACGGCCTCGTATAGCTTCCCGAATGAGGAGCCCTCAGCCATTCCGAATGCTCTCGCGCGTTGAATCGCCGATTCTAGCGCCTCGTAATCCCAGGTCTGCAGCTCGCTCGCGTAGTCGATGATCTGGGCAATGACCTTGCGACGTGCTTCTGGGTTCCTCCACAATTTGCACTCGACAAGTGCGATGTCACCGGACGGCGTGACGAACACATTGTCGACAAATCCCGCACGCATCGGCAACTCTGTGCAAATCGGAACCATTTCCAAAAACGCCGGTTCTATCTGTCCCACCGGTACTAGTCCCGGGTGAAACATAATCAGGTTTTGGAGCCACGCTTCATCGTATAGTGAACCACCTGGTTGCGCACTGAAATGAATGCGCGTCAACGCCTTCGCGGAGGTGGCGTCATGAATATCTCTGAGGAGTAGAGTCTCCCCATACTGCGACTGATTTGGCATTTGTGTATAGGATAACCCCAGCGCACTCAGAGTGAAGCAGTCTGGAAGGAGACTGAGCCATCGAAAGCGATCAGGGATTGAATTGTTTGTGAGCTTTGCGACATCTCGGTCGACGTCGCATTTTTGACACCTCAATTGCGACCTTCGCCTCAAAGGCGCGGCCAGCCTCGCAGTTGTGCGTGTTGCTATTTTCGAGAAAATCAGCCTCATTGCGAATGGGGCTATTGCAGAGAAGGCACCATCCTACTCGGGGTTCGTCGCTCGCCGCCATATCTGCAAACATCTCGTCGAGGTTGTCAGGGATTTGAATGGGAACCCAGTCGTCTTTCACCTTTTCTCCTTGATATTTAGGACTCATGATTCTTGAATTGAGAAAGCTCGACCACGATCGGCCGCCTATCGAGACTACCGTCAAGGCCAAAGAGTGCTGCGTTCACGAACATCGTGTGGCGGGTCGGTCGCACTCCATAACCAGCATGGACATGGCCAAACACGTGAAGCTTAGGCCTTACTCTGATCACTGCCGCGCGAAGTTCAGGGTCTCCCGCTGGTCCGGGATACTCGGCAGGACTTTCGTCGAGAACTCCATACGGTGGCCCGTGAGTGATCAGGATGTCGGCGTCCATCGGGATGGTGCTGTAGGCCCTCACCCGATCTGCCGCATTGCTGCGGCCAAATGCCCCGCCATAGTGCTGGGTCAATGGCGATCCCCAAATCTTGGCTGGGCCTACCATTGCAGGCTCGTTGACAAGCACAATCGCATTGGAGATCAGCCTTCGGAGTTTCGGCTCGGCTTCGAGCACAAATTCATGGTTGCCGTAAGTGACCACTTTGTAGCGATGCGGAAGGTCGCCGAGCCAATTGTTGAAGTCAATGATCGCGCGGGTTCCCTTGCCGAAAAAAGTGAAATCACCCGCATGAATCAGCAGGTCGCCGGGCGGAACAACCAACTCGCGGTGGAGTTCGTGGGTATCGGAAATGCAAACAACTCTCAAGCCCATACCGCCCTTTCGTTACTTCATCGCTGACCGTAATCGATCCAGAAGCGCCCGTTTGATAGGGAAAAAGAAGTTCTCGAAATCCCCAACGCAATCCTGCACGAAGCGGCCTCGCTCCAAGAAATAGCCCGGTTCGATGTCTACGATCACCGTTGGATCAAAGAGCAAGAGTATCCGATCCGTCGACCAGGACCGGACGGGGTCGACTATGGGAATTCGAAAATACACTGTCTTCAGAGGACGAATGCAGCGTGCATCACGAAGGCCCACCGTCACCGCGCCGTTCTCCATAGCTGCACTTGGATCACGAGAAGCGATCCACCACCGCTTCCCATCCACACTGAGGGTCTTAAGGACGCCACGCAACGTGCCCAGGCTTACGACGATGCCGATCTCCACGTCATTAAACCGGTCCATTGTCATCATCTTGGCCTCGCTTTCCACCAAGCGCCTCTTCTAAATCAATCAATTCCTCTGAATACTGGAACTTCTTGCCACCAGGAATATTCTCTCCGACATCAAAACAGCCGCAGAAGGAAATGCCGGGTTGATTGCGATACGACTTAACGAGGTGGCGGGCGTACCTCCCGTCGCACACATCGAGCAAGCCGATCGGCCATGAGCCAATGTCAAAAACCTCGATCCCGATGATAGTGACGTCGTGCTTTGCGCACCTCTCGATCACAATCGCGAAATCGTCGGGCGAAACATGGGGTAGCCCCGGGGCGTCAAAGCCGGAGTTGAGGTCCTCTAGACCGCGAAAGATGACTTCCCAGAGAAACTGGTATTTCGGGTCAGTCTTCCGCTTCGCGTAAAAATCGGCGTGGCGCTCAGCGATTTCCGCCGCCACTAGGAGATGTTGAAGCACTTCTTCAGGTGTTCGGTGCTCGAAGTACTTTCCATCGACAAAGGAGAAGTACACCGTCTGCCCGTCCCGTGTTTCCGATTCGAACTGCAGATGTCTCACCCTCATACTTCCAACTTACGGAGGTCGCAGCATACTTATGTAGTCCGAGTCCCTACTCCTCGAAGTTTGGGTTCAACGAAAACATGACAGGTTCGGCCGGATCATCGGGAAATTCCGCGATCACGACCCCATGCACATTCGCATCAAATCCGAACAGACCGTTGATGATCCCCAGGACGCCAATCTCAGGGTCTCCGTTTTCGGAAACGCCAACGAGAATCGTTGGATGATCCGCAAGCTGGTAATTGCAAGGCACGCGACGGCCAACCAGGGCGCGGATGGCCACCGGATCAAGCATCGACGCCTCGTTGAGTAAGGCGATTGCATCCTGGGGTGTGATTGACTTCGTTTTCATGTTGCCCCCTTCATCTAGAAGTATTCCGTCCGATCACGAAACCAGCGAGGATCAAACCTCCCGCGCACGATGCTGAATCTGTATCGGACAGCTCCATGTTTCTAATATGCGGAGGTCGCACGGAGAAAATGTAGTGCCACCCACTTTTGCCGATAAACTCCATGGCATCTCGGGGCGGTTAGTCCTGATAGCCAAGGATATTGAAGGCGTTCGCGCCCTCACCCATGCGGGGGACCTTGCCGGGGGCGAGCATCTTGTTGATCATCGCCCGGGCCCTGGCTGCCATGGCCTTCACGGTCGCGTCGTCGTAGACGCCATTCTTGTGCGCCTCGGTGATCCAGAAGTCGTCAGTAGCCAGGCTGTTCAACGCGCCCACTGCGTCCGTCTGGTACTCCGAAAGCGGCGGAGTCGAGTAGAACAGATCGGCGTACCGGGTAACACTAAAATTCAGGTCCCTGTCGTCCCCCAAGCTGTCACCTGCAGATGGCTCCAGGAACATGCCGGAAATGATCCATCCGTTGTACCAAATCTCAGGTGATCCATCCGCAGATGGCGTCAACGGCGTGGCCGGAATCTTCCAACTCTCGTTGACGAAGCGAACCTTAACCACCGGGGCATCGGTAAGGTCGATTCTTTCCGACGCCCTATACCACTGTTTGGCCCACTCGTCCGGCTCGGTGAAGACATCGAAGGGGTCAACGTGACACAGGCTGTTGATCTGCCCCGGCTCCGCGCTCAGGTCCTTGAGCGGATCGCGGCCCAGCTTCACTTCTGTAAGCGTAACCCGGAGCGCGGTGATCGCCGCCGCGCCGGTAACGTAGGCCTCCTGCATCCGACTGGCCTTACGCCCGAAGACATTGCGGGATCGGTCGAACCAACCTTTGAGGCCCATACCCGGCTCCTGCACGCTCGTTCCGATCGAGCAGTAGCTCAAGACCTTCCCCCGGGGGTCTCCATCAACCTGGCGAACATCGACTCCGGAGGCGGGGATATAGTGATCGAATCCTTCCGTCTTCCAGAGCGGGTCACTGGTCCAGCTCTTCTGCTGGAATTGGGCGTCATCTTTGGACAGTGGGCTCCCACGTCCACTGAGGTCCACGGAGTAATCAGAGACCTCCGAGTGCTCGGTGTCGTAGCTGTTCTTGGTAAATGCAGCCGCCCGCTCCTGCCGGTCGCGCCATCCCATCGAGCCACAGCCGACGATCCACATGGTGGCGTTGGAACCGAGGCAAATCACGCAAAACAGCATGAAGCAGCCAAACTTGAAGATTTTTGAGAGCCAGCGTACGGGTGTGAGTATCAAGTGCTCCGCTTCGGCGTTTTCCCGAATCAGACGTTCTGTGTGGTCGTCCATCGCGATTCCTCCAACATGTAATTACGGGGTTGAAGGGGTCGAAATGGAGCTGCGGTTTGGACGCGGAAGCGCCCGGGGCTTCATCGCCTCAGATAAGTCCATCGAATCGGGAGCGATCGGAAGACGTGCTACCAGACGGCGGAGAACATCGTTTATTACCTGGTGAAGCGCCACTTGTTCAAGCTAGTCCGAGGCCGATTTATTCCGACACCCAGGGCCCATTCACTTGACCTCGTGCGCGGCCAAATTTAAGCCTTTGGTGGGGCTCTTCCACCCCCAACATTCTTTATTCTCAAGTAATTGGTAACTAAACTAAAATCCTTGGTAACCAACGCCAGGTTACCAATGAGTGTGATAGTACACCGCCTTACTTTAAGCGCCTGATAACACGCGCTTTACCAAAACATTAAGCGAATGCGGAATATAGCTATCCCATCCCGGGTGTAGACAGAACTCCACGGAGAAACTTATGAGCGCAACGACAGGTGAGCCGGTGACCTTGAACCGGTGGGTGATGTTAGAGCTGTGGCTGGCCGCCAGGCTGATGACCATCGACGAGCTACAGCTCAAGATGGGCGTTGACCGCGAAGCAGTCGAGCGTGCCATCGCGGACCTGGAAGAGCATGGCCAGGTCTTTCGCAACCCAAACAACGAGGAGCAAATGCAGCTCATAGTTAAATGGCTGCAGATTATCGACATTGTTCACAGCGATGCCCGCGCCTCCCGGCCCGAGACCCACAAGAGGGTGAACGTGCTGGACCTGGATAAGCTGAAAGCCGACCATCCAGAATGGGTGTTTCCTGAGGGAGGCTCCGATGAATACATCCTCTCGTAGGGATGGCCGCGCCCAAACGCAGCTCCGTCTTGCGCTCCTCACCCTGCTTAAGGGTGAGGAGCTGCCAGGCGGTAGCAAGAGGCCGTGGTCGATCTACGCCCTGGCCGAAATTATGTCGATCGGGTATCAAACTGAGGAGATCATCGTGTTCTATTTGACCAAGCGCGGCCTGCTCAAACTAATCCGGGGCCGGTTCATTCCAACAACGGCGGCGTACCGGGTAGCCCTGATGGATGGTGAGCTATGAGCACCGCCCCGAGCATCACCACCTACGCCCGCCACGATTGGATGCACCACGTGGCGGACCTGCCTGATGCCCTGCGGGCCCATGGCCTAGGCCTGCACGAGTGGGCGACCCTGATGGTGATCGCCCGCCACGCCAGCGAGGATGGAAAGTGCTGGCTGGCGCACGAGACCATCGAGCGGGAAAGTATGCAGAGCGAGCGCACCGTATATGCGGCCATCAAAAGCCTGAAGACCCAGGGGCTCCTGCGGACCACCCAAGGCAGGGGCCATTATGCGAATAGCTACGAGCTAGACCTGCACCCTGTGCAGGGCTGCACCCTATGCAGGGCTGCATTAGGTGCAGCTAGTCCTGCACCTTGTGCAGTCAGACCTGCACCCTGTGCAGTCAGACCTGCACCCTGTGCACCCCAAATAGTACTTGAAGTAGTGCCTCAAATAGAACCTGAAGTAGTACCACACGTACGACGCGACGACGACGAACAGCAAAGCCGGAAGATGCCAAACAGGGGAACAGGAGACCAGAGCCCGCAAGGCAAGGCTCCAGTTAACCAGGTAGCTGCTGTAGCCAAATCCGCTTCCCCCGCTCCGAAGAATCCCCAAGGCCACGCCGCCCTGCTCGCCCCGCCCCCGGCCCAAGGCCGCGTAACCTATGGTGGCGGTCCCGCCTCGCCAAGTACACCTGCCAGCCCCGCCGCCGCCCCGTCGAGCGCCCAGCGGGCCCCTGAGCATCAGCCATCATCCGCCCCACCCATTAAGCCCGGCCACACGGCTGTCACCTGTGCCTATTGCGGGCAGTCCACCACAGTGCCGTACGTGCCAACCGATGGCCGCCCCAACTACTGCTACGCCTGCTACGAGGCTGGTAACCGCGTCGAGGTGAAGAGAGCCAATTCAGCTCCTACCCCCCCACCCAAACCGTGGCGCAACCACATTGACGAGCGGTGCATCCGCCTCGGAATGGATATTTGAGGAGTCCTTATGTCACCTGAACCGTCGCTATCTTTTGTTCCTCGTGCCTGCCTTGGTCTCACGGGGCAGGCTAAATACCATCGCTGGTTGCAATACAAAATGCAGGCTCCAGTCCCCAACCCGCTCGCCGGGCCGGAAGACTCCACCCCCGCCAACCCGGACGCCAATCTCCTGGCCATCCTCGAAGCGGAGCCCACCTGGACGCCGACAAAGGAGCAAGCCAAGCTGTCGTATCTCGGAGACGCCGATGCCCGTGATGTGTACCTGGGTAAGCATACCTGCCCACTCTGCTACGGCAGCTACGTCGTTGAAATCGAGTACGTTGGTGAGACTACCGGGAAGCGGGTGATAAGCACCCTACCCTGCACCTGCCGTCGCCACCAACTGTATTTCTCCGTCATCGACCCCATGATCCCGAAAATGTATAAAGACATCGATCTCTCCACACTCAAGCCAATGGAGTTTCCAGACCTGCTCTCAGTCGAGCGTCATGCTGAGATCATCGAGGCGGTTAAGGCCCGCAAGAAGGATTCATTTATTTTTATTGGCCCTCCCCGGGTGGGTAAAACTTGTTTGATGATGGCTCTGCTTCGTGAGGCCGGTAGGCGCTGGGCCCACGCCACCTGGCTGAAAGGTGGAACACCCTGGCCAGCCGTGTGGTACTACCACGCCAGTACTCTGCTTCGCGAGCACGTCGCCTACGTTACCCAGGGCACCGCAAACCCCGAGACCGCTGAGCCGCCTGGCGTGACCGTGGCGGCCATCAAAAGTGCCGTGCGTAATGGCCATACTCCTTCACTGTTTCTCGATGATCTGCACAAGGTCGGACCCACACCATTCCAACTTGAGACCCTGCACGATTTGATCGACACGATGCACGAGAACGGTGGGCAGATAGTCGTATCGACCAACGAAGACCAGCCCTGGTTTCAGGAGCGGTGGGGTAAGACGAACGCCGACGCGATTTGGGGCCGGATACTGGAGGGTGATGCGCACCGAGTGAGGTTTGAGGACCGTCAGCCATCATCTGCTGCGGTTGCTTAACTCTTTTCGGTGAGAGCGGACGAAGATTCACCCGGCGTTCGAATACCCCTTCATGACTGCGAAACAGAATTCGGACGATGGCGTCGCCGTGGCACCTGGCCGCGCAGATCGAACGACGCAGGCAAGCGTTAACGGTCGGCGAGCTTGCCGACTTGATTCACCTATCGACCAAGCAGGTTTTCGCTCTCGTTCAACAGCACTGCTTGCCCGCGCTCAGGATAGCTGGCAGCATCAGGTTTAACCCGGTCGTCACGGCCCACTGTCTCAGATCGAAAAAACTGTTCGAGCATCCCTGGCGTACTGGTGATGGAACGCCGCGAGCGGCTCCGAATCATCAGATGGGATGCCCTGAGAGTGTCGTCGCGCGGCTGCACCAAAACCTCTCCAACCCAAAGAAGGTCCCGCCGTGTGAATTGGCTGGCCAGGCCCAACCATTTATAGTGGCCACCATGAATACCGCAGAGGAGCAGCACTACACACCTGGTCAACTTGCAAAGTTATGGGGCCTGAGTGTCTCCACCATCCGGCGACTGTTCGAGCGTACCTGGCTTGCTGGTGATCGAGTGGCCGGAGCGCCTGCAAAGCGCGGGTACAGAACCTTGCGCATTCCCACAAGTGTCGCCGCCCGCGTGCACCCACAACTCGGTCCCAAAGGCCATTGGTGACCTGAGCGGTTTTAGGGGCATTACAGCGGGGGCTTGGGAGGTCGCGCGTATTCACCTACATGAATGCGCGAAACGAACTGCACCTCGTCGCGCCGAGGCTTTTGTATGACCGCAAGGAGGCTGCCCGGCAGCTCTCCATCTCGGTGCGATCCCTCGATTACTTGATCGCGGGCAAGCAGCTCGTCACCCGCCGCATCGGTAAGAAGGTCCTCATCTCCCACCGCGAGCTGGTGCGTTTCGCATCTGGCAATCATTTTGATTCGGTTACGAGCCGCTCCGTGGCGGATTCAGTCGCCTCCGGCGAGAGATGCGCATAGCGGGCCGCCATCGCGATCGTCTTGTGCCCGGCCAGGACTTGAATCTCCTTTGTGGAGACCCCTCCAATCGCCAGCCATGAGCAGAAGGTGTGCCGGTTGTTGTGCCAGGTGTACTCGGTGATCTTAGCCTTCTTGAGAGCGGGCTCAAACCACCACCGGCAGTCTGATGATGGGCCAGGGCGCGGGAAAATCATGTCGCCTCCTGCGTGGGGTACCCGAGCCTGCTGAGCCTTGAGGGCATCGAAGGCAACACTGTTCAAAGGCACATTCCGAGCTGACCCATTTTTGGTCTGTGTCAGCCTGATCATTTTCCGTTTAAAGTCCACCTGGTTCCAAGTCAGCGAATACTGCTCGCCCCAGCGCATCCCGGCGTAGATGCTGACCATGAAGTCTGGCACATGCTCGGGGCTGTCGTTTCGGATGATGGCCAGCATCGTCTTGTATTCATCCCGGCTCAAGAACCTGAGTCGTGCGTTGTGCTCCGTCCGTAGTCTGACCAAACGAGCCGGGTTGCTGCTTACTTTGTCGTTCTCCATACCGAGCCTGTAAGCGAGGGAGATATATGCTCGATATCGGTTGGCCGTCGCTGCCGTCTTGCAGTGCTTCGTAAGGAAGGCGTCAATTTCTTGCGGAGTGATCGAGTCTGCCGCCCGATTGCTGAAGTGGTCCCTGAGTATCAAATCTCGTGAAACATAGTCGCGTTTAGTTTTGAGATGGGCCTTGGCGTATGCGACTGCCATGGCCGACAGGTCGGCGAATCGCACGATCTTGGAGGGAACCAGCTCCGGTAGTTTGAGCTTGCGCCGAGCATCCGCCTTCCGCTTCTGATAGAGCTTGATCGCGTCCCCTCGCCGACCAACCTTTTCCCGGTGCTGTTTCCCATCAGCGTAGTAGTTGATCCACCAGCAATCCGATCCGGCCGGTCGCTCGAAGATTCCCCGTTCCTTTTTTTTGTTTTCCTGTTCGCGTTTCATTTCGTTCCTCGGTGCATGTAAATCTGACAAGAACCATACATCAGTCAGCAGAATCATGCACCGCGAGGGCAGGTGATTGCGCCCAGTACGTGTGAAAACTGAAACATGCACCAGAACATGCACCACGTAGAAATGCCATCCGGAGCTCTTGCTCTCGGATGGCATCTAAGCTGTTCATTATTAGCTAGTTAGCTGGAGCCGAAGATCGGACTTGAACCGATGACCTGCTGATTACGAATCAGCTGCTCTACCAACTGAGCTACTTCGGCTTGCTCTTCGATTGTAACGTCAGGCCGGGTGAAGGTAAAGTTGCCCTCAGCCGCCTCGCGCGGGAACAAAATCACCGCATCCAAGCGTCTAATACAAGTGAATCATGAATATCCTGGTGCAGACTCTTCAACTGGCGATCAGAATCGCGATTGTG
>Ga0326727_10002581_pt1 | contig 61103 bp, 53 predicted proteins | sample MB2enrmetagenome_FD_207643 | JGI IMG/M metagenome (GOLD analysis project Ga0326727, IMG submission 207643) | Lab enriched peat soil microbial communities from McLean, Ithaca, NY, United States - MB29MY | ecosystem: Environmental > Terrestrial > Soil > Wetlands > Peat | place: USA: New York...
CTCCCGTCCCTATCGTCACTCCGTCTACCGCATAGACCTGCACAATGATGTAGTATTTGCCAGCGGTGCTAGGCCACAATCCTGAATAAGAGATGGGAGCGCTCGTAGCATTGAGAGCTAGAGCCGCGGTAGTTCCCGATTTGATAAGTGTGTCATTGTTGCCGAATGCCGAGCTCGTGGACGCGTATACCGACCATGAAACTGAACTGGAGCCAATGCCACCAGCGGTATTTTGTATCGTGAAGCTACCGCTCACCGCGCCCCCTGCCACATTGCTTCCTGTCACTGTGATATTCGGTGGTACCGTGTATGCAGGGTCTGCCACCGCCACAGTACCCGTGGTCGCTCGCATCCCGACCGTCGCGTCATCGGCCGACTGCACCTGCACGATAATGTAATAAGAGCCAGTGGTGATGGGCCACGATCCGTTATACGGGATGGGGGCGCTGGTGGCTCCTGCACCTAGGGCCTGATTCGTGCCGGAGGCGATAAGAATATTCCCGGCGCCCAATGTCGGGCTCGTGGACGCGAACACCGACCACGAGACAGTGCTGACGCCTGCGCTTCCGCTATTGACTATCGTGAAGGTGCCGCTTGCCGTACCACCCGTCGTGCCGCTCGTCGGCGTGTCGATGGTCCCGACGGAATACTCGGGTCCCGACACTATAATCGGGCTCGAGGCAAAAACCTTCGTTCCTGTGCCGACTGTATCGTCGAAGGCCGAGACCTTCGCGACGAAGTAGTAGGTGCCGGGCGCTGAAGGATAATTGCCGGTTCCGGGGAATGGCACAGAAACCGTCGCAGCCGAGCTAAGGGCGGGGGTCGTTCCCGAAACGATCGCTGTGTCTTGCGCGCCGATCGTCGTCTTCGACAGTAAATAGACGGCCCACGTAATAGGATAGACCCCAGACCCGATTCCGATATTCTTGATAATCAAGGTTTGGCTCGTAATCGAAGATGCGCTTTGCACGAGTGTCGTAGCTAGGGGAGAGACCGACGTAAGGCTGTAGGCCGGAGACGTGGAACCCGTAACCGCTATCGCGGGGCTGATCGCCTGGTTGTTGGCCGTGTTCACGTCATCGGCTGCGGTCACGATGATGATGATGTAGTAGCTGGACGCAGCGGCTGGCCAGGTGCCCGAATACGAAATGAGGCTCGAAACCGAAGAGGCCCCGAGGGCGGCCAGAGTTCCGCTGGCGGCCACAGGGTCGAGCGTAGTATCCAGCTCGCTGTTGCGTGAAACGTAAACCTTCCAATTCAGCGCATCGGCGCCGGCTTGCGCGGAGATGTTCTCGATCTTGAAACTTCCTGTAAATGCCGAGCCACCCGTGCCCGAGGCAGGAAACGACGGAGAAGAGGCAATTAAATAGTATGGACCAGCCGTATTCTCTATATAGAACACAGCCTGGGCGCTCGCGCCCGTGCCGTCGGTAACCTGCAGCGTCGCCGTTCCCGCGGAAGCGGGTGCAGTGTAGACTTTCGTGGCTGAGTTGAAAGTCCCGGGACCTCCCCCGACCAGGCCGAACGTATAGTTCCCGTCTCCGCCCGTAGCCTGGAGGCTGAGGTTGTTGTTGACCGTGATCGTGGCTGTGGAGGGAGTAATTTTCAGGTTCCCCGCCGAGGCCGAGCCGTTCTTGCCTTCCATCAGTGTCTTGAAAAGTCCATCGCTGCACGCCGTGAAAAGCGCGAAAGAAAGCAGCGCCGCAAGAAAAACCCTGGATTTCATGGTCGTTTTCCCACCGGTATATCGATCTCGACGCCTGGATTGAAGCCCATGATCAGATCCTCCCCGTCCAGGAAAACCAGATACGAAAGGTCGATAGAAAGCCCGAGACCGGAGCCCAGGACCCAACCGAGCCCGAGACCGGCTCCCGCATAAGGAAGGAAGGCGAAGCGATTCCCATACAGTTGGGTCTGGAGGCTCATCAAAGACTCCCCGACGGCCGCATGCAGGTAGGGCCTGAACTGCTCGTCTTCGGCTCTTGCGATGAGACGGAGATCCAGGGCCAGAGGAGCAAGGATACCCGTAGCCGATTCGAGCGGCCCCTGGGCCTGGAGCACCATGCAGGTCGCGGAAAGGCCGAGGCCGAAGGCCAAAATGCGACCGGGGAAGTACCAGGTGACCCTTGCGCCGGCATCGCCTGCAGCCTGGAAAAAGCTGCCTGAGTCGCCGCCGGCCAGAAACGGTGCTCCGCTGAAGCCCAATTCGAGGCCACTCGGGCCGCGCTGCACTTCAGGCTTGGGGAGCGCAAGAGGCGTCTCCACCGGCAGAAGCGGTGTCTCGTTCTGAGCCGGGATATTTTCCGCCTTCGGCGGTTTAGCTTTGATGGGCGCGATCTCGGCTACCCGATCGAGAAGATCGTCGAGGGCTTTAAAGACCATCTCGTCGGTGAGCATATCTTCAGGCCCGCTTCTCTGCACATCCGTGATCCACTTTCCCGCGCTACTGTCGAACCAAGCAAAGCGTAGAGAGAGGTTGCCCTCCTTCTCCGACGATTCCACGAGGAGAAGATAGTCGGCTTCTTCCGATTCAGCGCCCTTGAGGATGGCTACGGGGTCTTGTAGTGCAGTCTCGTCGGCCTGCGCGAGGATGACGCTCCTGTACCCTTTCCGATCGAGCTGAAGGCTCGCAGCTAATGTAAGGATCTTTGATAATGAAGTATTGGAACTGGCATCGAGGGACCGTACAACGATAGCCACGTCTGCTCCGTCCTCTTCACCGGGCTCGGCGAAAAGAAGAGGCATAACGAGAAAGCCGAGGAGGCATACCACAAGCCATCTGCGAAACATCACCCTATTATATCGCTACGACCCTCGGCCTGGGAGATGGAGGCGATAAGTTTTTTCCGAAAGGCAGGAGCCACGACGCGGTCCCAGGGACGCTTGGCCGACTTGATCAAACGTTCAGCCTCCGTCTGCCGGAGCGCCAGGTACGAAGCGACCTCCGGCCCTCGCGAAAGGCGGTCTTCAGCAAGGTACTGTCGGAGGAAAAGGATCGCGGCCGCCGCGTCGCTTATCGCGCCCAAACGGTCCTGAAGGGAGCGCAGCTCGGCTATGCAGTCGTTCGCCGCCGGGCCAAGGATTGGGATGAAGAGCTCGAGAGTGTAGCGCAGCCGCTTGGAGGCTAGGCGAAGGGCGTGGAGTCCCTCCGAGGAGCTTGAGACCAGGGACAGCCGGGTGCCTTCTGCCCTGAGCCTGGCGTAGGCGTCGAAGATGAGGGCGGGCACCGCATCGAAGGCAGTGATCGAGGCCTCGTCGGGCCTAGGAGGGGCCATGAGGCCACCCATGTCGGGCAGATCGTCGCTCGCCTTCGCTTTTTCCCGGAGGCGGGCAAGGATATCGTCTCGCCTGGACTGAAGCTCGGCGACGAAGGGCTCGAAGCCGGGACGCCGCCGCGCGGAGAGCTTATTCAAGTGGGCTTGGGCGTTCTCGAGCATGATGTCGGCGTCGCGGAGGCGCCCGAATGAACGCGTTAGACGCCGGAGTTCCTTGGATGCGCGGCGAGCTTCCTTACGGTCAAGGTATTCCTCGAAGGACTCGAGAGCGGCGAGCGATCTCCGCGTCGCGACCCGCAGGTCGTGGACGTCATCGGGGGCGCCCTTCGCGACAAAATCGCGAAGGCGTTTCTCGAGCTCGGTCGAGAGCAGCGCCATGGCACGCGCCGCGAAATCCCGCATTCCCGGCCGGGCGCCGGCTGCGCGCGCGGGAGGTTCGGGCTTCTCCCGAAGCGCCTCGCCCTGCGGCGGAGCCGCCATGGGCGATTCGGCGGGGACGGCGAGCCGACTAGAAGGCCGCGGACCGAGCGCAATATCGAGCTTGGTCCTGGCGTCGGGCTTGAGGCCGTAGGCGGATACGAGCTCCGAGGCGATGTCCGTAAGGTCGCTCGTCGAACCGAGGGCCGAGAGCTCGACCTCGGCGATCGAGAGAGAGGAAGCCGACGATCCCTTTTCGACGCGCAGGCGGTCTATGTCGAGTTCTGCGATCTTGGCGCTATCCTTGAAGAGCGGGAGGCAAGCTCGCTGTTGGGAGACTATGGCGATAATCTCGAGCGGGGCACCTTGGCACAGAGAGGCGACCCGCCGCTTCAGTTCGTCGGGGACCAACTCGGGGGCGGCGGGGCCCGGCGCATAGCGAAGCTCGTAGCACTCGCGCTTTTTAACGGCCGTTTTCGGGTCCAGCGCTTTAAGGCAAGCCTCGTCCCACTCATCGCAGGCGCGGATCCGAAATGTCCAGCCTGCGGCTTCAAGGCTCCTATCCCCCGTATCGAAATAGGTATCGCGAAAGCGCAAGCGGGAGACCTCGCCCACGCGTGCGCGACCGATTTCCTTGCACTGCTCGAGGCGCTCGACTACGGCGGCTCTCGGTATAAGGAATTTACTTTCGGTTTCTGTCCAAGGTTTCATCATGATAAGGTTAGTCATGATAGATCGCTTAGGCTGCGCGCGCAACTCTCCCAAGCCGGCCGATTATCGCCCTAACTCGGTTAGTAAAATTTATTAACGAAAACTAAACATATATCTAATACGCATTGCATCTTTTTTATGCATATAATGCATTCATCAAGTGCATCGATCCAGGAGGAATAGGCAATGAGTAAGAAAGAGAAGGACGCCCCGCAGCTTGCGGCGACGCCGGAGTCCGCGGCTCCGACCGCAGACCAGGAGAAAGAGACAAAGGTGAAAAAGGAGAAGAAGCCGAGCGCCGACTCCAAAAAGCTTCATGTCGAGATCGCCCGGGGGAATTGGAAACGGTTAGAGAGCTACATCGACGAGTTCAACAAAAACCCCGAGCGGACGACGCCGAAGATGAAGCAGGCTGACGTGATCAACAAGGCGCTCGCGGTCTATCTCGGCGCCGACGTGGCAGAGAAAGGGAAGAGGTGATGGATATGGCGAACGGAAAAAAGGAATCACCAAAGGCTAGCAAGCGTATAAATGTGGAGATCGCCCCTGGCGTCTACCGCCTACTCAAGGCTAAAAGGGACGAGATCAACACCGCACCCGACGGGACCGAGCCTCCCCAGAGCTACGCCGACTTGCTCAACCGCGCCTTGGACAGCTTCCTGCCGCCCTTGCCCGCCGACGAAGCCGGTGCGGCGAAAAAGGAGTAGGCAGTGGCTAAGAAGAAGAAGCGAGAGAAGGATGACGCCCTCAACGAGGCCGCCAAGCCTTTAATAACGTCGGTTAATCTGACCCTAACGGCTCCTGGTTCAGAGCCGGAGGCAATATGGGACGACGAAAAACGGGAACTCATCCTCGCGATCCCGGCGCCCGAGCGCGGAGAGCGGGGTCTGCAGGGTCCGGTCGGGCAGAGAGGCGAGGCTGGGGTTCCCGGAGCGCAAGGACCTCAAGGACCTCAGGGGCCAGCAGGGGCCAAGGGCGAGAGCGGAGCGCGCGGGGAGCGGGGACTCGACGGCAACCCTGGTCTCCAGGGTGTTCAGGGGCCCCAGGGCCCGCAGGGGCTTCAGGGTGCGATCGGGCCGAAGGGTACGCGTGGGGCGGGAGTTATCTACGCCGAGGCCGGAGACGAGGCGCGACGCTTCCTCCGTATTGAGGCAGATGGTAGCCTCGTCTACTTGCGCGACGGGGTCAAATACGCCCTCGCCCTCGAGCCTCTGGCCGCGACAGAGGACTGAGCTCGGCCTCGACTGCTGCTCCTCGCCGCGATAGGCTGTGCGTAGCCGGTCGTCCGCGAGGAGCGTCTTGCCCCTCTACCGTGCCCCACTATATTGTACGCATCTCTACCAGTAACCATGGTTTCGAGTTGATCTAAAACCTCGCGAACGGGAATAAAATTTACTTCTCTCACTATTTTCTCCCGTTCGGTAATACGATATTGTACTTATGACTTCAGTAATCCATTCAGCCAAGGACATAGGCTTCTTGCTGCATGAGCGTCGCAAAGCCCTCAACTACACCCAGGCCAGAGTCGCCGACCTCTGTGGAACTGGCACACGCTTTATCTCGGATCTAGAGAATGGCAAGGAGAGCATCGAACTCGGGAAAGCCCTCATAGTGCTTGCCGGCCTCGGGATCGACCTGCATGCCGAGATACGTGGAGAACAACGATGAGGCTCTTGGTGCGGCAGTTCGATCGCCTTGTAGGTTTCCTCGAATCCACTCCGGATCGGGGCGTTGTCTTCCGTTACGTTGGAGAGTACCTGAGGGAGCCCGGAGCCCACGCTCTTTCCTTATCTTTGCCACTTCGCGAGGCCGAGTTCTCCCAAGCGGCGACAATGCCATTCTTTGCCGGCCTCCTCCCTGATGGAGATCTGCGGCGACGAGTGTCGGACTCTCTGCACGTTTCGGAGAGCTCAACACTCAAACTCTTGGATGCCCTCGGTGGTGAGTGTGCAGGCACCGTGTCGCTCCTGCGCGACGAGGAAGATGAGGATATTAGGCGTGCCTCACCGAGCCCAAAGGGGACGCAACCGGGCTGTATTAGCCAAGTCGACGGCCAAGGTCCCAAGCCGCTAGTCCCGCTTGCCCAGGCCGTATTCTCCTATCTGCGCAACGGGGGTCGGACGACAGGAACCTGGGACTAAAGCGATACGGCCGGCCCTATCGCCCTCTCGCCGACGACCGAGCGCGCGAGTGCAAGCGCGGCATCGAGGCCCGCCCTGGGATATGGCGGCCTCGCCGCGTAGAGGCCACGCACGCCCTGGGGCCTGAAGGGGATAAGGCGCCACGGGAAGCTTTCGCCGAGGGCGGCCAGGTAAGAAGCGGAAGCGAGGACCGATACGGGGTCGTCGTTCACGCCCTCGATGAGGACAGTCCTGACTTCGATGAGCTTGCCTACGGCCGCCGCGGCTTCCATATTGCGTCTAACGTCGGCGCTCAGGAGGCGGGTGAGCGCCTCGTGCGCCCCCTCGTCCCAGGCCTTTAGGTCGAAGATGAAACCATCGAGACCTGCAAGAAGGGCCTCGAAGCTGGTTGCGCCCACGGCCCCATTCGTGTCGGCTATGACCGTGAGGCCGCGCCTGAGCGCACGGATCGGGGGCGCCGCCTCGAGGAGGAAATCGCCCTGCAGGAGGCATTCGCCTCCCGTGAAGGTGACTCCGTCGATGAAGCTCTCGAGCGGCGCGATGCGCGACACGAGGTCGGCCGGCTCCATCGACCTCGCCCTGGGCGAGGCGTCCTTGGGGCAGGCCGCGATGCATGCGTCACAGGAGGCGCACTTCTTTTCGTCCCAGACGACTTTACCGTCCGACGCGCGCGATAGGGCGCCTCCAGGGCAGGCCTCAACGCACAGGCCGCATGAGTCGCAGCCCCCCCGCGTTTCCGGATTGTGGCAATAGAGGCAGCGCATGTTGCAGCCTTGCATGAAAACGACGGCCCGGTGTCCCGGGCCGTCGATAAAGGAAGACTCGAGGACTCGCGCAACGAGTCCTTTCGCGTGGAAGCCGCTCACTCTACGGAGACCGCCTTGCGCTCGAGGACGCGGCCGCCCACGAGAGACTCGGCGCCGAGGGCGATCGTTCCCTCGCGCATGTTCACTCCCGCGCGGTACTTCTCGATATCCGATCGCTTCACCAGGTACCCGGTCACGCGGATCATGTCCGAATCCGCGCCGATGATCGAGAATACGCGGATGCCGGATTGCATCGCGCCTCTTGCGATCCGCACGAGGCCGGCAGGATTGGAGGCCGCCGTCCTGTCGAAGACCGCGATCTCGCTCACGCCCGAGTCGAAGAAGGAGTGGAGCTTGCCCTCGAGGGGAAGCTGCTTCGCGAGTCCGAGCTCGCGGCCGTAACGGATCCGCACGCCGGGCGTCGTGTCCACGTCGGAGTCGATGCCCGACTGAGCGTGGAAGCTTATGCGCCCGCCGTAGCCCGCGCAGTAGACGCCGCTCACCGACTTCACGAGCTCTCGGGCCTTAGCCGTGATCGCGATACCGAGCTCGTTCGCCTCCTCGCTCTCGCCGAGCCTCGCGCCGCCCGAGAGCTTCTCGACGGCCTCATAGAGGCCGAAGACTCCGGCCATCGAGGTGAACTTGTCGAGGCTCACGAGACCCTCGCGCGCCAGGAAGGAAGCTTCGAAGAAATGAGACTGCTCGACGACGAAGCGTGCGCGCGCGTTGATGACTTGGGTGAGGGCGGCCATGGCCTCGGGCAGGTCGCGCTCCAGGAAGGCGGCGGCTCCCGTCGATCTTTCGGCGAGCTTCTTGAGGGAGAGGCGCACGAGAGTAAGACTTCCTCCGCCGCGGCGCAGCGTGTTGTAGCAGCTCGCGACCGCGTAATCGCTCCCGACATCGGCGGACAAGGCCTCGTGATTGACGAAATAGGGCTTGCCCACCTCGAGGGCCGCGGAGGCCGCGAGCTCGGCGAAGCCTTGGGGGGTCGCGGAAGAGAAGCGCAGGGAGATGTTGGGCACCGCGCGCTTCTGCAGGGCCGATATCTCGATGATGTCCCGACCCACCACAGTTTCCTCGGGGCCCAAGTCCATGTGGACGAAGGCATCCGGCAAGCAACGGTCCACCTGGGTTAGGAAGAGCTTGAGGAGATTGCGCCGCTCGGCCTCGGAGACGGTCGGGACGAAAGGTTCGAGGAGGCGGTCGACGTCGCCCAGGTAGACCGGATAGCCGGTTATCGAAGGCACGTGCTCGTAGGCGATGAGGAGGGCGTTCACGGCCTCGTAGAAGTCCCGCGGCGGGGCCAGGTCGAGGTAGTCGGAGCCCCGCGCGAAGAGGATGGCGTAATCGGGGAGGATATATCGGGGACGGTAGGGCGCATGTCCTTCGTTCAAATCGCAGAGGATGCCGGCGGCGAAGAGCTCCTTGGCCTTCTTGCCTATCTCAGGATAAGGGAGAGCCTCCTCGGCGAGAGAGGCCAGAGCCGCTCTCTTCTGCTTGGGTTCCAGCTTCGGATCGGCGATTACCGAAAGGGGATCTGACACTGAAGACGCTCCTCTAAATATAAGATGTCCAAAACTTGCGAATTAGCGCTTACCGGGATCGTATATCTCGCCCGAGGCTTTGGGCCCGACGGACTTGCCCGAGAAGACGACGAGGGCGATCGCCGTGAGCAGGTAAGGCAGGAGGTAGAAGAACTCCAAGGGAATGCCTTGCAGGAAAGGGATATCCTTGGCGTAGATGGCAATCGCCTGGGCGAAACCGAAGAAGAGGCCCGCGCCGAGGACTCCCCAAGGATTCCACTTACCGAAGATGAGGCAGCCCAGGGCGATGAAGCCCGTACCGTGGACAGATGAAGCGGTGAACTGGATATCCTGGGTGAGGACCATAACCGCGCCCGACAGCCCCGCGAGGGCGCCCGATATGACGACGCCCGCGTAACGCATCTTGACGACGTTGATGCCCATGGAGGCGGCAGCCTGGGGATGCTCACCGCAGGAGCGCAGGCGCAGGCCGAAGGGGGTCTTAAACACCACGAACCATGCGAGCAGTACGAGGACGAGCATGAAAAAAAAAGGCGGCGAGACGTCCTTGAAAAAGAGAGACCCGATGAAGGGTATGTCCTGGAGACCCGCGACCGAGACCTTGGCGAGGCCGCGCTCGAAGGTGGTGGTCCGCTGCTGATGGTAGATGATCTCGCAGAGGTAGACCGTGAGCCCGCCTGCGAGGATGTTGAGCGCGGTGCCCGAGATGACCTGATCTGCCTTGAGATTGATGCTCGTATAGGCATGGAGGAGGGAGAAAAGCATGCCCGCTACCACGCCCGCGAGGAGACCGTAATAGCCGGCCGCTTGGCTGACCGGTTCGAGGAGGATAGTAACCGCGGCCCCGGCGAATGCGCCGACGAGCATGATTCCCTCGAGCGCAATGTTGACTATCCCTGAGCGCTCGCTGAACATGCCGCCCAGCGCAGCTATGATTATGGGCGAGGCGTAGACGAAGGCGATTGGCAGCATAGAGTAGATGACGTTCATACGCGCGCCTCCTCGTCGAACTTCTCCTGCTTGGGGGGCCTGAGCTTCTTGAGGAGGTAGTCGATGCCGTACTTCATGGCCACGAAGAGGACGATGGCGGCTTGGATTATGTTCGCAATGTCCTTGGGGATGCCCTGCGACTGCATGAGGGGCTGCGCCGCCTTGAGCATGCCAAAGAGGAGGCCCGAGAGGAAGATGCCGAACGCGTTGTTGCCTCCGACGAGGGCGACCGCGATCCCGTCCATGCCGTAGCCCTCGGAGGTCGAAAGAACGCGGCCGTAGTTGAAGGTGCCCACCGTGAGCACGGCACCGGCCAACCCCGCGAAGGCCCCCGAGACGATCATCGACATGACGATGTTTCGCTCGACCTTCATGCCGGAGCAGCGCGCGGCCTCCTTGCTGAAGCCCACCGCGCGCAGGCTGAAGCCGAAGGTCGTGCGTTCGATGATGAACCAGTAGACGATGACCGCGAGCACGACAGGCACGAAGCCCCAGTTGAGGCGAGAACCGTTCGTGAGATCGGTCAGCGCCTGGCTCTTCAGGAGGGCGGTCTGGGGGAACATCGCAGTCTTGATGTGGTCGGTGCTGCCGAAGACACTCACTATCATCCAGTTGCAAAGATAGAGGGCGACGTAGTTCAGCATGATGGTCATCACGACCTCATGCACATTGAAGCGCGCCTTGAGGAAGCCGGGTATGGCGCCCCAGAACGCCCCCGCGACCATCGCGGCGACTAAAACGAGGATCACATGCCAAGGCGCGGGAACATTCACGCTGAGCGCGACCGCGATCGAGGCGAGACTACCCATCATGAGCTGGCCCTCGCCTCCTATATTGAAGAGCCCGACCTTGAAGCCGAAGCCGACCGCAAGGCCGGATAGGATGATCGGCATGGACTGGACGATGAACTCGCCGATGTAGCGAGGATTGAAAGTACCGGCCTGCGCGTTGATGCCCGTAAGAGCCTGGAGCATCGATAAAAACATGCCGCCGGGATTCCTGCCGGTCACCGCCACGATGACCGAGGCGACAACGAAGCCGAGAAGAACGCAGACGATGGGTATGAGAATTGCGTTACTATTACGCTTGGCCATCGCTTATGCCACCTTCCGCTTGGAGCCCGACATCAGGAGCCCCAGCTCGTTCTCGTCGGTCTCGGAGGCAGTCACGATACCGACTATCTCGCCGTTGTAGATGACCGCGATCCGATCGGAGACATCAAGGATCTCTTCGAGCTCGAGAGACACGAGGAGGATCGCCTTGCCTTTGTCGCGCTCGCCCACGATGCGCTTGTGGATGTACTCGATAGCCCCGACATCGAGGCCGCGGGTCGGCTGAGCGATGACGAAAGCCTCGGGCGATCGATCGATCTCGCGCGCTAGGATGGCCTTCTGCTGGTTGCCACCCGACATAGAGCGCGCGAGAGTCTCTCCCCCTTGGCCGCAACGTACATCGAACTCGCCAATCAGGCGCTCGGCGTTGTCCCGTATCCGCGCCTTGTCTAGTATGCCCGCCCTGGAGAAGGGGGATCGACCGTATGAGTGCACCACGAGATTCTCATCGAGCCTGAAATCGAGCACAAGGCCGTGTCTCTGCCGATCCTCAGGAATGTGCCCGAGGCCAAGGTCGAGGCGCCTCTTGATGGGCAGGCGCGAGATGTCCTCGCCGTTCAAGCGGATATCGCCGGACTCGACAGGCAAGAGTCCCGTGATGGCGCGGACAAGCTCGGTCTGGCCGTTTCCGTCGATGCCGCAGAGCCCCAGGATCTCGCCCGCTCGCAGATCGAGGGAAAGGTCCTTCACGCCGAGGCAGCCCTTCGAGTTGCGGACATTGAGATGCTCGATCGAGAGCAGGACCTTGCCCGGCTTGGCGGGAGCCTTGTCGACGTGGAAGTTCACCTCGCGCCCGACCATCATCTCGGCCATCGCTTCCTCGCTCGTGCCCTCGACATCGACGGTCTTTACGAGCCTTCCGCGGCGGAGCACCGTACAGACCGAAGCGACTTCTTTTATCTCCTTGAGCTTGTGCGTGATGAGAAGTACGGTCTTACCCTCGCCCACGAGGCGGCGCATGATCTGCATGAGTTCGTGGATCTCCTGGGGCGTGAGCACTGCGGTGGGCTCGTCGAAGATAAGAATCTCGGCGTCGCGGTAGAGCATCTTGAGGATCTCGACCCGCTGCTGCATGCCTACCGATATGTCCTCGATCTTGGCCTCGGGGTCGACGTTGAGGCCATAGAGCTCCGAGAGCTCGCGAACGCGCTTCGCGGCCCTCTTGCGATCGATCACCAGGCCGTGCCTGGGCTCGAGGCCGAGGATGATGTTCTCGGTGACCGTGAAGTTGTGGACGAGCTTGAAGTGCTGGTGCACCATACCGATGCCGAGCTGGTTGGCGTGGTTCGGGTCCGTTATCTCTACTTCCTGGCCTCGCACCTTGATGGTCCCTGAGTCGGGCCGATAGAGACCGAAGAGGATGCTCATCAGCGTGGACTTGCCCGCGCCGTTCTCGCCCAGAAGGGCGTGGATCGAGCCCTGCTCGACCTGCAAAGTGACATTGTCATTAGCTCGGATGCCGGGGAAATCCTTGACGATATCGAGCATCTCAATAATATAAGGCATCCGAGGACCTCCAAATCGTAGGCAATACGAAGACCGCCCTTTCGGACGGCCTTCGCATAAAAACACTCTCGAGGACCTAGCCTACTTGATCTGAGAAGGATCGGTCGGAACCTTGATCTTCCCGGAGGCGATCTGCTCGGCGTACTTCTGGATTTCCTTCTCGATCGCGGGGCTGAGGTTGGGGTTCTTAGCCGGAATGCCGACGCCCTTGTTCGCGAGATTGAAGATGAGGTTGGTCCCGCCGGGGAACTTGCCGTCGCGGACCATGCCGGCGACGTCGTGGGAGGCGACATCGACGCGCTTCATTGCGGAGGTGAGGATACAGGACTTGTCGCCGGCATAAATACCGTCGGCGTACTGATCCTTGTCGACGCCGATGGACCAGCGGATGTCGCCCTTCGCGGAGCGCTCCTTGGCCTCCTTGATGACGCCATTGCCGGACGAGCCTGCAGCCTGATAGATGATATAGGCGCCCGCACCGTACTGCTTGACTGCGAGGGCCTGGCCCTTGGCCGCGTCGGAGAAGGAACCGGAATAATCGGAAAGGACCTTTACCTTCGGCGCTACGGCCTTGACGCCGGCGATATAGCCCGCCTCGAAAGCCTTGATGAGGGGGACTTCCATGCCGCCCATGAAGCCGACGGTGTCTTTCTTGTCCGCCTTGGCCTTGAGGCCGGCCGCGACGCCGACGAGGAAGGAGCTCTGCTCGGCGGCGAAGTTGGCGCTCACGACGTTCGGCTTGGCGACGACAGTATCGATGATGAGAAATTTCTCATTCTTGTACTGATCGGCGACCTGGCCGATGGCCTGTTCGAAGAGAAAGCCGGAAGCGACAATGAGGTCCATCTTCTGGTCGGCGAAGGTGCTGAGGTTGGGGATGTAATCGGCATCGGCTGTGGACTGAAGGTACTTTACGTCGGTCCCCTCTTGGAGCTTGTTCTCCTTGGCAAAAAGCTTGATGCCTTCCCAGGTGCCCTGGTTGAAGGATTTATCGTCGATTCCGCCCGTGTCGGTGACGAAACCGACCTTGATGGGGGCCGCAAAGAGGGCGGCCGTCGCCATAAGGGCGAAAAGGACGAGGACGATTCGCTTCTTCATAGTCTCTCCTTTGTAGAAACGTTGGCTTAACGCGTTGAAATGATAGTGCGATTCACAAAGGCGCGCAATATACCCGGGAATTCCTACTCCGGCAGCTCGGCAACGATCGCGATGCTGGAGCTTGCGCCAATCCTGTCGGCGCCCGCATCGAGCATGAGGATGGCGTCGTGATAGCTGCGTATACCGCCCGACGCCTTGATCTGGAGCTTGTCGCCGACGGTCCTGCGCATGAGCTTCACATCTTCGACGCTCGCCCCGCCCGTGCCGAAACCGGTGCTCGTCTTCACGAATTTGGCCCCGGCTCGTATGGCCGCTTCGCAGGCTTTCACCTTCTCGACGTCGGTGAGGTAGCAGGTCTCGAGGATGGTCTTGACTATCGCCTGGCCGGCCGAGGCAACGGCCACGACGCCGCGGATGTCTTCCTCGACCGTCTTCCAGTCCCCCGACTTGGCCGCGCCGAGGTTGATCACCATGTCCACCTCGCGGGCGCCCTGGGCGACGGCGAGCTTCGCCTCGGCCGCCTTGGTCTCCGAGGCATTGGCGCCGAGGGGGAAGCCGATCACTGTGCAGACGACTATGTCGGTGCCGGAAAGCTCCTTCGCGCAGAGGCTCACCCAGCAGGGGTTCACACAGACGCTCGCGAAGCCGTTCTTGCGGGCCTCGGCGCAGAGCTCGCGAACCTGATCGGCCGTGGCGATGGCCTTGAGCAGCGTATGATCGATCGTCTTGGCGAGCGTAGCCTTGTTCCATTCTTTCTGCACGATATCCCTCCCTAAATTTCAAACCGGCGCGAGAGGTATTCTCTGCGCGTCGCGACGAGCTCTTTAAGCTCCTCGAGCATGCGCTCGTCCGCGAGCGCGGCTATGGGGAAGACCTGATTTTCCGTCTCGTCGGTGTAACGCCGGACGAAAGCGACGTCGGTCACATAGCCTAAGCTGATCATGTTCGATATGCGGTCGGCCGACTTCAAAACGCGGGCCTTGTCCGAGCCGAACTCCTGTATGCGCGAGAGAAACTCGGCCTTGGTTTCGATGGGCCGGCGCGTCACTTCGAGCACGAGCTTGTAGACGTCGGCCGACTCCTCGTCTATCTCGAGGATGCGGTCTCGGTCGAAACCGGGCACGTCCTCGATGAGGTCGTGGATGACCGAGGCTTTGAGGAGGACCGAGTCGATATAGCCGTAATCGATAAGAATGGCCATCGTGTCGAGCTGATGGCGGAACATGTTGCCGCCGGAGCGTCGGCGATTGCCGATGAGGGCTGTCGCCAGCTGCATGTAAGGGGCGAGGTGCATGCTCTTGAGCCTGAGCATCTCGTCGACGTCCATGCCGAAGCGCCCTCGCTCTAGACCTTCGTCCCCTTCGATGAAGGGATCGTCGGCGCGCCCCGAACCCGGACTCGTCATGCAAGCTCCTCGAGGTACTGGCGGTACTTGCCCGCCCGGCGCTCGGCGTCCTCGAGCTTTTCGCGCTCCTTGGCCACGACCTCCGCCGGGGCGGAGGCGGTGAAGCCCGCGTTGCCGAGCTTTGCGGTGGCGCGCTTGATGAACTCCTCGTCCTTGCCCAGGTCCTTGCGCAGCTTGTCGAGGAGCTTGGCTCCGTCGACCGATTCCTTGACGAATGCATAGGCCTCGAAGCCCTTGCCGACCAGGGCGACCGTGCCCGCGGGACGCGTCGCCTTCTGCGCCGAGGCCCCGACGGGAAGCTCCTCGGGAGCCGGGCCGTTGATAAAGAGCCCTACGAGCTCTCCGTTCTCGCGCAGGAAGCTCGCGCCTGCGAAGTCCGGCTCGAAACGGAGGGCGAGCCGTACCTTGGCCTCGGGAGCGATGCCGAACTCGGACTTGAGACTGCGAGTCAGGCGCACGAGTTCGCGCAGTGCCTCGAAACTCACGTCCAGCGCGACGGCGTCGGGGCCCCCGCTCTTGGTGGCTTCCGGATAGGGTCTGACGATGAGCATCTGCCCGTCCGCGCGGCCAGGCAGTTTCTGGTAGATCTCCTCGGTGACGAAGGAGAGGAAGGGGTGCAAAAGCGCGAGGGATTCCTCGAGCACCGCGATGAGGACCGACACGGCCCTGTCCTTCTCCGCATCGTCGCCTTTCCTGAGGGAGAGCTTCGTCGCCTCGACGTACCAGTCGCAGAAGTCGTTCCAGAAGTACTCGTAGGCCGCGCCCGCCGCATCGTTGAAGCGGTAGGTCGCGAGGGCGTCGCGTATCGCGCCGGAGGCGGCGCCCAAGCGGCCGTATATCCAGCGGTCCACGTCGCGCAGCTCGGGCTTCTCAATAAGCTCGCGGCCCTCGAGATTCATGAGGATGTAGCGGCTCGCGTTCCAGACTTTGTTGGAGAACTTCGAGCCGAGCTTGAAGTCGTCTTTGTCGATCAGGATGTCCTGGGTCGAAGTGTAGAGGAAGGCCATCGTGAACTTGAGGGCGTCCGCGCCGTAGAGGTCCACAATCTCGAGGGGGTCGATGCCGTTGCCCAGGGACTTGGACATCTTGCGGCCCTGCTTGTCGCGCACGAGGGTGGTCATACAGATGTCGCGGAAAGGGACCTGGCCCGTGAACTCGAGGCCCGCCATGATCATGCGAGCTACCCAGAAGAAGATTATGTCGAATCCCGTGACGAGGGTCGAGGTCGGATAGTACTTGCGCAGGTCAGCGGTGTCCTTGGGCCAACCAAGGGTGCTGAAGGGCCACAGCCAGCTCGAGAACCAAGTGTCGAGGACGTCCTCGTCCTGTTTGAGCTCGGTCGACTTGCAGTAGGGGCACTCGAGCGGTTCTTCGCGGGCGACCACGAACTTGCCACAGTGGGCGCAGTACCAGACGGGGATGCGGTGGCCCCACCAGAGCTGACGGCTGATACACCAGTCGCGGACGTTGGTGAGCCAGTTTTCGTAGGTGTTCTCCCACCTCTGCGGGTAGAACTTGATCTCCCCGGCGCGCCAGGCAGCGAGGGCCTTGTCGGCGAGGGGTTTCATCTTCACGAACCACTGCTCGGAGAGATAGGGTTCGACGACCGTGTGGCAACGGTAACAGTGGCCGACCGAGTGCGTGATCGGCTCCTCGCGGACGTAGAGGCTCAAGCTTTTGAGGTCGGCGACGACCGCCTGACGGGCGTCCTTGACCTTCATACCTCGATACTTCGCGGGGCAGGCATCGCTCAAGGTGCCGTCGGGGCTGAGGATGTTTATCTGCTCGAGGTTGTGGCGCTTGCCGACCTCGAAGTCGTTGGGGTCGTGGGCCGGAGTGATCTTGACGAGGCCCGTGCCGAAGGCCTTGTCGACATAGGCGTCGGCGATGAGAGGAATAGAGCGGCCGGTCAGGGGCAGCGAAAGCTTTCGGCCGACAAGGGCGGTATAGCGCCCGTCCTCGGGGTTCGCGGCGACCGCGGTATCTCCCAAGAGCGTCTCGGGCCGCGTCGTGGCGATCTCGATGTATGCCTTGCCGGCCTTGAAGACGACGCCGGGGGAGCCGACAGAGGGAGAAACTCCTTCGATCTCGTAGAGGATGTGGTGCATCGCGCCGTTTTCGTCGGAGTGCTCGACCTCGTCGTCGGAGAGGGCGGTGCCGCAGGATGTGCACCAGTTGACCAGGTACTTGCCCTTGTAAATGAGGCCCCGCTCGTAGAGCGTAACGAAGACGTCGCGCACGGCCTTGGACAGGCCTTCGTCGAAGGTGAAGCGCTCGCGGCTCCAGTCGCAGGAGGAGCCGATCTTCTCAAGCTGCTTCTTGATGATGTCGTGGTGCTCGTTTGCGACCTTCCAGGTCTCCTCGACGAATTTCTCGCGCCCGAGCTCGCGGCGGTCTATGCCCTTGGCGCGAAGCTTGCGCTCCACGACGTTCTGGGTGGCGATGCCCGCGTGATCGGTGCCCGGCACCCAGAGCGTCGGCTCCCCGAGCATACGGTGGTACCGGATGAGTATATCCTGGAGGGAATTGTTGAGGCCATGGCCCATATGGAGGACGCCCGTGACGTTCGGGGGCGGGATTACGATGACAAAGGGCTTCTTGCCGCTCTTGCCCGCAGGCTGAAACAGGCCTTTGGACATCCAGGCCTCGTAAATACGGTCTTCGAAGCTCTTCGGATCGTAGGCTTTCTCAAGCTCGATCGCTTTCATCGTGGGATCCTCCGTATAAAGCAACGTTGCGACGCATTCCACAGCGTACCGGAATCGGGGGGAAAGTGAAAGGGGCGGACATAATCCCGATCATTGCGTGTTCCAAAAAACACAGGCCGCGATTATGATTAAAAACGATCGGAGGCCTTCGTGAAGCCATTCAGGGGGAAATGCATCGCGGTCCTCGTCCTCGTTTCGATGGCCGCCGTCTATGTCGCGAAAGTCTTTGTGGGCATATTCGTCACGGGAGACCTCGGCGCGGAGATGTCCAACATAGCGATTTTCAGCATCATCGTCGCTACGCTGGAGCTGGCATCGGCCCTCGCGCTCTCGCTTCTCCTCAGGCCCCTCGATACGGCGGTCCGGAATAAAGCAAGGGGAGCGGCAGCGAGCGAGGAAGAGCGAGCGGCTGCACGGGCCGCGGCGGGCAAGATCCCCGCATTCGCGACGATCATGGCCGTCCTGACCTTCGTCGTCGGGCCGCTGATCTCGATGAGCGGCGCTATCTCGCCCAACAGCAAATCCTATACGGCATCGGACATAGCCGTCTTTCTCTTCGTCTTTACCGCCTTCGGCCTGACGGCCGGCGTGCAAGCGGTGGTTGCAATAGAATCGGCGCTGAGAGAACCGATGACTGCCCTCGGCTATCACGACATCCAAGCGGGCAAGCGGCGAAACTCCCTTTCCTCGCGCTATCTCGTCGCTGGAATCGCGGCCATCCTACTGGGGAGCGCCGAGGTCGGCGCGGCAGGCTACGGCGCGCTCAAGGCCGCGACGCCCCCGGCTCCCCAATCCTTTCTCCTTCAGACCCTTGCGCTCGCCATTCTCTCCTGGTTCTGGATAACCTCTATATTCCATATTATCGGCAAAACCTTCGGGGCCAGGGCCTCCGCCATGGCCGGCCTGATCCGCGCTGTAGCCGAAGGAGACGGAGACCTCTCCGCGCGCGTACCGATAGACCGCGACGACGAGATCGGCGCGATAGCCTCTCTCTTCAATCTTTTCCTCGACCATCTCTCCGGTCTCACGGGGCGAGTCAGGGAACTCTCCTCCTCGGTGCAGGAGGGAGCCGACAGGCTGCGCGAGTCCTCGGAGCAAGCGAAGGAGTCGGTAGCCGGGCTCGAAGGTTCCGTCGCATCGGTGAGCGACGCGGTGCAGCGGCAGTCGGAGACCGTCGGTTCCACCGAGGGCGAGATATCCGCTCTTCTCGAGTCGATCGGAAAAGTGGCCTCGAAGGTCGAAGAGCAATCGGGCTTCATGGACCAGAGCTCGGCGGCGGTGAGCGAGATGGCGGCGAACATAGCCGCGGTATCGCGCACGGCCGGAAAGGCGGACGAACTCGCGAGCGCTCTGCAGAAGGCCTCGGAGGAGGGTGGAGAGGCGATCAAAGCCTCGGCCTCGTCTATCGGAGAGATCGCCGAGGCCTCGCGCTCGGTGCGCGACATCATCGGCGTCATCTCGAAGATCGCGGCCCAGACGAACCTGCTCGCGATGAACGCGGCCATCGAAGCCGCCCACGCAGGCGAGGCGGGCCGCGGCTTCGCGGTGGTCGCCGACGAAGTGCGATCGCTCGCGGAGAGCTCCGCCAAGAGCGCGAAGGAGATCGAACTGCTCATCAAGGGGATGACCGAAAAGACCGAGCGCGGCGCGACGCTCTCCGACAGTGCGGGCAAGGCCTTCGATCGCATCCGCGAAGGAGTCGCGCAGACGAGCGAGCTCGTGCGCACGATCGCCGCGTCGATGAGCGAGCAAAAGGAAGGCGCGGAGGAGATCCTGCGCAGCTCCCAGTCCCTCGCCGACGCGACTCGGCTCATCGAGGGCCTCGCCGAGAACCAGAAGGAGCAGTCGAAGAAGATGGAGGAGTCGATGCTGCGCATCGTCTCGGCATCCAACGACATCTTCGAGGCGGTGCAGGAAGAGACAGGCTCGACCCAGGCCCTCGGCCGCGTCGTCGCCGTCGTGGGCGAGGAGGCGGAGCTCAACAAGGAAAGGGTCATCGGCCTCGAAGAGGCGATCTCGAGGTTCAACCATAGCCCCACTTCTTAAGGCGAATTGAGCAATGGCCGACGGCGATCGAGCAAAAGCTTCGGCGATGTCAGGGGTAAATAAACCGGCCGGCTGATAAGGCCGGCCGGAAGATCGCATTAGTATGCGCCCTTTTTCAAGGGCCCGAGGCCCTAGGAAGTTCTCGACTTTCTACAGGTCCCAAGCCCTCATGGAGTGTTCATTCATCGACAACCTCCTTTCCGCACATTGATATGGCGGATCTTTAAGATAAGCCGGCACTTAAAATATGCCATGGTTTCGGCCGCAGGTAAAGTGAAAACGTCGAAATTTGAGCAATACGGCTCCCTTGAGTTCTCTGTGGAGGAACTCGAGGCGACCACCCTGCTCATGGTCCGACAAGCCCTGCGGCTCTGCCGGTGAAGGACGATGTCACAGCGCTAGTTTGCCGGCGCTCGACCCCAGGATTCAGCCTAAAAAATTTCTCGCTGATAAAACTTTATAAATGCAGTGATAAAAGTTTGTAAATGCAGTGATAAAACAAAAATTTCTCATCGGAGGCTTTTGCAAAACTCGGACGAGTTTTGCAAAAGCTACCTTAGCCTAGCGCAGATTTCGTAGCGGCTCATACAAACACCAAGAGCCGCGAGAAACTGCAAGGCCAATTTCATAAGTAACCGACTTATGAAATTGGCTCATCGATACCCGAAAACCTCGCCACAGGAAAATATTTTCCGAATTTTATGCCAAACCTCAATCGCTAGCGCATCCCGCGCGCGTATTAAGTATGCATGGTGCGCACATGCGGTTCCCCTAGACCGACCTTTCGGCCGGCCAATCGCTTTTCTCATGGAGGTTTCACATGGCAGTTCGCGTCGCATTGGTAAAGGACAGCATCCGCAAGGACGGGGCAGTCTTCGCACGGGTCGTCCAGCGCAACAAGGTAGACTTCGACACACTTCTCAGCTTCATGGACAAGACCACGGGTCTTTCGGAGAACGACATCCGCTCCGTCTTCCTTCAGTTCGCCGAGGCCCTCGTCTTCTACATCCCCGATGGTACGGAAGTCCAGACCCCCATCGGTACCTTCAAGCTCAACATGCACTACAAGGGCGCTACGGAGGACGAAGCCCTGGCTCCCCAGGACCGGAAGTACAGCGCGGACGACATGCGGATCCAGCTCCGCGCCGACCGCGGACTCCTGGAGCGCATCAGGATCAAGGCCTCGGTGAGCGTGGTAGACACGCCTGTCATCCTGACCCCCGCCCTCACCAGCGTCACCAACGCGGACCTTGACGGTACGTCTGGTTCGGGTTCGCCCGGCCAGATCCTGCACATCCAGGGAAGCCGCCTCAGCTTCGACAAGGCGGACAAGGAGCAGGGCGTCTTCCTGATCCACTCCGGATCCTCGGCAGCGACGAGGCTCACCGTCTATAGCCGCATCGGCTCCAGCATCGTAGACGGCAAGATACCCGAGCTCGAGGCCGGACAGTACGGACTCGAAGTCAGGACCCGCCCCACGGACAAGGACATCCGCGTCGGCACCTACGATGGCGTCATCGCCATAGCGTAGGCGAGTTCACAGGAACTTGGCGGCGGGCGTCCGTGCCCGGCGCAAACGCCCAGCGCGAGCGCCCGCCGCCTTTCTCGCCCGCATCATCGATCGACTGCATCGACCGACCAGGCCTTAGGACGGTATACTCCAAAGACATGAGCGCGAGCGTACGCGGCGTATTAAAGGAAGTCTTCGGCTACGACGGCTTCCGTCCCTACCAGGAAGCCATCATCGGCGCGGCCCTCGCCGGAGAAGACATGCTCGCCGTGATGCCTACGGGCGGAGGCAAGTCCCTCTGCTACCAAGTGCCCGCCCTCGTCTTCGAACCGCCTTCGCTCGTCGTGGTCGTGTCCCCCCTCATCGCCCTCATGCGCGAGCAGGTCGCCTTCCTTCGGGGACTGGGCGTCGAGGCGAGGGCCCTCAACTCAAGCCTCGAGCCGGCCGAATGGCGGGAGAACGCCGAAGCGGCCGCGAGGGGCGAGATCCGGCTCCTCTACCTCGCGCCGGAGACCCTCGCCTCGGGCCGCGCCTCCGAGCTCTTCGAGCGCGCTACCGTCGACCTCCTCGCCGTGGACGAGGCGCACTGCATATCCCAATGGGGCCACGACTTCAGGCCCGAGTACCGCGCTTTAGGCGATATCAGAAAGCGCCTCAAGCCCCGCGAGGGGCGCAAGCGCGTGCCCTGCCTCGCCCTCACCGCCACGGCCACCGAGCGCGTAAGGACAGACATCCTCGCCGAGCTCGGCATGGAGGGCGCGAAGGTCGTCGTCGCGGGCTTCGACAGGCCCAACATCTTCCTCGAGGTGCGCCGCCGCGCGAAGGCCGTCGACCAGCTCGTGGAGCTCGCCTCCGAGTATCCCGAGGGCTCGGGCATAGTGTACTGCTTCTCCCGCGCGAGGGCCGAGGCCATGGCCGCCGATCTCTCCGGTCGCGGTGTCTCGGCCCTGCCTTACCATGCCGGGCTCTCCGACGAAGATCGCTCAGGCCATCAGGACGCCTTCATCCGCGACGAGGTTCGCGTGATCTGCGCGACGACCGCCTTCGGCATGGGCATCGACAAACCCGATGTGCGCTTCGTCGCCCACGCCGACCTGCCCAAGAGCATCGAGCAGTATTACCAGGAGATCGGACGGGCGGGACGAGACGGCCTTCCATCGCACGCGCTCCTGCTCTACGCGTACGGCGACGCCATGAAAATACGCTCCCTCATCTCGTTGGGCTCCGACGATAGCCAGGAGGCCGAGGACAATGCCCTCGTCGCCGAGGCGTCGCTGCGCGAGATGCTGCGTTACGCCGAGTCGGGCATCTGCAGGAGGGTCTCGATCCTCGCCCACTTCGGCGAGGAGTATGTCGGGCCCAAGGGGCAGGCGGGCTGCGGCGGATGCGACGTCTGTTCGGGCACCACCGACGCGGGCGCCGAGGAGGACGTGACAACGCAAGCCTACAAGTTCCTCTCTTGCGTGAAGCGCACGGGCGAGCATTACGGCTCGGGCTACGTCGTCGATGTCCTCCTCGGTTCCAAGAACGAGCGCGTGCTCGGCCTGGGGCACTCGAAGCTCTCGACCTGGGGCATAGGCAAGGAGTGGGCGCGGAGCCAGTGGCTCGACCTCTCCTCCCAGCTCCTGCGCAAAGGCTATCTCGCGAAGGACGAGGAGTACGGCGTCCTCTCCCTGACCGAGAAGACCTATGCGGCCTTCCGGGATAAGTCGCCTATCTCGGCAGTGGTCCCGCCCAAGCCCAGGAGCGCAAGCAGGGAAGCCCCCTTGCCGAGGGAGAGGGCGAAGTTCGAAGCCTACCCCTCCGGCTCGAAAGAGGCCGCCCTCGAGCGCGAGCTGCGAGACCTGCGCAAGACCCTCGCGGCCGGATCGTCGGTCCCGAACTACATGATCTTCGCCGACAAGACTCTGTACGACCTCGTCGAGCGCTCGCCGAAAAGCGAAGCCGCCCTCCTTGAAGTCTTCGGCATGGGCGAGGTTAAAGTAGGACGCTACGGCGCGGACATCCTCGCGGCGATAGAGCGTTCTTCCGCACGGGATCGGTCTGCGCTATAATTACCCTTCTATGGTAAAGGTCATATCGTGAAACCATCTCTTTACTTCTTCGACGTCGACCATACCCTCACCTACGGCTCGACCGGCAGGCGCTTTGCAGAGGCCGCGACGAAGCGCGGCGTTTTCAAGCTACGCTACCTCGCGATGATCCCCTACAGCTACCTGATCTACCGCTTCGGCTCAGGGAACATGTCTCTTTTCTCCGGTGACTACCCCATCATCCGCGGCGTCGAGAAGAAGTTGCTCGAGGAGATCGGCTGCGACGTCTTCGAGCGCCGCACGGGCAAGGCCCTACGGCCCGACATGCTGTGCCTCGTCGAATCGATCAAGGCAGATGGAGGGAAGGTGGTCCTCGCGACCACCTCGCTCGACTTCATAGTGCAGCCCCTCGCCGACCGGCTCGGCATCGAGACCGTCCTTGCGAATAAGCTCGAGTACAAAGACGGGCGCTGCACGGGAAAGCTCGACGGAGCGCTCCTGTTCGGCAGCGGGAAGCGGGACGCTGTCCGCGCCTACGCCGAAGGGCGCGGCGTAGCTCTCGCAGACTGCGCCTTCTACAGCGACTCTATCCACGACCTGCCCCTACTGCTCGCGGTGGGCGAACCGGTGGCCGTAGCCCCCGACCGGCGCCTACGCCGCGAGGCCGAGGCGCGCGGCTGGAAGATACTCGAGTCGCGCTAGGTGCTGAAAAGCACTACCCCGAAAACAGCGACAGATGTCGATCATGCTTGCTCATAGAGCGACTCTTCCACGGCGTGGACGGGCATATACAGTAACACTGGACCTTGACGACGTAGGGCGGGGGGTGTCACGGACAATGCATCTTCCGCCGCGCAGTAGGTTTTTTTTGAATAAGCCGCTTATACATGAGCGGTGCCGAGCCGCTACTTCTCAAGGTAGAATTCCACCCTCCGGTTCTTCCAGCGGTTCGCCGGGTCGCTGTCGGGCACAACCTGTTTCGACGCGCCCACGCCCTCGATGCTCATGCGCGAAGCCTCGATGCCGCGCTCGGCTAGGGCCTTGGCAATGGCGGCCGCCCTCGCGCGGGAGAGCGGGATAAGGGCCTTCTCCTGCTCGCTTTTCCCGAGGCTCGGGTCATCCCAATTGATCATCACCGCGTGCCCCACGAGCTTTATCCTGTAGCCAGGGAATCCCGCGAACTTTGCAGCGAGTCTATCGAGCGTCAGGCGATTCTGCGCCGCTTGTTCGGGCGGGACGTGCTCGAAGTCGTCGGTATTGCCCTTGAACACGATGCTCGCCACGTCGACGCGATAGCGATCCCCGTCCTTTAGGACGAGTATGTCCGTGTCGAAGCCGGAGCGAGCTTCGCTCGAGTTGCCGAACTCGTCGCGACAGCGCGCTACAAGGCGATAGGACTCGGCCGACTCGACGAGGCTCCCATCGGTTCCTTTGCCGTCCCACTCGATCGGCGGGAGGGAGCCGGATGAGGGCCAGGGCCCGCCGAAGCTCTTGAAGACCTGCTCGCCGGGGTCGACCACATCGATGCTCCAATCGACGATCCGGCCGAGGCGGCTCGAGGCCGCGAGGCCAAGGGTGAGGGTCGAGTCAGGCCCGCCCAGGCCGCCCGCATCGGGCGAGAAAAGCTTGAGCGAGGCCGAGAGGCTCAAGTCTGGCGGCGAGAGCTCGAGGACGAAGGGCGCGCTTCGCGCAAGGGCGGGGCTGAAGTCGGAGCCGTAGTCGACCGCCAGGGTCGCCGTGTATCGGCCCTCGGGGGCCGCCTTGCCGTCCCAGGCGAGGGAAGAAGGCAGGTCGGAAGCCGAGCCGCGGAAGGAGGCCACAAGGCCCTTGCCCTCGTGGACGATGTCGAGCCTCCAGGAGCGGACCGAGGCGCGCTGGCCGAAAGCGAGGCTGAAGTCCATCTCGTCCATGACCTTGTCGCCGTTGGGAGAAAAACCGGTCGTCCAGGGCTGGACGCTGCTCCGCTCGGGAGCGAAGGGAAGGTCGGCCACGGAGACCGTTCCCTGCGTCGAGGCGAAATGACCGTACTCGTCGGAGAGGCTCAGAATCGCCGCGTAACGCCTGCCCGGCTGGACAAGTGCGCCCGACTCGGAGGTTCCGTCCCAGGACAAGGCAGCGGGGGCTCCGGAGGCGGGCCACTCGCCCGCGTAGGAGCGGAAGACCTTGCCGTCCGTCCCGACAACGTCAAGCCGCCAGGACTTAATGCGCGCGGCGGCCGAGCGACCATCGATTTCAAAGGACAGAGGCGCCTTCACGCCCCCGCTCATGGGTTCGAGACGCTGGGGATCGATCACGAGGATGGGCTCGGGACCCGAGAGCGAGAGCGAAAAGGGCTTCGAGGCGAGAGAGATGGAAGAGAGCCTCGGATCCGAGTACGAGGCCGAGAGGAGGGCGAAGTAACGTCCCTCGGAGGCGAGCTTCCCGTCGGAGCCGGTTCCGTCCCAGACGAAGGTAACGGGAGCATCGCCGGCCTTGCCCGTAAAGGCTTGCACGGCCTGTCCCTTCGCGCCCTCGGGAAGGATTTCCACTTTCAAGGAATTCAGACTCTTCGCGTTGCCGACGAGGACTGAGATCGAGACGCTCTTTACCCGCGACTCGCTCGAGGGCCAGAAACCTTCGGTGTCGACTCCTATCGCGCTGGGCTCGATGACGAGGGCCTCGGTTGTCGCGGCGGGCGCCTTGGTCGCGTAGCCGGAAGCGAGTGCGCAGGCGACGACGCAGAAAACGATGCGCAGCACGACATCCATGCAAACGGCTCCCCGCGGCCTTTAGCCCGCTCTATTCCGGGCGGAAGCGGAGGCCTTCCTTCTTGCATAGGCGCTTCGCCAGGTTGCGGCCGTCGATGCCGCAAGGCGGCAGCCCGCCGCCCGCGTTCACCCACTGGCCGACCATCTCGAAGTTCTCGAGCCCCTCTATCGTCCGGGGAATCTTGCCGCCTAGAGTCTTCGATGTGGGCAGCCAGCCCTCGTAGCTTCCGTGCCAGTTGTTCGTGTAGCGGATAAAAGTCTTGGGTGTCGCGACGTCGACTGTTTCGACCCAGGAGGCGAAGCCGGGAAGCTTGAGCTCGATCGCGGCGATGATCGCGTCGGCGACCGCCTTCTTCTCCGCCGCGTAGGCTTCCGGATCGCGCTCGGCGAGGGAGGTCCAATAGCCATCGTTCCCCGTCTCGATCATAACCGTGGCCGCGGTCTTGCCCTTCGGCGCCAGGGTCGGGTCGAAGTTGAAAAGCCTGAGCATGAGTCTGTCCACCTTGAGAGCGCCCGACTCGAGGACGAGCGGTCTGTCCAGCATGAAGACACGGGCATGGGGGAGAGCGGAGCAATCGTGATCGAGGCCGAAGCCCGCGAAAAGGAGAGAAGGATAACGGACCTGGGTCGCGAAGGCCCCGTCCATGGCGCAGCCTTTGTAGGCGCCAGAGAGGAGCCGATCGAGGGTGTCGCGGCCGTCCGCGGCGGAGACGACGTAGTCGCACCTCTCCTCGCCCCAGCTCCCCCTGAGCCCCACGGCCTTCCGCACGCCCCGAGCACCCTCGACGATTATCCCGTCGACTTTGGCGCCGTAGCGGATCTTTCCGCCGAGCGAAAGATACTTATCCTCGATCGCGTGGGCGAAGGCGCGGGAGCCGCCGATCGGATAGCCCGCGGACTTCTTGGCCATGAAGCCGAGCATCATGAAGAACGCCCCTGCGGGGAAGTCCCGAAGTGCGTCGCCGAAAAGGACGGAGAAAGCTTGGCGCAGCCTCTCGCTCTGGAGCCCGTCGACGAGCCTCTGGAGCGGAACCTTCATCCACTTCGTGAAGACGAGCCCCATACCAGGCAGGGCCAAGGCGAGGCGCGCTGCCTCGCCGAAAGAGAGCCTGTCGAAGGCCGCGGGCATATCGGCCCTGGCGACCGCCTTGATCTTGGAAGACAGGAGATGGGCGAAGCCTGTGTCCCCGGGCCCCAGCCTCAGGATCTCGGCCTCGAGCTTGTCCGGATCGGTGTAGATCGTAAAACTGTCGCCGTCGGCGAGGTTGGCGGTCATGTATTCGTCGGGCTCTATGTAGTCGAGATCGCCCGCCCCCAGCTCTACCCAAATTCTGTGGAGATTGCTCGACGCGCCGGAGCCCATGAGCCAATGGATGCAGCCGTCGAAGGTGTAGCCCTTGCGCGTCCACGCCGCACAGAGCCCGCCGGCTTTGTCGTGAAGCTCGAAAATCTCGGTTTTGAATCCGTTGCGCTGCAGATAGCTCGCGGCTGAAAGGCCGGCTATGCCGGCGCCGATGACAAGGACTCTCTTAGCCATTGCATGCTCCGATCCGCGATCCCCGAAGGCGAAGGCGGGCTCTTAATTTCACGACCCGCGTGCGCGGCGCCGCTTATAGACATCGAGCAAACATAACGTTTCGAGCGCTATTCGTCAAAGGCTTCTACGCCTCGCGGCTGTATACTGTCCTTCCGCCCACTACCGTCTCGAGCACGACCGTGTCGCCTATCGTCTCGCGCGCCGCGGCCGTGATGTCCTGGGACAGGAGGACGAAATCCGCGAGCATGCCTTCCTTAAGAACGCCCTTGCGATCCTCGGCGAACTCGGCGTAGGCCGACCCGACGGTGTAGCAGCGCAAGGCTTCCTCGGCGCTTATGCGCTCGGGCCCTTCGCGATTGGCCGCCATATGAATGGCTCCGATCGGGTCGAAGCTCGACTCGCCGGGGATGTCCGACCCGAAGGACAGGTGGACGCCCGCGTCTATGAGGGATCGGTATGGGTAGGCGCGCAGGGCCCGCTCGCGGCCGAGGAGGAGGATGTCTTTCTCCGGGCTACCCAGCGCGGTCGGCTGGGCGGAGATAAGCACGCCGAGCTCGCGGATCCGCCTAACGTCCTCTTTTCGGATGAGCTGGGCGTGCTCGATTCTGATCCGCTGGTCCTTCAGTTTCGGATAACGCGCGAGGGCCTTCTCGTAGGCGTCGAGGAATATCCGTATTCCCTTGTCCCCTATGATGTGGAAGGCGCCCTGCCGCCCTGTCCGCGCGAGGAACTCGAGCTCGTGCGTGGGCTCGGGGACGGGAGGGCACTCGCCCTCGCCTCCCAGGAAAGGCTCGGAAAGGCAGGCGTTATGGGTCGAGAAAGTGCCATCGACGAAGAACTTCACGGGCCCCGGCCTGATCCAGTCGGGAACTCCGACGCCGAGAGCGAAGGCCGCGTCCATCGCGAGCCTCGCCCTGGGCGAGCGGCCCAGGGGCCAGCACGAAAAACGCGCCGAGAGCTCGCCACGGCCATAGCGACGACGGAGGCCCACAAGCTCGGGGTAGAACCACGTATTATCCTGGACCGAGCTGATCCCGTGCGACGCGAAGGCCGCGAGGGCTATACCCATACGCTTCTCGCGCTGGCGGCCGTCGAAGTAGATATCGCGGTTGCGCCTGCGCGAAAGCTTCGTGTCGCCGAGATCGCGCACGACGCCAGTAGGCTCGCCATCAGGGTCGCGCAGCACCGTGCCGCGCGAGGGAGAACGGCCGCCCCTTCCTATGCCGATGGCGCGTAGGGCGGCGCTGTTCAGCCACTGGCCGTGGCCCGAGTATTGACTAAGGATGACTGGGTTCCGGGGAAAGGCAGCGTCGAGGACTTCCTTACGCGGATCGGGACAGGCGGGATAGTCCCAGTTGAAGGCGCGGATCGTCTCGCCGGGGGCAGGATCGGGGAAGATCCCGCGCAGGAGCTCGACGATCGCCTTCGAGTCGAGGCCGCTTAGATCCGGAGAGAGCTCGTGGTCGCCCATGTGGACGGCGTGGATGTGGTTGTCGTTGAATCCCGGCACCACCGCGAGGCCGCCCAGATCCCGCAATTCCGCGCCGCTTCCCGCGCGCCTAATAGCCTGTGCGTCCTCTCCGACGTATGCTATCTCTCCGTCGCGAACCGCGATGGCGCGCGCCCTTGGGCGCGAACCGTCCATCGTGACGATATTTCCGTTGATCCACGCGCTCGCTGCCATGGGACCAGACTAGCGAAAAACGCGGCGAAGGGTCAACGCTACGCGCCCTCGGCTATCGCGTCGACATTCGCTCCCCCCGGCGGGACCATAGGCAGGACGTTCTCCTCCTCGCGGATGCGCAGCGACAAGAGGCGCGGCCCCCTGCCACCGACGGCGCGCCCTATAGCGGCGACTCCCTCGCCTGCCTCGGCGGTTTCAGCCTCGATACCGAAACCGCGCGCTATGGCGACGAAGTCGATGCGGCTCTCGAAACGCGAGGCCGAGTAGCGACCACCGTAGAAGAGCTCCTGCTGCTGTCTCACGAGGCCGAGGTGGCCGTTGTCAAAAACGAAAACCGAGACGTCGAGGCCAAGCTCGGCCAGAGTCGCGAGCTCCTGCACGTTCATGAGGAGCGAGCCGTCGCCTGTGATGCAGATGATTCTGCGGCCAGGATTCGCGAGAGCGGCGCCTATGGCGGCCGGCAGGCCGAAGCCCATGGTTCCCAAGCCCCCCGACGTGAGGAAGGCCCTGGGCCGCAAGACAGGATAGGCCTGAGCCGCCCACATCTGGTGCTGCCCGACGTCTGTAGTGACTATCGCGTCAGGCCCCGCGGCGCGGGCTATGGCGCGCACGAGCTCGCGGGGATGGGAGGCCGCATCACACAGGGGCAGGGAAGAAGACGCGATGAGCTCCCGGGCGCGGGAGGCCCATTCGCCTCCATCGCGCGCTTTCGCCAGGTCGGCGAGGGCCGCTAGGGCCTCTCGCGCATCGGCGTGGATGCCGAGCTCCGAGGCGCGTATCTTGTTGATCTCCGCATCGTCGGCGTCGATGTGGATGACGCGAGCGCTTTTAGCAAAGCGCCTGGGGTCGCCGGTCGCCCGGTCGTCGAAGCGCGCGCCGACCGCGATGAAGAGGTCGGCCTCCTCCGCGAGTAGGTTGACCGCGCGGCTGCCGTGCATGCCTATCATGCCGAGGTAGAGCGGATGCCCGGGCGGCAGGCAGCCGAGGCCCATGAGCGTCGAGGCGGCGGGGATGGCCGCCTTGCGCGAGAGACTGGCGAGCTCCTTATGGGCCCCGGAAGATATTACGCCGCCGCCGAAGTAGAGAAAGGGCCGCTTCGACTCTTCGATCATGGCCGCTGCGGCCTCGATTGCCGCCGGATCGGGAATAAGCGGCGGATCTGGGGCCGAGCGCTCGGGATAAGCATCGAACTCGGCTCCCTCGAGGAGGACGTCCTTAGGTATGTCGACGAGGACGGGGCCGGGCCTGCCCGAGACCGCAATGCGGAAGGCCTCGGGGATGACGGACAGGAGCTCGCGAGCGGAGCGAACGAGGTAGGAATGCTTGACTACGGGCAGGCTCATGCCATACGTATCCACCTCTTGAAAAGCGTCGGTCCCGAGGAGGCTGCGGGAAACCTGCCCCGTGATGGCCACGATGGGGACCGAATCGAGCTTGGCGTCGGCTATCGCAGTAAGTAGATTGGTGGCGCCAGGGCCGGAGGTCGCGATGCAGACGCCGGGCAGGCCCGTGCTCCTCGCCATGCCTTGGGCGATGAAGCCCGCGCCCTGCTCGTGCCGACTGAGCACATGATGCAATCCCGAATCGTAGAGCGCATCGTAGAGCGGAAGGTTTGAGCCTCCCGGGATGCCGGTCACGACGCTAACGCCCTCGCGCTTTATCAGCTCGACGACGATCTCGGCCCCTGTTGCTTTCATTTTGCCCCCTTTTTTTCGCACAAAAAGAAAGGCCCCCGCGGCTTCGCGCCGCGGGGGCCTTTTCGGTCTATCGACCTAAGGTTCATTCCCTCATCGAGCGAAGCTCCCGGGCTCGGGCCCGAGTACTACTACTACGAGGAGGCTAATTATATTGAGAAAAGCGCCAACGGCGCCGGACACTGTCTCTTTCATGAAGGAAATGATACCCTCGAGCATAGGATAATGCAAGGGGCAGGCTTCAGCCTTCTGAGTTAACCCATTTCTCATACCCACCTCACATAAGGCTTATGCGAGGATCCTATATTACCTTGCAGGAGGTGCCGAAATGCCTACCTGGTATCATCGAGCGAGTTGGGCCCTGCTCAAGGCCCTGTACTCAGGATCGTCGCTCAAGGAAGTTCGCGCCGCCGGCGCGAAGCTCCTGCCCGAGCCGCCCTTCCTTCTCCTGGCCGATCACTCGAACGCCCTCGACGGATACGCGATTGGTTCGTTTTCGAAAAGCCCAATTCGTTATATGGCAAACATCGAGGGCGTGCATCCGGCAAAAGCCCTTTTGGCCGGCCTCGTAGGGGTCTATGGCAGGCGAAAAGGAGCGAGCGATATCGCCGCTCTGCGCAGAACCATAAGCCTCGCGAAGTCGGGCGAGGCGATCGGCATATTCCCCGAGGGAGACCGCAGCTGGGACGGTGCCTCGACGCCGATCAGGCCGGGCGCCGGGCGCCTGGCCAAGCGTCTCGCCGAAGACTTCGGCCTTCCTCTCGTCCTTGCGCGCCAGAAGGGCAACTACCTCGTCCATCCTCGCTGGGCGGTTTCGTCCCGCCGGGGGAGATGGGACATCGAGTTCCTGGTCTACGATCCCGACGAGCTTTCTCGGATGTCCGAGGGTCTTGTCGAAGCCGTAGTCGCCACGGCGATAGCGAAGAACGAGATAAAGGACGCGCTCGCGGAGGGCCGATACTTTTCGGGAAATGGCCTCGCCGAGGGCATCGGGCGCCTCCTCTGGCGTTGCCCGGTCTGCGGCAAGGCCGATGCGATAAGCGGTCGCGACGACAAGATAAGCTGCGGGCGATGCGGCGCGCGCTGGAAGCTCGACGCCAATTGCAGAGTGACACCGATCAACGCGCCGCTCTCGCTGCACGCGGCGGAGATCGGGGATCTCAAGGATTGGCACGACTGGCAGGTGGCCACGCTGCCCGAGCTCGCGGCGAACGGGAACGGCCGGGGGCTCGCCTCGGAAGGGGTAATACTTTCGCGCAGGACAAGGGGGGGGCTACACAGGATCGGGCGTGGCCGGCTTTTCTGGCCCGGCCGGTCGCAGAGGGGCACTCCAGCCGGCGAGCTCGTCTTCGAGACGGATCGAGCGAGCATCGCCTTCGATGCCCGCTTGATCCGAGGCTTCGTGGACAACTTCAATTCCTTCTCCGAGTTCGACCATCGCGGCGAGAGGTGGCGCGTCGAGTTCGGGGGCGGCAACGCCGCTAAGTGGTCCTACGCGTTCTCGAACCTCGGGGGCGCCGGTCCTTCCGGCGGCGAGCCTCGCGGCGACGGGGCAGCGGCATGAGCGCCGGGCTTTCCGTGCTTCTGCAGACTGTCTTCCCCGACATCGTAGGGAGGGCTTCGCCGAAAACCGCGCGCGATCTCATGCTCGCGGCTGGCTCCATCTACTACGCGATAAACACCGGGGAGCGCAGGCGCATCGAAAAAAGCGTCGGAGACCTCCTGGGGCCAGGCGAGAAGGCCGAGGCGACGAAGCGCAAGGTCTTCGGCCAGATCCTCGAGCATTACTTCGAGAAGCTCCTTGTCGCTAATCGGAGCCGCGCCTTCGTCGAAGAATTCGTGCGAAACCGCGTGCGGGTCAGCGGCCTCGACGAGCTCGATCGCGCGCTGGAAAACGGACGCGGAGTGATAGCGGTGACGACCCACTGGGGCGCGGTCGAGCTCATTCCCCCCGTCCTGGTAGGGCGCGGCTATCCTGTCTCCGTCGTGCTCGAGGCCAAGACACCCAGGCTCCGCGCCTCCCTCGAGCGCCTCGTCGTCGGGCGGGACGTGGAGCTCATCATCGCCTCGCGTGGGGACCGAGTTCTCGAGCGGATACTCTCGTCGCTTGAGCGGGGACGTGTCCTCGTCACTCAGGTCGACGAGGTGGACTCCTGGCGACGGAGGGCGTCGAGGACCATCCGACTCTTCGGCAAGTCCCTGTACTTCGACCACAGCCTAGACTTCATCGCCAAGCGCGCCAAGGCCCCGGCCGTTGGGCTGGCCTGCAGGCGAGAGGAGGGCTTCCGCTACTGCCTGTCCTGCGAACTCCTGGCTGCGGACCCGAGCACTGTCGACGTGGCGACGGCGAGCCTAAGGTTCTGGGAGCGCCGCACTCTCGAGGCTCCGGAACAATGGTACCAATGGAACAAATGGGAGGCCATGAAGGCCTTCGCATAGAGAGAAAGGTATACGGCGATGTCCAAACTAGTTCGCGAATCCGTCGAAAAGGCGGAAAGGCTCCTCGCCAAGAAGGGTGACCTCATCGATGAAGAACTCAAGGCTGAGCTTTCGAAGCATCTCGAACTCGCCCAGGAGCTCTCCGGCGACTACCGGAGCTTAAAGGAAGAGATCAAGGAGAAGCGCATCGCCATCGAGGAGAACGCGAAGGCCCTCGCCCGCGCCGCGCGCAAGGCTAAGAAGTCCGCGGCCGAAAGGGACCAAACGCAGTACATATGAAGGAAAAGGGCTGAGGGCGCTCGGCATGTGGACTGCCCCCTCGATTGACAGAGCCTCGAAGGGAAAGGCTATACTGAACGCCCAAATGGACGACCCAATCGCCGAGTTCAAGATAGTCAAACCGCGCAAGGCCTCCGACCTCATCGTCGAGGAAATATGGAAGATGATCCTCGTGGGCAAGTTGAAGCCCGGAGACAAACTGCCGCCCGAATACAAGCTAGTGGAGCGCTTCCAGGTCAGCAAAGTCACGTTGCGCGAAGCTCTGCAGACGCTCGAGAACTACGGGCACATCACCCGTAAAAGAGGCACCAACGGCGGGAGCATCGTGCTCGACATCGCGCCGACTCAGGGTATCGGCCTCATCGCGACCTACATGAGCCTCTCCAAGCTCGGAGTCGATGAGCTGATGGACGCCCGCCTCCTCATCGAGCCGATGATCGCGCGCCTCGCGGCACAGAACCTCGATGCCGAAGGCGAAGAGCGGATCCGCACTCTCTTGGCTGGGCACGAGCAGGACCTAGCCATCCACGGCGGATCAAAGCGCGGCTGGGAATTCTACATCCTCATGGCGGAAATAAGCGGGAACCTCGTTCTGAAGGTGATCGAGGAGCTCCTGATCCGCTTGTTCATGGACGCTGAGTTCGCCCTGTCCATCGGCGATATCGGGATGAGCCCTGAGGAGATCGCCTACAACACCGAAGTGCTGAAGGTCAACCGTTCGATCGCAGCCGCGCTTTTCGGACGCAATCCGGAGCTTGCCGCCGCCGCTGTGACCGAAGCCCTGCGAGGCTTCGCGAATCGGATAAAGGCCTACGCCAACACGCATCCCGCCACTACACTACAAGCCGTGAAGCCCTAACCCTCGAATGCCCGCAGCACGACGACGCCGCCGAGTATCATTGCGGCGCCGCCAAGCTGGGCGCCGGTCAAGCGCTCGCCCAGAAGGACGTAGGCGGTGATGGTCGTAAACACGGGCTCGAGAGACACGACGAGGCTCGCGACGCTCGAGGGCAGCATGGTCAGGCTGACATTGTAGAGGCCGAAGCCGCCGACGGTGGGGATCGCCGCGAGAAGAAAAAGGATGAGCCATCCTTTCCACAGGGAGCCGAGCCACAGGATGTCGCGCGCCGATTGGGCGAAGCCGGGGAGCGGCAGGTCGGGCACAAGGTTGGCCAGGAACAGGAAGAGCGCCGCAAACCCAAAGGTATAGAGCAGGGTAGTCCAGGGATCGAGGCCGCGGTCCGCCGCGGACCTGCCCAACAGGCTGTAGCCCGCGTACGAGAGCCCGCCCACAATACCGACCGTCACTCCAATGGCGTCGCCGTGCCAGGAGCCCAGGTCGAGGATGCCGGCGACGAGGGCGCAGCCGGCTAGGCTCAGGACGACAGCCGCGAGCTTGGCGCCGCCGAGCCGCTCCTTGAAGAAGATCCGCCCGAGGATCGCGGTGAAGGCGCAGGATGAATAGATGAGCACGGTGGCGACGGCGGCCCCATTGAGGGCTACCGACAGGGTCCAAAGGGCGTTGAATATTGAAAGGACGAGACCATAGGCCGCGAGGTATGGCAAAAGCCGCTTAGGCGCGCGCAGGAGGCCGGGCTTGGTGATAGCCAAGGCGGGAACCAGCGCAAGAACGACGAAGACATCACGCCAGAGGGCGAGGACCATGGACGGAAGGTGATAGACCTCTGAGAGATAGCGGATAAAGATCGCCGTCGTCGAAAGGAAGAGAGCCGCAACGGCCGCTATGGCATAGCCCCGCACCTTCCCGCTCCCCGCCTGAGATGTTTTCCGCATGGCGAGCATAGTAGACGAGAAGGCGCGGGCGTGGGAAGGCTAACTATGCGTCCGCGTCCGCTTTTAGCACGGCGCCCAGGAGTACGGTCGCGCCAGCGGTGCAGTGCTCGGGGCTGGAATACTCAGGCTCACAGTGCGACAGGCCATCCTTCGACTGAACGAAGATCATCGTCGTCGGCATCATGTAGGAAACGAACTGCGCATCGTGCCCGGCGCCGGAGTGGATCATCTGATGCTTCACGCCCGCCTCCTCGGCCGCCGCCTTGACGTAGCCCACGAGCTTCTTGTCCCAATAGACGGTATCGCGGTTCCAGGCCTTCACGACCTCGCATTTACAACTCGCCCAGCTACGGTCGGCGCAAGATTTTACGATGTCCAGGACCTTCTGCAGCTTGGCCGGGTCCTCGTGTCGCGCGTCGAAGGAGAAGTCGAAGAAGTCCGGCACGCAGGTGTGCACGCAGGGGTGGCATACGACCTCGCCGGTCGTATACACAAGCTCCTCGAACCCCAGTTTGTCGATTTCCTCGTGCAGGTAGCAGAGGGCCTGGGCCGCCGCGTAGAAGGCGTCGCGCCTTTTTGGCATGGGGAAGGTGCCCGCGTGCACAGTCTGCCCGTAGAACTTCAGTCGGTAATTGAACATGCCGAGCACGCAATCCACCACGCCGATCTCCTTGCCTGAGTCCTCAAGGATCGGGCCCTGCTCGATGTGCGCCTCGAACATGCATTGGTATTTTTCGGGATTGAGCCGGTTTTTTTTATCTCCCTTGAAACCGGATTTCGCCAAGGCCTCGCCGAATGTCTTCGACGGATCGACGATGCTCTTGGACGCCATCATGTCCTCGTACTTGAACTTCGTCCGGATCGTCTCAGGCAGATAGTCGTAGCACACGATGCCGGAGCACATCATGGCGGGGGGATACAGCGAGCCCTCCTCGTTCGTCCAGACCATCGCGGTCAGCGGGTGCTTGTGGGGGATGCCATGCCGTACTACCGTCTCAAGCACCTCCATGGCGGACATAACGCCGAGGATACCGTCGTAGTTGCCGCCGTTTTTCACCGAGTCCACATGAGAGCCCATAACGATGCGCTTGGCCTTGGGATCGCTTCCCGGCAAAGTTGCGTACATATCGGCCACGTCGTCGATCTCGATTACCGCGCCGATCGCTTCCATTCTCTTGCGAAATTCGTTTCTCGCGGAAATGGCCTCCGGAGACAGAGAGTATCTCGTAATGCCGCCGTGCCCGGCGTCGCCGAACTTCGAGAACGTTTTGATCTTGTCGGTCATACTCTTCAAGTCACAGCTATACATATGGCTCCTCCAAAAACACAGTATTTCCCCTCTACCGGGAAACGAGGCCTCTCGCGTAGAGCTCCTTGATATCCGTCTCTCCTGGAGTGCGCGCGGTGTTGCTCACGTGCTTGGTCTTGAGCGCGATGGCAGTGAACTTATCGATCTCGGCCGCCGAGATCGACTCCCTCTCGCCCAGGAGCGAGCCTACGAGCTCGCCAAAGGCGCGGCCATCCGCGCAGCCGAGGGCGTCGAGTACCTCGCGCGCACTATCGGGCACTGCGGCGGCCACGAAATCGAGGTAGCCACCGAGCAGGAGACCGTTGGCCCTGCCGTGGTCGATGCCCTTGAAATACGTAAGCGAATAGCCCATGGCGTGCACGATGGTCGTGGCGGTCTGGGCTATTACCGCCCCGGCCATGTTGGCCGCCAGGAGGAGATCCGCTCGTAGCTGATCGTCGTTGTCTCCCCCGGCGAGCCGAGGCAAGGCCTTGCCGAAGAGGCGCAGGGCCTCGTAGGCGACCGCCCTGCTCCAGCCGTCCGAGTGCACGGAGAGATAGCCCTCGACCGCGTGGGAGAGGGCGTCCAGGGCCGTGTTGACCGCCACGCGATGGGGAAGCGAGGCCGTGTAGGCGCTATCGAGGAAGGCGAGGACTGGGAAGATTCCCGCCCAAGAGATAGAGCTCTTGCTCTCGATCGCGTCGTTGGTGAGTATCGCGTACTGGGTCACCTCGCTGCCCGTACCCGCGGTAGTGGGCACGGCGACGACGGGGAGCGCCCCCCCCGGGTAGTCGTTGCGGAAGACCTCCGCGTCGGAAAGCTCGTTACGCGCCAGCACAGCCGCGGCTTTCGCTGCGTCGAGCGGCGACCCGCCTCCGATGCCGACGATGAAATCGGCTTTAAAGCGCAAGGCCTCCGCCGCAGCGGCACGGCAATTCGCTATGCCGGGATTGGGCTTGACCTTATCGAAGAGCGAGTATTCTATGCCCTCCGACGCGAGGGCCTTCTCGACGTCGCGCCACGAGCCATTCTTCTTGGCCGAGCCCGAGCCGGTCATGACGAGCGCGCGCTTGCCGCAGCGCGCAAAGAGCTGGGCATTGGCTACTATGCAGCCGGGCCCCGCGACGACGCGCGTGGGCAGGTAGAACTTGATATCCACAGCCAGTCCCTCTCGCCTACTTCGCCAGAGAGGCGTCCGCGATGGAGAGCGCCCCGTCTATGACCTCGAAGGCCTCGGCCATCTGCGCCTCGCTTATGATGACGGGGGGCACGATGAACATGTAATTCCACCTGCTGTAGAGGAAGACGCCGTGCTCCATGAGGTAGTCGTTCACCGCGGTCATGACAGGGCCGGTGCTGTTCCAGGGAACCAGGGGCTCGCGGGTCTCGCGGTCCTTGACGAGCTCCAGGACGCCGAAGAGGCCAATGTTCCGGACATCGCCGACGACGGGGTGCTTCTTCTTCATCTCCGAGAGTATGCCCGAGAGGACCTTCCCCATCTTGGCGGCATTTTCGATGAGATGCTCTTCCTTGTAAGCCTTGAGGGTCGCGACCGCCGCCGCGCAGGCGAGGGGGTGTCCCGAGTAGGTGAGACCGCAGTAGAGAAACTCGTCCTTGATGCCCGCGGCGACCTTCTCCGAGACGATCACGGCGCCGAGGGGCACGTAGCCGGAGTTGATGCCCTTGGCCACAGTCATGATATCGGGCTCGACGCCGAAGTTCTGGATCGCGAACCAGGTGCCGGCGCGGCCGAATCCGGCCATCACCTCGTCGGCGATGAAGAGGATGTTGTATTTGTCGCAGATGCGGCGGACTTCCTGGTAGTAGGCCTTGGGCGGGATGAAGACACCGTTGGAGCCGGTGACGGACTCGATCATCACCGCGGCCACTGTATCGGGGTTCTCGTAGGTGATGACTTCCTCTATATGCTTGGCGCACTCGAGGTGGCAGGAGCCCTCCTTCTGGCCGAAGGGGCAGCGGTAGCAGTAGGGGTCGAGCACGCGGACGACGCCGGGCATCGTCGGCTCGACGGGAGGACGGCGAGGATCGCCTGTAAGGGCGATGGCCCCGTAGGTGGCCCCATGGTACGAACGATAGCGCGTGATGATCTTGGTCTTCTTGGTATACATCCTCGCTATCTTGATCGCGTTCTCGTTGGCGTCGGCGCCCGCATTGGTAAAAAAGCTGCACTTGAGGCTTCCCGGCGCGACTTCTGAGAGCATCTTGGCAAGCTCGCTTCGCTTCTCGTTGGCGAAGGAGGGAGCGGCGAAGCAGAGTTTGTCCGCCTGCTCCTTGATCGCCGCCACGACCTTCGGGTGCTGGTGGCCGATGTTCGAGTTGACGAGCTGGCTCGCCATGTCGATGTACTTCTTCTCCTTTCCCGAGGGGAAGGAGGTTCCCCAGAAATAGACGCCCTCCGCGCGGTTCACCACCAGCGGGTTGCGCTTGCTCTGCACCGACCAGGAGTGGATAACGTACTCGCGGTCGTAATCGTAGGTCGTCTTGTTGTCCAATGTCGAACTCATAATAATATGCCCATCCTTTCTAACTTGAATGCTGCTTCAGACTTTCGAGCGGACTAGGAATTTGCCGTAGCCCGCCGTTCCGACGAGCGCGCCCGACTTCACGACGAACTGGCCACGCACAAGAGTGCTCTCAACCTTGCCCCTGACCTTCAGGCCCTCGAGGGGAGAGTAGCCGGCCTTCGAGTGGAGGTTCTTCTCATCGAGGGACCAATCCTTGTTGGGATCGAAGATGACGATGTCCGCGTCCTTGCCCGGTTCGAGCTCGCCTTTGGTCGGCAGGCCAAATATGCGAGCAGGGTTGGAACTCATTAGGGCGGTCAAACGCTCGAGCGTTATTCGGCCCTTGAGCACACCCTCCGAGTAGAGCACTGGCAGAATCACCTCGGTGCCTGGTGCCCCGTTCGGTATCTTCGAAAAATCGCCCAAGCCCATCTTTTTCTGCTCCATGGTAAAGGGGCAGTGATCGGAGGCTACGGTCGAGACGCTGCCGTCCGCGAGGGCGCCCCAGAGCGCGACTTGGTCCGCCGCCGTGCGCAGGGGCGGAGACATGACGTACTTCGCGCCTCCGAAGTTGGGCTCCTTGTAGCTCTCCTCCGTCAGCGTGAGGTACTGGGGACAGGTCTCGGCTATGATCTTGGAGCCGCGTGCCTGGGCGGCCTTTACGAGCGCAAGGCCCTTGGCGGTGGACAGGTGCACGACGTAGAGCTCGGCCTTCGCCTCCTCGGCCCACATGATCGCGCGAGAGATTGCCTCTGCCTCGACGTAGTCCGGCCTGCTCTTCGCGTGGTACCAAGGATCGGCCTTCCCCTCCTTGAGCAGGGCTGCCACCCCGTTCGTGATCATGCTCAGGTTCTCGGCATGAACCGACACGCGGCCCCCGTTCTCGCTCGCGGTCTTGAGCACTTGGAAGAGCGTATAGTCGTCGACCGCCATGCCCGGATAGGTCATGAAGCACTTGAAGGTGGGCACGCCCGCCGCAATCGTCGCGGGAATCTCGGCCAATATCGCGTCGGAGAGGTCGGTGACGGCGATGTGCAGACCGTAGTCCGTGTAGACCTTTCCGTCCGCGTCCTTGCGCTTGTTCCGTATCGTGTCCGCGAGGCTCTGTCCCTTGCCCTGTATAGCGAAGTCGACGATCGACGTGATTCCTCCGAAGGCGCCGCCGATAGTTCCGTCGGCGAAGTCGTCGCAGGAGACCGTGCCGCCGAAGGGCATGGCCATGTGCGTATGCGCGTCGATGCCGCCCGGCAATACAAGCTTGCCGGAGGCGTCGATGGTCTCGTCGCCGGACAGGCCTTCGCCGATGGCGGCGATCACCCCGTTCTTTACGAGGAGTTCGGACTTGAAAGTCCCGAGCGGAGTCACGAGCTTTCCTCCCTTGATCAGAATAGATTTCATAGCGTATCTCCTTTACGCGGCGCCTGCCGCTTTCAATTCGCTCATGGCGATGGCGTGGACGGGACAGACGTGACTGCACAGGGAGCAGCCGTCGCATTTCGCGTAGTCAAAGCTGACGGAGGTCGAGCCCATCGCGATGGCGCCGTAGCCGCCGTCGGCGCAGGCAATGACGCAACGGCCGCAGCGAGTGCAGGCTCCGGCCCTGAGCGAAGGGAAGCGCTTTTCGCTTCGTGCGAGGCTTTCGTGCGAGGTGAGCCGCATAAGCGCCTTGCCGCGCAATTCATCGGGACTCGCAAGGCCCTTTCTGTCCAGGTACTCGGAGAGACCGCCCTTTAGCGAATCTATGATGCCGAAGCCCTTGAGCATGACCTCGGTGCATATCTGCACCACCGAGGCGCCGAGGGCGATGTACTCGGCAGCGTCGCTCCACTGGCTCACGCCACCCATACCCATGACCGGAGCGTCCACGCTCCGCGCAATCTGCGACACTACCCTGAGCCCGATGGGCTTCACGGCACGGCCCGAATAGCCGCCGTAGGTGGAGAAGCCGCCCACAGAAGGCTGGGGCTCGAAGTTCTCGAGGTCGACTCCCGTGATAGATTCGACTGTGTTGATGGCGGCTATCATGTCCGCTCCCGCCGCGCGCACCGCCTTCGCGATGGGACGCACGTCGGTGACGTTGGGGGTGAGCTTGACGATAACAGGGATGCCGACTACGGACTTGACCCAGCCCGCGATGCGGGCGCTTATGTCCGCGTTCTGGCCTATGGCCGCACCCACGCCCATCTCGGGCATGCCGTGCGGACAGGAGAAGTTGAGCTCGAGGGCATCGGCACCCGCGGTCTCCATCACCGTGGCGAGATCCTTCCACGAGGAGGCCTCGGTGTCGCCCATGATGCTGGCGATGAGGACCTTGCCCGGGAACTCGCGCTTGAGCTCTCCGACCGACTTGGCCCAGTAGGCCACGTCGCGCTTCGAGACGAGCTCGATGTTTTCGAAACCGAAGACCTCACCGAGCCGAGCACCGACGACGTTGAAGCGCGGGCTCACGTCGGTTATAGCGAGATAGTCGGGCTTGATCGTCTTGGTCACGGCCCCGCCCCAGCCGAGGTTGAAGGCTTTGCGGATCATCCCGACGCTCGCCGTCGGAGGGGCCGAAGCGAGGAGAAAGGGATTCTCGAACGATAGGGAGCCGCAGCTCGTCTTGAGAGTGCTCATAGCGTCATCCTCCTTCGAGGAGAAAAATTGAGAGTGGAACCGGTTTCTTGGGCGACATTCGATTAGCTGGCGGCCCTCATCTTTCGCTTCTCCTTAACTCCGTCAGCGTTTACGGGTCTTTGAGAGGCGTGCCAAGCTATGGCCTTGCGCTCGACGAAAACTATGGCGAGGTACAGCAGTATGCCCACGATCGAGGCAACCGTTATGTAAGCCCAGCCCATGGCCATCTCGGCCTTGCGCAGGTTGTCCTTTATCCCGAAACCCAGCCCCGCGGTCGAGGTGGCGAAGTACTCGCTCACGATCGAGGCGATCATGGCCGAGGTAATATTGATCTTCAGCGCAGTGAAGACCGACGGCAGGCAATTGGGCAGCCTGAGGCGGAAGAAAACGTCGCGCTTGGTCGAGACATAGGAGCGCATGAGATCGAGCGAAAAGGGCTTGAGGTCGGCGAGTCCCCGGTAGGCGTTGATCGCCATCGCGGCCATTGTAACAATCGTCACGACACCTATCTTCTGCGCCATGCCGGACGAGAACCAGCGGTTCATGATCGGCGAGAGGGCGACGATCGGGATCGAATTGAGGGCGGAGACGATGACGAGGCCACCGTAGCCCCAGCTAGGAAAGGCCGTGGCGACAACGGCGATCGCGAAGCCCAGGAGCGAGCCGAGTGCCATGCCGATGAAGGCGCCCGACACGGTCACGCCACAGTCGGAGAGGGCCTTGGGCAGATGGGCCGCCAGGGCTTCTACGATCTCCGAGGGAACGGGCAGCTGGAAGCGCTCGAGCCCGAGGAGGGAGTGGAATGCCCCGAACTGCCAGAGGGCCAGGAAGGCGAGCCCGAGGACCGCCGGCAGAAGCACTTTCGCGATTTTCTCACTCATGCCTGACTCCTGTATCCACGAGGGCGACGGTCCTCCAAGGCACACAAACCCGCTCTGCGAGGAGCACGATGAGGTAGCTCGCTATGCCCATCGCGGCGCTCGTAAGCACAGAAGCCCAGAATATGTCCACCTGCCCGCCGTAGAGGGAGTACAGGAGCTTCACGCCTATGCCGCTCTTCGAGCCGAGCATGTCCACAAGGATCGAGGCGGTGACCGACATGGGCGCCGCGATCTTGAGCCCAGCGAAGAAATAGGGCAGCGAGGAGGGGATCATCAGCTTCGCGTAGGTCGCGCGCTGAGAAGCGGCGTAAGAGTACATGAGCTGGCGCTTGTCGGTCTCCACGCTCTTGAAGCCGCTCAAAGAATTCGCGGCCACGGGAAAAAAAGTGATATATGCCGCGATCACGATCCGCGAGGCGTCCATGTCGCGCACGAGGTTGAAGATGATCGGGGCGAGACCCAAAACCGGTATCATCTGAGAGACAATGAGGTAGGGGAAGGCGATCTGCTCCGCGATCCTCGACACGCTCATGAGGACTGCGAGGAGATAGCCCACCACCGCCCCCAAGGCAAAGCCGATGGTCGCCTTCGATAAGGTCACGAGGGCTGCCTGTCCCAGGGTCCGCCAATTGCCTCCGAGGGTGACGACGACGCTCTGAGGATAGGGCAGCTTCGTCCCCGCCATCGGGTCGCGGATGACGGCCGTCAACAGGTATGCTCCCAGCTCCCAGAGGAGGAGCACGCCCGATACCCAGGCGAGGATGACGAGAGCCTTAGAGTGTTTCACGATAGTCGATACACTCCCTCGAAGCTCTTGCGGATCTTCGATACGAGGGCGAAAAACTCGGGACTCTCGCGCGTATCCTGCGTGCGCGGGCGAGGCAGGTCGATGTCGATGACGCTCGAGAGCCTGCCGGGGTGCGGGGAGAGCACGAAGACCCTGTCCGAGAGGAAGACGGCCTCGGAGATGTTGTGCGTGACGAAGACCACAGTCTTATGCGTCTTGTGCCAGATATCGAGGAGGTCCTCGTTGAGCTTCTCGCGCGTGAACTCGTCGAGAGCGGAGAAGGGCTCGTCCATAAGGAGGAGATCGGGCTTTATCGCGAGGGCCCTCGCGATGCCGACACGCTGCTGCATGCCCCCGGAGAGCTGGAAGGGATAGCTGTTGGCGAAGGCGGAGAGCCCGACCATGTCGAGCTGCGAGTCGACCCGCCTCTCGCGCTCTTCCCTGGGCACATTCATGATCTCGAGGGGAAGGCAGACGTTCTTGCGAACCGTACGCCACTCGAAAAGCACGGGGCTCTGGAATACCATGCCATACTTTTGCCTGAGCCTGTTCTCGCGCGGGCTTTGTCCCGCGATCCTCACGCTCCCCGCGCTCGGGTCGAGAAGGTCCGCGATGATGCGTAGGAGCGTCGTCTTGCCACAGCCCGAAGGGCCGAGGAGGGAGACGAACTCGCCCTCCTTGATATCGAGGCTCACGTCCTTGAGGGCCACGACCTCTTTTTTGGCGCTGTTCTTATAGATCATGCTGATATGATCGATATTGATAAGATTCTTGGCCTTGGCCCTATGGTCGATGAAGGACATCGCATCAATGATTGGCCGTGACTCAATTCCGGACATGGCTTCCACCGTTGGCATGTTCATCTTTCAAAGCTCTCCTCATTGCTCGTACTCGCGAAGTGGCGTCCGGAGGGGCCGCGCGGGAGCGAAAAGCCTCTCGCGCGGCCCCTGGTCGTCCTTCCTTACTTTTTCGTCGCTTTCGTCCAGTACGAATCGTCGACGGAGCCCTTCAAGTCCGCGGCTTTGCTGAGGAGGCCGTACTTGAGGGCGAAGCCGGCGGTCTGCTTGAAGGCCGCGGGATCGATATAGCCGATCTTCGCGGCGTCGAATCCAGAGGGCACGACGAGCTTGGCCACTTCCTTGGCCATGTAGGTCTGATGCTCAAGGGAGACCGACTTGTCCACGTTGTAGACGAGGGTTCCGGCCGCAACGGGGTCCTTGACCGCGTCGGCCCATCCCTTGATAGAGGCGCGGAGGAAGCGGACGAGGAGGTCGGGATTCTTCTGAGCCCATTTCTTGGTCACGAACAGGCAATCCTCGAGCATCGCCACGCCGTAGTCGTTCACATCGAGGACGTTGAGTTTGTCCTTGGTGTAGCCGGACTCGAGAAGGAGGCCGTACTCGTTGTAGGTCATGGCCGAGGCCGCGTCGATGTCACCCTTCTTCACCTGATCCATCGTGAAGTCTTGTTGGACCATCTTCAGATCCTTGTCCTTGTCGAGGCCCGCGGACTCGATCAGAGCGTAGAGCTCATACTCGTTGCCGCCGAACCAGGAACCGACCTTCTTACCTTTAAGATCCTTGGGCGTTTTAATGCCGGTCTCGGTCTTCGAGACGAGGAGCATGGCGCTCTTCTGAAAGACCTGAGCCACTTCGACGAATCCCCAGCCCTTCTCCTGGTACTTTAGAAGGGAGGAGGCCCAGGTTACGCCGATATCGGCTACGCCCGTGGAGACCTGCTGCTCGGGGATGATGTCGCTGCCACCAGGGAGGAGGTTGATGTCGATGCCCTCGTCCTTGTAGTAACCCTTAGCAGTGGCCACGTAGTAGCCCATGAACTGGGACTGAGGAAGCCACTTCAGCTGGAGGGTAATCTTGTCGAGTTTTCCCGCCGGAGCGGAGTACCCCGAACAGACCAAGCCCGCGGCCATTACGAGGCCTAAGAACGCAACGCCGATTCTCTTCATCTTTAGTCCCTTCCCTTTTCCCCTTGAAATCTTTTGTTCGTACGGCAACGCCGCATACATGGAACAAAAACGCGTATATAGTTCTTTAGCAATTCCCATGCCAAAGACTTCGAGGAAAAAACAAATGCTGTAAGTTATCGTACGGACAGAGAAAAGGGCTATTGATTAGTTTTTTAGAATCAGGCATTACCGATAGAAAACTACATAAACATCTGAATCATAAGTTGAATACAACATTTTTGTACACTTTTGGTTTTAATCAGGGTCAAAGTCTATCATGCGACCAAAACCGCACAGATCGCAGATGAGGGTTTGCCCACCGAAGGGGGGAAGCGGAAAACTTGCCTGTCCGAACCCAGTCGTACTCGCCATATGGATTCAGATACCGTTTAACCTACATTTCCGTACAGAAAAATGGCTTAATAACCGTAGGCGTAGGAAATATTGCTCACCGAAAGACTTATTCCACAGTAAATCCATTGACGCATACCAATGCGAATCCTAGATTCAACCCATTGTTATGGGGCATAGAAACGTTGTTTCAGCTCGGCCGGGCAAGCCCATTCGAAAATTATAGGAGGAACCGATGTTGCGAAGAAATATTATGCTCGCGGCAGTCGCGCTCGCGGCTGCCTTGCTCGTCCCCGCGGCGTCCTTCGCCCAGGGTACGGTCATCAAGATCGCCACGCAGAGCCCGCTTTCGGGAGGCCAGTCAGCCATAGGAACCGATATCAAGAATGGCGCACAGCTCGCCGTCGAGCAACTTTCCGGCCCCCTGGCCAAGCTCGGCTTCAAGGTGGAGCTCGCTCCCTTCGACGACCAGGCCAACCCCGACACGGGGGTCGCCAACGCGAAAAGCATCGTCGCCGATCCCGCGATCCTGGCCATCGTCGGCCACTACAACTCGGGCGTCGAGATCCCTTCTTCCGAGGAGTATCACGCCTCGGGCCTCTTCAACATCTCACCCGCCAACTCCAACCCTAAGATCACCGAGCGTAACTATCCCGAGGTCTTCAGGATCTGCGGCCGCGACGACGTCCAGGGCGCGGTTGGCGCGCAGTATGCGGCGGCCAAGGGCATCAAGAGCGCCTACGTCCTCCATGACAAGACAGCCTACGGCCAGGGCATAGCGGAATACTTCCAGAGAGAGGCAAAGAAGCTCGGCATCAAGGTGCTCGGCTTCTCGGGCACAGAGGAGAAGGCCAACTTCGACTCAATCCTCACGCCCATACTCGCCGCGAAACCCCAGGTCATCTACTTCGGCGGCATCTTCGATCAGTCTTCCGTCCTCCTCAAGCAGGCCCGCCAGAAGGGATTCAAAGGCATGTTCCTCTCGGATGACGGTTTCGATTCCTCGGACACGGCGAGGATCGCCGGAGAGGCCCTGACCCAGGGGGCGGGCTCCTACTTCTCGACTCTCTCAGGTCCGCCGAACATATATCCCGACGCTGGTAAATTCGTGAAGGACTTCAAGGCTGAATTCGGCTCTCCGCCCCAGCCATACGCAGCCCAGGCCTATGACTGCGTCGCTTTGGCGCTTAAGGCTATCGAGAAGGTCGCCATCGCGAACGGCGGCAAGATTCCCGCTCGTCCGGAGGTCACCGCTGCGGTACGTTCATTGAAGGACTTCAAGGGCATCACGGGCACCTTCAACTTCAACCCCAAGGGCGACCTTACGAAGGCGCAGTATTTCGTCATCCAGGTCACTTCCTCCGATCCAGCGAAGTGGTCTGAGAACAAGATCGATAAGATCCTCGAGCTGGCTCCCCCGAGTTAATCCATCCTCAGCGATGAACGGCGGGGGCGCCAGCCCCCGCCACGGATCAGACCACCCTTATCGCGCCAAGCTCCTTCGATACCTTCTCCAAGAATCCTCCTGGCCCCCGGCACGCTTTGACCGCCTTCGGGTCCGGCTCCACGGGAACGCCCGGCCGCGCCGCAACGGCCCGGGCCCGTTCAGCCAAAGCCTCGCGCTCAAACTCGGGAACGAGGGCACAAGCGGCCGCGACAGCGGCGCCTGCTGCCGCTCCGGCGTCGGCTATCGGGAGGGCTCGGACGCCCCAGATCGCGGCGACGCGCGAAAGAACGCCGCGGCTCGCGGCCACACCGCCAGTGACGGCTACTTCGGCGACCTTGCCCGCGAAGGGAGCGGAGGCCACGGCCATGAGTCCCAAGCTCGAATCGACTGCGGCGGCGTAGTCCGCCTCGAAGCTCCCGAGCGAGGGAGGATTCGTCGCGCCCGAGTCGGGGAAGGACTCGCGCTCGTTCTGGACGATGCGGACTTCCGTTCCTGGGGCGATGGCGGCCAGCGCGCGCTCCGAGGCGCCGAAGTCGTCGGCCTTGAGGCCGTGCGCCGTGCGGACGGCCTCCCAGGCGAGGGCGCCGTTCGTGCGGCAGCCGAAGAGGAAGGGCCGCCCGAGGCCGTCGTACATCGCATTGGCCGAAACATGAGGCTTCTCGCCCTCCACCATGAGGACAAAGCTCGTGCCCAGCGACAGGAGAGCGCCCGAGGCGAGGACCTTGCTCTGGGGATTATCGCCGGAGCCAGCGATTATCGAGCAATCGGGCGAGAAGCCGTAGCGCTCGACGAAATAAGATGCGGCCTTGCCAATGATCGCGAGGGGATGCTCGAGCCGCGGGAGGCGCGAGGAGAGGCCCTCGGAGCCTCCAGGAAGGCCCGAGGCGCATGCGTTGAGCAGGTGCGGGTCCCAGCGTTTTCCCGACCAGTCCATGAGGCTCGTACCCGAGCCGTTGCCCCAATCGATAGGCGATTCGGGATCTCCCGCAAACACGCCCGCGAGGAACGAAGAGATGAGGTGGAATCGGTATGCCCGCGCATAGATTTCCGGGAAGCGCTTGGCCGTACGCCTCAAGACCGCGCCCGAGAAGCGCAGGGGCGAGTCCGAGCCCGAGCGCGCGGTCATCCCCTCGCTACCGCCCATCGCGGCGCGGAGGTCGGCCGCTTCATGGGCGGTATTCGCGCTCATCCAGATGGGCGCGCGCTCGTACGCAAGGCCCGGGCCGATCCTGGCGGCCAAGCCAGGCGCGCTAGGCGCTCCAGCTCCGCTTCCGCGGAGCGCAGTCATCGCCTTCGCCGCCTCGGCGCCGATCCAGACTTGCCCGTGCTGCTGGGCGGAAAAATCGACGGCGGCAATCCGGCCGAGCAGGCCGGGGCCTAAGTCGGCAAGGAGCGCGTCGAGCGCATCGAGGAAGAGTGCCGCCGGCTGGTCGGCTTCTCCCTTCTCGCGCGGCTCGAGGATAGGAGCTCCGTCGGACAGGCCGTAACGTGAAAGCCGCGGATCGTCGCGATAGCGGACCTTGGCCTCGGCCACGGTCTGAAACGTCGTACGATCGAGCAACACCGCACTTGTGCTCTGCGTGCTCGAATCGATGCCCAGGGCCAGATCCAGCTTAGCCATACTGACGCTCCTAAAGAACAAGAAGTTTATTCACCACGGACGCACGAAGGGAGGAGGAACTAGGATTCTTCCATCCGTGCTCTCCGTGTTTTCGTGGTGAATCTATCTTCAGTCTATCACAGGTACCTGTTCACGACCGACTCGAGGAACTCCTGCCTGCCGGAGAGGAGGCCGAAGTCGCTCGCCTTCGCGGTAGGCGCATCGAGCATCGCGGCCTCGAGGCTCTTGAAGCTCTCCTTGCCCGACCGGATCGAGGAGCCCAGGCCCTTCTCCCATCCAGCGTAGCGCTCGTCGACATACTTATCGAGGGCCTTGTCCGCAATGAGTCTTGAAGCGACGTCGGAGCCGCGGGCGAATCCGTCCATGCCGGCTATATGCGCGATCGCTAGGTCCTCGGCCTTGAAAGACCCGCGGCGCACTTTCGCGTCGAAGTTGAGTCCGCCCGAGTGGAGGCCGCCGTTCTTATGCACCTCGTACATCATAAGCGTCGATACGTAGAGATTCGTGGGGAACTGGTCGGTGTCCCAGCCAAGCATCTCGTCGCCCTGGTTCGCGTCGACCGAGCCGAGGATACCGTGATCGCGCGCGAAGCGCAGCTCGTGCTGGCCGGTGTGCTGCGCGAGCGTGGCGTGGTTCGTCTCGATGTTGAGCTTGAAGTAGGGCAGGAGGTCAAACTCCTTAAGGAAGCCGTAGCAGGTCGCGGCGTCGAAGTCGTACTGATGCTTGGTCGGCTCCTTCGGCTTGGGCTCGATGAGGAATTGCCCCTTGAAGCCTATCTCCTTGGCGTAGTCGACGGCCAAGTGAAGGAGCTTCGCCATGTTCTCCTGCTCCAGCTTCATGTTCGTGTTGAGCAGCGTCTCGTAGCCCTCGCGGCCGCCCCAAAACACGTAGTTCTGCCCGCCAAGCTCCTTCGTCACCTCAAGAGCCTTCTTGATCTGGGCGGCGGCGTAGGCGAAGACCTTCGGCTCAGGGCTGGTGCCGGCTCCGTGCATGTAGCGCGGGTGGTTGAAACAGTTCGCGGTCCCCCAAAGGAGCTTAGTGGGGCTGGACTTCAGCAGCTCCTTGGCGAGCGCGACGATCTCGTCGAGCTTTTTGTTCGTCTCGCGAAGCGTCTGTCCCTCAGGGGCGATGTCGCGATCGTGGAAGCAGAAGAAGGGAATCGATAGCTTCTCGGTGAGTTCGAAGATGCCGCGCATGCGCATGCGCGCGACTTCCATAGGGTCGGAGACATTGTCCCAGGGACGCTCGGCGGTGACCGCGCCGAAGGGATCGGCGCCGCCAGCGCACATAGTGTGCCAGAAGGCCATGGCGAAGCGCAGTTCCGCCTTGTGTTTGGAAGGATCGTAGTACTTGAAGGCGAGGGGGTCCTCGGACTTGGGTCCCTCGAACTTGATCTTGGGAATGTTGGGGAAAAGTTCGCTCATATCTACCTCCGGTGGGGCCGCGGACGGCCGGTGATACTATGGTAAGTCCCCTGTCGGTATTGAGCAATCGCGCCCTTTGACTATATATATCTGAAATTGATAATGGCTTGTGCAGAAGAGACAGGTTTGGAGCCGCCGGCCGACCGGGACGCTGCCGACAGCACATGCTCCAGACTTCAGCAAGCCATCCGCGAACCCTACCCCTCGCGCGCGAAAGCGCGCAGTAAAATGGAGGGTTCGCATACTAGTTTGCGCAGAAAAGGAGCAACCCTTGCGCTTCGAAGACGTAATCTTCGTCTACCACCTTCGCGACGAGCGCCAAATAGCCTGGCACGGGAGATTACATAGTCATCCCGAAGGTCAATACGAGCTCCATTACTTCATATCGGGCTCGGGATCCTTCCGCAATAGAGGGACCGTCCATACGATCGAGCCGGGGACACTCCATGTCACCGCTCCCGGCGAGCTGCATCAGATATCCGCCACCGATTCCAAGAAGCCGATCACGTATTACGCCGTGCTCTTCGACGCCCGCGACGATGATTCCGGGCTCGTCGCCGGCGAGGAGGAACTCATCGAGCTCCTGGCCAAGCTGATAGCGCGGCGCAGCCCCGTCTCCGTCGGCACCGCTCAGCGTTTTTTCTTCGCAGACCTCCTAGAGAAAAGCCGCTCGGACAAGCGCGAGCTCGTGCTCGCCGCCTATCACGGCCTTTTAGCCTTCCTCTACTCCCTCGAGGGGGGGCAGGCAGCGACGCGGGCGCCCGGAGATAACACCCATGTCGAGAAAGCCCTTGCTATCATGCAGGGCTCGATCGAGGGAGAGCTCGACCTCGTCACGATCTGTGATCGCATCCAGCTCTCGAGGGAGCACTTCGTGCGCCTCTTCTCCGAGCGAATGGGTATGCCCCCGATGCGCTACTATTCGCGTCTCAAGATCGAAGCCGCCCGCGCGATGCTCTCGAGCACGAATCTGCGAGTCCAGGAGATAGCCGACAAGCTCGGCTACGAAAATCAGTTCAATTTTGCGCGCGCTTTCAAGCGCGAGGCCGGGATGACGCCGACCGAATACCGCTCGACCTGTCTGCAACGTCCCGCCTTTACCAATGGACCCCGCCCTTGAAGCATGTTTATATTAGGCCGCACTTGGCTTTTATCCAAGTTTTACGCTAATACTTGACCAAAGGAGGGAAGGCATGGGCTTTGTCTGTGAGAACGAGATAGTGATACGCGGAGGCGAGGAGAGCGACCGCCGTAAGGCAGCCGCCCTGCTCTTCGTGTTGGATATTGTCGACGAGAACTCGCAATCGCAAGAGGAAAGGCCCGATGCCCTCGAGCTGCGCTTTAGGAGCGTCGACGGCCTACCCGAGGAAGAGGCCATGGCCCTCGTCGAACAGTTCCCCGGCATCGCCGTCTCCCTCGTCTATTTCTCGAAGGACGGCGAGTTCTTCGGTTACGCCCGCTCTGGGGCGGGTGGCGCCGATTGTGCGGCCGACAGCGCCGACCTCGAGGAAAAGGATCTCGACGAGTTGGGCCGAAGCTTCAACGGCGACGGCATAGCCTTCGTCCGGGAGCGCTTCGGGCTCGAGAAGTAGGCGAAATTTGCTGTAGATTTTATTAGACTTTCCCTGCTAGATTGCTATATTGGAGCTCAAGGAGGCCATAGATGAGCGACGAAACGGAGTCCGATCCCTTCCTCGACGAGGAAAGCGAGGAGGAAGACGACGATTTCGAGGACGAGGACGACGAGGATGAAGAGGACGACGAAAACGACGATGAGTTCGACGACGAGGACGACGAAGATGAAGAGGACGACGAAAACGACGATGAGTTCGACGATGAGTTCGACGACGAGGACGACGAAGATGAAGAGGACGAATGGTCCTAAGAGCATTTCCATCGGACCCTCCCCTCGTCGTTGAACACAGAAGGCACGAGTGCACACGCCGCTTCGAGACGATCGCTCAGCGCGCAAACTTCCAAGATCGACGCAACTTTCTTCCAAAACTCAATCGCTACGCGCCCTCGCGCGCGTAGTTCAGATGCGCGGCTAGCAAGAAGAGCCTGCGCGGGGAGGAAGCGATGAATAGTCTTAACAGCATTTTACTCGAGGGGAATCTCGTCCGAGACCCCGAGAGCAAGACCCTGTCCACGGGGACTCAGGTCTGCAATTTCACGGTGGCGTCCGACCGCTTTTACCGCCAAAACGACAACCTAGAGAAGGAAGTATCCTATTTCGAGGTAGAGGCATGGGCCAAGCTCGGGCTCGCTTGCGCGCAGAACCTGAAAAAGGGGCGCGGCGTACGCGTCGTTGGGCGCCTAAAGCAAGACAGATGGCAGGATCCCGAGGGTAAGACAAGGTCGCGCGTCATGGTAGTGGCGGAGCATGTCGAGTTTAAGCCACAAAAGAAGGCAACGCCCCCCGAAGAGGAGAATCCCGCGACCGAGGCGGTAACCCAGGTCTTCTAACCCTAGCTCGCGGCTGCCGGCACAGGGGCCTCTACGGCATCGACGCCGGCCGCCGCCTCGAGGGAAGTCTGGGCTTCGGCGGCGGCGCGGGAGAGGCAGTCGATGAAGCGGTCCTTGGCGGCAGGGTCGCGCAGGCGCGCGGTCGGCCCGGATACGCTGATGGCGCCCGCGAAGTCCGATCCGGGCAGGCGTAGGGGCTTGGCCATGCAGGTGAGGCCCGTCTCGTACTCCTCTCGGTCGAGGCCGTAGCCCGTATCCCGCGCGACGATCGCTTCCTTTATCACGTCTTCGGGATCGGTGAGGGTTTTATCGTTGATCTTGGGCAAGGGGCCTGCTCCAAGTATGGTGCGCATGCGGTCCTCGCTTAAGAGGGAAAGAATCGCCTTCCCTACTCCCGTGCAGTACAAGGGCAGTCTATCGCCGGGCACGGAGCGCATGCGCAGGCTCCGGTCGGCTTCAGCGCGGTCGAGATAGATGGCGCTGGATCCGGCCAAGCAGGCCAAATTGGCGCTTTCGCCCGTTTCACGGGCTAAACGCTCCAGGAAGGGCCGTACACGCTCGACTACGATTGAACGAATAGGCACATGGGAGCCGAGCTCGAAGAGGGCGAGCCCCAAGGCCCAGCCCGAGGCGGACTTTTCGGTCACGCCCCGCGACTCGAGTACGTTCAAATAGCGAAGGGCAGTGGCCTTATTCATTCCCGTTTCGCGCGATAGACGCGCAAGCGTCACGGCGGAGCCCGCGCGCGCGAGATAGAAAAGGAGATCGAGTGCCTTGCCTGCCGATTCGCTCATTGTGCTCCGAAAAAGGGAGTTCCATAAGTCAAAACTTCCGTTTACTCTTTGATCGATTAAATCATCTAATGAAACGACGGTCAATGATTATCAGCGAACAAATTCATATTCCGAGGATACGCGTGCGAAGAAGTCTGCCTCGGCTATAAAGCGAAAACTCGACAGACCCGCTTTTTGAGCTCCAATCACATTTTCTTCATTATCGTCGACAAAGAGAGTCTCAGCCGGCGGCACGCCTGCGACGTTTATGGCGAGCTCATAGATCGCCCGCTCGGGCTTGAGGAGCTTGTGCTCGCAGGAGAGGATAAGTTCATGAAACTGCCCAGCCCAGGGACGGCCAGAGCCTTCGCGGATATAGCGGACCCCATCGGCATGGATGTTCGACAAGAGGACGAGGCGCCCTACCCTACGCTTCACGCCGCCTAAAAATTCGAGCATGTCCGGGCGCATGGTGAACCAGCTCTCGAGGTCGACAGATACGAGCTTGGGGATGTCCGACTCGCGCAGGGGAAGGCCCAGCGCGCGAGCCACGCGGCGCCAGTACTCGGCCCCATCGACCGTGCCCCGGTCGTAGTCGAAGCGCAGCTCGAAATAAACGCGGCGGAAGGCGTCGCGATCGCAGCTCGCACCGAGTATGGACATGAGTTCGTCGACCTTATCCATATTCTGGGCCTGGGTAAGGACGCCGCCCATATCGAGCATGAGGCAGCGGATAGCTTTCACTTGTTGGTCTCCTCGGCCTGCCAGAAACCTTCCTTCCAATTGAAGCGCCCGGTCTCGGGCAGCACCGTGCCTTCCTGGGCCGCCTTCATGACCTGCTTGTAGAGAGGCTTCGTGAGCTTCACGCTCGAGAAATCGAGGATGAACTTCTGCAAGCCGTCCTTCTGAAGGAAGGGGATGCGGTCGACGATCGAGAAAGGCTTCATCGGCGTGACGACCGTGCCCTCCCCGAGCTTTAGAATCTCGTAAGTCGAGCCGTCGCGGTCGGAGAAGGTCTTGAAGTCGTAGCGCGAGGCCAGATCGGCCTTTATATGGAAGAGGGCGGGATAGGAAAAAACGATCGGCATCCAGGCCGCGGGAGGTGCGGCCTCGGTTGTCTTCTGGAAGTCCTGCTTAGATATCTCAAGAGGGGGCACAATGCAGCGCGTGCCCTCTTCGAAGAGGAAGGAAGCGGCCCAGCGGTTGAAGGCGTAGAGGTAAGGCCCGGCTATGATCGTGACAGGCTCTTCGTTCTTCGCCGACCGGGGGTTCGAGCCCTCGTAGGCGGAAGCGCTCGCGGCTACGCTTGCCGCGCGGGCGGAAGCGATGCCCCGGAGGATGCCCAGATGGGCGGGGTTGTTCGCGACGAAGAGCCGCTGGCCTCGGCCCACCCAATATTCGAGCTCAGGCAAGAGCCACTCCGAGTCGGACTCAGGGTACCAAGGGTCGAGCCAAAGCACGAGCTTGTCGCGCTTAAAGGGCAGGGTCGATTCCTCTGCGCGCATAATATCCGCATTCGCCTTGTTGAAGAGGAGCATGGCCTTCTCGGGCCTCGCGGCGTTGAGGACATGGAGGTCGCCCGTACGGCCGACCAAGGCGTAGAGCCCGGCGGGGAGACGGGAGGCATCGGCCTTCAGCTCCGCTTTCGTCGCCTTGGCGATCTCGGGCTCGGGAGCCGTGTCGTGGCTGGGAAAGCGGTGGTAGCGCGAAATGTCGTGCGGCAGGACCGGAGCGTAGCGCCGCGCCATTGACTTCATCTGCACGAGATAGACGATGTCGCTCTGGCGGAAGTCCGTATCAGCGGCGACGAGCATACCGGAAGGGACCTCACGCACCTCGCGCACCTTGGCGGTGAAGCGCTCCGAATCGTCGGGCCTGTGGAAGCGCAAGGAGTCGCCCTCTGCGAGCCCCGGATAGGCTTCCATGAGGGCGTAGCGCTTTTCGTCGATCACGCGGATGTCGCGGATCTTCCCCAGGCTTATGCCCGTGCCGCCCGCCTGCTCGGGGCGGATGTATTCGGAATCGAGCTGACCCGCGATGAAAAAGCGCGTCTTGCGCCTCGCGAAATCCGATTGAAGCATTGCCTGTGCCTTTGCCAAGGCGCGCTCGCGGCCCAGTTTCCAGTTGTCGATCATGTGCCGGTAGGCCGCGACCACCTGGCCGACGTACTCGGCACTCTTCATCCGCCCCTCGATCTTGAAGGAGGCGACGCCCGCCTCCATGAGCTCGGGGACGTACTCGATGAGCTGGAAGTCGTCGGGCGAGAACCAATAGCCCGATTGGCCGTCGGTTGCGTAGAGGCGTCGGCAGGCCTGAGCGCAGGAGCCGCGATTCGCGCTTTTGCCCCCGAGGTAGCTCGAGAACATGCACAGACCCGACTCGCTCACGCAGAGCGCGCCATGCACGAAGACCTCGAGCTCGATGTTGGTCGCCTGCTTGACGGCCCGGATCTCGTCGAGGCTGAGCTCGCGCGCGAGCACGACGCGCTTGAAGCCCCTGCGCGAGAGGAGGTTTGCACCCTTCGCGGAGGCGATGTTCATCTGCGTGCTCGCGTGTAGCTCGAGCTTAGGGAAGTGCTTCGCAGCCATTTGGGCTACACCCAGGTCCTGCACGATGATGCCGTCCGGAGCCAGGCTATCCAAGTACTGGAGGAACTGCCACATGCGATCGGCTTCGCGCTGTTCGAAGACCGTGTTGACCGTGACATAGAGCTTCTTGCCCTGCCTGCGGCAGGCTCCTACCGCAGCCTCGAGCTGGTTGAAGGCGAAATTATTGGAACGCATCCGCGCGTTAAAGTTGCGCGCACCGAGGTAAACGGCGTCCGCTCCCTCGCCGAGGGCCGCGTCGAGCGCCTCGGGGTTGCCCGCCGGAGCGAGCAGTTCTACTGTAGGCATGCTATGACTATATCAGTTTTTCCATATCTCGCTAAGTACACGCCGCTTCACCGATCTCGTCACACCGAAGGCAAACGCTCGCTCACGCAACAGACAAAGGCTCGTAGTATCATCAATCCCGACAGAAGGAGGAAATACTTATGAAACGATTTTCGTTCGGCCTCGTTCTCATGGCGCTCGCCGTGGCCATTTCGGCGCAGGCACCGGCGAAGGACCAAGCCCCGGGTCCGGACCAGCGCAAGGACGGAGACAAAGACTATGCACGGCCAATCGCCCGGCCCCAGGCCGTTCTCGTGACGCTGAACGGCAGCTTGACCTTCGTGGACGACCGGCCCGCGATCAAGACCGGCGCTGACACGGCGTTCCTCGTGATGCCCAACTTCTTCAAGTACGCCTACTTCGAGGGCATCAAGGCCGGAGCCGCGATCAAAGCGACCGGCATGCTCATCACCCCGCCCGCCTTCGACGACAAGCCTATGGCGGACAAGGCCGGGCAGGACGCAAAGGCCGCCGCGGAGGCTCCCGCCAACGCGCCCAAAGCGCTGCCCGTCCTCATCGCCAAGGAAGTGACGATCGGCGAGAAGACCTACATCATCGTGGGCGAAGAGCGCGAAATGAATCGCCCCCACCAGGGCGGCCCTCGCGAGGGAGATGAGCGCCCCGAAGCTCGCTGAACCGAACAAGCCAAAAAGCGGGGCCGGCCTTCGATTGGGCCGGCCCCGCGCTTTATATCCAACTCTTTGCCGCGGCGTGCGTACTCCAGCGCGGAGGAATCACGATGGAGGCAAAGGCACCATTGTCCATTCAACTTTACGCACTCGTCGTTCCAAGGCATACTGAGCCAAACGCGTGGAGGCTGGTATGTATATAAAGAGGATCGACATCCGCAATATCCGTGGATTCGAGAAACTGCAGTTCGACTTGACAAGGCTGAACGGTAGCTACGAAGGCTGGACAGTGTTCACCGGGGATAACGGTTCGGGCAAAAGCACGCTGTTCAAGGCCATCGCAGCCTGCCTCGTGGGAAGGGACACGGCGAGAGCCTTGCAGCCGAGCTTCGTCGGATGGCCGCGTTCCGGAGCGGACAGCGGAGAATCCTCCATCCTCTTGGAAATAGTCAGGGTTGAGGACGACGACAACCTGTCGACGACCGGAACCGCGCCAAGCGCCCCCTTCCCCGCAAAACTTGTTATTAAGCGTTCCAGTAAGGAGCCAACCCTTGAGGCCTCGTTGCCTCCCCTGAAAAAGGAAAACTACCACACTCCCGATCGGACAATATGGTCCTCCGAAGCCGGAGGATGGTTCTCCTGCGGTTATGGGCCCTTCCGTCGCGTATTCGGCGCGTCTTCCGAGGCAACACAGCAGATGGTCTCCGCGAACACCACACGCTACGCGACAATGTTCAATGAGGCAGCGTCATTGTCGCAGGCCGATCGATGGATTCGTGATCTCGACTATAAAGCCTTAGAGGGAAGACCTGAAGAAAAAAGGCAGAAGGAAATAATTCTCGCAATCTTGCAGGACGAGCTTATGCCTGAAGATCTTAAGATCGAAAAAATAGATTCGGATGGGCTCTGGCTTAAGGATAAAAATGGAACGCTGCTCTCTTGGCATGACATGAGCGATGGCTACCGTGCAGCCCTCGCCCTCCTCGTGGATATTCTAAGGAATATGATAGCAATCTATGGCTCGGAGAACCTATGTGAAGACGCGAAGGGGAAACTAATCGTCAAACGGAGCGGCGTAGTCCTGATAGATGAGATCGATGCGCACATGCACCCAGAATGGCAGCGTAGAATAGGATTCTGGCTCAAGAGCCATTTCCCGAAAGTGCAATTCCTCGTGACGACTCATAGCCCGATAATATGCCAAGCGGCGGACCCGAATGGTATTTTTAAATTACCCCAGCCGGCAAGCGGGGAACAGCCCTTTGCAGTAAGCAAAGCCGATTATCAGACGATCATCGCCGCTCGCCCCGATACAATTCTCCTCACACCAGCTTTCGGGCTTCAAGAGACGCGCTCGGATCTCGCCGTTGAAAAGCGCCAATTCTACGCCAAGATACGATCGAAAGAACGTTCAGGCGCCGAGTTAAGCCAAGAAGAAAAAGCCGAACTTAAGCAATTATCACTCTTCGCGGATATTGAAGAGGAGCTCTAAGGCATGCGGTATATCGAAAGGCTCCCCCTCCCGCCCGACACAGTGCGAGGACTTGCTGTGCGGCAAGAAAGAGTAGATAGGCTCAAGGCTTCAGGTACACTCGAACCCATAAAGGAATGGGACAGCGGCCGCAAACTGAAATCAGTCAAGACGGCCCACGCCGTCTTGCGCCGCATGGCCGGCGAAACCGAGCGCTGCATGTACTGCCAAGACTCACACGGGACCGACATTGAACATTTCAAGCCTAAAGCTCGCTTCCCTGGGACCATGTACCATTGGGAAAACATGCTGCTCTGCTGCACTGAATGCGGACGCTTCAAGGGAGAGGAATACCCATGCACGCGGGATGGCTCGCCACTACTAATCGATCCTTCGAAAGAGGATCCTTGGGAATATCTGGATTTTGAGCAGAGAACAGGGAATATAACTGCCAGATACAGCAGAGATCGCAATGAATACTCGCCGAAAGGTATAGAGACCGTGAAGATCCTTCACCTAGATAGGCGCGGAGCCCTTTCGTCTCTCTATAGAAAATCGAACAAGACGCTCGTCGAAAAAGTCTATACATTGATCGGAGTTACGATCAAGGACGTAGAAGAAGAAGCGAGCAAGCTAATAGACATCGATTTTGCAGGCCTTCTAGGCTGGTACATACACGGTTCGGGGATTCACGAAGATCCATTCCCGCTTTTAAAGGAGAGACAGCCTCTCCTATGGGAAGCGTTAGATCGAAAGATAGGAAGACCAGATGGCTAGGCCTATCTACGGCTCATTTCCCACTACGGAGGTTTTACTTTGATAGCTCTTTGGACATTTGACAGCCCGGCCAAGCTCGAGCGATTCATTCCCATTCTCGAAAACCATGCCATCCCCTACGAGTTGTCCTTAAAGGGCAAGAGCGCGGCGCTGGGCGTTGCCATCTCGGTAGCGGTAGAGGAAGGGGACCTCGTGAAGGCGAAGAAATACCTCCTCAGGTACCGCAAGCGAAGGACGAGCGGCGACTCGCTATGAGCAACGCTGGGCTCATCGCCGTGGCCGTTTAGAAAATTGCGCGGAACGTCTTACAACAAGGCTACCGAGCCTTCTGGTTGTCTTCGGTACTCGCTCGGTATTACGCCTACCCTCTCGCGAAAGACCTTCGAAAAATAACTCTCCGAACGGAATCCGCAGTTCCGGCAGATCTCTTTGATGCTCTGCTGCGTCGAACGCAAAAGGCTTTCCTCCCTCTTCCGCTTGTAAACAGCCCTCTTTTTCGTATATGATGCAAAGGAATACGCTTACTTTACCCGGAGCCACTATGAATATCCGCAGTACCCGCAACATCGGCATCATGGCGCACATCGACGCCGGCAAGACCACGACTACCGAGCGCATCCTCTATTACTCGGGCAAGACCTATAAGATCGGCGAGGTCGACGACGGCGAAGCCACGATGGACTGGATGGAGCAGGAGCAGGAGCGCGGCATCACGATCACGAGCGCCGCCACCACAACCTACTGGCGTGATCATCAGATAAACATCATCGATACCCCGGGCCATGTCGACTTCACCGCCGAGGTCGAGCGCAGTTTGCGCGTCCTCGACGGGGCGGTGGCGGTCTTCTCCGCGGTCGACGGAGTTGAGCCTCAGTCCGAGACGGTCTGGCACCAGGCGGACCGCTACCACGTTCCCCGCCTTGCCTACGTGAACAAGATGGACCGCCTCGGCGCGAACTTCGAGGCGGTGCTCGAGGATATGCGCAAGAAGCTCTCGGCCAATCCCATCGCTATCATGCTGCCCCTTGGCGCCGAAGGCTCCTTTGAGGGCGTGCTCGACCTCATCGCGATGGAGGAGCTACGCTTCTCGGACGACGGCTCGGAGATCACGCGCAGCCCTATCGCCCCAGAGCGAGCCGAGGCCGCGCGCGCAGGCAGAGAGAAGCTAATCGACGCTTTAGGCACGAGCTCGGACGAGATCACGAACCTCTTCCTCGAGGGCAAGGAGGTGCCCGCAGGACTCATCAAGCGCGAGCTGCGCGCGGCCTGCCTCGCCCGGGAGCTCGTGCCGGCCTGCTGCGGCGCCTCGCGGCACAACATCGGCGTACAGCCGCTCTTGGACGCGGTCGTCGACTACCTGCCGGCTCCGGACGAGGTTCCTCCCGCCAAGGCCTTCAACCTCAAGAAAGAAGAAGAGGTCGACGTCCCCTGCGATCCGAACGGCCACCCACTGGGGCTTGTGTTCAAGGTCCAGTACGACCGCGAGGCGGGGCCCCTGTGCTTCGTGCGCATGTACTCGGGATCTTTGAAGAACGCGAGCACGGTCTACAACCAGAACAAGAAGAAGCGGGAGCGCATAACGCGACTCTTGCGCATGCACGCGAACAAGTCGGAGCCCCTGGATGAGGTGAGCGCGGGAGACATCGCGGTCATCGTGGGAATGAAGAGCGCA
>Ga0326727_10002583_pt1 | contig 61035 bp, 52 predicted proteins | sample MB2enrmetagenome_FD_207643 | JGI IMG/M metagenome (GOLD analysis project Ga0326727, IMG submission 207643) | Lab enriched peat soil microbial communities from McLean, Ithaca, NY, United States - MB29MY | ecosystem: Environmental > Terrestrial > Soil > Wetlands > Peat | place: USA: New York...
AAGTGCAGGGGAGAGCCGGCCTCGCGGTGCAGATGCGCTTGCTCCACGACCTTCTCGAACGGGATGTGCGCGTGGGGCACGTAACAGGCCAACCATGCCAGGTTCACGCCGCTTTGTTCAAGGGCAGGCTGGAGTTCGCGATAGAAGCCGTCTCGGTACGTCTCCGCCTTGGCCAGCGACTGATTGTGATTGGGGTAATAGGTCATCAACACCAAGTCGACGGGCTCGGCCCCGGGGTCAGGCTCCTCCGGAAAATGGCGGTGGATGGAGTGGTAGAAATTCCGCAAGCTCCTGGCCACAGAACCGAGATGGCGCACGTGCTCGCGCCAGGGCCTGGGTGCGGGAGCATCGGCCGTGCCGGCCAGATCCCTGAAGTCCAGCCCCCTCCCTCCGGCTAGCCCAGCCAAGCATTCGGCCAGGGGGCTGTCGCTGCTATGAACGGCCAGGGAGCGGAAGCCGCGGCCAAGGATGTGCTGCGCTACGGCTTCAAGCTGGACTAACTGGTTGATCGTCCGGGATTTGAAGGGATTCTTGTCCGAGATGACGCTGAGCCACCAGGCCGAGACGGACTCATCCACGGCGAAAAAGGCCGCAAGGGGGGATCCGTCGGGGCAGGTCAGGTTGGCTAGGGAGGCCGAGAAAGAGAGGTACCATTCCCTGCTGGTCTCCGCTGCGGAGGCCAGCAGGCCGGAGATGTCAGGTCGGGAGCATGTCAGGCCCATTCCCGTCAGTTCCGCCTCCAGCCTGGCGGTCGTCTCCTCCACTCCGGTGAGGGGAAAGATCTCGACCTCGTCCCCTGGGTCGATCGCCCAGGACTGGACGGTATCGAGAATTCCTGGGCCGTCGAAGACGAGCAGATGTCTGGCGCTCATAGCTGGTGGTCCGGCACGGCTTGCCTTGCCTGCGGGGGTGAGCCGGGCCGAGCGCCTTGGATGAAAGGCTCGTCCCGGACGAATTCCTGACGCATCGGCGTCGTGACCCTCATGATTCGATTCGGATGGGATGGGGTGTCATCCGACGGGCTATGTGACGCGCAGTCGATAAAGAGCATGGGTGTCTACCGGTTTGTCTAGTCGAAGTGCATATATTTTTCCAGGCATTCTTCCCTGAGCGCTTTCCAGATGGCGTCTCCTTGGGCAGTGGCTTGCTCGGCCTTCTCAATCTCCGGCCAACGTGATTCCGGCATGCGGGTATACAAAGTGAAGCATCGCCTGAGCCCTTCGATGGACGCAGGAGAAAACTGGGGCATGTCCAGCAATGTGGGTTTCATCACGGAACGGGCAATAAGATTCTTGTCGCAATAGCCCAAGTCCTCGGCCATTTTGCGCAGTGGCGTTCCGTGGAACGGGCTAAAGGAGTAAGCGTTGGCGCTGTCGCAGGAAATTTTAGCGTTGAGGCGCACGGTGTCCATGGCCAGTTCCCGAGTTTCCGTGGGAAAACCGATTATGTTGTTCACACTGAATTTGATGTCCAGTTTGTTCAATATCTTGAACTGATCCAGCATCAAGGCGTTGGAAACATTGCGCCGTAGCACTCTCTTTCGGAACTCATCGTTCCCATGTTCGACTCCAAATGCCATGCGGAACAAACCGATCTTCTTCAGCTGAAGAAGACGATCCTCATTGATCGTTTCCGGACGACTTTGAACCCAAAAGGGAAGATTTATATCCGCATACATTTCGCAGAACTCGGAAAACTCTTTTTCAGTATAGGAAAAGAAAGTATCCGCCCAGAAGTAGAAGGCCTCGGCTTTCAGAGCGTCTTTGAAGTAGGTGAGTTCCCGGTGGATCGATTCGAACGATTTTTTTCGATAGAAATGCGACTTCGATTCCCGGTAAAGCCGTTGCTGCGAGGGAGAATTGCAGTACGTGCACTGGTATGGGCAGCCCCGGTGAGTTTCTACAGGGAGCATGCGCCAAACCCGGCCCTGCATGGGGCGATAAAGCCGGGAATCCTCGAACAGGCTCAGGTCCAGCAAGGGGTTGCGGTCCATGTCCACTGCCGGGCCAAGGGGATTGCGGCGAACGCCGTCGGCCGTATTGACCCACAGCCCGGGGATGTCCAGGACGCTCCTGCCTCGTTCCATGCGCTCGCAAAGCTCGATCATCGGATTCTCGCCTTCCCCGACGCAGACCATATCCACGCCGTCAAGGGCGAGGCACTTTTCGGGGGCGAAGGTGGCGAAAACTCCCCCCATGATCGTGGGTATGCCTAGGTCAGCCACGGCGGCCAGCAGCATCCTAGCTACGGGGAAGAGGTCCTCGGTGACGGATACCGCGATGAGGTCGGGTCCGAACCCGAGGGTTTTGTCCCGGAAATCCTGGAAAACATTCGTCGTGTGCATCTCAGAGCACAATTTGGAGTCGTCAAAGGGCCTGACAGTGAGGATCTTCTCCTTCTCCTTGTCACTGTCGAAGTTTTCGCCCGGGATGATCCAATTGGTTGAATCGAACAGGTCCACCTCGTGCCCTTCCCCTCTCAAAAGTGAGGTGAAAAGGCCGATGGCGGGGGGAAGCATATTCATGCCGTGGATGTTGGGGTAAAGCAGCAGTACTTTCATGCGGCGCCTCCCGAACAGGCTGTGGTGCTGGGGCGTGTGGCCGTCACACTCAGGCAGTCGCCCCGGAAGGTTTCCGACATGAGGATGCGGAATTTGGCCTCCATCTGTTGGAAGAGGGCGTTCATCCCCTGTTCGAATGGGCTGTCTTCCGTGAAAAGTCCGGTTTCCGTCGTTCCTGCCAGGAAACTGCCCTGGGGAGATCCCCTGAAATACCAGTTCAGATAGTTTTTCAGAGTATAATTGTGGCGGCAGGTCACATGGCTGTCCAGGCCGGCCTTGCGCAGCAATGCCTGGACACTCTGTTGGTTGAAGTAGAACAGATGGGCCCTGTGCCAGAAAAAAGTCTGGTATGCTTGGCGATTGGGCTGGGGCAGATAGAGGTTGAGGGCGTCGTCCAGATTGGGGACCTCCAGGTACAGGACGCCTCCGGGAGCCAAAAGGCGGATCATGCTCTGAACGGTCTGAAACGGATTGGGCAAATGGTCCAAGGTGTCGACGCACATTACCACGTCGAAATGTTCCGAAAGACCCAATGTATTGATGTCTCCATAGTGGGCTTCAATATCCAACTCATTGTTGATGAACTCAACGAATTCATGGTTGAGTTCCACGCCGACAAGTCGTTTTGCATGGGGTTTTAAAAGGCTGAGAAGCGCACCCGAACCACAACCCACCTCCAGAACGCTCATCCCCGGGTGCACGAGGGGCACGATCTGTTCGTATGAAGGTTCAATGCTGCCAAGGCGTATCTCGAAGTGCTCCCTGGCGGAAAGCGCGCGCCCGGACACGAGAGAGTTTGTTTTTTGGTACTCGGATTCATAATATCCGCGCAGACGTTCGTCATTCCAATTCAGGTCCTGGATAACCAACCCGCATTGATCGCAACTCAAGATGCGTCCCTCTCCTTCGCGGATGCGGTCAGCGATCTGGGTAAAGGAGGAGGATGCACAAATTTCGCATACGGGCATGAAGGTCTCCTTGCCTATCGGCCCAGGACGGTTTTGAGTTCGGACAACAAAACATCCTGGATGGCGGCCTCGGCGGTTGAGATGCGCACCCACGCGCTCAGTTCCGGTTCCCGAAAAGGGCGTCGTATCAGGATTCCGCGGTCGTAAAGTACCCGGCGCAACGCATCGGCCACGGAAGTGTTGCCCAGCCGGACCGCCAGAAAGTTGGCTCGGCTCTGCGAGCAGGCGATGCCCAGTTCGGTCAAGCCGCGACGGAGCGATTCGAGATTCTCCCTGTTCTTCCCGAGGTAATCCGCCATCTCCTCGGGATGGTCCAGGAGGTCGCAGGCGACCATGCCCGCCACGGAAGTGATTTCATATGCGGGTTTGACCTTCATGAGGTTCATGATGGTGGTGGGGTTGGACAGGACATAGCCGATACGGAGTCCGGCCAGCCCGAAGGCTTTGGAAAAGGTGCGGGTGATGATCAGGTTGTCGAATTCGTCGATCCAGCCGGCACAGGTTTCGTCGTGGAAGTGGAAGTAGGCCTCGTCCACCAGGGCGATGACTCCGTGTTCATGAGCCTTCTCCACCAGTGCGCGCAGAACCGGCAAGGGCGCGGCGGCCCCGATGAACCCGTTCGGGTTCTCGGCCAGCACCAGGCGCAGACCCGGTCTGATGCGCGCGATGTACTCCTCCCAGTCGAAGTGCAACCCGGAATCGTAGCGCTGGGACTCCACGCCTGCTTGAAAGGTTTCCGCGTACACCTCGTACATGGCGAAGCTCGGAAAATGGAGCAGGACACGATCCTTGGGGCGCATGTATGTTTCGAATACGGCCTTGATCGCCTGTTCAGAGCCCGGCGCGAGCATGAGCCTGTCCGGGGGCACCCCAAGGCGCCCGGCCAGCTTCTCATGGGTGTGCCAAGGCTCGGGATAGGCGGCGAGGAGTTCCCCGGTCATTTTTGTTCGGATCCGGGCCATGAATTCATCGGAGAATGGGAAGTTCCGCTCGTTTCTGTCCAGACGGTGTTTGCCCAGGCGGGTGTCTTCCTCCCGGGAACCTGTCCGGTTGATTCCCAGAAGATTGCTATTCGGCATGATCATGGGGGCACCTGTGGGCGTAAAAGGGACGGTCGTCCGCAAACGGGCTGAGGGCGATACTCGCTATGGCTAGTCGCATGGGTCACCTTGGGCTTGTCGGCCGGTCCCGGAGGGTTCGATTTTCCCCAACTTGGCGATTTGGGCCGTACGCCAGGGGCACCCGTCGCAGGGACCGGCCAGGTGGGACAGCCCCCGGCGGTGCAATCCGCGCAGTTCCATAAGGCGCGCGTCAGACCAACATTGTCCGATGGAGCGCTCCGGAATCCGGCCCAAGGGCATGACCAGATCGTCGTCGTTGTTGCAGGGCAGCACCAGCCCGTCCCAGGTGATGGTCATGCGCTGCCAGGGCTGGGGGCAGGCGAAGCCGGCATGCTCGACGCCGGTCACCCGGTTTCCTCCATCCTTGTAGTCCACGACGGCGACCTCGTCGGCGCGCTGCCCCCAGTAAGCGGCGTAGGCTTCAAGGTCCAGGCCCGGCAGGCGCACGGTCTGGACGCGCACTTTGGGCGTGGCGGCTCCCAGGCGTTCGCGCAACTCGACAAGGCCTCTGATGTTGGCTTCGATGCGCGCGAAGTCTGCCCCCCGTCGGGCTCGTTCGAAGGCGGCGGGGTCCGTGCCCTCCACCGACACCGAGATGCGGTCCAGCTTCGCGTCTATGAGCGCCCGGGCGGTCTCCTGGCTCAGGAGCATTCCGTTGGTGTTGAAATAGATGTCCAGAATGCCCGCGTCCTTGGCCATGGCCACCATTTCGGGCAGCCGGGGGTGGAGCAGGGGTTCGCCGCGGTAGCTGAGCTTGAGGCCGTACAGCCCGTTGCGCCCGGCCTCAGCGATGATCGTTCTCCAAAGGCCGAAGTCCATGTCGCCCTGGACAAGCCCCTTCAGGGCCGGGAGTTTGTCGCAGAACACGCAGCGCAGATTGCAACGGCAGCTTGCCTCGACGTCCAGGTGCAGGGGGAAGTCCGCGAGAATGAATCCTGCGGGGTTCTCCATCCATGCCCGGCGGTATTCGCGGTAGCGGTGCGAATCGCTCTGGTGGGGGGAAGTCCCCGTCAAGGATTGGAAATTGGCGTTGGCCCGGATGGTCACGGCGCGCACCTGAAGCGGGATGTCGAACCCCTCCCACGGCAGGCCGGAAGGAGACTGGCTGCGGCGAGGCGGGACATGCCTCTTTCGCCTGGATTGTTCGGCAACCGAATGATGAACTCGGGTTCCGCCCGGAATAAGGTTCTCTGCATGGTTTCCCGGCCTTGAATTTAAGAAGGGAGGCCTCGTCGCACAATTATAATCTTTATCGACCGAATGATCGGCGGGTTTAGATCTGACAATCGTTCATTTACGCCCCGGAGTCAGGTTCCTCCCCGTCATCCGACCGTCCGGACGCTGACCGGCCGTATGGGGTACCCGCTTCGCTGAAGCCGTGCCGGCGCAGCCAGAACTCAACGCCCGGCGTCTGCCACTCGTAATCCACATCCAGGCCGCCCCACTGCTTGAGGGGGTGGATGGCGCGGCCCATCCATTTCTGCGGCAAGAGCCCGTCGTGAAGCATTTCCAGGCACCTGGGCCTGACGATGGACACCCCCATGTCGGCGAACCAGACGTCGCCCTGGGAATCCCGGTCGCAGTTGAGCGTTTTGGGGTCGCCGAAGGTCTCGAAGGGAACCATGGGCTTGAGCAGGCCGTCGGGATCTATTTTGCGCGCGCGCAACGGGCTCCACATGTTGTAGCGCGAAACGCTGACGGCCGAGTCCAGCCCGGGATTGGCCCGCAACGCCTCGACCCCCTCGTCGATGAGGGTGGAGCTGATGGTGGCCGCATTGCACATGAGCAGCACCAGGAGTTCCAGTTCCGATCCGGTTTGCGCGCAGGCCTTCCTGGCTTCGCCATAGGCGTGGACATAGGCGTCCTCGCCCAGGGCGGAGTTGGAGGCCAGGCTCGCGGGCCGCTGGATGATGTCCGCTTCGTGCCGGCACCCCAGGTCCTTGAGCTCCTGGTCGTCGGTAGAAAGGAAAATCCTGTCCACGTACCGGGAATTTTTTGCCGCGAGCAGAGGGTATTCGGCCAATGGCCGGCCAAGGAGCCTGAAAAGGTTTTTACCGGGAAATCCCGTGCTACCCTTGCGACCGATAAGTATTGCGACGATCATACGGCTGGCGCTCGCTGAAAAAGTCCTTCGACTCGTTTATGGTTGATCGCTGCCGCTGTGTGGGCGGCGTGATTGGGCATCATTTCCGAAATCGCCAAGAAACGGAAGTCTCTCTTCATGTTTCCGGACCTTGGAGGCTTTTGGCCTCCTCGCAATGCATCACTCAACGAAACGGGCCGAAAGGCGTTTCTCGTGCAAGATGTTCTTCTTCTTGAAAGCGCCTACGACCTTCTTCTCCAGATGAGGAGATATGCCGTATAGTGTTTGCGAGGCGACGCCCAAGGCGTATTTAGCGGCTCGCCGCAGATTGGACGGTGTCTGAGCACAGATGGATTTCCAGCCGATGACACGTCCCATCCGGGCGACGGCCTTTTTGTATGCCTCAGTGTAGGTGAAGAAGTAGTCTTCGGTGATGTACGTATCATCATAGAGATTGCGTTGATAATACGTGCTCACGGTGTAGGGGTTGGCCACGTTTTGATAGATCACCATCCCGGCGTTCTGGAATTGCTCCTTGAGCCACCACCCGGTGAAGGCGTATTGCTGGTGAAACTCGGTATAAATGCCCGTGTCGGGATAAGGTATCACCGCTCCATAAAGCTGGAAACAGTACACGTAGGACTCGACTGCTTTGATGAAGCGGATGTCGTTGTTGACATGGTCCGGCGTCTCCCACGGAAATCCAGTCATCAGGTTGATGTACATCGGGATTCCGAGTTTGCCGGTTTTCAAGACCGTGTCGAGCGCGTATTGACCGGTGTAGCCTTTGTTGATGCGTTTCAAGGTGTCGTCGTTCGAACTTTCGACGCCGTAGGTGATCTGCTTGAGCCCGCTGTCTCGCATGGCCCGTAGCAATGGTTCATCGACCTGGGTAACGCGGGTGCTTGACATCCAGTTGATCGGCAGATTCTCTTTTTTCAGTCTGGCGCAAAATTCGTAGACCCTGTCCTTGTCGATAGTGAAGGTGTCGTCGGACATCCAGAAATTTTTCAGCCCATAGCGTTCGTAGCGGCCAACCATCTCGTTTATGAGGCTGTCCACGGTGCGTTTGCCCCAGGTCCGCCAGGCGCTGTGAGAACAATATGTGCAACCGAAGGGGCAACCTCGGCCGCTGGCTATCATGTCGAGGCCCTTGATCGACCCGTCGGCGGCCCGGAATTGTTCCATGTCCAGGAATGAAAAATCCGTCTCGCCCACCTCGTCGAGGTTGGAGATCCTCCTGGGCTGCTCGTTGTCCACGGCGAAACCCGCCGCATCGAGATACGAGGCTCCCCGGATGCCGCCTCGGGCTGACGGATCCCGTCCGTTCACCCACCACCGGCACAAGTCGTCTATGCCATATTCGGCCTCTCCGCGGATTACCATGTCGGCGCCATTCCGGAGGCATTCCTCGGGTTGTGTCGAAGGATGCGGCCCTCCGGCCAGGACAAAGTAGCCATTTTGCGCACAGGACTGCTGAAGAGCGTAGACCTCGAGCACATTGTATGTGCCGAAGGAGAGGCCTACAATATCCGGGTGATACTCGGAAACTACTTCAGTGAAGAGTCTCCTTGCGTCAAGGTAGCGTCGGAAAGTGTTGATATGTACTTTCACATCGAAACCATTGGCCGCAAACCGTTTGGCTACGAAAGTGATCCCCGGTGGGATGCAGGAGATGGGAGCTGGATAGATGAGAAGGATTTTCGGTTTATTGCTGCTCTCGGTCGATATTTTGTCAGGCTCCATCAAACACCTCCAGGCTGATTCGAATCCGCAATGCTTCCGAACTGGGTGGCGCGGCAGACATCCCGAAAAATTTCAGCTATCTTGTATGAAATCCCGGCGAAAATGAACAGAAAAAGACAAGGTGGGCCGGAGGACGCCCCGCCCCGCCCCGTGCCGGACGCCCCCGACGCGAGCCGGATCGTATTTGCCCACCTGAACCGGTGTCGCCCGTCACAGGGGTGACGGCGCTCCCTGGCATGGCCTGAGTGCACGGGTTCGGGGGGGATGTGTCCTGTATTTTCAACATACTAATATGTATAACTAAGTTGTGTGTGGCCTGGCGCCCGGCCGTGGTGGCCGCGGAGGCGCAACCTCGGTAACCTCGTGCCATACAAGCAAAAGGCGTTCCGGGGCGGGGATTGCGATTACCTTTTCTCTGGATTATCCTTTGCTCCATGATCCCGCATCCGCAGGCCGGTTTGAAGCCAAATGTGTTCGGACGCCCGGAGTTCAACCTGCCGCTTCCAGGAGCCCCGCCAGATACATCCGCTTTCCTCGGAACCGTGAGACCGGCTGGACTGGGGGTGGTCGAAGTCGGTGCGATTCTTGCACACAAATAATCACGGAAAATCATTTCCTACGATTTTATGCTACGTAAAGATGCGGGACTCTACCTGCACGGAAATGCACGATGCATGCATACAGCGGTGAGGTTTGGATGTGAAGCGCATTACACAAAATTATCTCGACAACTTCGATATGAATTCTGTGGTGGCCGTACCCACTACATTAAATGTCGAAGTCACCAACGTCTGCAACCTCCGATGCGTGATGTGCCCGCAACGCACCATGAAGCGCGAGCGGGGTTGGATGGATGTGGACTTGTACAAGGAGGTCCTGGCCGAGGCCAGCGCCATGGGCATTCGCCAGGTAGGCTTGCACACCGTTGGCGAATCGATTCTGCACCCGCGCATCCACGAGTTTGTGGCCGAATCGAAAAAGTATGGGCACTACACCTACCTGGATGTGAATGGAAACAACATCGCTCCGGGAACACACGAACGACTGCTGGATGCCGGTCTGGACAGCCTAAAGTTCTCCATTGACGCTGCGGACGCGCAGACCTACGCCAGTATACGCCAGGGCGGCGATTTTTCCCGAGTTATGGCCAATCTTCGGAAGTTCGATGAACTGCGCAAGCTGCGCGGTCATCCGATGCGGCTCTATGCCTTCTATATAATATCCGCTTTGAACGAATCGGGCATTGAACGCTTCAAGGAAGTGATCGGGCCGTTCGTGGATGAGATGGAATATTTCATCGTGCTCAACCAGGGAGAGCAGGTGGAGCAATACGAGCAGCTTGTTTCCCCCTCCCTACGGGGGCTCATGGAAAAGCATCGCCGGCGTATCGTTTGCCCCAACCCGTTCAGGCGCATCAACGTCACCTGGGACGGCTGGCTGACGGCGTGCTGCGTTGATTTCGAGAACGCCATGGCCTACGGCCGCTACGAACGGGGACGCTTGGCCGAGCTGTTCAACAACGAAGAGGCCAGGAGCATACGCTCCAGGATGACCGGGCTCGATCTGGAATCCTTGCCCCTGTGCCGCAACTGCACCATGGTGCAGTACGATATTCCGGCTTTGTGCGCGGAACTCAATGAGCTCTATTAATCCGGTCGCCGCATCGTCCTTCGAAAACCGCCCCCCCAAGGACTATTGGGAGCAGGCCCTGTTCATTCGCCGGGTGGAGGAGAAACTGTTCGCGCTTTACGGCCAGGGCAAACTGCATGGGACGATGCACGCATGCATCGGGCAGGAATTTTCCGCCCTGGCCTTCTGCGGTCAGCTCGAATCCGGGGACGTGGTGTTCTCCAACCACCGGTGCCACGGTCATTATCTGGCTTTTACGGGAGACGCCGCCGGGCTGATCGCGGAGCTCATGGGTAAACGGAGCGGGACCTGCGCCGGAGCCGGGGGCAGCCAACACCTGTGCCGGGATGGTTTCTTCTCCAACGGGGTGCAGGGGGGGATCGTACCCGTGGCCGCCGGGCTGGCTTGGTCCCTTCAGATGCGTGGCGACCCCGGCGTGGGAGTGGCCTTCATCGGCGACGGCACCCTGGGGCAAGGGGTGGTCTACGAGACGGCGAACATCGCGGCCAAACAGTCCATTCCCCTCCTCCTGGTGGTCGAGGACAACGGCTGGGCTCAGTCCACGCCCCGGGAGTCGACCCTGGCCGGTGACATCCGGACCCGGTTCGACACGTTCGGCATCCGAAGCTTTCACGGCTCGACCAGTCAGCCGGAAGCCTTGTGGGAAAGCGCGGCCGAGGCCATCGCCTACGTGCGCCTCCAGCGACGTCCGGCGGTGCACTGGGTGGACACCCAGCGCCTGTGCCCGCACTCCAAGAGCGACGACTGCCGGGCGCCGGACCTGGTGGCCGGCCTGGCCGCCCGCGATCCCCTAAGCCAAGCCCTGGAACGGCATCCGGGTCGGTTCCGGGTCGCGGAGCGGGAGATCAAGTCCACCGTAGACTCCCTGGTGGCCCAGGCCGAGGCTCTGCCGGCCATGACCCTGCGGGACTTCGTTGGTGAACCGACGGTGGGTGAAGCGCCGGCCTGGGAGGAATTTCAACCCGACCACGCCGGGACGTACGTCTCCAGGCTGAACCAGGCCTTTCACGAGCTGATGGACAGCCGCCGGGAGGTCATCTTTCTGGGGGAGGACCTGCGTTCGCCCTACGGCGGAGCGTTCAAGGCCACCGCCGGCTTGTCAGACCGCTGGCCGGAGCGGGTTCCGGCCATGCCCATCAGCGAGGCGGCCATCACCGGACTGGCCAACGGATTCGCCTTGGGCGGCTCCCGGCCCGTGGTGGAGATAATGTTCGGCGACTTCCTGACCCTGGCCATGGACCAGCTCGTAAATCACGCCGCCAAGTTCCGGCATATGTACAACCACCAGGCGCGCTGCCCCATGGTCCTGCGCCTGCCCATGGGCGGCGGCCGGGGCTATGGACCCACTCACAGCCAGACCATGGACAAGCTTCTGCTGGGGGTGGACGGCCTGCGGGTTGTGGCCTGCAACCTCCTAGTCGACCCCAAGGAACTGTACGGCCGCCTGATGGAGGGGGATGAGCCCACCGTGGTCATCGAGAACAAGAACGACTACTCCAGACGCGTCTCCCTGTCGGAGCATCCCTTTTATCGGCATTTCCACATGGAACGCAGCGGGCGGGGCTGGCCCACCATCCGGTTGCGGCCGGCCGGGGCGGACGTCACCCTGGTGACCTACGGCGGCTGCACGCACGCGGTCCTACGGGCAGCGGAAACCCTGTTCCGGGAGTTTGAGATTCTGGCGGAGATCGTGATCGTGTCCTGTCTGCGTCCCCTGCCCTGGCCCGAGATTCAAGACGCCGTGTCTACGGACCGGGTGTTTGCCGTGGAGGAGGGGTCGGCCCAGGCGGGCTTCGGCAGCGAGATTCTGGCCGGTCTGGTGGAGAGCGGCAGGAGATTTTTGTCCCTGCGCCGGATCGCCTCCCTGCCCCTGCCCATTCCGGCTGTTCCGGAACTGGAGCGGCAGGTGCTGGTTTCGGAGTCATCCATTGTGAAGGCCGTCACGGAGGCTTTCGATGGCATGTGTTGACAGGGTATACGTCCCCCGGGAGTTTCCCCAGGACGAGACGGTTCTGGTGGCGGAACTCCTGGTGGCCGACGGAGATGCGGTGGAGGCCGGCCAGTGCGTCGCCGTGCTGGAGTTCTCCAAGGCGTCCGTGGAGCTCGAGAGCCCTGCCGCCGGATACGTCCGCCTATTCTGCCGGGAGGGACAGGAGCTGGCCGTGGGCGCCCTGGTGGCCGAGATTTATGAGAGCGGACAGGAGGGCTCAGGCCAGGCGGATCAGACGCGGCAAAGCGTCCCGGAGCTTCCGGGCGTGGGGGCCGGCGGGGCGCTCGTGCGGAAGCCCGGTGAAGGGTATTTTTCCGTCAGGGCCGAGGCGGCCATCCGTGAACATGGCCTGGACGCCGGGGATTACGCCCATCTCGGGCTGGTGCGGGCTCGGGACGTGTCCCCCCCGGACAGGCCGGCCGAAGGGGCCGGGCGCGCGGAGTCCCTGGAGGCCGAGCCGGTCGCCTTGAGCCGGTCCAAGCGGGCCGAAATCCGCTCCATAGGGGCTGGGCAGAACGCCTACGCCAGTTCGGTGGAAGTGCTGGTCCCACGGCCCGGAACTTCCGACCAGGCCGCCCTGGCTGGCCTGCGCTCCCGGTTCGTGCCGGTGATCCTCAAGGGAGTCTGCATTCTGCTCAAGCACTATCCGGCCCTGAACGCCTGGTACGAGGACGGGGCCATGCGCCGCCACTCCGGGGTGAACCTGGGGTATGCCCTGGACCTGGGCCAAGGCTTGAGATGCGTGGCTCTGGGGGATCTGGAGGGGGAGACTCCCGAGGCCGTAAGCGACACGATCATGGCCATGGTCCGCAAGTATCTGCGAAACCGGCTGGCTCTGGCGGATTTGTCCGGAGCCACCTTCACCGTAAGCGACCTCTCGGGGGAACAGGTGGCCGGTTTCATCCCGCTCATCAACGCGCGCCAGGGCGCCATTCTGGGCATCTCCTCGCCCGACGCTCAGGGCATGACCCGGCTGGTGCTCCGTTTCGACCACCGCCTGGCTGAGGGCCGGCTCGCGGCCAGGTTTCTTAACGCCCTTAAAAACTACTTGGTGTCTTATGAAAACGAGCCTTCCGACCGATGAAGACGTGCAGGAACGCGTATTGGAAATCATCGCCTCGATCCTGGGGCACCCCCGGCAAGCGGTCGGCCCCGGGTCGGCTCCGGGCGTCACCCCGGGGTGGGATTCCCTCGCTCACATGCGGATCGTATTGGCCGTGGAGGATCGCTTCGACATTCACATTTCAGACCAGGCGGTCGTCCAGCTGCTGAGCGCCGAAGCCATGGTGGCCTCGGTCATCACGCAGCTGGCCGGGCTGGACCAACATGAAGGCTAGCCATGAAAATCAATAAGCATCAGTTCTCCCTGGACACCACTGAGCGCGACAGGCAGTGGGAAGAACACCGGCGGCATTTCAAGGACTACTGCGTCAACCGCTACCAGTGGCACAGCTATCCCAAGTGGGCCTATGTGGCTCCCTTCCCGCTGCACGTGGACTTCGAATCCAGTTTCCGGTGCAACTTGAACTGCCCCATGTGCTTAAGGCACCATCTTGATCGCAAGCAGTACGGCGATATGGAGTTCGGGCTCTTCAAAAAGGGCATTGATGAATGCGCCGACAACGGCCTCTATTCCATCAGGCTCAGCTGGCGCGGTGAACCCACCATGAACCCCCGTTTGCCGGAGATGGTGGCCTACGCCAAGGACAAGGGCATCAAGGAAGTATCCTTCATCACCAACGGCACCAACCTCACCGAGGACCTGTCCACAGCCCTGATCCAGGCCGGTCTGGACTACATCACCATCTCGGTGGACGGCCTGAAGCACAACTACGACAAGCTTCGCCAGCCGAGCACCTTCGAGGGCGTGAGCGAGAGGATCGCCACCCTCCACCGCCTCAAGGAGGCCATCGGTGGAGGCTACCCCCGGGTGAAAATCCAGGGCATTTGGGAGTTTCTAAAAGAGGATCCGTCCGGATTCTACGCTCATTTCAAGGGCATCACGGACCTGATCAGCTACGATCCCTACCACGACTATTCCAAGATGGAGCTGGTTCAGGATGAGCAGGCGGTGTGCCAGTATCCCTGGCAGCGCGTCACCATCACCTGGACCGGCGAGATCCCCCTGTGCATCACGGACTGGAACTTGGCCCATCCCATCGGCGACCTGCGCACACAGACCATCAAGGAGATCTGGCACGGCCAGGCTCTTGAAGACTACCGCGCGATGCAACTGGCCCGCCGGCGCATGGAGATCACGGCCTGCAAGCGCTGTTATCGTCACGCCGTGCCCCAGTTGGGCCACCTGCGCGCCGGACACCGCCCGGACGAGGCGTTCGAGTCATGAGCGGCGTCCTGAAGGTGGGCAGAGGCGAAGTGGGGCCGGACCGCCCTGTGTACTTCGTCGCGGATATCGCCGCTAATCACGACGGGGACCTGGATCGGGCCAGGTCTCTCATCCGCTTGGCGGCCGAGGCGGGAGCGAACGCCGCCAAGTTCCAGAACTTCCGGGCCGGGACCATCGTGTCCGATTTCGGCTTCAAGGCCCTGGGCGGTCAGCAGTCGCACCAGAGCGTCTGGAAGAAGAGCGTGTTCGAGGTCTATCAGGACGCCTCCTTGCCTCTGGAATGGACCACAGACCTGGCCGGTGCGTGCGCGGAGGTGGGCATCGATTATTTCACCGCGCCCTACGACCTGGACCTCGTGGACGTTCTGGAGCCCCATGTATGCGCCTGGAAGCTGGGTTCCGGGGACATCACCTGGCACGACATGATCGAACGGCTGGCCAGGGGAGGGAAACCCCTGTTTCTGGCCACCGGGGCCTCCGGCATGGACGAAGTCGACCTGGCCGTGAACGTGGCCCTTCGCCACGCCCGGACGGTCGTGCTCATGCAGTGCAACACCAACTATACCGGGTCGCCGGACAACTTCCGACATGTGGCCCTGAACGTGCTCAAGGCCTATGCCCGCCGGTTTCCCCAGGTGGTGCTCGGGCTTTCGGATCACACCCCGGGGCACGCCACTGCCTTGGGAGCGGTGGCCCTCGGGGCACGGGTGATCGAGAAGCATTTTACCGACGACACTCTCCGGGAGGGGCCGGACCATAAGTTCTCCATGGACCCCGCCTCGTGGCGGGACATGGTGGACCGCGTCAGGGAACTGGAAGCGGCCTTGGGCGGCGAGGAAAAACGGGTGATGGACAACGAGAACGAGACCGCGATCCTCCAGCGTCGCGCCGTGCGCGCGGTCCGCGATATCCGGTCCGGGGAGGCTCTGGCGCTGGACATGCTGACCGTCCTCCGACCGTGCCCGGCCGGGGCGCTCCCTCCGTACCGTGCGGACGAGCTGTTGGGGCGCCGCTCGGCCCGGGACATACCTGCTGGGGACGTAGTCACTCTTTCGGACGTGCTCTAACATGGCTTTCGAGGACGCCGCTGTGCTCATACCGGCCTGGAACGAGGAAGCCACCATCGGCCGGGTGGTGACCGCCGCCATGGAATACGGCCGGGTGATCGTGGTGGACGACGGGAGTTCCGACCGGACCGTCCGTTGCGCCGAGAAGTGCGGGGCTCATGTGGTGCGGCACGAGGTCAACCTGGGATACGACCATGCGTTGTTGAGCGGCCTGCGGGCCTGTTCGGACCTGGGGGCAGCCCTGGTGGTCACCATGGACGCCGACGGGCAGCACGACCCCTTGGTCCTGAAGGATGCGTTCGGTTCGCTGCGGGCGGGCGCGGAGCTGGTCTTGGGGTGCAGGCCACGCCTGGGCCGCTGGTCTGAACATGTGGTCAACGCCTACGCCCGGGTGCGTTTCGGCGTGCCGGACCTCCTGTGCGGACTGAAGGGATACCGCATGGACCTGGTGCATGAGGCCGGCCCTGAATCCGTTCTGAGCAGCATCGGCACTGGGGTGGCCCTGTGGGGGCTGCGCCGGGGGCGTCGCGTCGGGCTGCTGGCCGTCCCCGTCCGGCCGCGTCAGGGATCGGCCCGGTTTGGGGCCGGTCTGACCGCGAACATGCGCATATTGCGCATTCTGGTCAAAGAAATGACGCTTTCTGTCTCGGGTGCGGACACATGAGGACGCGATTCCACTACCGCGCCGAGGACGCCGTCCGGGCTTTGCGTGAGGCGGGCCTTGAAGCCGGGGACGTGGTCTTTTGCCACGCGGGCTTGCTCAAGTTCGGCTTCCCCGCGGAGATGGCGGAGGGGCTGGACGCTTTCCAGGTGGCGCTCAATGCCTTGCGCGAAGTGCTGGGCCCCGGCGGCTCGGTGCTGACCCCGACGTTCAGCTACAGCTTCTGCAAGGGCGAGGTCTTCGATCCGCTTGCGACCCCGAGCGCCGTAGGGTCTTTCGGCGAAAACCTGCGGAAGTTGCCGGAAGCCCGGCGTTCCCTGGACCCGATATTTTCCGTGGCCGGAATCGGCCCTGGAGTGGCCGGACTATTCCACAAGCTTCCCCACGACTGCTTTGGGGAGGGATGCCTGTACGACCGGCTGGGCGCTGGCCGGGCCAAGCTGCTGCTGCTAGGGGTTGATTTCGAATACTGCACGGCGCTGCACCATCTGGAGCAAACAGCCGGAGCGCCGCACCGCTTCCGCAAGCTCTTCACCGGCCACGTCCGGGTGGACGGACGCCTGGTCAAACAGAGCTGGCTGTATTTTGTGCGGGCCATGGCCGAAGCCTGCGAGCCGAGGCTTGAGCGCGCCGGGGCCGTGCTGGCCGAGGCCGGGGTCTGCCGTGAGGCCGGGCTTGGCCTGGGCAAGGTGACCTGCGTCGACTTCGCGGACCTGAACCGGGTCATCGGGACCGTCCTGGCGCATCAGCCGGGATTCTTCGCCGCCGACCCCACGGCCGACCCCATGGCCGCCGAGGCTGCCAGGTCCCCACGCCGGAGCTTCGAGGTCAAGCTGCCCGAGGCCGCTTCCATGGAGGACATCCTGCGGGGGCTGTGGCACCTGCCCCGCGACATCGTCTCCGACGGCTTCTCTACGGCCCTTAAGGCCTTGGCGAGGCAGATTCCCCTGCGCATCCTTCGTTTCCCCACCGGCAGCGAGTGCTTCACCTGGATCGTTCCGGAGAGGTGGACTTGCCGGGAGGCGAGACTGGAAACCCTGGAAGGTCGGGTGTTGTTCACCTATGCCGACAACCCGCTACACGTGGTGTCCTACTCCTTGCCTTTCCGGGGTGAGGTGACCAGGGAGGAACTCTCCGGCCATCTGCACACGCACCCCGACCTGGAAGAGGCCATCCCCTACGTCTACAAATACTACGAGCGCGACTGGGGTCTGTGCTGCAGCCGGAGGATGAAGGACGAGCTCACCGACGAACGTTATAGGGTGGTCATCGACACAGATTTCAGCATGTCGGCGCTGGAGGTGGGCGAGTGGGAGCTTCCGGGAGTGAACCCGGAGGAAATCGTGATTTGTGCCCACCTGTGCCACCCCGGCCAGGCCGTGGATGACCTTTCGGGCGTGGTTGTGGCCGTGGAGGTGATGCGCAGGCTCGCTGCCCGGCCCTCGAGGCGGTTCACGTACCGGCTGCTGCTCACCCCCGAGACCGTTGGCAGCGCGGCCTGGTTGTCGCGTCATGAGCATCTGACACCGCGGATCATGGGCGGGCTGTTCCTGGAGATGTTGGGCGCTGAGAATCCGCACGCCCTGCAGCATTCCATCCTGCCCGACAGCCGGATGGACGTCTGCGCCGAACTGGCCGTCAGGGAGCACGACCCTCAGGCCCGGGTCGAGCCGTTTCTGGGGGTGGTGCTCAACGACGAACGCATGTTCAACGCTCCGGGGGTGCGAAAACCCATGGTGAGCCTCTCCCGGGCCAGGCCCTCATTCGAGGGAAAGAAGCATTACGCCTATTACCACAGCAGCCTGGATACCGCGGACAACGTGAACTACCCCCACCTGGAGGCCTCCCTGGAGCTGGCCATGGCGATCATCGACACACTGGAGGCGGACAGGATACCCAGGCCCCTGTTCAAGGGCGAGCTGTTCTGCTCCCGGTTTAGCGGCATGGATTATGCTTCCATGGGGGGAGACATCTTCAAGATCATGTTCCAGCTGGATGGGCGGCGCAGGGTGTCCGACATCACCCGCGAATCCGGCCTTCGGTTCGGGCAGGTCCGGGAGTACCTCGATATCCTGGCCAGCGAGGGGCTAATAGAGTGGGATTGAACGCAACCGACGTCACGGAAGGGAATATGTTCGACAACAAGACCATTCTTGTCACCGGCGGAACCGGTTCCTTCGGAAATGCCTGCGTCCACAGGCTGCTCACGGGGTATAAGCCCCTCAAGGTCATCGTCTTCAGCCGGGACGAGTTGAAGCAGTCCGAAATGGCCGGCCGTTTTCCCGAATCCCAGTATCCGGCCATCCGCTTCTTCCTGGGAGACGTTCGGGACAGGGACCGGCTGTACCGGGCTTTCCGTGGGGTGGACTACGTGATCCACGCCGCGGCTCTCAAGCAGGTGCCTGCCGCCGAGTACAACCCCCTGGAGGTCATTAAGACCAACATCCTTGGGGCGGCCAATATCATCGACGCGGCCATCGACCGGGGGGTCAAGCGGGTCATCGCCCTGTCCACGGACAAGGCCGTCAACCCCTTGAACCTGTACGGAGCCACCAAACTCTGCTCGGACAAGCTTTTCGTGGCCGGCAACTCCTACGTTGGCGACAGCTCCACCCAGTTTTCCGTGGTGCGCTACGGCAATGTTCTGGGCAGCCGGGGGAGCGTGGTGCAACTCTTCCGCGAGCAGCGCCTGCACGGCAGGCTGACGGTGACCGATCCGCGCATGTCCCGCTTCTGGATTACCCTGGAGCAAAGCGTGGAATTCGTCCTGGAGTCAATGGAGGACATGGTGGGAGGCGAAGTGTTCGTGCCCAAGCTCCCCAGCATGCTGGTGCTGGACCTGGCCAAGGCCTGCGCCCCGGAATGCCGGGTAGAGTACATCGGGGTGCGCCCTGGGGAGAAGCTCCATGAACTCCTGATCTCCCGGGACGAGGCCCGCAACACCGTGATGTATGAAAAACGCTACATCATAATGCCCGTGTTCCCCTTTTTCTACGGCCGGTTCAAGTCCGCCGGAAGCCAGCCGGTTCCGGAAGAATTCGAATACTGTTCGGCCACCAACGAGCGGTGGCTGACCCAGGAGGAGCTGGCCAGCCTTGTCGCCGGCAGCTGACGGACGCCGCCTGGGCTTGGGCACGGCCCAGCTCGGCATGGACTACGGCGTGGCCAACCGGACGGGCGCTCCCGGCGAGGAGGTCGCCCGGTCCCTGGTGTCCGGGGCCTGGAAGGGAGGCATCCGACTGTTCGACACCGCCAGCCACTACGGCCAAAGCGAGGCGGTACTCGGCAGGAGCCTGGCCGCCCTGGTCGGTCCGGAAGATCTGGACCAGGCCCGGGTGGTCAGCAAAGTGCACCCCGACGTGGACCCTTTGGCCGAAGGAGCGCTGGAACGCTGTCTGACCGGGTCTTTGACCCTGCTTGGGATGCCTCGGCTCTACGGGCTGCTTCTGCATCGCGAGGAGCACCTCTCCCGGTGGGATGAAATCCGGCCTCAAATGGATGCGCTGCGCGACCAGGGGCTGCTCGACCGGGCCGGGGTTTCGGTCTACCGGGTGGAGTCCGCCCTGGCTGCCCTGCGTTGTTCGGGACTCGATCTCCTCCAGGTGCCTTCCAACATCCTGGACAGACGGTTCGAATCGGCCGGGATTTTCGAACGAGCCGCTGCCGCCGGGGTTGAGGTCCAAGTGCGCAGCGTTTTCCTACAGGGCCTCCTGCTGCTCGACGGGGAAGAGATACCCGCGGGGTTGGCGCAGGCCAGACCTTTTGTGGAGGCCTTTCGCGACTTTTGCCGGCAGTCCGGCCTTTCGGCCAGGCGCGTGGCCCTGGGCTACGCCCTGGCCGCCTACCCCGAGGCTGAAATCCTGGTGGGGGCAGAAACCCCGGATCAGGTTAGGGAAAACCTGACCTCGGCCGCGCGGCTGCCCGAGGACCTGGTTCACGAGGCCAGGCGCAGGTTTCCCTCCATCCCCGAACAGGTGCTCAACCCGTCCTTGTGGCGCTATTGAGGCAAAAACATGAGCGTATCGCGGATTCCCAAATCGTTGGCCATGCAGGAGCGCGCCAAGCGGCGAATACCTGGAATGTCCCAGCTGCTTTCCAAGCGCCCGGACATGTTTTCCCTGGGCGTTTGGCCCGGGTATTTCGAGCGCGCGGCCGGGACCCGGGTATGGGACCTGGACGGAAACGAGTATCTGGACATGAGCATAGGCGGTATTGGCGCCAACGTTCTTGGATATGCTGATCCGGACGTTGACGCGGCGGTAGTGGAGGCCGTGCGCAAGGGGTCCAGTTCCTCGCTCAACTGCCAGGAGGAGGTTCTGCTGGCCGAGCGGCTGTGCGAACTGCACCCCTGGGCGGAAATGGCCCGATTCACCCGAAGCGGGGGGGAGGCCATGACCGTGGCCGTGCGCATCGCCCGGGCGGCCACGGGCAGGGACGCGGTGGCCTTTTGCGGATACCACGGCTGGCATGACTGGTATCTGGCGGCCAACCTGGAGCAGGACGTCCTGGACGGGCATCTCCTGACCGGGCTGGAGCCGGCCGGGGTTCCCGCGGGGCTCGCGGGCACGGCCTTGCCTTTCCGGTTCAACCGGCTGGAGGATCTTCTGGGCATTTCCGACAGGAAACAGGGTAGGCTGGCGGCGATCATCCTGGAGCCCATCCGCAATCACCATCCGGACCCGGGCTTCATCCGAGGGGTGCGCGAGTTGGCCGACGCCATCGGCGCTGTCCTTATTTTCGACGAGATTTCAGCCGGGTTCCGCTACGCCACGGGCGGTTCCCACCTGGCCCTTTTCCCGGAACGGCCGGACATCTGCGTGCTCTCCAAGGGGCTCGGAAACGGTTATCCCATCTCGGCGGTGTTGGGCCGCCGGGAAGTCATGGAGGCCGCTCAGGGCACCTTCATCAGTTCCACGGCCTGGACCGAGCGGGTGGGGTTCGCCGCCGCCCTGGCCTGCATGGCCAAGCACGAGAAGATCGACGCTCCGGCTCTGCTCCATGATGCGGGGACGCGGGTAATGGCCGGCTGGAGCCGGTCGGCCCGGCAGCACGGCCTGGATATCGAAGTCGGCGGCATGCCGCCCATTGCTCATTTCACTTTCGGCCATCACCTGCGGGATCATTTGAAGGCCTATTTCATTCAGCTTCTGCTACAGGAGGGCATGTTGGCCTCCAACCTGTTCTACGCCATGGCCGCGCACACCCGCGAGGACGTGGACCGGTATCTGAATGCCGTGGACCGGGCCTTTGCTGCCCTGGCCCGGGCTCTCGAAAACGGTAATCTCGAGACCTTGCTGGAAGGCCGCCCATCGGCAAAGGGCTTCGGACGTCTGAATTGAATCCCCGGACCGGATCATGAAAATAACGGCCGTCATACAGGCCCGCATGGGGTCCACCAGGCTACCGGGCAAGGTGCTCCTGGAGGTCCTGGGACGTCCGCTCCTTGACCACATGGCCGGCCAGCTCTTGTTTTGCCGGCGCCTGGACCGGGTGGTGCTGGCCACCACCACGAACCCGGCGGACGACGCCCTGGCCAGGCAAGGGGGAGGACTGGGCTGGACGGTCTACCGGGGTGACGAAACCGACGTGCTGGACCGGTATTACCAGGCCGGGCTGGCTGCCGGGGCCGCGCACGTGATGCGGCTCACGGCCGACTGCCCCCTGGTGCAGCCGGACCTCGTGGACCGGTTGGCCCTGGACTACGCCTCGGGCGGCTGCGACTATATCCGCACCAGCGAGCGTTTCGCGGAAGGACTGGACTGCGAACTCTTCTCCTTCGAAGCCCTGGAGCGATCCTGGCGCGAGGCGAGGCGTCCGTCCGAGCGCGAACATGTGACCTTGTACCTGCGCGGGAAGCCGGAAGTTTTCCGACTCAGGACCCTGGAAAATCCCCTGGACGAGGGCCGGTACCGCCTCACCGTCGACGAGCCCGAGGATTATCAGGTGGTGAGCGCGGTGATCGAGGCCCTGAGCCGCCCCGGGGACTGGATCAGTTTCGCCCGCATCAAGGAATTCCTGGACGGCCATCCGGAGATTTTCGCCAAAAACGCGCATGTGGTGCGCAATGAAGGGCTTCTCAAATCCCTGTCCGCGGAAGCTTCAGGGGTGGTTTCCCCGACGGACGGGGAGAGCCTGGAGGCGGTTTAGGACCATGCCCTGGCAAGGCCGATTCATCATCCATCATGGGGGTCGGGAGGAAGTCCTCGACGCGGCGAGCCTGGGAACCCTGGCCGGGAAGGCTGCCCGGGGAATCGCGGACGCGTTGCCGGAAGCCGAGCGGATCGGCCTTGTGGCCCGGACGTCTCCCGCCCTGATTGCAGCGTGGGCCGGATGTCTGCTGGCCGGGAAGACCCCGTGCATCCTGCAATATCCCAACTTCAAGGCCAGCCGGGATTACTGGGGCCGTTCGGTGAACGCCGGGATCAGCCAATGCGGGCTGGAGGCGGTGCTGCTGTCCGAAGAGGTCGATGCGGGCCTTGTGGAATCGGCCGTGCCGACGGTTCGCCTGGATGCGCTGGAAACGGGCAGAGGGCTTCCCTCCGGCGATGCGGGCAGGCTTTTCTCGGGGGATCTCGCCGGCTCGATCATCCAACTCTCCTCGGGCACCACCGGATGGCGCAAGGGCATCGAATTCAGCCTGGACAGCCTGCGCCGGCACGCCCTGGATTACGGGGGGCATCTCGGACTGGAGGCCGAGGACGTTATGGTCTCCTGGCTGCCCCTGTACCATGACATGGGGTTCGTCACCTCCCTGGTCATGCCCCTGCTGCTTGGGTTCACCTCGGTCCTGGTCGATCCCGCGGACTGGGTGCTGCGGCCTGGATTGCTCTTTGAAATGATAGAGCGCCACAAGGGGACCTTGACGTACATGCCCAACTTCGGTTTTGAAGTGGCCCGCATGCATTACGGAGAGGAAGACCTTTCCAGCATGCGCCGTTTCGTTTCCTGTTCCGAACCCACCCGCGCCGAAACCATGGAGCGCTTCAGCGCTGCCCTCGGAGTACAGCCGGGGAGGCTTTCCAATTGTTACGCCATGGCGGAAAACGTCTTCGCCGTGGCCCAGAGCGATGGTCTGGATTTTCGCCAAGTGGACGGGAGGAGCTGGCTGTCCTGCGGCGAGCCGATACCCGGGGTGGAGGTGGAGTCCAGGGAAGGTCAGCTTTGGGTGCGAAGCCCCTACAGCGTGACGTCCTATGTCTCTGGCGGGAAGATTTGCGACGCAAGAGGATTCTATCCCACGGGCGATCTTGGGGAGATCGTCGACGGGGTGGTGGTGGTTCGGGGCAGGGTGAAGGACGTGGCTATCGTGGCCGGAGAAAAATACATTCTGAGCGACATCGACCACGAGCTCAACGAGGTTTTTCCCGAATGCCGGGGGCGAGCCTGCGCCCTGGCCTTGGAAGACCAGGGCAAAGGCACACAGTCCCTCCTGGCTGTGGTTGAATCCTCCCGGTTCTGGGACATGCGTCCGAGCCCAGGCGAAGAGCGCGCCCTGGCCAAGGCCACCGGCCTTGAACTGCTGTCTGTCCGGTTCGTGCCCCCCTCCTTCATCACCAAGACGTCTTCGGGGAAAGTGAACAGGAGGGAGACGGCCGGCAACCTGCGCCTGATAGGACAAGACCAGCAGGAGGAGGGGAGCGGGCTGGGGCGTGAAAATCTCCTGGCGGAATTCCCTACCCTGGCGACCGGCCTGCCCGCATCAGAGGCTTTGGATTCGCTCGGCTTCATCAGCCTGAGTTGCCGGCTGCTGGAACTCGGATTGGAACTGGCGCCCTGGCACACCCTGGACCACATCACCCGGGAGTCCCAGGCCTCAACGCCGAAAGCAGGAGTGGTCTCCATCGTTTCCTTGATGTGCGGCAACGAAGATTGTTTCATTGACTATGACTACCTGGATGACCTGTCGCAAAGCCTTGGCCTGCCAGTGCACTTCGAACATTTCAGTCATCCGCGTCTCGATGTGTTGTTGCAAGACTTGATCTTTCACGACTATTTCATGCCCAGGGATGAAGAAAACGCCGCGCATTACCGTCAATTTTCACAGCATATAAAAAGGTTGAAACAGGCGACTGTGCTTCTAATCGGCTCTTATGACGCTTTTTCGCTCCCCCTGTTCAACGTTCATTCCGGACTTGATCATCGCTTCATCGAAGATCCGCGAGCCGGCTACCTGTGCACTCGCTGGCCAGGCTATTTCGCTGGGCATGGTATGTTGAAGCGTAAGATTTATATGCCGCAGAGTTATAAAAAAAATGAGGTCAATAATTATATAATGAGCTTAGCTTCGTACGTAGGATCGTTGTATTTCAGATGTTCATTCCAGGATGAATTCAAGGCATACACCAAAGACTGGGAATATCAAGAATACTATGGTCCAGATGATTTTTTTCCAAAGTGGTATCATAATCCTGCGCGAGACTTCACTGCCGTACGGTCCGTGCTCAAGAAGTTTCTTGTCGACAGAAAGAATGAATTTCGCCTGACTGCTGGAGAAGAACGTAATAAAATTCTCGACCCAGGAATGTGGCATTACTGCGGTGTCCTGGCGGATGAGAACCTTGTCAATGAATGCATTGATTTCTGCGAACCTTACGATCGCATCGGTATTGTTGGCCCACGGTGCAGCTTGACATCATTGACGAATCGTTTGCTGGAGAATGGAAAGCAACTTGTATTTGTCGCGGAGGGTGATGCCCAGGCAGCAAGCTGCGACTGCTTCGTCCAGACCGGCTATGGGGAGGAATTGGCCAGGGATAAACCTTGTTTTCTGGTCATGGACCATCCCCTCTCCAGGCTGGAGCGATATGCCCGCCTCGAGGAGTTGGTGCCGCTCTCCCAGGTTCGCGAATTCATCCAATCCAATACCCGCTGCGCGGATCGCGCCAAGGGGGAGGAACTGTTGCGCGCCAATTGCCGGCGTAACATCCCAGCGTGGGGCGATGCCGTACTGGTGGCAGGGCGGGATATCTCTTCCGATACGATTATCGAGGAGAGCATGCTGTCCGTCGAGCCCGGGGTGGCGGGCATGCCGGGGTATTGTGCGCGCGCCCTGGCGGGCCTGCGCCTTCTGAAACCTCGTGGGAAGGGAGAGGTGATCTCCCTCCTGGATCTCGAACCGCAGCGCGTGGCATGAAGCGCCAAGGCGCCCCGCGCCTTCGGGGCGTGAAATCTCGGGTTCGTTGCGCTTTGAGGGCTGGGAAGCTTGGGCGCGGGAGCCTCGGGCGGATGCCGGGAAGGGGTGTGCAATGCAGCTGGCAGTGTCGCATATAGCCTGGCCGAAAGATCGGGAAAGCGAGTTTCTGGTCCGTGCTTCCGATTTGGGAGTCGAGGGGTTGGAGATCGCTCCAGGCCGCATTTGGGCCGCGCCGGAGAAGGCTTCGGCGCAAGAGGTCAAGGCCTATCGCGTTTTCGCTCGGGAAAGGGGCTTGAAGATCGTTTCCCTGCACGCGCTTCTGTACGACAGGCCGGAACTGCAAATTTTTGGCAGTACTGCCGAGGTGAGCGCCGTTTCCGATTTTCTCAAGGCCATGTGCCGCGTCGCCGCTTGGCTTGAGTGCCCCTACCTCGTCCTGGGGTCGCCGAAGAACCGTTCCAGGAATGGACTTCGCCTTGGCGAGGCGATGGAACATGCGGTCACTGTGTTCGAAAACATCGGAAGGGAGGCCGCTGCCCTCGGTGTCTGCCTGCTCATAGAGCCCCTTGGCCCCTTGGAAACCGATTTCATCGTTTCAGCAGAGCAGGGCAAGGACCTCGTCGACAGGGTGGCCAGCCCTGGCTTCGGTCTGCACCTGGACGCCAAGGCTTTGAGCGTGGACAGCCTGCCGCGGGCATTGCGGTGCACAGCGGGCCTGGCCAGGCATTTTCATGCCAGCGAGCCGGATTTGGCCTGTCCGGGCGCGAGCGGGACCGTCCCGCATGAGGAAATCGGGTGGCTCTTGGAACAGTACGGGTATAAGGGCTTCGTGAGCATTGAAATGGTTGCAGGCTCGAATCCGGTTCGAAACCTCGAGGACGCGGTGAATGTGGTCAAGCGCTGCTATCCGATCCGCAATCCGGAGGCGATGGGATGATCGGACCTGGGCGGAGCTTCGCGGGGAGCGGGGAAGAACCGGCATGAGAATGGCCGCATCCAAAATTTTGATAGCCGGGGGGTCGGGCCTGCTCGGCCCCTATCTCGTGCAGGAGATGCGGGGCTCAGGCAACGTGGCGACCGTATCGCTTTCGCGCGGCGACCTGATCTGCGATCTGACGAGCAGGCCGCAAACCAGGGAGCTCGTGGCTTCCTGCCGGCCGCACATCGTGATCAACGCCGTGGGCTGTCCGTTTCCCGACGCCTGCGAAGGCGACCCAGCCATGGCCTACGCCGTCAACAGGGACGTCGTGGCCAACCTGGTCTCCGCGATGGATGGGACCGGTTTTTTCGTGCAGATTTCCACGGACCATCTCTACCCGGATGTCATCGGGCCACACGCCGAGAAGTCCGTTGGTCCGGTCAACGTCTACGCGGCGAGTAAGTTGGCCGGGGAAGTGGCGGCGTTGAAACATCCGAACCCGCTGGTGCTGCGCGCCAATTTCTTCGGCCCCAGCCGCAGTCCGCACCGTAAGAGCTTCAGCGACTTTTTCATCGACGCCCTGCGTGCACGCAAGCGCATCAAGGGTTTTTCGGACATCGAATTCTCCCCCCTGCACCTGGAAACCCTGGCCCGGGTGTTGGGGCAACTGGTCTCTGAGCGCATCACCGGAGTGTACAACCTGGGTTCGCGCCACGGCATGACCAAGGCCGCGTTCATCCTGGCCGGAGCCGACCGTCTGGGGCTCGACCGAAGCCTGGTTGAGGTGGTTGAATCGGATGCATTCAGTTTCAAAGCCAGACGCCCCAGGGACATGCGTATGGACGTTTCCAGAATCGAGTCCGTCCTGGGGACTCCCCTGCCGGACACCCTCAGCGAGATCGGCAAACTCTGTCCGGGCTCGGGCTGATCACCGAGCGCGCTTCAAGTCCCTCGCGCCAGGCTTCCAGGCCGCCCCGCCCCGGACAGCAATAGGCGTTCACGAACTCCCGCCTGACTGCCTGGCGTTCAGGCTCGCGCCACCATGCGGCGGGGTCCTCCCATACGGCGTTGAGCTGCCTGGCGGCCTCTTGCGGATCGTGAAACAGGACGCCCGCCCGGCGCAGGTTCTCGAAATGCCCTTCCGCCGAGGGGCGTTCCGGCGCGTAGTCCCTGTTCCAGAACAGAATAGTGGGGGCGTTCATGAGCATGCCGTAGAGCATGCTGGTGCCGATATGGTCGCAGACAAGAAGTTTCGTTGTGGCCAGGATGTCGGGTATATTCCCGGAACAGAGGACTTCCACCTCGGGGTACGGCCTGAACAGGGCCATCTCCTCCTCGAGCCAGCCGAAATCCCAGAGATACGGTCGAAAGCGCAGCCCTTGGCGTACCACGCCTTCAAGGGACCGCAGGAAATCCCGGCGCTCGGACAAAAACAGGGGATGATGGCCGCAATCGGCCGGATAAAGCTGCAGACGGTAGGTATGGCGGGGAATGGCGGTGGAAACCCACAACGCGTGCCCGTCTTCTCCCCGCCAGGTATCGGTCAGGCTGGCCAGATGCGGCTGGGGCAGAGGAAGCAGTTTGTCCGAATCCGCCGGGCCGTCATCCCAGCCCCAGGTGATGAACTGGTCGCAGGTGCGCCGCTCCAGCCATTCCGTCGGACAGCGCAACAGATGCCCATAGGAGCCGCCGTGCTGCCAGCCGATGAGCTTGGCCCCGCGGATTTTTCCCAGGGCGGCGGCGGCCTTGAAAACCGGATCTCCGCTGATCCAGTGGTAGCGGGTGAGGTAGGCCGCATGGCGGGAGAACGGTTCGGCAAGTTCCAGCAAGGAGGTGAAGCCTTCCACCAGAAGGGGCGGGAGCAGTACGGGAAGAAGTCCGGCAACGATACGTTCGAATTCATTCCGGGCCGGGATGCCGGCCAACAGGGAACGGTTCATGGGCCGTTCGTCCAGGACGGGCTCGCCCGGGTCAAAAAGGGAGGCGCCCAGTTCCTTGACGGCCAAGTCCGGGCAATGGCCCCACTCGCTTGCCAGGACCAGTAACGCGTTCCGGGGGGGGGACGCCGAAGGTGGACGACCGTTGGGAGGGGCCGAGAGCGGGAGGTCGCCCAGGAGAGGACGGGCCTCCGGGACGGTTTTTCCCGAAACGAATTCCAGGACCGGGATGCCCAATCGGTCGGCTATGTGAACGTAGAGGGCGAGTGTGAGGGCCTCGTCGACGGCGTAGTCCTGCACGAAGTGGTCGAAGTCCCGGGAGGGGCGTAGGGGCAGGCGGATTCCCGCCAGGACCATGCGGTCCGGCCCGAACGCTTCCAGCGCCTTGCCGAGCCGGGCGTGGCGGTCCCAGATGACGTGCAAAAACACCTGTAGCCAACTGTTGCACAGGACTTCCCAGAAATCGATGGGGAAATCGGTTCCGTGAAGGAGATTGAGGCGTTGGGACAGGTTGCGGGCGAAGTGATCGTGCGCGTCTTCAAGCAGGTCGAGAGAGGCCCACAGCTCCCGGCGATCCTTCCATGGCCTGGGCAGCACGGTGAGCCCGCGCGAACCCAGGCCGGCCTCCCGGGCCAGGGCCTCGACCCAGGGTTGCGTCGCGGCCACGGGTCCTGAAACAAGTGGCGGCGGGGGCAGGAACGCCCCGGTCACTAGGGTGATGGTCTGTCTGGTAGTCATGGTGTGTTCGGGGTTTTGGTGGCCTAGGTCAGCCGGGCGTGGTCCGGCTGCCCTCCAGATGTTGGATGGCCCTGTTGAAGGTGTCCGCCAGGAAGATGTGTTCACGCCCCCTGTTCTCCCAGAGCGCAATCCCCTGGCAGGAGGCGGTCGCTTTGGTAAACGTCTCCAGGTAAGGGGCATAGACGGTCCGCCCGTCCGTTGCGATCTTGGACAGACTGTCGTCGTGGGTCAGGAAAAGATGTTCGCCCCAGCCGGCCAGGTTGTAAATCCGATCCACCGACAGCGTCTTGAACACCCGCGACGTCCCAGTGCCGGGGTCCAGCCGGTAGAGGGCGGCCGGACGGTGGTTGCCGACGTAGACGTAGCCTCCCAAGGCAACGATGCCCCCGCAGTTCAGCTCTCCTGGCAGGTCGGAGTGGAGGGCCAGGGTCGAACCGGGGAAATCCGCCTGGAATGAGACCACCTCGGCGTCATTGACCCGCTTGTCGGAGACCATGACGAACAGGCGTCCATCCAAAAAGCATATGAACTCGGGTTTCACACGATGGGTGCGCCCCTTGAGAAGTTCCTGGAGGTCCACCCGGCATGCCGTTCGCCCCTTTTGATCCAGGCCGTATACGGACATGCCCAGGTAATCGCACACCCAGACCAACTCAAGGCCCTGGGCCATTCCCCAGCAGGATTTCCACGGGCCTTCCACGATCGTGTGCTCCTGCCCGGGCAGGTGGTAACGGTGGAGTCTGCCCTGCTTCACGTCGGAGACGTAGAGTTGGTCATGGCGTTGAGCCATGCAGAGGCAAAAAGGATAGTCCATGTGTCCTTGTCCGAAACTGCCGAGATAGCGCACCCGGCAGGCTCGCGACAGGTCTCGAGCCTGGCCCGCGCCGGGTCCTTCCTTCCGGCCAAGCTCGTCAAGGAGGGGATGAATCCTTTCAAGGTCCGGGCGTACGACGGCCAGGGAAGTCACCAGGCCAAGGGCCGAGCCGTCGCGCCCGCACTCCATCAGGGTCTCGGCGGCCTGGAGGTAGATATTTTGGTGTATATCCGGGTAATCCTCCACGAATTTCCGCAGGCGGCTCATCTCCTCGAAGAGTGGGAAGGCCGTGTCCCAAGGCTCGGCGACCTGCAGGCGCATGTGATCGTTTTTCAGACGCAGGGCCTGGAGGGCCAGTTCCAGTTCCCTGGCACGTTTTTCGAGGGCATCGACGGAGCTTTCCCGGTCCGCGGCCGTGCCGGTCCGGTTGGCCGCCAGGTAGAGTTCCTCTAAAGCCGCGTTCAGGTCATGCATCATGGCCACGGGCCGCCTCCTTGGCCTGGAACAGGGACACCGTTAGGCGGTCGTCGTTGAAGGGGCTATCGGGGATGGTGAAAAGTTCCAGCGCGCCCAGGTCGTCGAGCAGCGCGTCCAGCCGGGTCAGGTCCCGCGAGTCGACCACGAGCAGCGAGGCGTCCATCTCCACGACGTCGGGGAAACTCTGACGGCCCACGATCTTCTGGCCGGTTTTGGAGTTGACGCAGATGTTCTCGGCCGATTCGAAGCGCCACATATCCGGCGCGGGGGTGTAGGGCTTCAGGAAGTCCGCCGCGTTCCTCTCCACGGGGACCACGAACGAATACAGCAATCCGTCGGGCCCCGCGGCGTCGGGGACGACCGCGAAGGCCTCGGCAGCGTCGGGGATCTGCAGGTTGACGACCCGGGGGGGCGAGACATCCCCGACACGCAGGGGTAGAAGTGCCAGGGTGCCGGCCGGGCTTTGCGCGCCGGGTATCCGCAGCGACACGCGCACGGCGGGTTCTCCTTCATCGGCGGCCGCCGCAACCAGGGAGTCTCCCGAGGAGCGCAGCAGGTTCGCGCCCCGCAGTGCGGTCCCGGGGGGGGCGAGCGGCCCCCAGGTCTCTTGGAGCAGGGTCCGGGGGTATCCCAGCCTGGCGGTGAAGGCGTTCACCCGGAACCAGAGCGGCTCGCTGCCGGCCCGGGACAGCTCGTGGCCGGCAAGCCAAAGGCCTGAAGGGGTCAGGCCTGCGGTCCCCGAAACGCAGAAATGCGGCAGCGGCCCGGGTGGGGTGGCCTCCCAGTTATGGATGAAAGGCTTGGTGAGCACAGCCGTGGAACCCGGGAAATCGGCAAAGCCTTCCTGTCCCTCGGGCTCGACCTCGAAGAACAGTAGGTGCCCGATGTCCTGAATGCGCATCGGGGTGACGAACTGACAGGGATTGTCCGCGGGCGAGACGACGCTGGCGAGTGCCGTTTTCCCCGACACCTGGAAGAGGCTGACTGCTTGCTCGATGAGCGAAGCGTCCAAACTGAGGTTGCGCACGTTGAGCACCAGCACCGGTCCCGGATCGAGCATCTCCATTTCCCCGGCGATGCGAGCGGCGTAAGCCGGCAAGGCCCAGCCGGGGGCCAGTTCGTCGGGCTGGGCCGGGGGAATGGCGGTCAGGACCCGCGTTCGCCCCACGCTGGCGAAGCGGAAGAGGTGGGGTGAGTCGGTCACGATGTGCAGCGTGTCGACCGCCGGGCAGCCCAGGGCGTTGTCGAGCATGTGCCGCAGGCATCTCTGCCCGACCGGGCTGGTCCAGAGGGGGAGCTGGCCAGCAGCGAAAAAAGGAATGATCGCTTGCATGTCAACGCAGGTCGAAATCGAAGAGGCGGTTGTTGATGATTTGTTCGGCCAGCTGAAAGTGCTCGATGTAGTCGATGTCCACAAGTTGGATGTCATCTTCCACGGGGTGCAGGTAGGGCGAGAGGCTGTGCCTGTGGCTGTAGCCGGAGTACAGCCCGTAGGGGCGCACATGGGTTACGGTGCCGTGAGCCGGCGCCAAGAAAGTGGAGCCCTGCCCCTGGCGCCTGGCGATGAAACGCCGCGAAGACTCTTTGACCTGTTTGACGGTGGTCACCGGGCTGTGCCCGGCCAGGCCCTTGGCCGTGAGAAAGTCGAGCATGCGGGGGTTGCGAAAGGGGCTGGTCGGGCAGAGCATCACGATGAAGTCCGGTTGGTATCCCTGCTCGGACATCCGGGCGACCACATGGGAGGTGACTTGGTCGAGTCGGGCCGTGTCATGGGATAGCCCGGCCGGCCGCTGCATGGGGATTTCGCGGTCGTACTGCCTGGCGATGTCGAAAATTTCCTCGTCGTCGGTGGACACCACCACCTTGTCGATCAGGCTGGAACCCATGGCCGCCTCGATGGAGTAGGCCACAAGCGGCTTGCCGCACAGGAGCTTGGCGTTCTTACGTGGAAGCCCCTTGGACCCTCCCCGGGCGGGTATGATCGCCAGGACGCGGGAGGAGCCGGGCCGCGGCGGACTTCCAGAGGATGGGAGGCCCGCGGCGGGCTTTTCCTGATCAGCAAGGAGCATGGCCTGCGGCGCAAAATCATTCGGGACCCGTGCGATCATGCTCCAGTCCTCTGGTTCCGATATGAGGGGTAACTTCATGGCGTTCATGTCTTTATTGGTTTAATTTTTTTCAGTGTCAACGCTGGCTCCGGGTAGATCATTCGCTTGCTGAATGAATCGGACGGAACACGGATTTCTTTACCCCAAGAGCTCGATCCCATCCAACGCGCCACGCGCCGGGAGAACTGCCGCTTAGGCCTTGGTGGCCCTGACGGGGCGCCTGCCCGCGTCCAGACGCATCAGATAGTCGTACACCTGCTCAATGGGATGCGAGGCCATGACGTCCACCTGGGCGCGGTTGAAAGCGTAGTGGTGCACGATCGAGCGCTTGACGATGATGCTCTTGAGTTCGCCTTCGCGCACGAAGCGGTTGACAAGGGATTCGTCGAACTTCTTTTCGCCATCCGGGAACCATTCTTCAGAAAGGTTGTACGGATAAACCTTGTCCATGACCCGGTGGTCGTAAAGGACGCAGTTGATGGACAGGTGCGAGCCCGGGCCGGTGCTCACATGGTAGGGTTCGTCCACCGTATCCAAATATTTGGCGACGAGGTCGTCACCAAGCACCTTGTCCCAGACGAATTGCTGGTAGGCGGTGTTGTTGCCGATATCCGGGCCGCGCACCCACAGTTCCTTGTAGGGGTCGCCGTAGAGGTGGCCCATGACGTCCCAGAGGATCTTGGCTCCCATGGTGTTGATGGGCACCACCGGGGCGATCAGCCCGGCCTTGGGGTCGCCCTGGAATTTCTTGTAGGCGTCGAGCAAGGGCGGCAGCCATCCGGGGGTGACGAACATGTCGTCGTCCATCTTCATGACCACGTCCTTGAAATGCAGCTCGTGCACCAGGTTCTGCATGTGGGCTACGCAGGGGCAGTGGCCGGCGGGGGAGCAGTGCACGTCCTGGACCAGGCCCGAGTACTTCTTCACGTACTTCTGGATGAGCGCCTGGTGTTCACCGAAGGTGCAGTTGGCCAGGATGTAGATTCTCTTGAACGAACGCAGGTCCGTGTAGCGCTCCAGGCAGCGCAGGGTGATGAGCAGATTTTTGACGCCCCTGAAGGGGTGAGTCAGGATCATGAGCACCGGTTTCACTTTGGCCTGGGCGATGTCCACGGTTTTCATGAGGGCTCCTTCGGGTGTGGGCGCCGACGCCGCTTGTTGGGTCACTAAAAGCAAGGAGCGTGCCGGACAATATTTTCCGGGTCAGGCGCGTCCAGGCTGCCGGCTCTCGGCCGGCTGCCGGATGGTCCGGCGCTTGCGGAGCGTCTCTTGACAATTCGGGTCTCGGCGTCCATTGCTCCGAATGACACGGAGTATTTTATGCGCAATGTTCTCCTTCTGGCTACGCTGGCGCTTGCGGCGCTGGTTTCCGGCTGCGGCGGCGGCGCGGCTGCGCCGTCCGCGCAGCCTGCTGGTCCGGCCCACAGTCCCCAGGCCATGAACTGGGCCTTTGCGCCCAAGGCCCTGGAGTTGACCTTCGACTCCGACCCCTTCCTCAACGAATACGAGGGCGGAGCGCATCCCCTGACGGTGTGCGTCTACCAGCTGACCGATCCGACAGCGTTCCGGCAGATGTCGGCCACGGCCCCGGGCATCTCCAAGCTGCTCGAGTGCGCCAGCTTCGACCCGAGTGTGGTCGGCGTCCAGCGGGTGGTTGTGCAGCCCGGGCGCAACGAGGTCCTGACTCTGGACCGCGACGAGAAAGCCAGGTTCCTGGCCGTGGCCTGCGGCTACTACGACCTGAACCTGGGCACCGCCACCCAGGTTTTCGAGATCCCGGTCAGTTCCGACACCTCGGGCTGGCTGTGGTGGAAGGAAACCACCTACCAGCCCGGCAAGCTGTCCCGTAAGATCTTCTTGGGCAAGACCGGCATGCAGGCCGCAGGTCAGGGTCAATGATCCGTTCCGGTCGTGAGGCGTCAAGCCACGCCATCCTGCGCCCGACGCAAAGAACCGACACATTTTTGTCGGCACCTCTTTCTTATTTGTAGCACATCAACCGCGCTTATTTCGGCAACACACTGATATAACAGCTAAATCCATCTGGCAGGCTCTTTGCTTTGCCCTGGCAATGAGCACCTTTATCCTCATCCACGGGGCCTTTACCGGCGGCTGGATCTGGCGGCGCACGGCCCGGGCGCTCTTGAAGCTCGGCCATGAGGTTTTCAGGCCCACGCTCACCGGCTGTGGAGATCGTTCGCACCTGCTGCGCCCCGAGACGGCCCTGGCCACGCACGTGGAGGACGTGGCCCAGCTCATCTTCCACGAGGATCTGGACCGGGCGGTGCTGGTGGGCCATGGGTACGGGGGGATGATCGCCGCCGCCGTGGCCCATCGCCACGGCGGCAAGGTGGCCGGGGTGGTGTACTTGGACGGCGTCGTGCCCAGGCGGGGTGCGTCCTTTTTGGAGTCGGCGGGCCGGGCGGCCGCCCGCCTGGGATTTCGGCAGGACGGCCCGGACTGGCTTATCGCGCCGCCTCCGGTCGAAAGTTTCGGCGTGGAGTGTCGGGAACTCAGGCGCTGGCTGTCCGTCCGGCTGCAACCCTTTCCCCGGGCCTGCCTGGCGGCCACGTATCCTTACGGTTACAGGGATCGTGAACTGCCCGGCGTCTATCTTCTTACCGCCGGCCCGACTCCTGGCCTCGCGGACCCGGTTCTCAAGGCCCAGGCCGCCACGGCCAAGCTTCTCAAGATGCGCGTGGCCGAGCTGCCCACCGGACCGCTGCCCATGGTCACCAATCCTGGCCGCTTGGCCAAGGTTCTGGATGCCGCGGTTCGGGACATGGGAATCGAGGGGGACGCCGGCGCGCGACGGTCCTCGGCCGGGCGGGGAGCCCCCTCAGGCGGCCGGTGTCTCCGGGACGGATCGAAGGTGTGAGGTCAGATCGGACGGGCCGCCTCTGATCCGCCGGGAACCGGCCAGCCTTCATGTCAAGTCGTCCAGGTCGGCCTGAGGCGCACCGGTCTTCAGCGCGGCGATGGCCTTGCCCAGACCCTCGGGGGTGGGGAACGGCACGCTCATACCGAGCGTCTCTCCGGACTCGCCCAGAAATGAGAAGTAAAACCGGCCCTGGCGGTCCCGGAAAACGGCGTAGCGCCCGTCCTCCAACACCCCGCGCCTGAAGGCGTTTGCGTCCTCCAGGGCGCGGTTCTTGGTGGGCCGGGGCTCGCCGCTGAAGATGCTCTGTCCGTTCGTCGTCTTGAATTGGAACTGGAAGAGTTCGTTGTTCATGGCCCTGAGGGTGATTTTTCCAGACATCCTTTTCTTCCAACCGGTTGCGTGAACGACTGATCTGAACTGTTGTTGTGTGTAGCCTATATACGAGCCCTGAAGACATCCGTAAAGTAGGGTTTCCCTCATATTTTTGTTGGTTGAAGCAATATCTCCCGTCAGCTACGGGAGCAAACTCTCCGTCCTTGGCTTTCGGGGCGAAACGAGCTAGGAGGAACATGCGGGCCAGATACTATGGTCCAAAAGAAAGAGTAAATAAAATAGGCTGTTGTCAATGTCTGACTTCGTACACCTTCATTGCCATACTGAATACTCCCTGCTCGACGGCGCCATCCGTATCAGCGATCTGGTCAAGCGCGCGGGCCAATTTGGGTGCCCGGCCGCGGCCATCACCGACCACGGCAACCTGCATGGGGCTCTGGTCTTCTACGAGTACTGCAAGAAGGCCGGGATCAAGCCCATTGTGGGCTGCGAAGTATACGTGGCCAAGGGCGCCCGCTCCGAGAAGAACGCCCGCTCCCCACGGGACGCCGGCTTCCACCTGGTGCTCCTGGCCCAGAACCTCACGGGCTTCAGGAACCTCCTCAAGCTCTCCACCGAGGGCTACCTCACGGGCTTTCACTACAAGCCCCGGGTGGACAAGACCCTGCTGGCCGCGCACGGCGAGGGGATCATCGCCCTGTCCGCCTGCCTCAAAGGTGAAATCCACCAGGCCCTGCTCAAGGAGGGCATGGACGCAGGCCGGGAGATGGCCCGGACCTACATGTCCCTCTTCCCTGACAGGCTTTATCTTGAACTGCAGGCCAACGACCTGCCCGAACAGGCCAAGCTCAATGGGATGGTCATCGAACTGGCGGACGAACTGGGGCTTCCCCTGGTGGCCACCAACGACTGCCACTACCTGGAGGCGGGCGACGCCCCTGCCCACGACATCCTCCTGTGCATCCAGACCCAGGCCCAGGTGGACGACGTCAAGCGCATGCGCTTCACCACCCAGGAGCTCTATTACCGCTCCCCCGAGGAGATGGCCGCCGCCTTCGCACACGTGCCCCAGGCACTGGCCTCCACCTGCGAAATCGCTGAACGGATCGACCTGGAGCTGGACCTCAAGACCTACCATTTCCCGGTCTACGAAGTGGCGCCCGGCAAATCCCTGGACGACGAGATGGCCGACCTGGCCCGCCAGGGCCTCCGGGACCGTTTGGCCAAAATGAGCCTCTCCCCCGGGGAGGAGAAGAAGTACTGGGACCGCCTGGACTACGAGTTGGGGGTCATCACCAGGATGGGTTTCCCGGGGTACTTCCTCATCGTGCAGGACTTCATCAACTGGGCCAAACGCCAGGGCATCCCGGTGGGGCCGGGGCGCGGCTCGGCGGCGGGTTCCCTGGTGGCCTACGCCCTTCGCATCACCAACCTGGACCCACTGCCCTACGATCTGCTCTTCGAGCGCTTCCTGAACATCGAGCGCATCTCCATGCCGGATATCGACGTGGACTTCTGCGAACGCCGCCGCGCGGAGGTCATCCGGTACGTCTCCGAGAAGTACGGACGGGACTCCGTGGCCCAGATCACCACCTTCGGCACCATGAAGGCCAAGGGCGTGGTGCGCGACGTGGGCCGGACTCTGGGCATGAGCTTCGGAGAGACAGACCGAATCGCCAAGCTCATCCCCGACGACCTGAAGATGACCATCGACAAGGCCCTGTCCCTGGAGCCGGAGCTTTCGGTACTCGTCAGCCAGGACGAAAGGATCGCCCGACTCATCGACGTGTCCCGCCGCCTGGAGGGCCTGGCCCGCCACGCCTCCACCCACGCGGCCGGAGTGGTCATCTCCGACAAGCCCATGACCGAGTATGTGCCCCTCTATCAGGGCAAGAACCAGGAAATCGTCACCCAGTGGGACATGAAGCGGGTGGAGAAGGTCGGGCTGGTCAAGTTCGACTTCCTGGGGCTCAAGACCATGACCGTGATCCAGGATGCTCTGGATATCATTCGGGAAATGGGCCATGAGCCCCCGGACCTGGACAACCTGCCCCTGACCGACGCGGCCACCTACGAACTCTTCTCCAGGGGCGACACCGACGGCATTTTCCAGGTGGAATCCGACGGCATGCGCAAGTACCTGAGGCAGCTGAAGCCCAACTGCTTCGAGGACATCATCGCCATGGTGGCCCTGTACCGCCCCGGGCCGTTGGGTTCGGGCATGGTGCAGGAGTTCATCGACCGCAAGCACGGCATCCTGGAAGTCAAGTACCCCCATCCGGACCTGGAACCGGTGCTCAAGGCCACCTACGGGGTCATCGTCTACCAGGAACAGGTCATGCAGATCGGCCAGGTGCTTTCGGGCTACTCCCTGGGTGAGGGCGACCTGTTGCGCCGAGCCATGGGCAAGAAGAACGCCGAGGAGATGGCCCAGCAGCGCGCCCGCTTCCTCAAGGGCACCGGGGAGAAGGGCATACCCGACGAGCAGGCCAACGAGATCTTCGACCTTATGGAGAAGTTCGCCGAGTACGGCTTCAACAAGTCCCACTCGGCGGCCTATGCGCTCATCTCCTACCACACGGCCTACCTCAAGACCCACCACCCCCTGGCTTTCATGGCCGCCCTGATCACAAGCGACATTGAAAACCAGGATAAGGTCCTCAAATACATCTCCGACTGCGCGGACAAGGACCTGGAGGTGCTGCCCCCGGACGTGAACCTGTCCATGCGCCACTTCAGCGTGAAGGACGGCCGGATCGTCTACGGCCTGGCGGGCGTCAAGAACGTGGGCGCCGAGGCCATAGGCGAAATCGTGCGCGAGCGCGAGGAGAACGGCCCCTACGAGAGCCTCCTGGACCTGTGCTCCCGGGTGAACCTGCGCAAGACCACCAAGCGGGTGCTGGAGTTCCTCATCAAGGGCGGGGCCATGGATTCCTTCGGCGCGCCGCGCGCGTCCCTGGCGGCGGGGCTGGACAAGGCGGTGGCCCAGGGCCAGAAACGCGCCGAGGACAAGAACTCCGGGCAACTCTCGCTCATGAGCCTGGCCCCGGCCCCCAAATCCAAAAGCACCGGATTGGGGCTCACCTGCGAGGAGGCCCAGGTGCCGGAGTGGGCCCACGAGGACCTCATGGCCAAGGAGAAGGAGGCCCTGGGCTTCTACCTTACCAGCCATCCCCTCAAGGTCTACGCCCGGGACATCCGGCGCATGGGCATCAAGACCCTCTCCGAGTGCAAGGGCTACGCCCCGGACTGCGAGGTGAAGGTGGCCGCGGTGATCACCACCCGCAAGGAGCACATCACCAAGAAGGGTTCCAAGATGGCCTTCTGCGGTCTGGAGGATTTGGCCGGTGACGGCGAGGCCATCTTCTTCCCCGAGGCTTTCGCCGCCTGCCGCGAACTCATGGCCGGGGACCAGCCCTTGCTTCTGACCGCCAAGATCGCCAAGGACAAGGACGGCGAGGAGGGCGGCGACCATCCGGTGAAGCTCAAGCTGATAGTGGAGTCGGCCAGGAGCCTGGCCGAGGCCGTGGCCGCAGGCGACGAGCCCGTGGAAGTGCGGCTGGAGGCCCGTTCGTGCGCAACGCTTGCCGGGCTCAAGGAAATCTTCGTCAGGTATCCCGGGCCGGCCAACATCAGGCTGCGTCTGGTTTACGACGACCTGGAGTGCCTGCTCGGACTCTCCGAGGGCGTGTCGGTCGGGCCCTGCCCGGAATTCTGGCAGGCCGTGGACGACTGTCTGGCCCGGGAGGGCAAAGCCACGGCCTGACCTCCGGGGCGCGGACCGGGGAAAGTCCCCCCAACGCACGTCAACTACGCTGCCGACTTGACTTTTTCGCGCGTCTTGCCAGTATGAATCTCGTGCGGGCCATGGGGGTGGGCTTTTCAACCAAGAGCCGAGGCGGCCGGGGCGCTTCTTCCCCAAATCCTTTCATCAGCGAGGCGAACCAAGGTGACCATGAACCACGCGGCCGAGCGTCCGCCCATGCGGCGCGGTATTTTCAGGCTGACCATCACGGACGAGTTCTCCTCCGCCCATTGCTTGCGCAACTACAACGGGCCGTGCGAGGCCCTGCATGGGCACAACTTCGTGGTGGAGACCGTTTTTGAAGGCGACCGGCTGACCCAGGATACGGAAATGCTCATGGATTTCAGGGAGCTGAAGAAGTTCCTCAAGCAGGTTCTGGGCAAGCTCGACCATGTCCACTTAAACAACGTGCCCTATTTCCAGCGCCGCAATCCCACGGCTGAGAACCTGGCACGCTACATCTACTGGGAGCTGGGCAGGCTCATGGAAGGGCTGCCGGCCAAGGTCGCGGAGGTGAGCGTCTTCGAGAAGTCCACCAGCAAGGCCACCTACACAGAGGTTTTGTGAGGCCCCTCCCTTGATTCGCTTCCCAAGCCGGGACTCCGCCTGATGGCCGCCGAGGACATCCGCGTCCTTTTGGTGGACGACTCCAAGACGGTACTGCGCCTGCTCACCTACATCCTGGGCGACCACTACGTGCTGCACTCCGCCGAGGACGGCCAGGAGGCCATCGAGGCCTACGCCTCGTTCAAGCCGGACGTGATCATCCTGGACATGAACATGCCGGTGAAATCGGGGTTTGAGGTGATGCAGCACGTACGAGGGGTGGCCCAGGACCACGACGTGCAAATCATCGTGCTCACCGCCCAGGACACCAAGGCCCTCAAGGCCAGGGCCTTTGCGGCCGGGGCCAATGATTTTCTCGGCAAGCCCTTCGACCGCGAGGAGCTCATGGCCCGGGTGGACGCGGCGGTCAGGCAGGTCAACCTGACCCGGCGGCTCAGGAAGGCCTATGACCGCATCAGCCGGGAATTCGACCTGGTGGCCAACCTGCAGAAGTGTCTGCTGCCCGACTGCTCGCCTGTCCTGGGCGAAACCACCGTGGAATGCTTTTACCGCCCCTCCGGCCGGGCCAGCGGTGACTACTACGATTTCTTCACCCTGCCCAACGGGGCAATCCGGGTGGTCATGGCCGACGTGTCCGGCCACGGGGCCAGGGCGGCCTTCCTCATGGCCGTGGTGCGCACCCTGATGCGCGTCTCCCAGACCCATTACCTGACCCTGGCCGAGACGCTCTCCCTGGCCAGCCACCATCTGCTCACCAGCATCGGCGGGGAGCCCGACTTCGTGACTCTGGCCGTGGTCGACATCGATCCCGACGAGGGGTCCCTGACCTACCTCAACGCCGGCCATTGCCCGCCGCTTCTTTCAAGCGCCGGCTCCTTCCACTGGCTGGATCCCACCGGCACCGTGCTTGGCTTCTTCGAACAGGAATTCAAGCCCAGAACCATTACTTTCCAGAAACCGGCCGGCCTGTTCCTGTATACGGACGGCTGGTACGAATGGCGCGGCCTGGACCACGAACTGTTCGGCTTGGAGAGCTTCAAGGAATTGTCCGAGAAGCTTTTGTCCGAAGGCCGCTTCACCCTGCGGACGCTTTTGGAGAACCTCTGCGGGGAGAGCGCCGGGCCGGTTTTCACGGACGACGTGACCGCCCTGTGGGTGGACATGGGCGGTCCGGGGAACCGGGTGTTCACCGCCGTCTCCTCCCCTTCGGCCAGTAGGATGCTGGCCAAGGACGCGGTGGCCGTCCTGGCCGACTTCGTGGCCGATGCCGACACCCTGCACGACCTGGACATCATCCTCACCGAGGCCTGCGCCAACGTCACCCGTCACGCCTACAGCGAGGTCGTCGGCCCCATGGAGGTCCGCCTGCGCGTGAATCCCGGCAGGTCCGTGGAGGTCGAGGTGGTTGACTGGGGCCGGGGCTTCGGGGACAAGGTGAGCTTTGAGAACGCCGCCCCCGAATCCGAATGCGGCCGGGGCATGTTCATCATCTGCAAGCTCTCGGACCAGTGCGAACTCAAACGGCGCGGCAAGGAGAACGTCCTGCGCGTGGTCAAGGAAATAAGGAAGGACCTGTGGAAAACCTGACCTGGCTGACCAGTGGCACGTGCCTGTTGGGAAAGTACTCCGGGGAGATCACCATGGAGATCACCCACGACTTCAAGACGGAAGTGGAAAAAGCCCTGGATGACGCCGGGGCCAAGACCATGGCCCTGGACCTTTCCCAGGTGAGTTTCATGGACTCCTCGGGGATCGGCTTCCTGGTAGCCTGCAACACCCGGCTGCAGACCTCCGGGAAGACGCTGGTGCTCCTGACCCCCAGCCTTCAGGTGCGCAAAACCCTGGGACTGGTGCAGCTCATGGAATTCTTCAAAGTGGCCGAGTCCGAGGCGGAGCTTAACGCCCTGTGCGGGCAGTGACCGTCGGTGTCTGACGCCCCCAGGGTGCTCCTGGTCACCAGCCGGTTCTTCCTGCTGGGCGAGATCATGACCGCCTTCGACCGCCTGGGGGTACACTACCGCTACCTGGACACCGGCGGCGATGTGGTGGGCCTGGACGACTACCTCCGGTCGGTGGTGACGGCCATCAAGGAGCTCAGGCCCCATTTCGTGCTCACGGTCAACCACCTGGGCGTGGACCGCGAGGGGGTGCTCACCGGGCTTCTCTCAAGGATGGACATCCCCCTGGCCTCCTGGTTCGTGGACAACCCGGCCCTGGCCCTGGCCCTTTTCGCACGGCCTGCGGCGAAAAAGACCGCCGTGTTCTCCTGGGATGCCGACAACCTGGATCCGCTTCGCCAGGCGGGCTTCGACAACGTCTTCCACCTGCCCCTGGCCACGGACGAACTCCGCTTCAAGCCCGGCGCCGTGGCCTCCACCGTCCCGGTCTTCCCGACCTCCCAGTCCGGCCAGCCCATTCCTCCCAGTCCGTCCAGTCCCCTCAACCCTTCCGGCCATCCCTGGCGGGCCCGGGTGAGCTTCGTGGGCAACTCCATGGTCATCAAGACCGCCAAGCGCCTGGAGTTCGCCGCGCCCCCGCCGCGCCTGCTGGCCGCCGTGCCTGATGTGGCCCGGGCCTTCGGCCAACACCCGGAATGGAGCGTTCGGGTGTTCATGGCCGGGCATTACCCGCACCTCATGGAGGATTTCGAGGGCTTAAACACCCCCGAGCGTCAGCTGGCCTTCGAGACCGCCGTGATCTGGGAATCCACCAGGCAGTATCGGGCGGACTGTCTGGGCCGGCTCTTGGAGTTCTCCCCGGTGATCGTGGGGGACGAGGGCTGGCTTGCGACCTTCGAGGGGGAGGGGACCCTCTGGCGCAGGATCGGCGAACTGGCCTACTACGACCAGCTTCCAGGCTTCTATCCCCTTTCCGAGGTCAATTTCAACTGCACCAGCCTGCAGATGAAGGGTGCGGTGAACCAGCGGGCGTTCGACGTGCCCGCTTGTGGGGCCTTCCTGCTCACGGACTACCGGGCTCAGATGGAGCTGCTCTTCGACCCAGGAAGCGAGGTGGCCGTGTACGCCGACCCGGACGAGGTCCCCGAGCTCACCCGGCACTATCTGGACCACCCCGGGGAGCGGTTAAGAATCGCCCAGGCCGCCAGGAAGCGGGTGCTGAATGAGCACACTTACGTGAAGCGCATGGGGCAGCTGCTGGAGATCATGCGACGGACGTTCGGGTAGCGCGAGTGCGCGACCCTCGTGCAACGCCCGGTGTGCATCCGCTGGCCTTCGTGGAAACACTATCGCGCGAACAATCCGGGGGTGCCGGCGCACCCCGGGGACACTCAAGGCCGTCAACGGCGTTCTGAGCTTGGCGTCGGTTTGTTCCGCCGTGTCGTTGTCCGGGCTTCTGGTTTGAAGTTCGGGAAGCCAGGAGGGAAGCCGCACAAGCGTTGAGGAGCGCGGGATGATGTCTTGTCTTTCCCACCGTCCGCCCGTGTGGGGCCATAACAACTTGCCGCCAAGGTTTTTATGCTGACTCCACCAGCAGCTTGTCCAATGTGCGAGTTTACTGTGTATTTTATCCCATATGTGCGGGTCCACCTACCTTCCAGCTTGATTTTATGTGAAACAAGAGGCATTATAACTTAATATTGAAATATTTATCTTAAGAGTGTGCTGCACGTTAAGTAGGTACTTACGCCAGGGCGAGTTTTTATCCGTTGTTAAAATAGTCTAGGATCTGCTATGAAAATAAAGCCTTCCTTGGGATCTTATGTACAGTCGGGCAGGAATAATAATTTTAATCTAATGAGAATTGTTGCGGCTATTCTTGTCATGTTTCAGCATAGTTTTTCAATTACTACTGGAGACATGGATAATGAGCCGTTAAGGGCGTATTTGGGGATGGGGATTGGTTCGATTGCTGTTGACATTTTCTTCATTACAAGCGGGTTTTTAGTTGTTAAAAGCTTGATCACGAAAAATAGTCTGAAGGGTTTTATTTTTTCCAGGGTCATAAGAATATACCCGGCCTTAATAGTGTCAGTAGTACTGACGACGGTTATTTTGGAGGCATATTTTAATGCCGACAATTTCTTTAGAATGTTTATGTCGGTTAAAACAATGAAATATTTGTTTTGCAACTCAACAATTATATTTAGACATGAGTTAAGACTCCCTGGTGTATTTTTGAAAAATCCTTTTGGGTCTATGGTTAACGCCTCGTTATGGACTTTGCGTTATGAGGTGCAATTGTATTCTAGTTTGGTCGTGTTTGCTATGATTGCCACAATTTTTACAAATAATAAAATTAAATTTTTGAAAATTGTTCTGCTTCTGGCTCCGGTTGCTGTACTAGGGACGTATGCGTATGCTTGGGGTCCAACATATGTAGAAGACAGTTTTCTCCGTTTATTTTATTTGTTTTATACTGGAGGGGCGTATTATATAATAAAAGACAGGGTGCTGTTAGAGTATAAGTATTTAATTTTAGCACTAGTTGCTATTGTCCTTTCCGTGTCTGTAAGTAAAGATATGTATATTTGTACTTATATAACGGTGGTTCCTTATGTTGTATTATTTCTCGCGTATGTCCCATCAGGACAGATTAGAAAATACAATGAGGTTGGTGACTACTCATATGGGATGTATATATATGCTTGGCCTATCCAGCAGTTTTTAGTAGCGTTATTTAAGGGTATTAATGCGTTTCAAATGTTTGTTTTATCTTTTTTGATAACATTTGTTTTTGCGTATATTTCTTGGCACGTAGTTGAAAAAAGATGTTTAATTTTAAAATCGTTAAAGCCAAGATGTCAAGTTATTTGATGAGATAAATATGTTTGCTTTTCTAAATAGCTTGTTTTGGGTTTATTTTTTTTACGGGTTATACGGCTGACGATGGCCTTGTGGTAGAATATTCAATCATGCTGTCTCACATGAGAAATAAATTGCCAGTCGGATTAAGCTGATTTATTTTTTTAATATGCCGCTGTACATTGATGTTCATATTTGTAAAATGCATGATATAAACATGATTAATGCAGAGATGGACTTTATTATCTCGTTGCAGGAAGTTGATGGATATTGCCCTGGGACTATTGGAAACGGTTGGGATTCGGTTCCGGGTGGGATTAATGATTTTACGTGCCAGAACATGCTTAAATGATGGTGTTTTCTGGGATAGGTAGGGGCCTAGCAGGGTTGCCATCACGAACGTAATGGTCAGCTAAGGCTTACAGACTAACTGCCTCACAGTCTCATTTACCAGTGGTGGGACAGTGGGACACCGAAGACATGGGGCGTTGAGGGCGGGTTGGTGGTGACCTACTTCCCCGCCGCCCCCGAAAGTTCCTTCACCGCGTCCGCAACGCTCTTGCCGTCCGGCATCTTGGCTTCCGGGTCGATGGCCAGCAGACCCTGCCAGGCCTTCAGCGCGCCGGCCTTGTCGTTCAGGTCGTAGAGCATCACCACGCCCAGGTTCAGGCGGGACTGTTCGTGTTTGGGGTCGATGGACATGGCTTGTTCGAAGGCCTGCCGGGCATCCTTGGGCTTGCCTTCGGCCCGGAGCATCACCCCCATGTCGGTCCAGACGTCGGGCTGGTTCGGCTTCAAGGCCAGGGACTTCTGGTAGGCGGCCACGGCGCGGCCGGAGAGGCCGGTGTCGTAGTATGTGTCGCCGAGTTGGGCCCAGACGGCGGGGTCGTTCGGGTTCTTGGCGACCTTTTCCTCCATGGCTTTGGCCTGGTCCATGAGCGGCGGGGTCTGGGAGTCCTGGCCGGGCATGCCCCGGGACGCCGCCCCTTGCTGGACGCCCGGCATGTCGCTGGGAACTCCGCCCTGGAGGCCGTCCTGGTTGACCACGATCACCGCCGCCTGCCAGCCGATGAATACGCCCGCCAGGAGCATGACCACGGCCAGGACCACGGCGGTCTGTTTGCGGACCATGGCTGGCTGGCCCCCTTGGCCTTCCTGGGTCGAGGGGATCGCCTGGCGCGCGGAAAGGGACTGGTCCTTGGGACGGGACGGGTGCTTTGTCATGTCTCTACCTGGATGAATGCCTGGGAGGCCGTTGTGGTCGGTGCCGTATCGCCTGGGCTCTCGCCGGTCTACTCCCCGGCGGGACCCGTGCCCGAGGGACTCGTGCCCTTGCCGTAGTCGGGGCTCTGGGCCGCCTTGGACAGGAAGTAGTCGATCTTGATCTGGCGGTTGTGGAAGATGCGATCCCAGTAGTAGGTCGCCGGTTCCTTCCAGACCAGCCGGTCCTTGGTTCCGTCCTGATAGACGGCCTCCACGGCCGGGTCGGAGCACTCCACGACGCCACCCGGGCGCAAGCTCAGGTGGGCCACGAAGGTGAGCGACTTGAAGACCTCGTGCAGGTCCTTGGAGCGCAAGCGGTCAATGAAGTGGCTGTCCCGGTCGGTGATGCCGCTCAGGTCGAGTTCACCCCGGAATTCGGCTTTGCCGGGCTCCAGGACCCGCCAGGAGCGCTCAGAGAAGAAGGCGTAGTCGCCCATGGCCTTGCCCAGGGGCATGGAGGAGTTGGACTTGAGCCGGGCGTCCTTGAAGGGTTGCACGTCGCTCCCGCCCTGGGCGTCGCTCGGCGCGGACGCCGTCGGCGCGGGCTCCTGGGAACCCATCTCCAGGCCCTTCACGTCTATCTTATGAAGGGGCAGGGTGAAGACCGGGGGCTGGTCGTTGTAGATGAGCAGGTGCCCGGTGATCTCCACGGTCAGCTTGCGCTGGACGGCTTGGTCCAGGGCGGCCCGGGTGGCTGGCGGGAAGAACTCGCGGTCGCCGATGATGATCATCTTGTTGCTGCCGGGTACGAGCCTGTAGACGGTGATCTGGTCCTCGCGGGCCGTCTCGATCTTGCCCGAACGGGTGACCTGCATCTCCTTGATGAGCTTGGCCTCGGCGGTCCCAGCCAGAAGGAGAGCGGCCAGCGCCGCCAGAATGAATACACGCCTCATGTGGAATCGTCCTCGTGTGGATCAAACGCCCTTGTCGGCCAGGGGGATGTCGGCGGGCCTGGGATCTTCCCAAGTCAACCGCGTTTGCAGGGCGGTCAGGCAGTGCCCGGCCAGGGCCTGGGCTCCTGCGGTGGTAAGATGGATTCCGTCGCGGGTGCGCAGGGTGGCGCCGTCCTCGACGTCGGGCTTGGAGAAGGCGAAGCCGCCTCCGGGTGCGCAGAAGAGCGTCCGGGTTTCCACGAAGTGGCAGTCCGGGGTCTGGGTCATAACCTCGCGGGCAAGAGCGTTGATGTGCTTGAGGTCGTGGCTTAAGCCCGGGTCGGCCATGACCGGTGCTTCCAGCCAGAACACGACGGCCGAGGGATTGTGGGTGCGGATGATGCTGACGATGCGCCGCACGCGTTCCTTGTAGCCCAGGTCCCATTCGCGGGTGCCGTAATTGATCTGGGAACCGTCGGACAGACGCAGTGGTTTGTTGTCGTTGGCGCCGATCATCATCACCACGGCGTCGGGCTTGTAGCGGCTGGCCAGGTCATCCATGTTGCGGTTCCAGTCGAAGAAGTCGGGCCTGGCGAGCCCAGAGGAGACCTTGCCCAGGCTTGTGAAGCCGAGTCCCGGTTTGTCCGCCAGGGCCTTCTCCATCTCCGAGGCCAGTCCGATGGACAGTGAATCTCCGGCCACGGCCAGTGTGCGGATGTGGCGTTTGGGAGGATCCTGTCCAAAAAGATTCTTGGGGATCAGGTTGGGCCGATCCAGCGCGGCCAGGGCCTGGGCCTTGCTGGACTTGGCGAAGGCCTGGCCGTTGCTGCCCTGCACGCCGGCGCAACCGGCCAGAATCAGTCCGATCAGGGCCAGGGACAGTCTGCGTATGAAGAGTGAAAAGCGCATGGCACCTCCGTTTGGCCCCATTCGGGACCGCCGTCAAGGCCGGGGGCGTTTACCGCTTCTGGACCTCCGGTAGTGTCGGAGCCTCGGCCATCTGCTTGACGGCCTTGGGCGGCAGTTCGATGTTCTCCTCAATGTTCTTGAGGATGGCCTTGACGATGATGTCTCCCCCCGCCGTGGAGAAGTGGATTTTGTCTCCCTCGCGCACGCGCACCCAGTGGCCGGATGCGTCCGCGATGTGCTGGGAGTAAGCGCCCTCCGGACTGGCGAGCAGGTTCCAGGTGTCCAGGAAACGCCCATGGGCCGAAGCCTGACAGGCTTGGCGGATGATGGCGTTGAGGGCCTGGCTCTTGCGCGCCAACTCGGGGTCGCCCATGACGGGCAGACCTATCCAATAGCTCTTTATACCTCTTTCGTCCATTACCGAAAGAAATTTTTCCAGTCGATTCTCGTAGGCCGAGCGTCTCCGGTCGGATAGGGCGACCGGCTCGGGGGATTCGGGGTCGAGATTCAGGTATTTAGCGTCGTTGGCCCCCATCATCACCACCACCAGCTGAGGGTCGTATTCCTGGACGAACTGGGCCAGGGCCTGCTCCCAGTTGTAATATTGCGGATTCTCCAGGCCGCTGGCGATCTTGCCCTTGGGGATCATGGTCAGGCCGTCGTATTCCCTGAAAGCCTTCTCCAGGCTCACCGCCAGGCTCACCGCCAGGGAATCGCCCACCACCAGCACGTTGCAGGGCGCGCTCAGTTTGTCCTTGTGGACGGCGGTGGTTTTCGGGTCGTCCCCGGAGTTCTCGCCGGCAGCGACTTCACGAGGGGCGGCCAGGGCGTAATCCGCTCCCAGGCCCGGGATGCGAGGGCGGCCGGCCTCAGCCAGGGCGGCGTCCTGGCAGCGGTAGGTGTTCTTGTAGGTGCCGTCGAAGAGCCCGGCGGTGGAGCAGTCCAGGTCCAGGCCCAGAGCGGTCAACCCGAGGCCTTGGTGCAGGGCCTTCCCCTGGTCCACGACGGCGGCCAGCCAGCCGGGCATGCCGTCGGCGAACTTGGCGGAAAGCCACGGCTGCACGCGGTCGAACTGCAGGAAGATCCCGATGGCCAGGGCCACTGCGTATACCCAGATGATGCGTCCACCCTTCATGGGGTCGGATGTCCTTTCCTAGAACGAGAAGTAAATGAACGGCAGCATGCCGTCGGGTCCGAAACGAACGATGAGCGCCCCCAGGATACCCAGGGACGCGGCCATGGCCGGGGCCGGCAGTCGCGACAGCAGGGCCGGACAGGTCCTCAGCCAGTCGAGGCGCAGGGCCTGGAAGCCGACGACGCCGAAGGTTATTACCATGAGGGTCAGGCTCGGGCCGGTCCCGGCGCTGTCGAAGCTCACGATGCGCAGGAGCACCTGGGCGGCGGTACCGAAGTCCGGGGCGGCGAAGAACACCCAGGCCAGGGTGACGAAGCCGAAGGTGGCCGCCCAGAAGGCGGCGTCCCGCAGCCTGGCCGCGAAGCCGGTCAGGCCCGCTCCGATGCGCCCGCCCACGGCGTGCGTGACCACCAGGCCCAAGCCGTGCAGCAGGCCCCAGGCCAGGAAAGTCAGATTCGCTCCGTGCCACAGCCCGCCGAGGCCCATGGTGACCAGCAGGTTCAGGTTGCGCCGGGAGGTCCCTTTGCGGTTGCCGCCAAGGGGAAAGTACAGGTAGTCACGCAGCCAGGTGGAGAGGGTTATGTGCCAGCCCTGCCAGAACTGGCGCAGGTTGAGGGCTTTGTAGGGCTGGTCGAAGTTGTCCGGGACTCGCAGCCCCAGAAGGCCGGCCAAGCCCTGGGCTAGGTCGGAGTAGCCGGAAAAGTCGCAATAGATCTGCGCGCTGTAGGCCATGACCCCGACCAAAGCCCCCAGGCTGGAGAATCCCTCCGGGTAGCTGAAGAGCTGGCGGGTGACATGCTCGGAAAGGTAGCTCGACAGGGCCACTTTCTTGAAGAGGCCCACGATGATGAGCCAGAAGGCCTGGTTGGCGTCCGTCCAGTCTTGCAGGCCTTCCTTGAGCTGGGGGATGAAGTCCCTGGCCCGTAGGATCGGCCCGGAAAGTACGGTGGGGAAGAAGGCCATGAAGAGCAGCACGTCCAGGGGGGAGCGGACCAGCTCCTCGGGGCGACGGTACACGTCCACCACATAGCCCACGCCCTGGAAGGTGAAGAAGGAGATACCCAGGGGCAGAGCAATGGACAGATCAGGAAACGTGCCGGTCAGCTCCGCGATCATGCCCGAGTACTTGAAGAAGCACAGGTCCCCCAGCACCACGGCCAGATAGGCGGCCATCAATGCCTTTTTCGCTCCGGAGCGCGGAGTACCGGCCACGGCTAGGGCCGCTCCCCAGGTGGCCAGGCTCACGGCCAGGAGCAGGACGGCGAAAGCCGGCTGCAAGGATGCGTAAAAGATGTAGGACGCAGCCAGAAGGACGAGCCTGAACGCGGTGGATCTGGCTCTGAGTGTCCAGGCCAGGGCCAGCACCACCAGGAAAAATGCAGCGAATTCGAGGCTAAGGAGCTGCATGACGGCGGATGGCAAAGACCATGGTTGCTCCCGGGGCGGACGGGCTTGACTGCGCCACGTGCGTGTTACACTCTGGCCACGCGCCGGGTCCTTGTGGGACGGGACGCGATTTTGCTGTTAAATATAACAATATCAGTGTATTATCCAATTGATTGTCCGGCGGGGAACCCCCTGCCGCCAAGACGCAAGGCATACTACCCCTCGTGTCGAAAAAGGCAACCGCCAACCAGCCCCCCCGGAGCCACGGAAATGGAAGAACTACTGAGGGAACTCATCGCGGTCAACAGAGAAATGTTGAATGAAATTAGAATGTTGCGTCAGTCTCTTTGCCAGGAGCCCACTCGGCCCGAGGCCGCGCCCGGACTTGGGGTGGTCGCGGACGCCGCCGGGCTGTCCAGGGGAGCAGACGAGCCCGAGTCGTTCAGGCCTGCTCCGCCGCGTTACACGCCCAAGGATCTGGAGGATATCCGGGGGCAGCTCATGGAAGGCCTGAAAAAGACCAACCGGGACAAGAGCAACGCTTTTGCCGAATTCGAGAAGCGCCACAAGGACTGGTAACCCCTTAAATCAGCCGAATCTGCCGTATCCGGGGCCATGCCGCGAGACGGCGCTCTTCACGGACGCGACCACCCCCGGATCGGCCCGGAAGGGGTTCTCGGCCATGGTCGGGATGGGCCGGGTCAGGTCCTTGGCAAAGGGGGTGCCCAGCAGGAGTTCGTCCACGGCGTGGGCCAGGAGCACCTCCAGGGAGAGCACGTCGGCTGCGTTGTAGGCCAGGAGCGTCTCCAGAACACGCTCCTCGCCGGTGCGCTCCCACTGCCGCCACAGGAGCACCGCGCCCCAGCCGTCCACGCCGTCCAGCTCACGCCTGGAGAGGCCGTAGCGCTTTTCGCAGGCCTTGAGCCCGCCGGATGCCCCCACGGCCTTGAGCACGAAGCGCAGGTCCACATGGGCTCTGGGGCAGGGCACCTTGAGAACGCGTTCGATGATGGGGACGTCGAAACATTTGCCGTTGAAGGTGACCAGCACCTTTACCGGTTCGAGGTCCCGGGCCAGGTCGCCCATGTTCCGGCCGTGGACGTAGCTGGTGAGCCTGCCCTGGTGGTACAGGGCAATGGCCGTGACCGTTGGGTTCGAGGCCCCGTCCGTCTCGATGTCCAGGTAGCCCGCGTGGGGCAGGAAACGAGGAAACAGCCGCCAGGCGTCCGCCGTGCGAAGCCTTGCGGCGAACCAGTCCGCATCGTCCGCCTCGCTCGCGGCCAGGGAATGCTCGATTCCCTGGCGCAGGAGCCCGGCCTTGCCGGGGCTGACGGGGAGGCTCGGCGCGTCGAGAGCGCTCTGCCAGTCGCGGATACCCGCGTTCCACAGGGCGGATTCGCTTTTTGGACCGACGCCGGGCAGGTGTCGGAAGGTGTGGCCCAGCATGGTCCCGCCGCGCCGCCCCTCAGGCCTTAGGCCTTGGTCTTCTCGGACTGGGTGGTCGTGGCCTGGGCCTGGGTGGAGTGATCTTCGATCTTGGTGTTGGTGACGGTGGGCGTGATGTCCGTGTCGTTCATCGCGCTCTTGAATTCCTTGATGCTTTTGCCCAGGTCGCGGCCGAGGTTGCCCAGGCGGCCGGGTCCGAAGACAAGAAGAACGATCCCCAAAACCACGATCCAGTGCCAAATTGAAAAAGCGCCCATGTATTTCTCCTTGCGCACGCACGCCGGCGAGGTCTGCCGTTCGATCAAACTAAGCCCGGCAACGCCGTTTGGCAACTTAAAAACGTGACAGAAATTCTCCTCGGAAAGGAGCCGGTCATGTGCGGACGATTCGCCCTGGGGCAGCTGGTCGAGGCCATGCCCGGCGGGTCATTTTCCGGCGGGCAGCCCCTTCAGGTACGTTTCCACATCCGGCAAAATCCGACGCACTATCTCGCGGACGCCTTGCGGGTTGGGGTGCAGACCGTCGGGTTGGTTGAGGGTCGGGTCCCCGGCCACGCCTTCCAGGAAAAAGGGGTAGAGAATAAGCCCGTATTTGGCGGCCAGGCGCGGGTACACGGCGGCGAACTCCTGGCCGTAGGAGCGCCCCATGCCCAGGAGTGCACGCATTCCGGTGAGCATTACGGGGATGCCGGCCTGGCGCAGGGCGGCAATGATCCGGTCCAGGTTGGCCTCGACCAGGGCCGGCTCGAAACCGCGCAGACCGTCGTTGGCCCCCAGTTCCAGGATGACCCCGTCCGGCCTTGCGGCGATTACCGCGCCCACACGGGCCACTCCTCCGGCAGTGGTGTCGCCGGAGACGCCGAAGTTGACGATCTCAAGGTCATGGCCGCGGGCGCGGAGTTCGCGCTGGAGCACGGCGGTGAAGGAATCGTCCTGCCCGAGGCCGTACCCAGCTGTGAGACTGTCCCCGAAGGCCGCGATGCGAAGCGTCCGGGCGTGAGCCGCGTTCTCCATCATCCCTCCCGCCAGAAAAAATACCAGGGCTAAAAGCCCTGCGAGTCGCGTCAGCACGTTGCACTCTCCGCTTTTCCCATGCCATGATGAACCCATGGACAATGACAATATCGTCTTAAGCGACGTCACCCTGACCCTACAAAGCCAGGCTGGACCGGTCAACATTCTGCGCGGGGCCAATCTTACGGCCCGAGCCGGGGAGCATTTGGCCGTGGTCGGTCCGTCGGGCGCGGGAAAAACCACCCTGCTCATGCTCATGTCCGGGCTCGAGAAGGCCAGTTCCGGCCTGGTGCGCGTGGCCGGGCATGACCTGACGGACATGGGCGAGGATCAACTGGCCCGGTTCAGACTTGAGAACGTGGGCATCGTGTTCCAGAGTTTCCACTTGGCCCCGGCCATGACCGCTCTGGAGAACGTGGCCCTGCCCCTGGAGTTCGCCCGTCGTCCCGGGGCCTTCGACCTGGCCGCCAAGGCTCTGAACCGGGTGGGGCTCTCCGGCCGGCTGGACCATTATCCGGCCCAGCTCTCAGGCGGCGAACAGCAGCGCGTGGCCCTGGCCCGGGCCGTGGTGGCCGGTCCGCGCCTGATCCTGGCCGACGAGCCCACGGGCAACCTGGACCACGCCACCGGCCACATGGTGGTGGACATGCTCTTCGATCTGGCCCGCGAAACCGGGGCCACCATGGTCCTGGTGACCCACGACATGGGCCTGTCCGAACGTTGCGACCGGGTGGCCCACATGGATGACGGGGTCGTCGGGGAGGGCTCGTGAACGGGAAAAGGCGGATCGCGCCGCCGGGCCATCCACCGGATGATCCGGCGGACAGGAGGGGAGGACCGCCTTTGAGCGGCGAGCGCATCGACCTGGGCGAATCGCGTCGTGGCCATCCCGTTTTCAGGCTTCTGCTGCTCTTGTGCGTGTTTCTGGGCACGATATGGGTCTATTCCTGGCACTTCGAGAACGTCGCCGAGCGGATGAATCGCCGGGATCCCATCTCCGACGAAACCGGAACCCTGACGCGCGAACGCCTCGAACTGCTGCGGGAGGCCTCCTCGGCCCTGAGCCGGTCTTATGGGGTGACCCTGGTGGTCAAGGTGCGCCAGGGGCCGGTGGCGATTCCGAAGGAGGATCCCAAGACCCTGTTCATCGGCTTGGACACGGCCGGGGGGACGGCCACGGTGATCCTGCCTCCGCTCCTGGCCAAGGCCCTGCCCGAGGAGCTTGCCCAAAGCCTGCAAAGCGGCTACTTCGCCCCCTACTTGGCTGCCGGGAACTGGCCGGAGGGCCTGTATTCCGCCGTGCTGGCCATACTGGAGGCCTTACGTGACAGACATTGACGACACCGCCCGCCCGGTCCTCATCCATACCGACGGGGCCTGCCTGGGCAACCCCGGCCCCGGCGGGTACGGGGCGATACTGCATTGCGACGGCCATGAGAAGGAATTCTCGGGCGGCTTCAAGCTGACCACCAACAACCGCATGGAGATCCTGGGGGTGATCGTGGCCCTGGAGGCCCTGGTCAAGCCCAGCCAGGTGAAGGTGGTCACGGATTCGCTCTATGTTCGCGACGCCATCGAGAAACGCTGGCTGGCCAACTGGAAGCGCAACGGCTGGAAGACCGCCGCCAAGACACCTGTGAAGAACCGCGACCTCTGGGAACGCCTGGACGGGCTCCTGGCCAGGCACAAGGTGACCTTCACCTGGGTGCGCGGCCACATGGGCCACCCGGAAAACGAGCGTTGCGACGCGCTGGCCACCGGGGCCGCCCAGGGCCGCGGGCTCCCGGAGGACACGGGGTACTCGCTGAAGTAGGGGACAAGGCGCAAGAAAAGGCCAAGCCCGTGGCGTATTTCACATACGCGAGGGTTTGGCCTTTTTGAAGCAACGCCGCCAGCGTGGATTTTTCAACGCAATGCTAGGCCAGCCAGGGGGCGCCTTCCAGGTCCAGCTCGGGATAACGGACGGAGTCGGGAACGTTCTCGACGACCACACTCACGTTCTGATCCTGTATCAGGTCCCGGTGGTTCGCAACGACGAACTTGAGGAACTCCATCCCTTCCTGGAACCCGGGATTGCGATCGAGGGCGTCGACAAGGCTGGCGTGGCAGGCCGCGAAGACCTCCGTGTCGAAGTACACCCGCGCCAGGTTGAAGTGGAGATGTTCGTCACTGGGATTGAGGGTGATCGCCTTCTTGTAGTAGGCGATGGCTTGGTCATGCATCCTGCTTTTTCTCATCTGGATTCCGAACCTGTTGAACATGTGCTTGTGTTCGGAGCCGAAAGCAAGGTCCAGTTCCATGAGCTTTCCCAGGATCAGCTGCGCTTCGGCTTCCTTTCCTGCTCCGAGATAGGCCAGGCCCAGTCCGAACGTGCCCGTGATGTTCTCCTCATCCATGGCGAGCACCTGCTTGTACGCGTTCTCGGCTTTTTCATACTGCTGGCTTTCTAAGGCCGCTTCTCCCTTCTCCAGATTCTTGTCGCGCAAATCCATGACCGGCTTGACTTTGTTGTAATAGAACAAAGGCTCGGGTCTGAATTGTTCGATAAAGGAATCAAAGGTAAGGAATCTTTTCTCCCCCGAAGGACAGTTGTTTGCGTTCAGGGGTTGGACGTACAGGGGGCCGTCCTGGATTTTTTCGGCATAATACATGGCATGTTGATCGTTCCCGGTGCCCTTGTCTCTGTCGCCATGCGAGCTCCCCCTCTTTTGCGAGGCGACGATCTTGAAGCCGAGTCCTCCGTTGTCCGCGGACATCATCCAGTCCTCCTGGCAAGGCGGCTGCCGAGCAATAGAGAATTCTGAAGGGAAGTTGATTCTGGAAAATCCTCCCGCGTGAACACAAGCATCCGGTTCCAGGGGAATACATCACGTCTGCGTGTTGACGGAAAATATTGTTTTTGATATTTTTTTACTTGAAGCATGTCAATATGGAGTGCGGCATGATCATCTGGAATGATTCTTATTTGTTGGGGGTTGAGGAAATCGACGCCCAACACAGGAATTTGTTCAAGCATCTGGCCTCAATCGAAGAACAGATGCGGGTGCACGGCACTTACAGTTGCCTGCATGTCCTCTATTTCATGTACAGTTACGCGGTCGATCATTTCTCCCTGGAAGAGTCGTTGATGGACGCCGTTGCATACCCTGAGGCGCACCGGCACAAGGCCGAACACGAGTGCTTTCGGCAAGCCGCGCTCGAGTTCCACAAGGACGTCAAGAATCCTGAGACGATCGGGGATGTCGTGGCCTACATCAAGCAGTGGATCGTGACGCACATTGCCGACTCCGACCGGCGGCTTTGCAGCCACATTCTGAAGACCCGCCCCGGCCTCTGAGAGCTCGACCGCAGTTCCCGCCCGTTCTCCGCCCTCCTCGTGGAGCGCTCTCTTGGAACGAGTCTTGCTCTGTTTTCCGCGCCGCGCACGCGAAGGGAAAATTATGAGCGTTTTCACCAAAACCACTGGAGTCCGCTCGCTTTCCCTGGGCATCCGTCCCTCTCGCGGACTCCGGATGCTCTCTGCGTCGCTTCTCTGTAGACCATTCAGTTTCTCGATGAGCATCGTAACGGCTGACAGCGGGAATTTCAAATGGAGCTCGAACGACAATTCTCTGGGCACGAACAAGCAGAGGCTGCCACAGGCGACCTTGAACGACTGATCCAACTGGCCCGACTGGCACCGGAGGATCTGCAAACGTCTCTGCTGTTGGCCGAGGCCTTGTCCCAGGCCGGGCGTCAGGTCGAAGCCCTGGAAGTATGCCGGAAGGTCAAGGCTGCCAAGCGCGTTGCACCCATCCGGGCCGCAGGAGGCCTCGAGGCGGAATTCCTGGCTGTTTCGGCCTGGATATTCCTCGGCCTGGGCATGTCTCGCGGAGCCGAGTCCTTGTTCCGGCGGGCGCTGGTGATAAATTCCGGACTCATGACCGCCCATCTGGGCCTTGCCACCATTCTCTTCGGGATCAGGCGCGAGGAAGAAGCCGAGGCTCATTTCGCCCAGGCGGCCTCACTGGCTCCAGCCGACCCGGCGCCTCTGATAGGCCTGACCGCGACGTGCGCGGCACTTGGCCGCAGCGACGAGGCCGTGGTGTACGGTTCGGCGGCCGTGGCCCTGGCGCCGGGAAATTTCGAGGCCAGGCTGGTCAGGTGCATGGCCAATCTGCGCATCATCTACGACAGGCCGGAGCAGATCGAGGAGTCGCGTCGGGCCTACCTGGAAGCCCTGGAAGAGCTGTCATCCTCGATCCGGCTGAACAATCCGGCGGATGTCAAGGCAGCGGCCGGCGCTCTGGGCGGCGTCAAGCCGTTCTACCTAGCCTATCAGGGGTTGTGCGACGCGGAGTTGCAAAGCAAGTACGGCGACCTGGCGACCAGGATCTCAGCCGCGGCTTGGCCTGAGCACGCGCGCCCTCTCGCTCCGCAGCCGGTCGACGGCCCCCTGCGGATCGGCATCGTCTCGGCCTACTTTTACAACCATTCCAACTGGAAGATGCACATCCGGGACTGGGTTGAAAATCTCGCCCCGGACCGTTTCGAAGTATTCGGCTACTATCTGAACTCCACCCGGGACCAGATCACCGATCAGGCCAGGCGGTCCTGCCACCGGTTCGTGGACAAGCTGCGTTCGGTGGAGGAATTCGCCTCCTGCATCAGGGGGGACCGCCTGCACGCGTTGATCTATCCGGAAATCGGCATGCACCCCGCGACCTTCAAGCTGGCGACCATGCGACTGGCTCCGGTTCAATGCAACTCGTGGGGGCATCCCGAGACTTCCGGTCTGCCGACCATGGACTATTTCCTGTCCAGCGACCTCATGGAGCCCGTCGGCGCCGAGGCCCATTACACCGAGCGGCTTGTTCGCCTGCCCAATCTGTCGACCCACTACATTCCTCCCGATGTCCCCTTCGCCTACGGCAACCGTGACGCCTTTGGACTACCCGAAAATGAGATTTTATATTTTTGCGCGCAGTCCCTGTACAAATACCTGCCGCAATACGACGATATCTTTCCGAGGATCGCCCTGGAAGTGCCCAACTGCCGTTTTGTGTTCATGGCCAGCCAAGGTTCGCCCAGGATCACGGAGCAGTTCGCCGCACGCCTGCGCAGGGCTTTCTCGCGACACGGCCTGAACCTGGACCGGCACATGATCCTGGTCAAGCGCCTCCCCCCCGCTTCCTACCATGCCCTGAACCTCTGCTGCGACGTGTTCCTGGACAGCGTCGGATGGTCAGGATGCAACACCACCCTTGAGGCCATGGCCTGCGGCCTGCCGGTGGTCACCCTGCCGAACGGCCTCATGCGCGGCCGGCATACGCTGGCCTTCCTGTCCATGATGGGGGAGACCCGGACCGTGGCCGGCTCCGTGGACGAGTACGTCGCCATGGCGGTCCGCCTGGGACGGGACCGGGAGTGGCGGGACGAAATGAAAACCCGGGTGGTGGCCAGCCGCGGAAAGGCCTACTCGGATCTCGAATGCGTGCGGGCGCTGGAGACTTTCCTGACAACGGTCGCCACCGCGTAAGGATTCGATTTTTACGTCCGGCATACGCGGCCATGGGCGCACTGTGCCTGGCCCGGTCGGTAATTTCATGCAACCACCACGAAAGCGGCGGGAACCTGTCGGGAGCGGGGGGAGTCGGGGCGTGCTGGAAACCGCTCAGCAGAGCGCAGCGGCTTGCGGAATTGGCTCACAAACCAACGGGTCATGGCCGGATCAGCAAGGGTTCACCCCGCTGTTGCGGTCATGACCCGTTTCAAGTTCATGCAGTATTCGACGAGCAGCTGTACAAGGCGCCAAGCGAGCTGATTTCCATCCTCCAGAGCCTGCCGAAGCGTTCGTCGAATTCCGGGGGATCGAAGCGGAAGAAGCCGCCGCCCGGCATCATCGTCAGCTCACCAAAATAAACTCTGTCATTGACACTGTACAAGTCGACACGGCTGAAATCGAGGCCTTGGGCCAGCGCTTCCGCACATCGGACCAGGGCGTCCAGATTCGTCGGCGGCGCGATCACTCCCGAGAAGTTGTCGGCTTCCTGACGCAAGGCGACCGGGTTCCAGTGCCGGTCGTAAAAATTCTTCTTGTGATTGGTGAATCGTCCGATGTCCACCTGGATGTACTCGACTCGTCCGTTGAAGGTGAAGAGTTTATAGTCGTTTGCCGATTCGCCCGCGCCATTGTCCAGGAATTCCTCGACGATGATTCGTCTCGGGATGTGTTTGTAGTTCCACTCGAATGATAAGTCGTAGTAATTGAGCGCCAGCCATTTCTGGCAAAGCGTGACAATCGCGCACTCGTCACGGTTCGCGTGGTCTTTGACCAGCTTGACCCAGCCACTGCCATGGGTGGCCTTCACCACGTACCGGTCAGGCAGGCTTTCAAACGGTATGTCCAGCGGATCGCTCGTTGCATGATACAACCTAGGCAGGAACTCGGGCCCCACCCGTTCCGACACGTAGTCCCGTACCGCCAGTTTGTCGGCCACCATGCCCAGGATCGGTCGGCGGTCGAAGAACTTGCGGGCCTGGATTTTCTCGTTGAAGGTTACCGGGTTCAAGACGTCGGGGTAGCATCCGAATCTTTGACGGAATTGTTCCATCACGAAAAGCGCGATGTTGAACGGGTCCGGAAGATCAGGCAGTCGCTTAAGAACCTCGACGAGGAAGTTGTACTCTCGCTCTAACACTTTCGGATCCTGGGGTTGTTCGTTAATGTTGTAAGGATCATTCGTATTTTCTGACTCGTCAAGGCTTGCGCTGTTCCTGACGGAACGAATCATTTGGGTCATTTTCCCGGTACCCTGTCCGGTATCCTGGCCATTCATCTCAGTCATGCAGTTGCCTCGCGCAAACGCTCTCGATTTCAGTGAGCATGTTCTTCGTCATTGTTCGCAAACGGTCCAAATCGCCCCTCCGTATGGCCCGGTTACGTGTAGCTCGATAACACCTCTTCTAGCCTTAACCCTTCTTACCCTTGCCCTTCTTCTCCCTGGCCTCGCCCCCGCCCTCGTCGGCCTCCTTGGCGAAGTCGCGCAGCCCCTCGGCCAAGGCCAGCAGACGCTCGTCCACCAGGGTGTTCACGCTCCCCTCCGGGTACTTTCCCTTACCGTCCCTGGCCCCGGCGGGCAACCCGGTCAGAATCTCAATACCTTCGTTCACCGTGCGCACCGCCCAGACGTGGAACAGTCCCTCGCGCACGGCGTCCTGGACCTCCTCGCGCAACATGAGATCCTTGACGTTGGCCTGGGGGATCATCACCCCCTGTTCACCGGTAAGGCCCTTGTCCTTGCAGCACAGGAAGAAACCCTCGATCTTCTCGTTGACCCCGCCGATGGGCTGGATCTGCCCCATCTGGTTGACCGAGCCGGTGACGGCAATGTCCTGGCGCAGGGGGACACCGGAGAGGCTGGAAAGCAGGGCGTAGAGTTCGGTGGAAGAGGCCGAGTCGCCTTCCACGCCGGAATAGGCCTGTTCGAAAGCGATGCTGGCAGTCAGCGACAGGGGCTTGTCCTGGGCGTGGTTGCGCCGCAGGTATCCGGCCAGGATGAGCATGCCCTTGCTGTGGATGGGGCCGGACAGTTCGGCCTCGCGTTCGATGTTGATGATGCCCTCGCGGCCCATGGCCGTGGTGGCGGTGATGCGCGAGGGCAGGCCGAATTCGTAGTCGCCGATGGAGTGCACTGCAAGGCCGTTGACCTGTCCCACGGCTGCACCCTCCACGTCCACGAACAGGCTTCCCCGGGCGATCATCTCCCGCAGGAGTTCCTCGATGCGGCTCAGGCGGCCGATCCTGGCCGTGAGGGCCGACCTTGCGTGCTCCGCCCGCACCACCTCGGATGCGGCCCGAGAAGCGTACAGGTCCGCCTCCGCCAGCAGGTCGGCGTGCCTGGGAAACGCAGTGGACAGCTTTTCCACCCGTCCGGCCATGCGCACGGCGTGCTCCACCACCACGGCCACGGCCCCGGCGTCGAACGGGCGCAAGCCCTGGCTGGCCGCTTCCCCGGCGATGAACCTGGCCATATGGGACACGGCCTCGTCCGTCTTGTCCATGACCCGGCTGAAATCGGAGCGCACCTTGAATATCTTGGGCATGTCCTGGTCGTAGTACAGGAGCAGCTGGTACAGCTGGTGGTCGCCCAGGACCACCACCTTCACCTCCATGTCGATGGGCTCGGGCTTCAGCCCCGTGCCGGAGATGAAGTAGAAGGGATCGTAGGTCTGGATTTCGATGCGCTCGGTTTTCAGCGACCGCTTGAGGGTCTGCCACACCCCGGGCTCGATGACGGCGTCCATGAGGTTCAGAACCAGGAAGCCGCCGTTGGCCTTGACGAAGGCCCCGGCGCTTATCTT